>Ga0256406_1001901_pt1 | contig 31780 bp, 30 predicted proteins | sample RumenRJG_03DNA_FD_185986 | JGI IMG/M metagenome (GOLD analysis project Ga0256406, IMG submission 185986) | Bovine rumen microbial communities from Lethbridge, Alberta, Canada - RJG_03 | ecosystem: Host-associated > Mammals > Digestive system > Stomach > Rumen | place: Canada: Alberta | collected... | reverse complement strand
TTCATCCGCATAAAATCGCGGTTTTCCAGCGATTTTCCTTTCAAGATCGTATTCAGTTGTCAAGGTGCGGCGGATAACTGCTAAAATGTCAACGAGGTGTCATTTTGTACTTTTGACACCCACATCAAACTAAATCGTTTTTAGGATATTATTCTGGTTCCGCCTGTTATAAACAACACGAAGGACCACAATATTCGTTTCTTCCTCATCAATCAGGTAATATGCGATATAGTTCTTCACCAGTACACGCCGGACATCATCCCTTTTCAAATATGGATTATGAACAGTCCGGCCTGTTTTAGGCATCTTGCAGAGTTCCCTCAACTTTTCTTCAAGCTCATCCGCGAAAGCGGATGCAGCATCAGGATTCATAAGCTCATTTGCAATATAGTCAAAGGCTTCATCAACATCTGCTTCCGCTGTTTCCGTTAAAACATAATCGTATGGTTCAGATGTCATATTTCTCCCTCAGCTTTTTTAATGAAGATTTTCCATCAGCCACTTTTCCCTTTTCATAATCAGCAATTCCGCGATTGACCATGCGTGCTTCTTCCATAGACTGCATGGTTTTTTCATAATAATCGATATCCATCACGACCAGTCTCCCATACCCGTTTTTAGTTACGAAGACAGGGCCATTCTCTTCCGCACATTTTCGTTCAATTTCAACTGTATTTTTTAAATCTCTCATTGGAACAATTTGCATGGCAGCACCTCCTTGTGGCTAAATCATATATCTCATTTGATCATTTTTCAACACGCTATTTAGACTCCCATTATTTGATCCTTCAGGAATGCTCTTTTCCTGCTGCCATCCTGTTTAGCTCCGGCCATATGGTCAGAAGCATTGCGCAAAAACAAGCCGTCCCCCCAACCACATTCGAAACCGGTTCCGCCATAAAAACACCGTCTGTCCGCAGATTCGCAATATGCGGAAGAAGATAGGTCAGTGGAACAACAAGGATAACTTTTCTGAACAGGCTGAAGAAAATTGCTCTCTTTTTCTTATTCAGCGCCTTAAACACGGTTTGTCCGCTGTACTGAAGCGACTGAAAGATAAATGCCAGAAAATACAGATGCAGGGCCCGGGATGCGTCCTGCAGAATCGTCTTGTCACTGCTGAAAATCCGTATAAACCATTCCGGCCGGAGCATGATCAGAAGCCATACCATAAACGTATATGGCAGTGCAAGCGACATCATGATCCGGACGGACTTTTTAACATTTGCGGGCCTTGCGGCTCCATAGTTATAGCTGATGGCCGGAGATGTTCCTTCCGTGACCGCAAAAACCGGCGTGTCCAGAATCGACCGCACAGACGAAACAATCGTCATGACTGACACATACGTCATGCCTCCAAACTGCATCAGGACCTGATTGCAGGCAATCTGTACCAGAGAGTTTGTAAATTGCATGATAAACGGAGCAAAACCCAGACTAATGATTTCTCCGGCGTATGGAAAACGGAATCCGAGTGTGACCGGAAAGCCGTTTTTCTTTCCCTGAAGAAAATGCAAAACATACAGGAAGGACAGAATCTGCGATATTACGGTAGCAACAGCGGCACCCTGCACACCCATACCGCAAAGAAAGATAAATACCGGATCCAGAATGAGATTTGCCACAGCGCCGATCATAACGGAACCCATGCCAATGGCAGCATAGCCCTGCGCATTGATATAGGGATTCATCCCGGTGGAAATCATCAGGAAAACCGTGCCCAGAAGGTAAATCCGCAGGTAGGAAAGTGAAACCGGAATCTCACTTCCCTCCGCCCCGAAAAGGAGCAGCAGTCCTCTGCCAAACAATTCTCCAAGAATCGTTAATAGAATCGCCGACAGGAGCAGCAGCCGGAATGCCGTATTCTGAATTTCCGCTGCTTTTCTTTTATCGCCCTTTCCCAAAGCCATGGAAAAAAGCGGGGCGCCGCCCAGGCCGAACATATTCGTAAACCCGGTAATGATAATTATGACCGGAAAACAGAGGCCGACCGCACCAAGCGCCTGCGTCCCCGCATTTGGAATTCTTCCTATATAAATCCGGTCTACGATACTATACAGGAGATTCAGGACCTGAGCGATCAGCATCGGCAATGCCGTCATTAAAATATTCTGTGTGATATTTCCGTTTTCAAAATCCACTTTTTTCATTGTGCCGTATCCCGAGAATCTGATGCCGGATCAGCCCTTGCACTTTCACATCAGAATCTTCCCCCTTAGTATACGTAGTATTTTAACATTTAATAAATCCTGATAAAGAGGGAAAAGGATTTAAATTCATGCTCAGCACTATGAATTCCGGTCACGCGAAGCTTGCAGACCGGGGCATGGGACAGAACTATGTTTTTTCAAAAAGTCCGTTAACCTGAGAAATGCCTTCCGGGCAACAGGATCCGTTCTCTCTGCAGCGACAAAGCAGTGTGGCATCTTCTTTCCCTCTTCCTCCAGAGGATCAGCAAGCTCATTAACCACTCCCACCTTCTCGAGTGCATCATGCATCTCATTCATATCCGTCCGATATTCACTTCCAAGCAGGAATGAAGGAGGATAGGCTCCTGTCACATGGAGAATGTTGTTATAACGCGATTTATCCTCTTTCGAAAGGAACGTGGTACCTTTGACATAGTTTCCGATCAGCAGCCTGCATGTAAAAGGAAAAGTATCATAATCCAGTGGCGCATCATCAATTACAACAGCCTTCACCTGATCTGAAGACAGAGATGGCGTGACGCCGATAAGGTCCGCATAATCACTGTTCGTGATCACGCTTCCCATCTGGGATACCATGATCGCACCGGCAGAGGATCCCATGATTATGACATGCTCCATGTCCAGATGATATTCATCTGCATGCTCCTTTGCCCATGCAAATGCCTGACTTGCCTGAATGAGCGGAACCGGAAAATGGTAATCCGGCACCAGCGCATAGTCGACATTGACGATTGTATAGCCCGCCGCGCACAGATCGTCCAGCAATGCGGTCGCCTCGGTAGCAGCCATCGGATCGCCCATATCCTTACTGCCGCCGAAGAAACCACCACCATGAAAATAAAACAGCGTCGGATGCTTCTCTTTGACATTCCCGGAAGGATAGGTGATATCCAGAAAACTGTTCGGATACTCGGTGCCATACTCCCGGTCTGTTATCTTGTAAAGGCCGGATTCTGTCATTCCTTCCGATGGTTCATGCAAAGGTGAATATGTATTCACCGGATTCTTCTGATACATGAGCTTCTGAATCCAGCCTACCGCAAGCTGTGGATGAATGGCTATAGCAAGTATTCCTGTGCCTGTCAACATAGCAACTATGAGCATAATAATGCCTGTGATTATTAATAGCCTGTGTTTTTTCATGAATTTCTTGCCTTTCTTTTTCGGACAGCCTATCATAAAGGAAAAATTGATACAAGTGTCTCACCCGTAATGAGACAGAAAGACGCAAAGTGACTCATGGAAGATGAATCAACCAAGATCTATTATGTTGAGCAGCAGCTTGCCAAAACCCTGATAGAATTACTGAAAGATAAGGCCTTTGGCGAAATATCCATTCGAGAGCTATGTAACAGGGCAGGCGTCGGACGTGCTTCCTTCTATCGCCATTATCGCAGTAAGGAGGAAGTATTGGAGCGTCATGCGCAGTTTCTGATTATGACATGGGCCAAAGAATTAGAATCAGATCCGGATGCAAAACCACGGGATGTATTTGAGAGCCTGTTCCGCCATATAAAAAAACACCAGGTCTTTTATGAAATCCTTCATAAAACCGGAAGAGACTCCGTTTTGCAGGCATCTCTCCGCGAGAAAATCGGATTGACAGAAAACCTCCCCAATGAGGATGCTTATCAAAAGGTATTCTTTGCGGACGGTGTCAGCGGATGGATTGAGGAATGGATTGAAAGAGGTATGCAGGAAACGCCGGATGAATTGACTGCATTACTCTATCACTACTTCAATGCAGTCTTGTCAAATCTCAGCAAGATCTTCAAATATGACTAACTCTGCATCATTGTTTAGAACTCTGACAGGATTTTATTTATGAATATCGTATTCTGAGCGATCAGGTGGTTCAGAAAATCATTTGTTAAACCAGTTTCAAACACTGTGAAACTGATATAGGGAAATAAAAGCGGCGGAATATAGCTTTGCACTCAGCCGTTCAATTCCCTCGTGCTCAACGATATCCTTGATATATACCTCATTAAATAGCTGTGCCAGATAGTCTTTTTTCTGTCGGTCTTCCTTCAGATTTAGAAGGTAAGGCATCCCACCCAAAAGCATATAGCGGTAATGCATCTCTTTTATCTCCACCCACAGCGGCAAAGAATTCCCGGAAGAAAAGAGGGTATACATGGATCTGCGAAGAGCGGCCGCGAAATTCTGTCACGATGTCGCTTGACAGGATCCTGGAATTGCTTTCTGTGACAGCAGATAGTCACGAAACAATTCAAATAAAAGAACGGACTTTCCGCACCTCCTGATATTGCGCGCTTAGGCTGTAATCGTCTTAAGATCGTAATTAAAGCATAACCCGTTGAGTCCTGCGGCCCAACATGAAATTACGCACTTGGGACGTAAGTGGCATAAGATGGTAGTCAAATATAATACCCGGGCGATTGAATCCGACAGGTATTGAACGTTCGTTTATCTTATAATCAATTGGCCGGTCCGATTGTGCTGAAATTGCCGTTTCATAACCCCATCGGTAATCTTTCGCAGAAAGATTGGGTAATAAATATGGAAACACATGTGTCAATGCCCTTAGTCGGGCTCTCTCCATTTCTACGTTTGAGCTGGAAAATATTATCAACAAACTGACTGGTGTCAATGCCCTTAGTCGGGCTCTCTCCATTTCTACATGCAAATGAAGTTTCTAACGAAGAAGAGTGTTAATACTGTGTCAATGCCCTTAGTCGGGCTCTCTCCATTTCTACACAGCCTGAAGAGGCGGCTATTACCACGACAGAAGAGATGTGTCAATGCCCTTAGTCGGGCTCTCTCCATTTCTACTCAGAGACAAGAAAAGAAGAATAAAAAAAATGGATGATTGTGTCAATGCCCTTAGTCGGGCTCTCTCCATTTCTACGCCGGTTCAGCAGTCTATGCCGCAGCAGTCGGCACAGCAGCCTAGTGTCAATGCCCTTAGTCGGGCTCTCTCCATTTCTACAACCGGGAACGCACGTATACCGGAAAGGACGGTGCAAGGTGTCAATGCCCTTAGTCGGGCTCTCTCCATTTCTACGGAAGGGGTGCAGTCTCTTTCTTCAGACAGGTTCCGGCTGTGTCAATGCCCTTAGTCGGGCTCTCTCCATTTCTACGGTATGGAGCAGAAAAAACGTGAAATAAAATAAATGTGTCAATGCCCTTAGTCGGGCTCTCTCCATTTCTACGGTATCCCCTAAAAAACCTTGTAAAATCAAGGTTTGTGAGGCCCGTTTCTACACATTATTCGCAGAATATTCTGAAAACGTTCAAATTCAGCCCTTTCGAAATGGATTTTTGTACCCTCTTGTTATTATTTTGTCAATCTAGGTAAATTACCCTTCGCTATCTGTTTAAGTATCTCGCATCGACTACCACAATTTAGCAGAAATGAATGTTCACAAGATCATTCTAGTCTCTGTCTACCACCTCTGCAATGCTTATTTCAGCCATATGTTATGCCGTATCCGTGGTTAATACTCCCTAAACTGTACGAACCGAAACGTCGATGTCTTTGTTATACTGCCATCAGAATTGATCACTTCATCGGCTTTTCTTGCAGTACACGCTGCAACAGTTCTGCATCTGAGTTCTTTGAGCAGAAGCACCAGATGAAATGTACAAGTGAATTCGCCGGAGACCATCACCGTGAGATCGCACATTGGTACGTGTGCCGACTCCGCTGCCGCCCGAACCTGCTCCACACACTTTTCTGCGGCGCACTCCACCTCTTCTGCACTCCATTCCGGTGCAATCTGCGGAAATGGAATATCTATAACCTTGCCATAATGTGCAGCGGCTGCATACTGCTCTTGACTCCATCGCTCTGATGGGTGATTGGATAAATTGATGAACATTTATATATCTCCGTTACAGGCACGCGTTCCCTTGCCCTATACCTCCAGGCTGCAAATCTAATTTATCGCCCTTATACGCTAGATTTCAATCACCCAATCGCATTTATCCCCTATTTTTCTGCGGGTGAGAATGCCCATATCCGTCTCAAGTTCGTTGACATTCGCGGCATCGAACAATTCCGACAGTTGCTGCTCCACATCATTTATTCCCCGATCAAGTGCGCGTCTTTGCTTTTTAAACTCCAGGATCTGCTTTGCCAGGTTCTGTGCCTTCGTGTGGATGTTCATATCGTCCATGACGGCTTGCTTCTTCTCGGCCGTGATTGTCCGACTGATCGGAACGGTAATGTCTGTGTTCACATCCGGAGAGAGCATAATTGCGTGCAGTACCGGCGATGGGTAGCAGTTTTTCTTCAACTTGAAGACACAGTTGCAGCCAATCTCCGCGGTCACCTTCTTGTACTGGTCCTGCAGCTTCAGGCAGCTGATTGGGCGTTCTGGACACTTCCGGATAAATTTGTCGGTCACATTGTATGAATAGTTTAACGTATATGACATCACGGTGTGAATGAATTTTTTACCATTGCCGCCCATATGCCCGAACACATAAAGGATTGTGAGCCGCTCAAAGTGAGTGAGGTACCCCGTCTTGACTGCACGAAGACACAGATAACGCATCAGATTGCACTGCCGCAGTACCTCCAGAATAGTATCATCACTGCCTGCGAAGACGGAGATATCCTGATCCACCTCCCTTTTCTCGACACTCTCCTTTTCATTACAGCTGCGCGCCAGCACCTTTCGGATCGAACTGCCGTTGAAGCGGGCAAGACCATCAATAAAACCATTGATCTCCGTCACAGGCAATCCGCTCTCATCAACAAAGAAGCTCCTCCTGCCGCTTCCTGAATGAAATCCGTAAGGAATCTTAATGGTCTGTCCGAATTTTCCCAGTTTTACTCTTGCTCCATTAGGAAAATATTCAATCGTTATATCCTCATCTCTCTGCAGCTTGGCATCCACAATGTCGCAGAACATCCGGGCATACTTCACCGTAATCCATTCCGTAAGGAACAGCCAGACATGATAACCTCGGTTGCCGGAAAATTCGATATATCCTTTTAATCCCATCTGCTCAAGAAGATGACAAATATCACGCGCCTTCTGATAGGCTTTCTGAAGATAACTCTCTTTAGTTGTTACCGTATCCTCATTGTTCTCGTGCATCTGAAGAAGGACCTTGCGCGATATGTCAACATCGAAAACAATGAAATGCACTGTTGCATTAGGACGCTGTATATACGTGGCAATCGTGAGCCCACCCCGAAGATGCTCGCGAAGCAGTCCTTTCGTCAATGGCTGCAGCTGTTGAACCAGCTGGCGTCCTCTGATCCCACCTGTTGTCTCCCTTGCGTAAATATCCTCTCTACCGGTAAAAACCGAAAGAACCTTCTCCGGGGTCTGGTCATTATAGACAAGACCAACATTTTCATCATTTGCGCTCATCACAGAAGGTGCCTGCCCGCCGCCTGAGGCGTTATCTGTTCTTTCGAGTCTTTCCTTTTCCTTCATCCAGAAAGATGCGGCATTGTAATGCTTCAGGTCCGTATACATCTGCATCAGCTCAATGGCCTGATCGCCAGAGGCAGCAATTCTATACTGCGAATACAATGCCAAAAGATCATTGACTCTGGAACCATATTCCCTCATGAGCTGTTCTGCATTGCTCCCGAATGCTGAGTTATCAACACCTGCTGCTTTGTCCTCTGTCGCCTCTCCTGCTTCGCCGGCTGTGCCGTTCTCCGTCACCTGCGCATTGTCCGCCGCGTCCTTGCGGTAAATCCCATCATTAGTCAGTCCATCCGGCACCTGATAATACTGTTCATACTCGAACAACTCCAGAAATTTGTTGCATGAACGCTTCCAGAATGCAGCGAGATACTGCAGAATATCCTGATATTCATTCACAAGCCGAAGTCGGAGATCAGCCAACTGCCTTTCCTTGTCTGCATTGTCCCCACACGCGTAAACCAGGGAGGCATATTCCAGAATGGAGGTCACCTCGTGCGGGTCCCGATAATACTGCTCCCAACCGCCCGTGATTTCAATAACCTTCTGCAGCTTATCAGTGAGCGTCATCTCCTTGTTGATCAGCCACATGGTCTCAAGTCTTGAGGCAAGATTCATCTGCGCCTTAGCAGGCGTAGATCTTCCATTTCTGTCAAAATGGTATCCAAGGAATTCAATTCCCTGATCCACAGAAACGCAGCACGTTTTTTCTTCATTCAAGCGAAGATGCAACTGCTGCAGTCTCAAAGATATTTCCGTCAGCAGTTCCGTTAATTCCGCCTTCGTTCTGCCAAGAATCAGCATGTCATCGGCATAGCGGACATAGAAGGACGTGCGGGATTCCAGCCACTGATCAAATTCTTTCATGTAAATGTTAGACAAAACCGGAGACAGACCGGATCCCTGATAGATTCCTCTCGTCTTTGGCAGAAGATCCCCAGTGTCCTCCTTCAGATACTCCCCGCAGCAGTTCATGCGGAGCAGATCCACAACATCGTCTTCGCTTATCCTGCTCTGTAAAATAGACGAGAGGATCACCCAATCAATCTCATCAAAGAAATGGGTGATGTCCAGCTTAAGAATGTAAGAATATTCTCCTGTCTGAATTGCCTTGCTGATATCCTCCACCGCATTCAGTGCTGATCGTCTGCTGACATACGCATAGGTACTCTTCGAGAAGGTTTCCTCATACATCCGGTTGAGCTCAGAAGCAGCAGCCTGCTGAACAACCTTGTCTTTCATGCAGTACAGTGCAATATCTCTGGCCTTCTCCTCTTTGAAAATAGTGACCATCCGGACAGGATTTGCCTGGTAGTCATGGTTTACAAGAGAGGCATTCAGCTCCTTCAATAATGTATCTGCCTGACTGTCAAACTGCTCCCAGGTCATGTGATCCGCTCCGGCGGCTGGTTTATTTTTCTTCACCTTCTGCCATGCAGCCCGCAGTTTCTGCAAATCGATTATTTTGCTGTACAGGCTCATCCCTATCCCCCATTCCGGCATCCTGCAGCCTTATCTATAGTGGACGACGGCACTGCTCCTGTCATTCAGAAGCCGCCTCTGCATTTTCAGTCTCCTATACCAGCCGTCATTTCCTACCCGATGATAATAAGTCCGTCATCGTCCAAAGAAAGCCCGCTCGCCCTGCTCTTCTGCACACCGATCACCATTCTCTTCTGCACGCAGTTCCCGCACAGAGAATAAATTCTGATACTGTTGGAAATCTCGTCATCAGAAACGGACATCTCACCACCAGATGAATCTTCTTCAGCAGAGTTGTCATCGGGATCAATCCCCTCATCACCGGAGTACTCCTTCCCCTCTACGTTTTCGTTCTCCAATGGCTGCACCAGGTCGCACAGTTCCTGATACATTTTATTGAAAACAGACTTCTCGAGTTTGCACTCAAACACGCTGTACTGTACCCTTGTGCCGTAATTTTCCATCAGCTTGGCCACTTTCCTGCGCCGTCTGCTGCTCGAGATGTCATAACTGACAAGATACATATCCTATGCACCATCCCATCCGTCTTATATCCTGTGTCATGCCCTTTCGCAAATATGATCCTAAAATCGATGTCACATTGCAGAATCGATTGCTCTTCGCAAGATCTTGCATCGGCATGCTCATACAAATTTATTGTCTCAACTGATAAGGTTTATAATGCTCCCCTTCAATGATTGAATGCTTCATCTTCTGCACCTGATCGCGGATTCTCGCGTGAAAATTATCTCCCGCAAGGCTGTTCGTCCCGCTCATCCACCGCTCGTATTCCTGACAGAACTTCCGGAATCCCTCCTCATTCAGGACAACTCTGTCATCTTCCAAGTCGAAATCATATTGGCTCAGCATACGCTTACCGAACAGAAGGAGCACCAGACGGTCCACCGCCGGCTGCCGAAATTCCTCTATCATGTCCAGCGCAAGCGATTTTCTTCCATAACGAATGCCATGGAGAAATCCAAGATATGATTCGAAAGAGGCAGTATCGAGTGCACTGCACATCTCTCTTGTCAGAAAAGTATATGCCAGAGACAAAATGACATTGACCGGGTCTTTTGGAGGTCTGCGGTTTCTTCCATGAAAATCAAAATCACCGCGAATCATATGTCCAAATGCACTGAAATAGATATTGCTGCACATTCCCTCAACGCCTAATATCTCATTGGGCGTCTTCTGATCTGCCAATGAAGTCCGCAGTTCCTCCATTCTCTTCAGATCACGACGCCAGTCGTAAGCGTCTGTGAAATCGGGTTTGTTCGCATCATTGCCTGCCGTATCCGCCGAATCTTCTTCTGTGTCCCATCGATGCCTCTTGATCAGCACCTCCTGATTGCGGATCTTGCTGTCAATGATCGTCCTTGCCATTGCCAAGCGTTTTTCATCATCCAGATAACATTGATACTGCTCAAACCGTAGGAAAATATTACGGGATGCCTCCGCAGCCGTGTGTCCCACATATTTTCCGGATCTTGTGAAATAAGTGATGTCGCAACCGTTCTCAAGGAGCATCATCAGCGCCTGCGTCGTGATCTGCACATTCCCGAAAACAGCGAGTCCATCTGCATTGAAAACAGGAAGGTCCAGCAGTGTGTTCAGATTCTTTTTGACAACAATTCTCTCCCCCAGCTTGGTGACGACTGCTCCCTGTTCACGAATGTATAAGACTGCCATTTCTCATCTCCGTGCTGCATTTTTTACCACACTTCAGGTCAAAATCCGCAAATGCGGCGTGAAAGACCCAGGATCTGCATGATCTTTGACTTGTCCCTTCCAGTATCAATCTTGGTTCCACCCGGCGAGCTCATCCGCACTGATGCCAACCTGTACATAATTCATCACATTGCGGGCAACAGTAAAATTCACATTCTCAATTGCACAGAACTGAATAAAGAGATCCTTGATAAAGTCACGAAATTTCTCATAATCACCCTTGCTGACCGGTCCCAGACCATGCGCAAATATGGAATTATTGCGCAGATAGATATTGGAGCGCATGCGTTTGAGCATATTCAGACGACTGTTTTCCTTTTCATCTGCCCCATCTGTCACCGGATCTTCAAGCGCAGCGAGGATAAGGAAGCCATCCAAGAGTGCAATCGGCGCCGGCAGATAGCTGTCCGCCTTTTTGAATAACTGCTGCTTCAGCTGAAAGACCTTATCCTTAAGAAGTGGGAACTGTTCACCCGGCTTCTTCCCGGCAAAGTCCTGACATGCCGAGAAGGAATAGTCAATCTTCTGATACTCCGGATCAGATACATAAATGTTGTAGTGGATCAGTCTCCTCTGCCCTATCATTTCCAGAAGGCGATACATGAGGAGGGTTGCCATATCATATTTCTCCTGCTGCTCACGGATCATTGCATTCAGATACATGGTGAACATCAGAGGATGCATGATGTCCTCGTTTCGGAGAATTTCTTCTCGCTTCTTCTGCTCCTGCAGGATCGGGATCTGCGCCAGAGCATCCAGACACGTTTTCTGTGCCATCAGTAAGTCATAGGAATCCATCAGCACAAAATCCGGATGCATTCTGTGATCCCTGTGCATCTGTTCACACAACTGTGATTCGATCATGCGCCGGCCCGAAATCCAACGCGTCCCAATATTCATACGTGCGGGAGAGCAAATAGAGGAACTGCAGCTGCTGGCGCACTGAAGGATCAGGGATCCGCTCCTTTAAAATCCCGAGCTTCTCTGCCGCGCCTGCGTAGTTGTACCTCGACATCAGTTCCAGCGCTTTATCCACTTCGAGGTCTCCGAAGACTGCAATGGGATTCTCAACATAAGACAGGCGCTCCGATCCCGGATTCGGCTTGCGGAAATCCGTCAGGTAATCATCCGTAGAAACATAGATCATCTGAATATCGATCATTGCACCGGCGAGTGCACAAGCGGTAGACATCGCCTTCGTGCCGCCCGTAAAGTCGATATACATCCTTTCCGGCTTTTTCCAGGCAAGGTAGCTCTCTTTGATTTCGCGATAAATTGCCATCGGATCAACGCTGTCCACCTTGCGCTTCTCATAATCCTGCGGACGCAGCCTGCAATAATTCACTACCTTCTCGAGAACTGCCTCAGACTTCTCTGTATACAGAAGGAGAATCTTCTTAGGCTTCAGCAAAGATATGTTCAACACGAGCGGCTCATAGGAAGTGCCGACAGACACCACAAGGTAATCCACTTTTTCGAGAACTGACTTCTTATTGTTCGCTATGTATTCTGAGACGATCAGATTCATCAGCTCAGAATCGTAGAACTCGTCTGCTAGTTTGCGCTGCTCTAGTGTCTTGCGTTCCAGCGACATCCACTGCTGTGTCTTGGCCTTCAGCTGCTTGTTCATCCCCCGCTCCTCTCTCCCAACTCTTATGCCTCCATGGTTTCGCTGCATCTGCCGAACTTATATCATGGAGAACGTTCGATATAGAGATATCATAGGGCTGACTGGGACAAGAATTTCCTATAGCAGGTGCAACGGCAACCGGAACATGGCATGCTTCTTTACTGAAATGCACAAACCAGCAGTACCAGCGGCGAACCGTCTTTTCGTCAATGTCGTCGAGACAGTCCAAGGCGTGCAGATTATCATTTTCTTCTGTGAAGATCGTCTGTAGATTTTGTGTGGAGTCGTTCCTGTGATGAGATGTGGGATCGATTTTCTCTAACACCCTTGATGTGTTTTTCTCAGATGGATTGAACAGATAGGATCGAATCGCCGTTCCGACAGTTGTCATGCTGTACCGAAACTGTGTTGTCAATTCTTCCGGATAGAGCATGTGGTATGACTGCCTTCCCTGTTTCCGACAATGCGGGCAGCAGCATCGCTCCAGAAAATAAACCTCTCTCCTGTGTGCATCAATCCTTCGTGTAACAATGCGCAGATCCCTGTATCGAAGCAGATGACCGCAGCCTTTATAAGGACAATGAACCGCAGCTCCGTTTTTCACGCGAAGCTGCGGTTCATAATAGATGTTTCCTTCCTCTGCCGGATATAACTTTTCTGTGCTTCGAATGAGCTGCGGGTACCTCTGTCGAAGTTCCTGCAGCCTGCTGGCCGACACCACCTCTGATCTGCATAGTATGTGCTGCATAAGTCCCCCACTTAATACAAACAATACTGGATGATGATTGAATACGTTCACTTACAATTTTCAGTTGATCAATGCTCTCAGTCGGGCAATCTCCATTTCTACGGTACCCCCTCGTTATTTTTTAATGATGGGCTGGCATACACAAATTTTTCTCTTGCAGAATCACTCTGCTCCGCATCCTTCAGCAGAAATGGATGAGCTATACACCTATTCTATATGCGGCTTTCAGTTACTGCAATCACCTCGTACTGCCCAAAACCAATACTGGTATTCTTGCCAATATGAGCAATCGCTCCTGCAAAAATATACGACAAAAGCTTGCCTGGTACATGATGCAGAACAAACTCTCCCTCAATACCATGCAGTCGAATCTTGCTTTCATGTGTATTCGAGTACCTGGACTCATCCGCTCGATGGATCTCTAGAGTATCCAGTGAGACATCAGAAAGATCCATATCCAATATCTCCGGAAAATCTATTCCCTCCATACAGTGCAGCAGGTAAACCCGGCGATGCACCGATGTAAGAAACGCCTCCATCTGAAAATTTTCCAGAAAGTCGTTTCTCCACTTCTGCGTCCACGGCGTCAGAAATCTGATCCGGACATCATAAGAATCAGCGGCCTCCTGAATACCACACTTATTTCGCATTCTGTCTGCATCCTGCATCAGATCCTGTACAGTCACTGCTCTCGGATTCACTGTCCCATTGCCAAAGATCAGACTTCTATCCTGCGTGTAGATCTGCACGATCTGAAATTTTCCCTGCTTCCTCTGCCCTATACCAGCCATCCCCAGCCGATACAATGCATCAAGGATCACGGAGAAGTAGACGATGACATCTCCATACAACAGCAGGGAGAATTCCAGCTGATCCCCGGCATTTACATATGTCCTTCTGTCCAGGCACTCGAAAGTATAGCCAAGACTTCCGCCGTCATTCACCGAAGGCGGAACAATTTTCAAAGAATGGTAATAGATGCCGGGGACAACACAGGATTCCCTGAAACTGCAATTGCGACAATTACCGTCTGCAATGCAGTGCTCTGCCAACAGCACATCTCCAAGGCCTCCGCGAAGGGTGGAACATTTAAAGGCAGGGATCGCTGCATTGCGTGTGAACTGAATAGTAATATTAAACTTGCTGTATCTGATACAAGACATTGGGGCGTTCCTATTTCATTTTCTTCATCATCTCTTCTGCTGACGGAAGATCTTTGTGCCGTTTCTGATATTCATTCAGTTTCATATACCTTGTTAAATTATCATCCGCAGAAATGCTCTTCATCTCCATCAAAGTTTTGATCGGCGGGATATCTTTCAGTTCAAGGGCTTTCTTCTTATTGTTCAATCCACTGGCATACCACTTTACCAATGCATCCTGATATATCTTCTCATAATCCTTTTTCTGGTTCAGGATGTCAGAAAACGGAGAAACGCTGAATGAATTCAAACTGTAAGCGGTCTCGTGGTTTTCCTTCTCCATTCCTGTTATCTTCACCGAAAACGCTCCAAATCCATATGGCTTAGCTTTTCCAATATTCTGTTTGGTATCTGGATCCAGTTCAATACTCCATAAGAGCAGTCCAAGTTCCTCTCTGGTCAGGTTATGAAAACGAACCTTTCCTTTGAAAATTGAACCGGCAGGAATCGCTGTAAAATGGGACTTAATCTTCTCATTTGCGCTGGGATCCGGTTTCATAATGTGATCATGAATCCAGTATTGTTTTACACCCCTAAGTCGCAGATCATCATCGTTGTATGTCTTCCCATTATCCAGGTAATCCCTATAGCTGGTCGGCTTTGGTTCTGCCAGAACATATGAATATTCTTTTGTCTCTTTTATGCTGCGATCCGTGATAATGGCATCCGAAAACGATATCCGGCTCTTACGTGCATTCTGATCATTTGCATAGCCAAAAAGAGCTGCGCAATAGTCCATGTCTACTTTGTCCTGTTGAAGACCTTCCTTAACACTATGCTTAAAAAACAATCTGAAGTTCGGTGTGTAGCCAAAGTAAAAACGGCCGTCATAAAGTATATAGAAGACGGGCTTTGGCTCAGCTCCTTCCTTGGGCAGTTGGAAGAACTCTCTGTAATTTTTTCTGAGCGTATTCTCTTTGCGATTGTAATCCGTACGAAACGAACTGACCGCCTTCTCTAGTTGCTCTTCGGATACCTCTACTTCATGATCATAGTCAATTGCAGGGATAATATATAATGCCTTCTTCCTAGGAACAAATCCTGTTCCAACAAGGCATCCCTCCAAACTACCTTTATTGCCATTAGGAGAATAAATCCCCGTGACACGTTTTTTCTCATTCATGTTAAAACGAATTGAACTCACAAATGGAACATAGTTTTCATCCCGGCCTCCATTAGATCCATCACCCTTTTTACAGTCAAAACCACCTTGATCTAATTCGACAAACTCAGTCTTTTCCTTATACTGAAGATATTTTCCAAATTCTGAGGAATAGAGATATTGGAATTCTTCCGGATGCTCAATAATAAATTTTTCGCTGATAATATAGTAATTAATCTCGTCCGGCAATCCTTCATCTTCTGTGTTATCAAGATGTAATTTTGTTTTATAGAGATGAAATTTGCCATCTTTATTATGAACCAGATAGCCTGCCCGTACATTAAGATTTACAGTCATCTTCTGTCCGTTTCTACCATCTTGATTAGATCCCAGAATCGTTGTGTACATGTTCCTTAAATTGCCATTCTTCGCCATATCGCGATACATCAGATAGCCATCTTCAATATCGTCATCAAAGGAAGACAGACTCAGTATCTGTGCATTCGATCTGACAAGCCCCCTTACGCTGCTTCCCGGGATCGCAAGGTTCTCATAACAGTTCACATAAGAATGAACAGTATTTCCATCATTCTGGCCGCCTACCGAAATGTCCGTAAGCGCCCGCAGTTCATACGATATCCTGCCGGAAATCAGGTCATCACACGTATCATTCAGTTTAGGAAGAGCATTGGTGTATGGTTGGACGTTTTCGGAGAAAGGCACAAAATTATAGGGTGCACCCACATAATGCACTTCATTAGACCCATGGTCATGTTGGTTTCTGTTTCTATTTTGATCTTTCTGGTTTCTGTTCTTATTTATATTCTTGTACTTATTCTGGTCTTTATTTTTATATGCGTTCCGTTGGCTATCTAACCCAAATTGTTTTAATATATCTGCGCCTATGTCCATTTCACAAATTCCCCTTCCCTTACGCCATCCCAGAAAGACGCGTCATGACGACATTGAGCTGTCCATCCCCGTCATACTGATAGTATTCTTTAACAGTAGACTTACTATAACCATTTTTATTGTTGGCCAGAGAATAGACATATTCATAACAGGACTCTTTCGTCTCATTATCATCGGTCACTTCGTAAGCCTGCGGCCCTGTTCCATCATTATAATAATGAATTTCTCCTGTGGAATCGTAGAATCTTGCATCCGTCACTTCGTCCCAGTTGATGGGATCAAGCTGATCGGTTCGTCCGGACTGCATTCTGCTGATCTCGTAAACCAGAGCAAATTCATACCGTCTGCACTGCTCTCTTGCCTCTTCCGGTTTCAGCCTTGTATATTTCATTTCGCATATCCTCCCAAAGACGCCAGAGCATTCTGGATAATTGATTGATCCCCGCTTACTTCGCCCTTATGTTCCTCCGCGTTCTCATAAACAATACTGCAGTTCTGATTCTTTCCAGGTTTTCTCACATCGATCCGATTGACGGTAAGAAAGCCCTTTCCAACGCTGTAGCCGCTTCCAAGGTTATACGAACCATTCGCGAGGTCCCTGAGCGCGAACAGGAGCAGTGCCAGGGTCTGGTCCGGATTATTCCTGTTGGCAATATTAATCCTGAGATCAACTTCTCCATGTACGTCTTTTGTCGAGAAGAGAGCGCCGTTCATGACCCCGCCGGTGAATTTGTCGATATGAATCCGATGTTGAATCAGAGCCATATCATTTTCCTCCCTGTCGCCGACAATCGTATCGCAGAAGCGAAGATTCCCCGGTTTACCCTTATTGTCCTGAAGCCTGCCGGCATCCGTTCCGAATGCATTCTCTATCAAGGTCTCGTCGTCTATACCATCATGAGCTGCAAGGTATCCTGCGATCTCCTCCATTCTTGCCCTGACTGCTCCCTTCAGGGAACTCCCAGGAACTATGTAACTTTTGGCCGCATTCCGTATATTCATGTCATCTGGGGCATCCTCTTCAACATCCGGAACAATGGCCTTTACAAGAAGCGATCCCTCCGTACGGCCCTTCACTTCTATCTCGTAAGCATTAAGAGACGCTGTTCCCTTTATACTGCTAAGGATTTCCTTATAGTCCGTCATGCGCGGACTGTCCTCCTCCGTCCATTTTCTGCGCTCTTCCGGGTTTGTGAGATCGTATTCATGGAAGAGAATCTGCGTCGGTTTTACATAACCGCAGCCATTACTCCTCTGCCCGCCGAACTGAATTCCACCTTCCATCGTACCCAGAATCGTTTGAAAATTGGTGTTGTCCTCTCCATGCTGCTCATCAGAAAGAATATAAACAGAGAAGGACAACAGTGCTCCCGCACCGACATACTGCATATTAAATTTTCCGCCGGATTCGCCTCTCGTCGCCTCGATCTCATTGCTGCCCGCAGTGCCCGTTTCCCTGTTAATTTTTACTCGCGGCCTGAATTCCAATGCGGCAGGTCTGTCCTGGGAATATGTTTTCCGTCCCGATCCCGTCCCGCGATCCGGTCCTGTCAGCCTTCCGTCGCTGACAACAATGCGGCTGAAGCAGGCATCACCCCCTTCTCTCGCATTGCCGAATAAATCATCTTCCTGATCGGGCAGAATCTGGTGAAACGCATTTCGCAATACGCCTGTAATACCTGCTGCCTGCAGGTATGGCCTTTCATCCACCGGATGAATCAGAACCTCTTCCGGATCACCCCCGGCGCTGCCCACATGCATCGGCTGTACCAGCTCTGCTCGAATAATATATTTCAATACACGGTTATATCTGAACATGGAGGGCATCAGTCTTCCCCCTTTCTCTCAAGAGCCGGTGTTCTCGCAGTGTTCTCACTGCGGTCCGTTTTGTTGTCGTAGCGGATCAGCATAGTGATCAGATCCAGCTTCCATCCCATCAGTCTCTCTTTCGAAGCAACCTCGCCGACAGGGACACCCATTATTTCCTTCATCTCTGTAATCGCTGCCGGCAGCTCAAGCTTCTTTTCAAAAGAAGTGGTGTCTAATGACAAAAGGTTAAGGACATCCTGCCCTAATCTGCCCAAGCTTGATTTTTCTCTATGGACATTATTCTTACCGGTTTTCTTTTGTGCGTGTCCGATATATTTCATCAACTTTTCTTCTGCGCATAAGGGATCATTTAAGGGATCATTGCGGTAACCAAGTGTATACGCCTCTAATGTCCCCAACTGGCTGACACTGGCTTCTTTTCTATTGAGAGGATGTGTTACCGTGTATCTCAGCATCGCCTTTTCGATCGTCCGCTGCAGCCAGACAGCAGCGATCATCCTGCAAATTTCCTTGTCCTCTTTTGATTCTGCAGAGGCCTTATGTCCGGCTGACGATACTGTACCCTTCTTTTTGGATTTCAGCCCCTCATAATCTGGCAGAATCATGGCCTGACCAAAGCCTTCATTGCGCCTTACCCCGATTCCCTGCTCCAATAAGGCATGGATTCTGTCTGTTTTCATTACGCCGTTAAAGTGCAGATGAAAGACAGATCCGGCCTGATACATATTCATGGCAGGAATTCGGCCGCCATAAGTCCGATTGTAGCCATGCACCGTCACCACCGAGGCTGCACACAGCAGATCATCCTCATGGATCTTAACACCCAGTGCGTCTCCCAACGCTTTGAGATTCAAACCACAGTACTGTCCCAGCTCATCACGCATCACCGTGTTGGAAATGAGGTAAAGATAACATTCTCCTTGAAGGTCCCTGTCCGCCTCATACTCGGCATACATAGGTCTCGATTCAATTTCGAGCTCTTCCACCTTACATTTGCCGTAACCCGAAGAGCGGGCATTGCCCAGAAGAACCTCGTCATGCATAGTATCCTTTATGAAATTCCGCAGACGCTCGGCCAAATTCTGATCAGGCACTGCAATCTGTCCCGCGAACGAGGTTCCCGGCATCAGATATTCATTTCGAAAGATATTGCGGTCTTCATTCCTGACAACGTTAGACCGGATCTTCAGATCTGCACTGGTTTCAACGGAATAATAATGAATCGTATCTGATCTGAATTCAGCATAAGAACCAAGGCCTGCACGCTTGTATCCGCCATTGAATTCGCCACTGATCACCACATTATCCAGTTCCTTGCCCTTTTCTGCATCTTCAGGGCTCTTGTCTTCATAGAATCCTTTTGGTGAGGGCAGAAGATTTTCCCAGGTTCCATTTTTAGTCCGAACAGAAAGGTAGGCATTGCCAAATCTGACCTCTGCCGAAAACAATTCTTTCTTAACCTGTTCCAGGGATCCTTCCTGTGCAAGTGCATTCACCAGGCATCCGCGCACGGCACTGCCCGGAATATAATTCAGTGTCAGTGCCTGCCCGCTCTGAGACCGGGAAAGATCTGCGATGCGCAGCGGCTCCAGTGCAGTCAGTCTGTATTGGATGAATACGCTCATTTCTCATCCACCTCCTCAATCTTCACTTTGCCAAATCCGCGGTTGCGCATAGTCCCGACCCACTTGATCATCCCCAGTACATCTCTCACCAGGTCCTGATCTTCCGGATCTGATAAAACGATCGTGCTGTAGAAAATGAGGCCTTTATTAATACAGCGCACGTTGCGAAGAGAGCCATCTTCTGCCATCCCTTGTTCATCAAGTCTGGTAAAGGTTCTGAGATTAGTGAGCGTGTCCGTGATCTCATCAGAGCTGATCTCCGGGAGTTCCAGCATCTTCTCCCGCACTGCCTCTGAAAGGACAAAATCTGAAAATACCAGCTGGTGGGTGCTGTCCAGATTTGATCCGGCTGTGCCCAACAGTCCGCTGATTTTTTGCAGGATCTCGTTCTCATCCATGCCCTGCCACATGAGATAGGATTCCAGCGTTTCCCGGAACACACCCTTAAATGTGCTGCCCTTCATATAGGGAAATCCTTTGTCATCAACTTGAGGGAAAATATCTGCATCCCCCGGCACACTGAAGCCGCTGCCGAAAATCGCATCTGACAGAAGCTTCATCTTTAATGGCATCTTCTTCATCCCTCTTCTCCCTCCAGCGGCAGATAGGTGTCCATCATCTCTGTGGCATCATACAGAATCGAATGAACAATCGGCTTATCCGGCCCTTTTTCGTAAGTGGTGACATAAGCGCTTTCTTTCTGACTCACACCGGTTCCGATCTTCGCCAGATCCTGTTTTTCAAAGATTCCGAAATAACATTCCTGGATAAAACTCCCCAGATGATGAAAACGGATATAGTATTCTGCAGCTTTTCTCCCTTCAAGAAGACTCGGCCGCATAGTCTTCATGCTGCTTCTGCCTTTGCCGCGCATCACCTTCATCACCTGCTCGAACAGAGAGAACCTCCTGAACGGATTATTCTTCAGGATTTCATTATCCGAAGTCTCGACAATATACGGTCTGAGATCCATTCTGGTGCCGTCAGCAGCAATGTACTGATCCTTTATATCCGAAAGATCCTCCCGAATCTCTCCCTGTTCGATGTGCCAGTCGATAGAGGAAATGCTGCGTCCATTATCTGCCGGGCTGATCTGCGCATTGAATCTCTTGGCATTGCTGCACAGACTCTCCGCGAGGTCATATGCGCGGAAGAAGGGGTATTTTGCATGCACAATTGCTGCACCCGCGCAGGCGTGATATCCCTCTCCATCTGCTTTATTCTTCTTCCGGGTGAGTGCCTTAATAAAGGCTTTTGCACAACTAATGCCTATTCTTCCGTCACAGACAAAACAGATATCATCTCCCGAGGTGATCAGTCGCCGAACCGGAAAATATCTCTCTTCTGTCTCCGATTGCGATTTTTGCAGATTCAGATCATTCAGAAGCCCCTTCTGAATGGATTCATCGACTTTCTCATTCATCTTATAAAAAGCGTCTGTAAAATCATCAGCAATTGCAGTGCTGAAATCATTCACCTGCTTCTTGAAGTCATCCCAGGAAAGATCCTTCTGTCGGTCATAGAAATCCTGAACTCTTTTGCCCATGCCATTGCCGTCGATATGCACTACAGCAATAAAATTCGAATCTCCGCAGCTGCCGCCAAGATTTTCGAACTTGTAGGAAAGTGCATATCCTTTAGGCAGCAGTCCTTTGGAAAATCTTCTCTCCTGCTCGTCGATCTCGCTTTGTATTGCCTTTTGCTCTTCAGTAACCTGCCGTTCCGGTTTCAAGGTGTCTGATTGAATTCTCTCTATACCAAAACTTCCCTGATGAAAGGACGCCCGTCTGACGGACTTCTTTCTCTCAAGAGCTTTGGTCAGTTCCTCCAGATTTTCTCCGGGCTTTAAATCATAGTTATAAGGGATCGTCCGGATAAAAAGCTCTGCATCCGGGAAGTCTTCGTGTACCTTGCGGGTATAGACTCTGCCAAAAGAAACTGCGCTGTTTTCATCTGAAAATTCCAGAACAGTGTGTCCGCCGCCGGCATAGACCAAATTATTGTCTGTAAAGGTTCCTGTGCCATTCGTCAGCTTCTTAATACCTTCCAGACTTGTCATGTAGGCGATCTCTGCCGACCGGTGCACATTATCCTTCAGCTTATTGCTACTGAAGATATAGCTCTGCTTGCCGGAAACCTCCAATATCGTAAGGTATCTGCTCATGCTTCCCCCTTTGTACTATTGCTCTGCGCGTTTTCCATCCTCGTCATTTCATTGAGAAGATCCGTGTATATCTCTCCTGCCGAGGTCTGCAGCGTCTGGTAATTCATTGGTTTGTTTCTTATACCGAAGTGATTGATGTCATTTCTGAGGTCCTTCAGCCTGGCGGTTTCAATCGCATAGGACAGCGGTACTGTCCTCACAATACGATCGAAAGCGTCTTTCTGTTCCGGTGTCAGATCCGCCAGTTCCTTCGAATATTCGCGCTGGATCTCTGTCAGCATTTTCCCGCGGTCGACAGACTCCTGAAACCGAATCATATTTTTCTGCATATAATGAGCAATACCGTTCAATGTCCCTCCAGCTATCCGATCGCGGTTCATCTCATCTATGTCAGGAAGACCATAATAATCACAGATAAACGTCTTGGCCGTTTCTTCCAATGCAGTGTAGGCCTGCTCGGTCATATCATGATCGATACACCATTTTGCAGCTGCCATACCGATCTTATAAGGTTGAGCTTCCTTGAACTCATACTCGTCAAAGGACTTCTCTGCCTTGTCAAGGAGATCATGTAGAGGCAGGAGTGAATCTTTCTTTTCTTCCGCCGCCGGGCTCAAGTTATGCTTTTTCAAATTCTGATATGCCGCCTGAATGCTGTATTGTTGAGGCGACTTCTTGCCAGCTGCATCCGCACCCAGTCCTCTGCATGCGCTCAGCGTTTCTGTCAGGCTGCACATGGCGCTTATATGACCGCGGATATTGGACCAGGCGGCTTTCTCTTTATCAGAGATCAGGTTGTTCCTAAATCTTTGTTCGATAATATCGTCCAATTCCTTCGGATTGCCGTACTCCTTGAGTGTAGAGGCTGCATGCGCCCAATCCAGGATCTCGTTGTAGATGGTGAGGTCAAAAATGGGAACCTGCTTTTGTCCGTCTTCCACTGTTCCGGCTTCATATGCGCCGTAATAAATCCCTCTGATGGTGCAATCTTTCGTTACCTTGGCATAATTCAGCGCAGTGATTGCCAGCATCGGAATAGAGCGGAAGCTGTGGGTAATATCAAAGATGATCTGGTCTTTCTCCCCGATCGCGTCACAAAGTGCCCGGAATATCTGCCAGATTTCTGTATCATTTTTTCCATCAGGAATTGCAACCGTATTCAATTTTTCTTCAATATCATCGGAAAAGTTTTCTTTGATCTCAGAATGGAGGCCTTTCTTGAGATCGCCGACATGAAGGGCATCTTCTCCCCATTTGGATGATTGCTCAGCATCTCTCTCCGTTGCAATATTGTCGATCCAATTTCGTTTCTTCGCATCGGAAGTCAGAAAGATGGTCACGCGGCTTGCCGGATCAGAAAGATCTGTCTGATACTTCTTGATCAGTGCACTCTGCACATATTTGAACTTGCCTTCGTGATCGTAGTTGACGGGTTGGTATAGGCCAGTGCCAAGTACAGATATAATATGTATACTCATTGTCTCCCTCCACTAGAGTTTTTGTATAGTTTTATTATAGGCACCTTTGGGATCACAGAGAAGCATAGCATTTATACGATCAGCAGTCTGAATACTCGCCTTCTATATCTAAAACTTGATGATATTGATTGTTCCTCTGTGGATCTTTTCATGACAGGAGTGGCAGACGGTCACAATATTATCCACGGAGGCTGCTCCCCCAAATGCGAAATCCATGATATGATGTCCTTCCGGATGGTCATGGCTTCCGCAAATCTGGCAAGTATTATGGTCACGGATCTTTCCTGCCTTCTGTACTGCAAGATGTGCCGCCGGTCTTGGTTTTGACATCCTGGTTCCTCCTTTCTCAATCTTTCTTGATCACAACGAGCTTCAGTATTTCGAGCAACAGTTCTGCCATTGATGATCCTCCTTTCTTTGCGCTTACCTTCTTTCTGAAGGGCTATTATTTCTTTCCTCTTTTCAGTGCAAGGACAGGCATTTCCTCAGTACTCATGATGCTCCTTGCATGAGGTGCAAACTTTTTTACCGTTACCATCGTGCTGGCTGTCATGCGTGCTGCCTGCCGGAGCGTCATTCCATTAATAGCGAAAACCACCACGTGATCATTTCTTTTCATCAACTGCCTCCTATTCCGATTTTGTTACAGATCCTCGTCATAATCATTCCTACGTTCTTTTCATGACCTGCGATGAATCCTCCTCTGGCCTTTGGTGCGATCTGCTGTTTTGAAGCTATGATCTCCATTTTGATGCGGCGCGCCTGGCCTTCTGTAAGATTGCTGATCACCCCTGTCACCTTCTGATTTTTTTTGGCCATGACGTCCTCCTCTTCCGAAATATTGAAAACTCCGCCTAACGCACATTTACCGCCGGATTTAAAAAGTTGTAATCTCCACATCGGTTTTAGGATCCTTGATGCTGACAGTTCCATTTCCAAACCCAATCGTTACCTTATGCTCAGGATCAACACGGATAGCGCCATTGTCATCTTCAATCACCCTGATCATGTCGACTTCACCATTTTTCCTCTGAATAGCGATGATATTGCCGCTGAAACCGATTACCTTGTCCCCTTTTTTCAGGATATTGATTCTCATATGCTTATTCCCCCTTATTCACATTGGCGATAATGATGCTTGCCGCGATATCTACAACTGCATGTGCCAGGATGAGAAACACTCCCCCAGGAATAATGATTCGTGCAATCTTCATGACATATCCTCCTGTGCTTTCGTTTCCGATTGTCCCCACTGCTCTGTTGATTGTCTCCACTCGCTTGCTACGCGAATATAGTACTGCATTTACTTGTATATTTCTATACATATATATTATACTAATTTATACCAATAATTGGCTTGCTCATATTAAATATTCCAAGTACATAAAGAGAGGGATAATCAGAAAAACCGTTATAATTTCCTGTATAGCAGGGCTATTATGTTGATATTTCGGGTGATTATCATTAGAATATAAATGACTTTGAAAATCAATCAGGTAAATGAAGTGTTATAAAGGGGTTATATTTAGAGGATGTTTTTATACCAATAATTTGTATATTATTATAGAAGGAGACATAAACAATGTCAGAAAAAGCCAACAGCAGGCACATCAAAAGACATAGTGAAACCAGCAATCCTATGTTCTTTCTTGATGATGATCCGGGTTTTCGGCAGCGAATCAGTGTCAGCAGACAAGTCCGCGATATCCTGGAAAATGATCGCTACAATTTCAGCTCAAACGGAGAGGTCATTGCCTCCTCAACATTTTATAACCGCGTGCTGACTAACATCCTAAGATTCAATCAGGAGCCGGATAAATTGCTTCATATACACGGGATCCCTCTTCTGCCGGATGCAGATCCTGACGCAGTATATGGGACTGCAGAATATCGCACCGACGGGATGGGGCTTCGCCCCACAAATAAACTGAGACAGTATCTGAACCAACTGTGCATGGATCCCGATCTTGGAGCTGACATCAATGATAAGTATCACAATAATCTTCTTCTCTTCTTCCGGACGCTTCTCTGTGAATATACAGCCCTTGCTCCTTTTGAAAGAGAGCGCATATATTACCTTGACATGTATAAGAAAACGGAAGAATTGATTGCTGCCGGAAACGGTATGACTCTGCAAGCACAGAATTCTGATGATTTCTACAGAGTCCGCCCATATAAAGTGATGCCGGATGTTGAGAACCAATACAACTATCTTGTAGGACTCAGTGCATTAAATCATGATGAGCAGTTTCACTGTGCTTCTTTCAGACTTTCCCGCATCAGCGATATGAAGTCGTGTGTAATCGCTCTTGAACCTCTCGAAAAGCAGGAAATAAAGGAACTAAAAGAAGAGATCTCCAAAAAGGGTGTTTCCTTTCTTCTTGGAGATCTCATAGACGTTCGTATCAGGCTTACTCCTAAAGGCATGGAGATTTTTAATCACACACAGCACCTTCGCCCCAGAATAAGCAGCATTAAGCATTTCAACGCAAAGCGGCAAGGTGAGGACCATGATCCTCAGTGCACCACAGCAGACAGCAACAAGCTTATCCAGAAGTCCCAAAAAGAAGAATACTATGAACTTCAATTTATATGTACAGAGCGTCAGGCTTACAATTACTTCTTCAAGTTTGGCGCAGAAGCAAAACTGCTTTCACCTGAAACTCTTGTGAAAGATTTTGAAAATGGATACTGGGAGGCACTGCGGAGATATACTAAACACTAGGCAATCAGTCTCCCGTCCTTTAAAAGTTGATTCCCGTTCTGAGAATCTCAATGACATCATCAATAGGCGGAAGCTCCTGCATGCAGCTGATTCTGGCCTCTTTTTTCAGATACTCGATGGCCATTTTTTCTGTAGTATCCCGATTGTTATTCTCGCCCGCCGCATGGTTCATGTGATTGCGGATAATCTTGACGGCAAGGTAATATTCCATCCTATGAAGTGTTTCCTGGCGTTCATTGTGATCGCTGAAATTTACCTCGCCGGCACGAATTTTTCTCAGCGCTTCCACCTTCCTGCCGTATGTCGTGTTCGGTTTCTTTGCTGCAGTATCATCATTATCCTGACGTTCACCAGTTATGCAATATTCAAGGTAGCGTTCATTGTTGAGAGCACTGTTTATGAATCCCCTAATATTACCTGCAAGATTAGATGGAACGTTTTGTCCTTCCCTCGTAATCCGATTTCCTCGGATGTCATACCATTGATCGATATCGTCCTGTATTCGCTTGATGCAATCCTGCAGCATGGGATATTTCTGCTTTTGCCTGTTTAATTGATGGTCACAAAACTCTTTGCCAATAAAATTAAAATGCCTATCTTTTGCTTCTGCAATGATCTCCTGTAGAATATTCTTTAAATCATTTACTTCTCTTGCCGCTTCATCTTTATCATTTACTTCTCTTGCCGCTTTATCTTTATCATGATCAAGCGGCCACTGGAACAAATTCTCATAGAATGCCTTGACTTGCGTTGAAGACGCCTGCACTCCGCTCTTTTCATTCACACTGTCAAGTGAAATGGCACTCGGAACTAAACCTTTGTCGAAATAATACACCGGCATCTTCTCTACATAGAAAGTGACGGCCTGCTGGATCATGCGGTTATCCAGGCACCATGCGATCAGATCCGTATATTCCATGCGATTTTCAGTCAAGTGCATTTTCGTCTTGATCAGCGGCAGGAGAGATTTAAACAATTCTGAAGAGAGATCTGACTCTTCAATCTCCACTGTCAGCGCATCATCCAATGTTTTCAAGGAAGAGTCGATGTCATCGACGTTGCACATCAAAACGGTGTCTGACACGTTCTGTATGGCTGAGATGATCTTCTTAACCGCAGCGCCGGAATTCTGATATATTCTGCCCAGTTCCTGTGCATTGCCTGTTGTCAGGAATTCATTGACGGCATTGATCTGCTGGAACATCTTGTATATGTAATTGATGTCCTTGATCTCATGATTTTGATAATCACTGTATATAATCGCTTTGCAGTGGATACCGGCAACTTCGAGATACCGCACGATCGTGGTCATCAGGAAACTGATATCACGAAACCCACCTGTATAGTCAATATATACATTCTTTTCTTCTGCCATTCCCCGGTCGCCTGAATTAAGGCACTGTGCGATCTCCCTATAAATACGGCTCGCGTTGCGGTCTGCACTCTTTGAGCCCGCATGATCCTGGACTTCACTGTTTCGGTCTGCTGTATTCTCAGCGTCCTGTTCATCGTACGAAATGGGAATAACCTCTATATGCCGGCTGTACTGATGCTGTCCTTCCAGCTCAAGGATCAGGCTCTGAAAGTGCTCAAAGGATGTCTTTCCGGTTTCACCCACCTTTTCATGTAATACCTTGTCGCTGCAGATCGTCAGGATCCGATCTATCCGGGGATTTGCGATATCCTCTTTTACCAGATCAAAAAGGCAGCGGATGGGTGCTTCATTTGTTTGTGTCCCTGTGTATTTACTGCCATTCTGGTAAGTATATTCCTGTTCTTGCACCGGATTGCCCAGACGATTTTTATCTTTGTAATCGCTGAGAAACAATAGAATCGTATTCATAGTTCTTCCATCCCCTCTCCATTTCTTGTGAAATAAGCACTGCAGTCAAATAACCGCAGTGCTTATTCTAATGATTACATTATAGCTATAAAAAACTTTCCCTGGCTGTGATGTCTCTGTTCTTGCATTACTACCTTTATGCCCTCAGTCGGGCTCTCTCCATTTCTACCGGGGTCGCTTCTCATCACAGTTGACAACGGCATCAAGTGTCAATGCCCTAAATCGGGCTCTCTCCATTTCTACGAGGACAATGTAATGTCTATTTTATATTTGGCGATGGCTGTGTCAATGCCCTTAATCGGGCTCTCTCCATTTCTACGCAGTATACCATTATTGTTGCACATGCGAACGGTATGGCGTGTCAATGCCCTTAATCGGGCTCTCTCCATTTCTACGATGAGGATGACGATGACGATATATGATTGGAAAAGATTGTGTCAATGCCCTTAATCGGGCTCTCTCCATTTCTACATATCGAAATCGATAACAGTCAGGACAATCCGCAGATGTGTCAATGCCCTTAATCGGGCTCTCTCCATTTCTACACAGTTACAGATGGCGCACTAAATAAAGCCTATTACACTGTGTCAATGCCCTTAATCGGGCTCTCTCCATTTCTACGAGAAGAATTATGATGTATGTTAACTTTATTGGCAGAATTGTGTCAATGCCCTTAATCGGGCTCTCTCCATTTCTACGAGAAGAATTATGATGTATGTTAACTTTATTGGCAGAATTGTGTCAATGCCCTTAATCGGGCTCTCTCCATTTCTACGGAATGACTGCTTAGACGAAGTTTTTAACTCTGGGATGTGTCAATGCCCTTAATCGGGCTCTCTCCATTTCTACCGCAGCAGAAAGGATTTCCGCAGAATCTTTACGGACGGGTGTCAATGCCCTTAATCGGGCTCTCTCCATTTCTACGGTACCCTCTAAAAAACCTTGTAAAATCAAGGTTTGTGAGGCCCGTTTCTGCACATTATTCGCAGAATATTCTGAAAACGTTCAAATTCAGCCCTTTCGAAACGGATTTTTGTACCCTCTTGTTATTATTTTATCAATTGAGGTAATTTGCACTTTGAAGACTGCTTTTATGTCTCGTATCCTCATTCACAATTTGTAGAAATGAACATCCACGAGACTATTCTAGTCTCAGCCCACAGTCTCTGCAACGCTTATTTCAACTGTACGACCCGTCGCGCTGCCCAATGCTCATATTGATATATTTAGAAAGGATGTTATGTGCTACGCCAACCGTAAGTTCCACAGGCAATAACTGTTCCCGCCTGATTCCCGGGTTGTAAAATATTCTGTGCAAGCCGCAGTTTTCACAGGACAAGGGAGTGATCAGCATGCCGTTTCAGATTATCAGAAATGACATTACAAGGGTAACAGCAGATGCCGGGGAGTGGTCTGCAGGTATCTGCCTGCAGATCAATTATGAAAAAGATTGTCAGCATTATGTTGTTCGTGTTCTCCGGCGGCATTCTCTTCTCCAATTCCACGTCCACAGGTATCGAATGTCCCTGATTAGCGCGGATCTTCGTCATGTCCTCATTGAAAGCATAGCGCTGCTTATCATCTCTGCAGATGATCTCCTCCAGATCGGACATGGAAATGTGATGTTTTCCGGATCTGTTGATGCCATCGATCAGATCCGCTGCTAATGCCGGTGTCACTGCATGTCCTCTGTTCCCTCATAACCGATTATAGGTAATTCCTCAGATCTTCTATCTCACTTCTATACAGAGTAGCTGACAGATAATTCTTCGTAAGACCGCGGTTCCAGAAATATACCCTCCACTCAAGATAAATATCCTGAATTTCATGTCCCGGCTTAACATACAGGTATTGTGGATCGTCTCTCTTATCCTTCTTAGGATACAATTCGAAAACTAAATCTGGTTCGACAAAGCCAATTTTCTGTGGCTCAGAAATCCTGTCCTCCAGTAATGCTGTCAAAGCCTGCTCTAATTCCTCCACCTCAGCACATTCCATGATCGCATCATGATCTTTGTAGCAATTGAGCCGTCCAGGTGTGAAAAAACGATAGCCGCACTCACACCACTCCTCATCCCTGTTTTCTTCCGTCCATGAGTGAAAGTTCAGAACTTCAAACTTTATTTTTATTCCGCTGGCATCCAGTTCAAAACTCATCTTTGCCTCCACAGCATTCTATTGAGCTTTAATAGAGCATCTCCTGATTGTACGCACATGCATCCGTCCAAATGAACCCGACTGCATATATGTCATCAGACATACGAATTAAAGCTATACTTGATGTTATTCTGATCGCAAAGAGCCGTAATTTTCAGCAGGCCGCCCTCTCCGCTGAATTCTCGCTTCAGCGCATTCTCCGGATCATCCTCCCCTCCGATCAGTTTCAACAGTTTCGCCGCATTTCCGGCATCAAGGTCATACCAGTACTCATAGTCATCATCGCCCCAGAAATCGTCCACATCGGAGCCACCCTCGTCGCCGCTGAAATGCAGCCCATTATCATCTCCGGACACCCGGATGTGGATATTCCTTTGTTTGCCGCGGCTGTCACACAGCATCTGATCAGAAAACTTCTCCATGTCAGTTTCCTTCCTCCCTTCACCTTTAGACTATGCGAAATGTCGCCTGCACAACAGCAAGCAGAAAAGGAACATGCTCTGAGGCGAATTCGCGTTCATCTTGAACTGATAAATCTTTGCTAAAAAGTGCCATAACTTTTACTCTCGTCAGAAACAGCGGAACACCATCACATTACGACGATGCTCCGCTGAAATTTAATAATTACATGTATTCTTCCTTCGCTTCTTCATCAGCTTATAGCTTTTCTTATATCCAAAATCAATCGCTTATTTTGAATCCAAGCGATTGATTTACAATTTGCCGGCCAGCTCAGTCATCTGCGCGGACAGTTCAAGAAGGCTTGCACGGATGGAATCCCTGTCAAGCTCCCGTCCTAGAAGCAGATAGTCGGTACTGACATGGAAGTAGAGGGCGATCTCACCAGAAGCTCCAGAGATGGTTTTTTCTTTCCGCCTGACGCGGAGAACGGAAGAATACACCTGCATGCAGTACGATTTGGAATCTTCAGAGTCTGACAATGGCGCAAAAGGTAAGGGTACCGATACTGCTTTCCCTGAAAATGGAAAATCAGCAATATGTGTATCCTCGCCCTTAATACATGTCAGGCTTTCAAACTGTTTTTTGATGTTCGAAAGCTCCGCCGGCAGGAATAGAAAGAGACCGCCGGCAGGGCTGGATCCTATTAAAAATAGAATCCGATCCTGCCGGCGGCCTCTCATGTAATTTATCTGGTTAAACCAGCCGATAGTTACAAATTGGTTCCTGAATATTTTGGCCTTATAGACGAAAAGATCAATTTGAGCATATTCCGGCATAAGGCAGTCTTTATGGTATGCAAAAAATCAGAACCTTCTGTACATCCTGCAACTTGTTATACAGTGTCTTGATCATCTTTTTTCTGCTGCTCCTCTATAAGCCTGTCGAACAATGCACTGATTTGAAAAGCCGCATCTTTAGCGATCTCCTCCGGTGCACGTTTCTCCATACCTACTTCAACTACAAACAATCTGTCTGATTCATCTGCTTTTCTTACTGCCATAATAAATTTCTCCTCGCATCACTGAATCTATCCAGATCCGCTGCCATGCTCGCGACCTCATCCAG
>Ga0256406_1001900_pt1 | contig 31797 bp, 30 predicted proteins | sample RumenRJG_03DNA_FD_185986 | JGI IMG/M metagenome (GOLD analysis project Ga0256406, IMG submission 185986) | Bovine rumen microbial communities from Lethbridge, Alberta, Canada - RJG_03 | ecosystem: Host-associated > Mammals > Digestive system > Stomach > Rumen | place: Canada: Alberta | collected... | reverse complement strand
GCCGACTCTGAAACGGAATAATTTTGAAAAGTGTACTCAAAATGTACTCACGAGACATAGAAAAAGTCCGGAAGCCCAGTGTTTATGCTGGTTTCCGGACTTTCAATATTTATTCCAGCTCGATGGTCGCATCTTGTTCAATACTATATGTTGTGGTCTCAGATATAAAATATGCGCTATATTTGTAGTTATTATCCACATTATTTCCTTTTCCCCGATTTTTTTGGGTCAAAATCGAGTCACGACCGAAATTTTTAGCCATGCATATTTATGCATTCGCTTGCATATTAAAATTTCCCGCTACCGATGCACCAACTTCTCTATTTCCATGTTCCAGCAAGTAACTTTTCGCCTTCAAGGACTTTGAAAAAGTATGTGAACTTGTTAATATCTGATCATTTTTCAGCCATACTTTTCTTTCAACTTTTTCGCAATTGCTTCAGTCGTTCGATAATCTTTCCCTGTAGTCTGGATGCACATGCCGTAGCCTGCTGGTTCCCACGTAAGTCCGATGTCAATCTTTCCGTCAGGATAAATCTTCCTGATGAATTTGTTGCCTTTCGGTTTGAACTCAAGTGAATTGATGACGCCAACTACATATTTGCTCTTTAAGATGATATCCGCAAATGCGTTCAATTCAGCGATTCCATGATCGTGTCTGAAATGTCTGGGCTTTTCCTCCGGTCTTAGTTTCGTTTCCGAAAGCACTATATCCTTTAGGCTTTCGACCCAATCATGGTTCAGTACTATGCTGTCAGCATTGTAATAATTATGTATCCGTAATAGCTCGTCATCCCGACGAATGTTGACAGGTGTTTTGTCCCAGCCTTCACGATTCAAACTAACCGTTGCAGATTCAAAGATAGCCGCCAGAGCAAGACCATAGCACTCTTGACCCGAATCTGCATAGATCCAGCTGTGCGAATAATACGTATCCTCTTCCTTATTAACCGCAGTGTCTTCGTATGGCTGTCTCAAGAAAGAAAATAGTAAATCTTTGATTTCCTTTTGGGTTGCAGAGTTGATGATACGGGCATAATCATCGTATGAAGTTCTGCATGCTGTAAATCCTTCACCTTTAAGCGGTATATACATATTTGCTAATGTAGCAATTTCATCATAGCTCAGTTCTTTATTTTTGAAGGATAATTCATTGAAAAAAAGTTCCACCTTCACCTCCGTCTATGATTAGATCAATTCCGCCATGAGATTGCCCCACTCGTCAAGAAGCCCGTTCGGATACTCTGACAGGCTGCCATGTGCATCTACACTGATTTCCGTAACGGTAGAATCAAGCTCCACATCCCGATCAAAATAGTCCAGACCCAAATCATCTTTATTGATGATTCCGTTCTTAACAGCCACACGGAATTCATTGATAACATGGTCGCTATGTGTCTCGCAGATAATCTGTGCTCCGTTTGCTACGGCTCTTGCGATAAGCTCTGCTATCTTTGCTTGTCCGCGTGGATGCAGATGCGATTCCGGATTCTCAATCAGGATTAGATCGCCGGGCTTCGAATTCAGAAGAAGTACAATAAGCGGCAGTACATAAGGAATTCCGAAGCCTACATTGACAGGTGAGATGTTCTCTGTCGTCATATCCTTTCCGTCATAAGCGATATTCAGATTTGCCGTCTGCTCGATAGCATTATAGACCGCTGTCATACGAATATTGCTGGAGACTTCTCTCATCCATGCACTTGTTTCATCGATGAGAGAACGAGTTTTTGCCACGGGATGATGCATGGCTTCCGGAACATTTATTTTCTCGCCATTCACGCCTAAAAAAGGAACTGTATACTCTCCCTCATTTCCCAACAAATTTAGGGCAGACATATTCCACTGATATGCCGAATAAATGTTCTTCGGTCCCAGATGCTCGGCTGCAAGATAGGCAAACCGTTCTGAAAGAAGCGCTTCTTCCAGGATAGTGCCGGTCGTTTCATAATTTCCACTTATATAAGTATCAGGTCTTCCTTCTTCGATCGGAAAATTAGCGCTAAATTTCGTTCCATCAGTAAAGCTAAGACGCATACGTATATAATTTTCTTCAGCATTCTGACATAGCACATCCTGCGCAGTTCCTAAACCCGTTAAAGGACCATTGGTCATCAATGAAACTTCCCGATTGTATCGATCATCCCCATGAATCAAGCTGTTTCTACTGCTCTGCGCCAGCAAACTCTGTCTTAAAATCAGGAGCGACTGTATGACAGACGATTTCCCTGCCCCGTTCATGCCCATAAATGTCGTCAGTGGGTAAAACGTCAGCCCCATGGATTTTATCGATTTGAAATTTTCCAAGTGATAATAATTAATCATTTTTCAATGTCTCTAGTATGACTTCTCTCATCAATTTGTATCTAGTCTTTGCGTTCTGCACCTTCGCAGTAGCACTTGAAATTGCCGCCACAAACGAATCATCTTGGAAGAGGCTATGGTATTTTTTAAGAAATGCCTCCTTCCGGTTCAGAATAGTTTGTCTTTCGACGGATGTCAACTCTGTGAATGCGACAGATACCACTTCATACAGTGGTTTGTTGATTTTTCCATAGCCCTTCTCCTTTTTCGGTTTACGAAAAGCCTTGTCTTTAAACAGAACATTTATGGTTTTCATGGCACCAAGAAATGCATCTTCATACACCGATAATTTTTCATCAGATAAAGCCTTGATCCGTGCAAGCACATCTTCGAGATACTGATCCATATTACCGCTATATTTTTCATACCCAAGGATGACAAATGCCATTGTTCTGTTTACGAATTCTCTGTCCAGCATCCGTTCAGGAGGAATTTTTCTGTTTGTTGCCGTTTTAAATTCATCAGACGTGGATAATCTCTTTAAGAACTCCGACGCCTTGCCTTGATAAACTGCATTACGGATTTCAGCCGGTGTAAGCGACATACCTCCAGTGTTAATACGTTTAAAAATACTGGTACGAATCGCATCCGGCGTTCCCTGCCTGATGATATATGCTGTAATCGATTGCTCCTTGATTCTCCGCTGCATCGTCCGTGGAAGCTCATCAAAGGTTTTCCCCTCAAACTGATTAAGATATTCCAGCCCTTTGAGTCTAAGCTGATTTGGATCACCATTTTCCAGTGCCATAAATCTCTTGATAGACCACAACCTCTGTAGTCCATCAATCACAATCAGCTTATCTTGTTCTGTATTATCAAAGTAAAAAGACGGAATCGGAATCTTGATCATCAGCGATTCGATCAGTCTACTTTGCTTTTCATCCGACCACAGCCCGGCATTTCTCTGAAAATCCGGATTCAGGGTAAACTCATCATACTTCAGTCTCTCCACAATATTACTGATTACCATAGTCTGTGTGACAATATCTACCAGTTTTGGATCAAAAGGGTTTTTAATTTCCGGTGTACTATCTAAATAGAGAACTTCGTCTTCGATATATGTTGACATTGTGGATTATCTCCTTTTTAGACCTTTTCCAAAAATAACATAACCATTTCTTTATGGCTAGCACCTGTTTTCTTCACTTCATCCCTCAGCAACCGCTTCACATTTTTCTCACAACCGGGTACGGTGGGAGCTCCCGCTCAATTTTTAGAACTCTCCCACGGAAATTATACAGTTTTCCGGATAATCCCACATCCAGATTCACTGTATCATTGCCACTGATTTTATTTCGCAGAGCCACATAATCCTTATAATGATCAATACCCAGCTTCCTTGCCCTCTCAAGGAACCGCGTACTCACAAGATATAGCAAGACGTCTTTATACCGATACCGATCATTGCAATATATATCTGCATATTCCCTTTTCATGAAATCTTCAATCGTCGTCTCGAACTTTTCCTGAATATCCTCAGCAGTAAAAGAATCCCGCTTCTTGTTTCCTTTCAATTCGATGATATAGAGCACGTAAGCATCACTGGAACAATCAACAGAAATCAAGAAATCAACCGCCTTAGGAATCGGCTTCACCGCATTTTTCCGATGATAGTAGTCATCTACCTTTATGCCGACATATTCATCCTTCTCAAGTTTCTGATCAACATCTATTCTGACACCCGCATCTTCAAAATCCCAATATAGAAAATCCTTCAAAGCCTTTGTATTGCAGATTGTTTTAATCATCCGGCTGTTCTCCCGAGTCATCCATCATTTCGTCAATGATCTGTTCTCTTTCATCATACAGATCTTCCGCCACCTGTGAGAAATTCTTGTCCTTCGTGCCATATTGGTCTGTTGCCAGAATCTCGCTCACAGCGCCTTTCCTTTCCTTGACGAGATGAATCGGCTCATAATCTTCGCATGACAGTTGCTTAGACAGAATCATGTTATTAAATTTATTGAATATATAATTGCTGTGTGAAGCCGCAATGATCTTAAGTCCCGCCTTAGCCAGCCTTCCAAATTCCTCAGCCAGTAGCACCTGATTTTCCGGATGTAAATGTGCCTCCGGTTCCTCAATAAAAATGATTGATTCCTTCTGGGTATTCTTCTCTGTCCGATCATTATATTTTTTAACATTGCCTGCCATATATTTAATAATAGCAATAACCGGACTTAGCTCGGCAATCATGGACGAAGCATCATTCATATCCAGCGCCGTCTTCATATCCTCCGGCTGGAATAAAAGCGTCTTTTTCTTACTATCCTGTTTTACAGACCCATGAAGAATCCTCTTTTCCATCTGCTCAGCTTCATAAAGATACGGAGTACTTTTCTTAGATTGAATCCTAGTTAGCTCCAAATAATAGTCAGAAATCGGTTCCGGTATGGATGGAATAGCGATGCTTTTACCGGATGTCATCGGGTACTGCGAAAGCTCTGCAAGCGCAGGACCGATTGCATTCATACCAATGCTGATGCCTGACCTCGATGCAGGTAAAAAGTGTATATCCCCTACCTCTCCAACCATGGCGTCATAAAATTCATTTCTAAGTTCAACCAATTTATCCATCAGGACTTCTCGCGGCTCTTCCGTACGTCCTTTAGTCGAATACACATCAAACTCTGTCTTTGAATCTCTGGATTTATGAACTGTAGAAGCCGATTTCCTAATGACGATCGGCTTAATCTTCCACTTCAAATCAAGACTTGCATCCTTGAATCTCAGTTTGACCGCGATCCCAGGCACTTCCAGGATAATTTCAGCATTACCTGAAGAAACCATGCTATGATTTGAAAAGGTATTATCCAGCGATTGAATAAAGGTAGACATCCATTCTCCCTTCATGCAATTTTCTAGTTCTGCTAATACCTCTTCTGTAATGCTTTGTCGTTCATAATCACTCTCATCAAAATCCTTAACCAGCTTTTCAAATGTGTGATTATTCGTCCCGTTTCCAGCCCGATTGCTATTCCAATAAAGAAGGTTTTTAAGAAGCAGATACTCAATCTGCATCGCATATGATTTTCCGATGCTATTTACCCCATAGGTAACGATTAATCGGCGATCCAAATCACACCTATATTCGCTGATTGGTCCAAAATTCTTTATTGTTAAAATCATTGTGTTCTTACCTCTATATTCACTTTGACTGCCATATTTCTATCGACGTAAACGATTGTACTTTCCTGTTAAGAATTTCAAATATCTGCCATAATAATATCAGAAACAAGGTCTTGCTATACTCCAACCAGCTAATCTTGCTTCTTCATTTGTGCGATGAATATCCATATTAAGATTCTTTCAGTAATGCTCTAACTCATAATCTGAAATCTCCCCGTCATAGTCAGTATCGATGACCTCTATACCCATATCCTTGCAGAAGTCTGTCAGGTAATACTCAAACTCAAAGTCTTCTGCCACCGGCTCATAGTAATCATCTTCCGTGCAGTATTCCTCAAACTGGTCGTCCAATTGCTTCCGAAGCTCCTTCGAGATGCTTTCCTCAAGCTGATCCACTGAGGCATACTCATACGACGGCATCAACTTCGCAATCGCCGCCTCCAGCTTCTTACGACCTCGCACTTTCAGAGAAGCCGTTCCCTCTCCTGTGCAGGTCACATATCCGCCGCCGGAATGCCATTCCGTCTCCCCATTCCAACTGAACGCCCATTCGTCCAAGCCGCACAGCTCTTCAAAAGAAGATCCGCATTTCCCCTTAAGTCCGGCAAGATGCTGCTTCGAATATACCTGCATGCATATTCCCGCCAGCTCCACGGCAAAGGCTTTGTTAAACGAACACTTCCTCTGTATATCCTCCGCCAATGCCTCTTCCGTAGCATCTTCATGCATCGCGTCAGTAAATATGCCGTTCAGAGCCACAAAATACAGTGTCCCAACTATCGGCACTTCGCCACAATCCTCAGCGAGCCTCTTGACGAGCTCCATCGGATGTTTCGTCGGATATTCCGGTCCATTTTCATCAATCAAAGCTGTAAACGACTTGATAACCTTTTCTGATATATCACTCTTCATCATATGGCCTTCTTCGTCCAAGTCACCATCAAGTTTAAGCCAGATTCTTCAAGTCCTGGAAATTCTTCCGAAAATACTCATCACAGACAGAAGCGACAGCGTCTGGATTCAAACGCTTCAACATCATACCGCCGTCTGAACGCTTTGAATAATACACTTCGCGAGAATTCGTGATCTCCGTTTCCATCTCAAAACTGATATTGGGATTATAAGTTCTAGGAGCCTTTGAGAATTGCTCTATTTCCCTCTTAATCCGATCGCTGATCTTTTGATATGGAATATGCTCTGCAAATCTTTCCGGATTTTCTTCACCGCCCAAGACATTATGATTGATAGCTTGATGAATTCTGATGTTACAGTACTGTCTTGTTTCCGGCGATAGGCTTCTCATTCTGGTTTTGTCAGAAAGCAACCCGCCAAAGCCATTTTCCCAGTCTGCTATAAACCAGCTTTCAATCTCCGGGCACGCATAAAGAAAAAGAACCGGAATCTCCCTGCCAAGCAAATTGCAAATCTTTGCTCTTACCATTGCCTCTTTCTGCAAGAGCTCATCTGCATTCAAGCCCGTAAACCGATTATCGGTATCATCTTCAATTAAAATTGCCCTCGACTCTAAAACCTCATCTCTGACTTTCTCTCTTTCGAGAAGCTCGCATATCTTATCAATCAGTGCATCACCGGTCAATCCGCTGTATTCATCACTGATCTGCTTTACCACTCCTCTTTTTTTGATGGTCTTATTGGGGAGCTTCTGCATATATTGATATTGCGGATTGATTTTCATCAGAAACTGTTGCATGTAACCCGCTTCCGAATAACCGCCCGTGAGAAAGCACGAAATCTTCTCCTTTACCATGGCCATCCTCCGAGAAGCGGATCATTGGTTCGATAGAGATCGCCAAGCTCCCAATCTCCAATGTCCTTCCTGACATCCTCACTTTTGATTGGCTGAATGCTTCCATCACCCGAGAACACGAAGATTGCCACATCTCTGTCATTAATGAAATCATCCGTGAAAACATCCAGAAAATCAGGTGAATGCGTACCGATCATACACTGTTCGAAATTATCGGAAGACCTGATCCACTCGCCCACTACCTTCTGCCAGGCAGGATGAAGATTGCTCTCCGGCTCATCAATGGCTAGCAGTGGGTATTTACGTGCAACTGGCATATTCACCAGGAAATTAAGGAGTAGCGCTTTTATCGTACCCTCTGAAATATCTGTTAGATCAAATTCTTCATCGCCGTCAACAAGGCGCATCATATTCTGGCCAAAGATAGAAACGACATCTACGTCACGGAGGTCATGCATCAGGTCCTTCATATGATTAATAAAGTCCATTTTCCACTTCAAGCTCTTCGATTTGTAGTAATCAAATAAATTTACAAGATTGATCCCACTGTGCATTAAATATTGCGATGACAAATTTTCCTGTACGGGCGTTCTGATTGCACGTGTATCGAACTGAGCTGAGGAATAAGCATAGACGGACCGTAGGGCTATCTCCATTCGCCCCATGAGCTCTGTCAGATTTTTTCGAATCGAAGCTTCGTTGTAAAGATGTTCGTCATTTAATACAATATCCTTGAATTGCGAAAAGATTGATGCATTGGATGCAAGAGGAAATACAAGTCTTTTGTTTTGCTTTCCTTTATGAGTTGCCGTCGATATATGGCATTCACCCAAAGTTGACTTGTGTGCCTGAAAATAATTAAAGCGCTTATCATATAATGGGAACGTCGCACCGTAAAGTTCCTCCTGAACGATATGAAAATCTTCTTTTTGTGCCCCCGTCACAAAGGCAAATTTAAAACTGATGGTTTCCTGTCCTAATTCCATATCCCACGTAAAAGAGATTGGTGTTCCTGGACGTTCACCCTTTCGAAGGCAATGACTCCATCCATTTCGCTGAACAGCATTATAAAAATCCGTTTCACTTGTACCTGAGTTGCCGTATTTCAGCATATTTGAATAGAACGTTATCGCCTGAATAAAGTTTGTCTTACCAGAATTATTCGGTCCAATCAATAGATTGACTCGTTTCAGTGGAAGATCTTCTACTGATATATTTCTAAAATTATTGCATGAAAATTTATAAATCATGGTTTACCTCAACTATTATCTTGTAGTCAGCTTTATAACCGCATTCTGTTAATTCCAACCGCTATTCCTTCTTCTTGTTCTTTGCCTGTTGAATCAGCAAGGACTGCTGTTTAATCTGTCCACTAAAGATCTTCTGATTCATTCGTTGTGTTTCCGCTGAGGTAATTTTCTTGGAATTCACCATATAATCTCTCGCAACTCGTCGAACCAACATTTTGGTAAATGGAGTCTTATCCTCAAGTATACTGATAGCTTCATTAGAAAACGCACCGACTGTATCGCGCTTAGCTATTCCCATCAAATGTTCAATTCTATATGTCGGAGCGGAGTTATAGTCAAATCTATCTATAAATCTCCAAGTATTTTCACGTGTACTATATGCAATAGACGCATGCATCAATTCCAATAGAAGCGAAGATGAATCCCATCTTAAAGCAGCTAATGCCTTGTCATCTGTAAACAGTTCATAACCGGATTTATTGTTCCTATATTCCCATTCATGAACGAGGAAGTCTTTTATAAGCTGCACCATTTCGGATCGAACTTTGTCTACCTGCGATGCCCATATATAAAAAATTCTGAGCGGCATTGTATAGATTAGCTTTACGCACTTATCCTTATAATCCTTCTCTAGAAGATGCTCGAAACTTGGTAGTGCCCTTGCAAGTATGGTCATAAGAGAAATGCTTCTCATCATTTCTTGCAAAAAATCCAGTTCTTCAGATTCACCTTCAAATATAGATGAATCGTTTGCGAGAGCAAGTGCAGTTGTTTCTGCTCGTTCCTGTTCAATATGCCTTTGCTCTTCCTTTTCCCTGTCACCCTTTTTTACAGGTTTAATAAGTTCCTGTGCTGAACCTATAAGATACGGTATATTTACAGGAGAAAGACTGAACTCCTCCCAATCGTTTACAGTTGACTCCGCATAATCCATAAGCATCGAAATGATTTTTCGATTCTCAGTGATATATGTTACGAAAAGCAATATATCTGCATTTATGTTCATATACGAATATTCCATAACATGCTTGATCATGTCATAATTACCATCGTATACTTGCTGTCTTATTTCTCTTGCAGTAAAGTACGCCAAGTAGTTTCTCTCATAGAATAAATAGCCACCATCGGTTTCCTTGAGAATCTTCGCTTTTATCAATATACTAATAAATTTAATAGCATTGACTTCGGAATCAAAAATTTTATTGTAGTCATCAATTACTTCACTGATTTTTGTAGCAGAAATCGGATATTCTTTTTGAGTGTATATTCTATAAGCAATCTTATCAAGAACAGTAAAAATCTTATCAACAGTCATTTGCTCGCCAGCGAACGGCTTGATAAGTGATGTCAAACTATTTTCGAACACCTTGCTATAAATATTTCCATCATTCTTTGTAGACTCACCTATATTTTTGTAAAAGTAATTGGTGAATTGAACTATAAAATCAGGGTTCCAGGAATATAATGATTTCTGCCTTGTGAGTGCGTCACAAAGAATGTTTATTATATTTTCCTGTGACTGACCATCATTACCGATGATTTCAACAATTTTTGTAATCAGCTGTCTTCTCTTATCTGTATAGAATGGTGCTATCCGCAGCTTTAGAAAAGCCAAACTATTTTTCCATTTCTTCAAACGGTTTTCTATGTCAAGTTCTATTTCTTCCAAAGCTGACTCTATAACCATACCGAAGGCATTAAAAATATAATCAGAAAAGCTGTCTTGATAAGCCTTATCTATAGCATCGAAATCGTCTACTATCAACACTCTCTGTTCTTTCGGAGCCTGTCGAAACTTCTCATATTTTGCGGGATCATGTCCAAAGACATCTTCAAATGCATTTTTGATAGTTTTTTCAGAATCACTTCTTACGTCAGCACCATTAAGATAAATAACCAAATAATCTTTTGTCAGTTCTCGGAATAAAGCGCGCATAAGAACTGTTTTCCCCGATTCTAGAAGACCTGTAATAAGAATATATTTATTCTGCCTAATCTTTTCCATAAGATCAGGCATATTGTTTATATCTCGGGTAACACTTGATCCATGTCTTTCATCAGGAATCTCCTCAAGTAAAGGGAAAACAAAATAATCCATAAAACTCTTAGAAATGTAATGCTTATCCTCGTTAAAATGAGAATTCATAAAATCTTCGGTAATAGGCATACCATAGGTATTAAATCTATCCTTGCTAAGTATAAGTTTCCTAATTTCTCCAAATTCCTGATAAATGCCTTCAGCTTCGTTCCAATGATATTTATGAGATGTGTATTCCCTGGTATCCAAATTGAGAACGGCAATATGAAATTCACTTCTACTCCAATCTCCCTTATTGCTTAGTTCTCCAGCGGCAAAAATATTAACTACGGAATTATCTTTTTTTATAGACATATCTGATTCATAATGCTCATGTCCAACAAAAATAAGGTCACTTCTTGAATATAATGCTGTTTCAATTTGTTTCTTGCATTTAGCAGAATACCAATGATGCGGATGATGCATCACAGAGAATACAAAATCTGCGTCGTTCTGCTCAGACAGTCTTGCTATATCTCTCTCAGGTAAATAATGGAAGCCTTGATCTTCAGCCAAAGATGAAAAAATAGCCGTATTTATTAAGTTAATCTGTATCCTCTTGTCACCGTAGGTTAAAGTTCTCTGGTAAAGAGATCCCTTGTTTTGGAAGCATCCAAATGATCTTGCTAATACATAAAACTGTTCTTGCTTTTGAAATTCATCCCGGATTGCCTGTTCATAGAGATTTTCTCTTTCCAAAGCCTCAAGACCACTTCTCCCACGGTCTCCAAAATCATAATCCACATCATGGTTTCCCGGGACCATAACAAATTTAGTGTCTTGAATATTATAGCGTTTAAGAATATTCGCCTTAAGTGAATGAAAGAACCTGCTGACACGGATACATTCCTTCTTCTTTCCAGAAAATGCTAAATCGCCAGATACAATAAAAAGAACATGGTCTATGTTTTGGGTATAGCTGTTCATAGCGGCAACAATAGACGTCACCTTGTCATTATCATAGTTCCCATCTTCAGTAAAATGCATGTCACTTAAGTGTAGTATCAAGAGATTCATGTTCGTTTTCCTTTATAATTTCTTTTATGCATTCCTATTGTATCACATCATAGCTCTTCGTCACCATAATCTTCAGTAGGTCAATGTACACCAATGTACATATCGTTCCTAAATAAACCGTACACTTTACAGGAAAAAGACAGGTACATCAGTCCTGTCTCCTTTACTGTTTGTACATTCAAAGCACAAATCCAAAGTTTCCGTTTTACCACTCAACCGCTCGCGAAATTTCTTTTTTCACCCCGCCAGATCATGGTTAACTTCCGCCCGATAATAGCTTCCAATCATACTCGGCGCGTTGTACAGTGCAGCCATCAGATAGCTCTTGATATTCCGGACCTTCGTTGTGTTCCGCAGCATGCAATCCAGCACATACTCGACATGATCCGAACCGATCCGCTGAAACCGTTCTTGTACCAGCGCCGTAGGTCGAACATCCTTCGCAACGACGATGCTCTCCCTTCTCGTCAATTGAACATCAAGCATCAAATCGACGATCCCATCCAGCATCTCCTTCTCGAGTGGAAACCTCGCCACCATCGCCTCATACGAAATTTGCGTCTTAATTCGATTTCGATAACTGTCAATCTGACTAATGCTTCCGATCCTTACGACATCATGCTCCACATCAGCACCAGCATCTTGTTTCCAGCTAGCGTTTTTCTTCACGCAAGCATCCGTTCCCGCCATCGATCTGATAAGATTACTTCCTTCAGGCTTATTAATCTCAAGTTTACTTGGGTTCATTCCGTGAACCTGTCCGCGTTCAAAATCCGAACCCGCTGTGTTCACTTTTTGAACCTTGTCAGCCCCTGTACCATCCAGTGAAACTTCCTCATGATAGCTTTCACCGACATCCGATGAAGTCCTGTCAATAGCACCTCGACTCATCATTCCGTCATCTACCAAATCCGTAGTCTCAGCCTTCACTTTCACATCCTGCACCCGCGCAGCCGCATCATCCCCGATCACCTTAACATAAATCACCGTCGCCTTTCCTGTTCCCTGCTTCTTCCTTCGGATCAGTTCGACGCCTTTTTCAAGCTCATCAAACACCTTCAGCGCCTTGCCCTTCGAGCACCCCAGCACCTCCATCGCGTCATCGAGTGTGTAGTAAATGTACACCTGCCCGCCCGCGTCCAACCACCCGTTCTTCTCTGAAAGATGCATCCGGTCAAGCATCAGCCCATAAAGTAGCTTCGCATCCGCCGAAATCACCTTCAACGCGGGCTCCGTGAACAGCGCCTTCGGCACTTCCACGTAAGAAAACGTTCGTTTCGTCCTACAATATGCCATCTTCATAATGCCTCCTTCATCCATTTTCTCTTATGATTTTTGCTCTAAGCCGTCGGTTTGCAAGCTGTCCGTCCATTTCTCCAAAAGCCGGAGAATGACCTTTTCCCGCATCGCCGCCGTATAGGATTTCGGAAAATACCGATCCAATGCCCTTGCGGAAAACGCGACCTTGCCCCGATCCTTCCGCTTCGGCAATGCATCCTGCAACACTTCCGTGACCTGCTCCTGTGTGATTTCCTCTAGATCAGGAGCATCTTTCAGCGCCTCAACCTGTTCTGTTCGAATCGCGCCATATACCTTCATATAGCTATAGACCATACCCTGTACATCTGTCGGCAAATAAGAAAGACCGACACCGACATCAAGGCTAATCTTCTTCGCATCGACCATATCCAGAAGCTCTTGAATTAGTTCCGTGAGTCGCAGATACCGTTGCACCTGCCGACCGCCCATGCCCATTTCCTTGCCGATAGCATCTCTTGTCCGGCTTTCGCTGAACTTGTGGACTTCAAGTCCACAAGTTGATGTCTGATCACTCACCTCGTACATATCGTTTACAAATTTCCGCTCACTATCATCGGGCTTATGATTGTCCTGCTCAGGCAAAATTTCCTCGGGCTGATTATCTTCAGACTTGTGGACTTCATGTCCACAAGTTACCTCCTGGTCTTCCTCATACGACTTGCGAACTTCGCGTCCACAAGTTTCGAAACATTCTTGATTCTTCGCACGAGCAATTCTGCTCATCCCTGCCACCTTACCTGCATCCGCCCCGCTAGCTAGGTCCGATCGATAGCCTCGACGTCTCATCGCGTCCATCTTCATCTTCAGCGCAAACGCCCGCTCGCTCGGTAGAATCTCCTCCCGTTGCATGTTCGAATCGACCATCGCGATCGTCGCTTCATCGTCAGTCATTGGCTTGACAACCGCCGGAATCGTCCTAAGCCCTGCGAGCTTCGAAGCATGTAACCTCCGATGTCCCGAAACCATCTCGTATCCATCCGCATCATCCGGACGCACAATCACTGGCGTCAAAACGCCATTTTCCCGGATGCTCTTGACCAAATCCGCCATCTTCTCATCGTCCAGTACCTTAAACGGATGATGCTCAAATGGCACGATTTTATCGACCGGGATCTCCACCTGGCTGTTGTCAGCCACAGGTGCGGTCGGCGCACCAAGCAGTTCATCCAGCGTCTGCAGATGAAGTGTCCCTCGTTTACCGCTCATGTTTCAACACCTCCTCCGTCAGCGCCCTATACGCATCCGCCGCCTTGCCTTTCGGATCGTAGTCGTAAATATCCTTCCCGACCTGGCTCGTCTCCGCCGCCCTCACCGACACCGGAATCTCGACCGACTGCACCGGAATCACGTCTCCATATGTCCTGGTGACCTCTTCGATGATCTCCCGCGCATTCACGGTCCGCCGGTCCACCATTGTAAACAGGATTCCCTCAATGCTTAGGTCCGGATTCAGCTTCTTCCTGACGCGATAAATCGTCTTAATCAACTGCTGTAATCCCTTCACCGGCAGGTACGACGCCTGCACCGGCACAAGCACGCTATCTGCACTAGCAAGCGCATTGATCGTCAGAATCGAAAGTGACGGCATGCAGTCCAGCACGATGTAATCATATCCGCCACGAATCCGGTCAACATAATCCCTTAGAATCGTCTCCCGGCTCATCACGTTCGCGATGCTGTTTTCCGCCCCGGAAAGCTCGATGTTCGATGGCAACAGATCCAGCCCATCCCGACAATGCTGAATTGCGAACCCATCCGGAATCGCTTCTTCATTAACCACCTTTGAAATAATGCTCACAACAGTCTCTTGTAGTTCGTCAGGTTCCTGAAATCCCATACTGACTGTCAGCGATGCCTGCGGATCAAGATCAACCAGCAGAACCTTCTTTCCCTCTTTCGCAAGTCCTGCACCGAGATTCACAGTGGTCGTTGTCTTCCCGACTCCACCCTTTTGATTTGCGACTGCAATTACTTTCGCCATATGCTTCCTCTTTTTTTAACATCCCTGGTAAGAACAATGGCTCTTATCCCAGCTGAACAAGAGCCACTGCAATTTACCTCTTACGCACTCTTCAACCCTTCAGCAGCATCGTCCGCACCTACACAGTCCCTCATAGCCATCGGCTCTACTGCATCCATTGGTTCTTCCGCCTCCGCCGTCTCCACCGTCTCCAGCTCTGCCTCCACAACCGCCGGCACCTTCGCCACATGCTCTTGCATCATCTCCAGCACCCCCGGCGCATCCTTCGTCAGCCGCCGGATCGTCATCTTATCCGCCTTATGATCAAGCTCCGTCATATGCTTATCAAAGGTCTCGATATCCGCCTTGATTCCCTGCAGCATCGCAATCGCCTTATCGATCTTCTCAACAGCGCTAGCCCGGCTCTTGTCCGCAAGCCCCTTGGTCCTCGCAACCCCTTCCTTGAACGCTGCCAGCGTATTCTCGAAATTCGTCGCATCGATATTCTGCTTCTGCAGATCAATCACCGTCTGCTTATACTGCCAGGTCTTCCGCCCAAGCCCATAAAGCATCATCAGCAGAGGCTTGAAGAACTGCGGACGAATCACAAGCATCTTCGGATACTGCGCCGTCGAAACATCCACTATCCCCTGATTGTAAAGCTCGCTTTCCGGCTCCAGCATCGTTACAAGCACAGCATACTCACACTTCTTTTCCCGCCGATCCTTATCGAGCTCCTTAAAGTAATCCTCATTCTTATGCTTGCTCTTCGGTGAAGATTCCTCCGACTCATTCTTCATCTCGAACATCACCGAGATCAGCTCCTGCCCATCCTGGAAATCTCTGAAAATGAAATCTCCCTTACTACCAGACTCAGCTGAAACTGTGTTGTCCTTTCCAAACGTTGCCGTAGGCATCAGCGCCCGGAGTGATCCATATGCGTCCGCACAATGCTGCTCGAGGCTTTCACCAAGAAGCTTCACCGTCTGTTTCGACCTGAAATCCTTGATGCGCTCCAGCTCGTCCTTTTGCAATGCAATCATCCCTTCATACTTCTCCTTGATTGCCTGTTCCTTAGCAATATAGGCGCTGATTTCCGTCGCATGCTTTTCATTTACTGAAGCAAGCTTCGCATCAGCCGCCTTTGTAGAAGCAGCAAGCGCCAATGCTTTCTCCTGGTCCTTCCCAGCCAATGCTGTCTGCATCTCTTTGTCCTTGCTGTCCAGCGCCATCTGCTTTTCTCTGTCCTTCGCCTCAAGCTCCTTCTTGAGGGAAGCAATTTCGACATCCTTGTCCTGTGACACCGCCTTCTCCTTTGCAACAGCCACCGCGACCTCATCCGCGACCATCTTGTCCTTCATCGCTGCGGCATCCTTCAGAGAAGCAATCTCCGCATCCTTTACCGCCAGCGACTTCTCAGCCTTCTTCTTTTCCGCAGACAGCGCTTCATTCACTTTATAGCTGTACTCCTTCGTCTTCTGGTACAGCTCATCATACTTTTTGTCCTTCTCCGCCAGGGCGTCCTTATGCTCCGCATCATGCTTCGCCAGAATATCCTTATACTCGAGATCCTTCTGCGATTTCACCAGCTCCACCTGGCTCGCCATCCTGTCAAGAAGCTCCTTCTCCTTCACAGTTAGTTGGAGCTTCCGCCGGTCATTTGTCGGTCACGGAGCACAGAAAAAGTCCGGGAACCCGCTGTTTAAGCGGGTTCCCGGACTTACTGGCACTATTCGAGCTCTATCGTTCCTGGCGGTTTACTCGTGAGATCGTAGAATACGCGGTTTACGCCCTTAACTTCGTTGATGATCCGGTTCATGCAGGTTTCGAGTACCTCAAACGGAATGTTCGTGACCTCTGCGGTCATGAAATCATCGGTTTCCACAGCACGAAGCACGACAGCATAATCATAGGTTCTGAAATCACCCATGACGCCGACGGAGCGCACATTCGTGAGAGCTGCAAAGTACTGCGAGATCTTTCGATCCAGCCCGGCCTTTGCGATCTCTTCACGGTAGATTGCATCCGCCTCCTGCACGATCCTGACCTTCTCCGGTGTCACCTCACCAATGATCCGGACACCGAGTCCAGGTCCCGGGAAAGGCTGACGATATACAAGATAATCCGGCAGGCCGAGCTGAAGACCAACCCGTCGCACCTCATCCTTAAAAAGATTCCGAAGCGGCTCGATAATCGCCTTGAACTCGATGTTCTTAGGAAGTCCGCCGACATTATGATGCGACTTGATCTTTGCCCCAGTCCCGAGGCCGGACTCCACAACATCCGGGTAGATCGTGCCCTGACAAAGAAAATCGACCGCACCGATCTTCTTCGCTTCCCGTTCAAATACACGGATAAACTGCTCGCCGATGATCTTCCGCTTCTTCTCCGGCTCCGTCACACCCGCGAGCTTCTCGAAGTATTCCGGTCCTGCATTGACACGCACAAAGTTAAGATCATACTGGCCGCTTGGTCCGAAAATGCTTTCGACCTGATCTCCCTCATCCTTCCGAAGAAGTCCGTGATCCACGAACACACAGGTCAGCTGCTTCCCGATTGCCTTTGACATGAGCGTCGCTGCAACCGAAGAATCAACACCGCCCGACAGTGCGAGAAGTACCTTGCCATCACCTACTGTTTCGCGAATTTCTGCAATCTTATCCTGTACGAAAGTCTCCATCTTCCAGTCGCCGGATGCCTTCAGAACATCATACAGGAAATGCTCGAATACCTTATGTCCTTCGACACTATGCTGCACCTCCGGATGGAACTGCACAGCATAGAGTTTTCGCTCCGGATTCTCCATCGCCGCAATCGGACAGTTTTCCGTATGCGCTGTGACTCTGAAGCCCTCCGGCGCCTTTGCGATATAATCCGTATGCGACATCCACATGATCGTCTTTTCGCTAATGCCTCCAAGAACGCCATACTGTGAATCAATCACAACCTCTGTACGACCATACTCCGATACCGGCGCTGTCTTCACCTCTCCGCCAAGCTCATAGGCCATCAGCTGTGCACCGTAGCAGATGCCGAGAATCGGAATCCCGAGCTCAAAGACTGCCGGATCAATATGCTGCGATTCCTCTTTATACACAGACTGCGGACCGCCCGTAAAAATGATGCCCTTCGGATTCATAGCCTTCAGCTTCTCAAGCCCCATCGAAGACGGATAAACCTCTGCATACACCCCGAGGTCTCTCACCCGCCGTGCGATCAGCTGATTGTACTGCCCGCCAAAATCCAGCACCACAACAAGTTCCTTCGCCATTGCCACCTCTTTTCAACAAGGTCAACGTATCGCTACTACTATACACTAAAAAAATAGAGCGGCACAAGGTGCCGCTCTAAAAAATCAGATTTACAGAAGAATATACTTAAGGATAAACAGTACCGCAAGAACATACATCAGCGGTGTAACACTCTTTGCCTTGCCGGCAGCGATATGAAGGATCACATAAGAAATGATACCCAGTGAAATACCTTCGGAAATGGAATACAGGAACGGCATTGCAAAGATTGCAACGTATGCCGGGATTGCCTCGAGAAGGTCATCCCACTGTACCTTCACAACCTGCTGAATCATGAGGAAGCCGACGATTACCAGTGCCGGTGCCGTCGCGAAGGACGGAATCGCAAGGAAAATCGGGCTGAAGAAAAGTGCCAGCAGGAAGAAGATACCGGAAACGATTGCCGTAAGACCGCTGCGGCCACCCTCAGCGATACCGGAGGAAGACTCTACAAAAGTAGTGATCGTGGATGTACCAAGAACCGCACCGACAACTGTACCGATGGAATCGGCAAGCAGTGCGCCCTTGATCTCCGGAAGCTCGCCCTTCTCGTCCAGCATATCTGCCTTTGAAGCACAGCCGATCAGCGTTCCAAGTGTATCGAAAATATCAACAAACAGGAAAGCAAACAGGACGCTGAAGAAATTCAGAGGATTCGACGCAATGATGGAGAAATCCATCTTCATGAAGGTAGGACCTACAGAAGCCGGAGCGGAAACCACGCCGCTCGGAATCAGGCTGTAAAAGCCATTGGCCGGATCCGGAACATAAAGACCAACCAGCTGGCAGAGGATGCCCAGCACCCAGGTAATGATGATACCAAGAAGAATATTGCCCTTTACATTCTTAATCACGAGATAACCAGTAATCAGAATACCAAGAAGTGCAAGCACAACCGTGATACCTTCAGAATTAAAGGTTCCGTTCTTAATAGAACCCGAGAACGAGAAGATCGTCACAAGCGTAGCGCTATCGACGCAGATGTGTGCATTCTGGAGACCGATAAAGCAGATGAACAGGCCAATGCCTACAGAAACGCCATACTTGAGGGTCTGCGGAATCGAGTTAAAGATTGCCTCGCGGACATTCGTGAGAGACAAAATGATGAAAATCACGCCCTCACAGAAAACGGCTGCCAATGCAACACCCCAGCTGTAGCCCATACCAGCGACTACGGTGTACGCGAAGTACGCATTGAGACCCATGCCGGCCGAAAGCACAAACGGCAGATTTGCAAGAAATGCCATCGCAAACGAAGCAATCGCAGATGCCAGTGCTGTCGCCGTAAAAATAGCACCGCTGTCCATGCCTGTCGTACCGAGGATGCTCGGGTTAACTGCAAGAATATACGCCATCGTCATAAATGTCGTAATACCCGCAACAACCTCCGTACGGACATCCGTGCCCTTTTCCTTCAGTTTGAAAAACTTTTCAATACCTTCCATTAAGGAACCTCCTTTCGAAATACACCCGTAGTGTAACATAATCGTAATAAAATTTACAGAAATTTTATGGTTTTTAAGAAAATAGAAGTTCCGTCCCGTCTCACTTCTTGGATGGAAATTAATTTCTTTATGGAGTCAGGAGACATTACATTGATTTTCAATTGTACGTATGGATTGATGTTTTTCACCAAAATAAATATTTTATAAATTCAGCTCTCAGTTGATTTACAGATTCGGATTTTTTCGGTATGATGTTCTTGTCTAAGGGCTAGTACCGGTTTCGACGGGGATGATGCAGCTTTAGAAGCTATCCGGAAGGCAGATCCGTTAAACTCCAAATTAAACATAAACGCTAACGATAATAGTTACGCAATGGCAGCCTAAGTGCTGCCGGGTCAGCCTCAGGGCACTCACACCTTGAGAATCTGATCTCATCTATGTGAGAAACGACGTACGGGGTTCCTCCCCTGTGCGGTCGTATCAGAGGATACCGGCCGGGAAAAGACGTGCACATCTTTTGCCGGTGGGGAATCACCGAAGTGTACTATGATAGTAGAAGGAAAGGGAATTCGTTTTCGGACACGGGTTCGACTCCCGTCTGGTCCACGAAAAAGAAGGCTTTCGAGCCTTCTTTTTTTTGCTTTAAAACATGTCGCTTTCAAAATCATATAATTTTGCAAATTATTTCCCTATTTCAAAAATTCAAGAACTTCCATCCATTTCAATGCTTCCACTTCGCGGAAACCCGCATATTTTCTAGAAAAATTTAAAATTTTTTCTGATCGCCCGAAACCCGCAAGACAAGCCGTTTTGCATATATTGACGCGCATAGTTGCACGTCAGTATATGACGTGTCTGTTTCTTTTCGCGTCATTATCAATATCTTTATTTTCGTCTAGTTTTTTCTTACCCGGCGTATGCGCGCCTCTTCTTCCATTCATGTATAGAAGCTGGCGATTGCAAATCGCCACTATGAATCGAAAAGGAGGTATTGAAATGGGTAGAGGAAGAACAAATAGCATCATGGATGCTGGGAAAATCAACAAGGAAACCTATAAATTTCCAAGAAAGGCCTTCGGCAAGACCCTGCACCGATATCGCGTCAAACGCGGGCTCACGCAGGAACAGCTCGCCGATCTCACACAGCTCAGTGTATCGACGATATCCCGCTTCGAATGCGGCCGCATCATACCTGACCTTCCGACCCTCGTCGTCCTCGCCGCAAACCTGGAGGTTGATTTCAACACCCTCCTCGGCGGCACCTACGACATGCACGACACCAAATCCATGAATGTCCGCGACCAGTACTACCAGGAGTTAGGCGAAGCCCTCGCCACCCAGGCCCGCCTCTACCTCATGCACAACCCAGAACCCGCCATCACCAGCAGCGTCTTCGCCTCCCGGAAAACCAAAGATCCGAAGAAGCTATAAAAAACAGGTGGCGCCGAAAGGCGCCACCGTACGCATAGCCATTATTTAAGATACTTCGCGAGGTACTTCCCTGTGTACGACGCCGGGCACCGGCAGATCTCCTCGGGCGTCCCCTGCGCGATGACAGTGCCGCCGCCATCACCGCCCTCCGGCCCGAGATCAATGATATAGTCCGCACACTTGATGACATCAAGATTATGCTCAATGACGATGACTGTATTGCCATTCTCCGCCAGCCGGTCCAGCATCTGCACCAGTCGGTTCACATCATCGAAATGAAGCCCTGTCGTCGGCTCATCAAGAACATAAATCGTCTTCCCGGTCGGACGTCTCGAAAGCTCGGTTGCGAGCTTGATACGCTGCGCTTCACCGCCAGATAGCTCCGTCGACGGCTGTCCGAGACGGATATAGCCGAGACCGACATCATAGAGTGTCTGGATTTTCCGTGTGATCGACGGCACATTCTTAAAGAAATCCAGTGCTTCCTCTACCGTCATATTCAGCACATCATAAATACTCTTCCCCTTGTACTTCACATCGAGCGTCTCACGATTAAAGCGCTTGCCGTGGCATACCTCGCATGGGACATAGACGTCCGGCAGGAAGTGCATCCCAATCTTGACGATGCCATCTCCCTGGCACGCTTCACAACGCCCGCCCTTAACATTGAACGAAAAACGGCCTTTCTTATAGCCACGTGCCTTCGCGTCCGGCGTCCCTGCAAACAGGTCGCGGATCATATCGAAAACGCCGGTATAGGTTGCCGGATTTGAGCGCGGGGTCCGGCCGATCGGGCTCTGGTCGATATCGATGATCTTATCGAGCTGTTCGATGCCCTCGATGCCGCGGCACTTGCCGGGGATTGTCCTGGCGCGATTCAGCTTCCTGGCAAGTGTCTTGTAGAGAATCTCATTCACGAGCGATGACTTGCCACTTCCTGATACACCCGTCACGCAGGTGAAAATGCCAAGCGGGAAGGACACGTCAATATTCTTCAGATTATGCTCCTCCGCACCGCGGACCGTGATCCAACCGGTCGGTGTCCTTCGTTTCGCCGGCACTTTGATCTTCATCTCGCCGGAGAGATATTTACCGGTGATCGAGTTCGGATTTTTCATGATCTCCTCGGCTGTTCCGGTCGCGACCACCTCACCGCCGTTTTCGCCGGCGCCAGGACCGATATCGACAATGAAATCGGCCGCACGCATCGTATCCTCATCATGCTCGACGACGAGCACCGAGTTACCGAGATCACGGAGATGCTTGAGCGTTGCAATCAGACGGTCATTGTCTCGCTGGTGAAGTCCGATGGATGGTTCGTCCAGGATATAAATAACGCCGACAAGGCCGGAGCCGATCTGCGTTGCAAGACGGATACGCTGGGATTCGCCGCCGGAGAGTGTCCCCGCCGCCCGGGCGAGTGTCAGATAGTCAAGACCGACATCCACAAGGAACTTCGATCTGGCCTTTATTTCCTTCAGAATCTCATCACCGATTTTATGCTGCATTTCAGTCAGCTGGAGTCCCGCTGCCCAGTCATAAAATTTCCTGATTGACAGGTTCGTCACGTTGAAGATGTTAATGCCTCCGACTGTGACAGCAAGGCTGGACGGCTTTAATCTGGCTCCGTGACAGGCAGCACATGGCGTAATCCGCATATACTGCTCATATTCCGCCTTCATCACATCGGAGAAGCACTCACGATACCGACGGTTAACATTATCTAGCAAGCCCTCGAAGGCCACCTTGTGAACGTTGCCCCGGCCGAACTGTGACTCATAATACACCGTCACCTTCTCGCCGTGTGTACCGTTGATAATAATATCCTTCACCTGATCGGTGAGATCACGGAAGGGTGTATCGAGGCTAAATTTATAGGCCTTTGCCAGTGCTGTAAGCATTGCATGGGTAAAGCTCCCCTCGTCCTTTGAATTCAGCCAGCCGAGCACGGAAATTGCCCCTTCGTTGATGCTGAGAGAGTCGTCAGGTATCATGAGGTCAACATCGAACTCCATCTTGTAGCCGATACCGGAGCATTCCGGGCAGGCACCGAAGGGATTGTTGAAGGAGAAGCTGCGCGGCTCGATTTCATCAATAGAGATGCCGCAGTCCGGGCAGGCGAAGCTCGTCGAGAAGTTCACGGGCTCTCCACCGACGACATCGACCATCATCTGACCGTTTGTAATCGCCATAACCTGCTCGGTTGACTCGGTAAGACGCTTTTCAATACCAGGACGTACGACGAGACGGTCTACGACAATTTCGATAGAATGGCGGAGGTTTTTATCAAGCTGAATATCCTCGGAGAGGTCGTACATGGAGCCGTCGACGCGAACACGGACGTAGCCGGACTTTCTGGCACTCGAAAATACTTTTTCGTGCATACCCTTCTTGCCTCGAACAACCGGGGCCAAGAGCTGGATGCGGGTGCCTTCGGGCATCGCGAGGATCTGATCGACGATCTCATCGACGGTTTGACGTTTGATCTCACGGCCGCATTTCGGACAATGCGGGATGCCGATACGGGCATAAAGAAGTCGGAGGTAATCGTAGATTTCCGTCACAGTGCCGACCGTCGAACGAGGATTCCGGTTCGTCGATTTCTGGTCGATTGAAATTGCCGGTGAAAGTCCCTCAATCATTTCAACCTCAGGCTTGTCCATCTGCCCCAGAAACTGCCGCGCATAAGAGCTGAGTGACTGCATATAGCGGCGCTGGCCCTCGGCGTAGATTGTGTCAAAGGCTAGTGATGACTTGCCGGAGCCTGACAATCCCGTCAGCACGACAAGCTCATCACGCGGAATGTCTACATTTACGTGCTTCAGATTATGCTCGGAAGCGCCACGGATCTTGATATATGTTTTCATGGTTACCTCTTTCTTGAAGTCTGACGGATCGCTGTCCGGCAGCCCGATGCCGTCTGCTAAAGAAGCTTATCAGTCAATAAAACTGCCACCTTGTATTTCTAATTCCTGCCATTTAGGAATAGTCCGATACGACCAATCAGTAAGGAACTTAGCAGGCCGATGACGAGGCCAGCAGCTATGCCGGCAGCCAGGAGGACTGGAAAGTACATGTAGAGTATGCTTGCTTTCAAAAGAAACACGGCGCATACGAGCTGCCCTACGTTATGCATGACGCCGCCTGTGATACTGACGATGGTGCGGGAAAAGCCACCGAGCTTCCGGAGAAAGAGCATCGAAAGGAAGCTTAGGGCAAAGCCGCAAAGGGAATACGCAAGGGTCATCATATTGCCGAAAAGCGTGGCAATAATGATGATCCGAAGAAGAGCAATCACAAATGCCGGCGCTGCACCAATCGTATACAGGGTCACGACGGTCACGATGTTCGGAATGCCCATCTTGACACCCGGTATGCCGATATTGATTGGAATGATCGCTTCGACGTAGCCAAGGACGACGGCCAGGGCAAGCAGCATCCCATAGCTACTGATTCTTTTTGTTTTGTTACTCATATCAACAATTCTAAAGTCTTTTCAATACAAATCTCTACAAAATAGTTCTTCAATGCCTTTTTTTCCGGCTATGATTGTTTTTTCTTCAAAAAGGCTGTTCGATTCATGATACTTGTTTCTTCTTAAAATGTAAATAAAAAGACGGCATCCATCGGATGTCGTCCTTTTCTTTGGTCTCGTTTCGTTAATACTTTTCTTGCAAGTAATACTAGTTATATATCAATTACAATCAGGTACAAACAAAAGCAGGATCTGATTAGAGCTTAACTACGTTAACTGCCTGAGGTCCCTTAGCACCCTGCTGAACGTCGAACTCTACTGCCTGACCCTCATCGAGTGACTTGAAGCCGTCACCAACGAGTCCGGAATAATGTACGAAAACATCCTTGCCGGTTTCGTCAGAAATAAAGCCATAGCCCTTCTGGTTGTTGAACCACTTAACTGTACCCTTCATGAATAATACCTCCAAAATTTCCATTGCACTCTTAAAGAATGCAATAAACACAACAGGCTTAATGATAGCATAAAGGCGGTTTAGCGTCAACCAAAATCGTACGGCTATGCTCTGTGACACCGGGGACGGTTCTTGCTGTCAGCTTTTAGGTGTCCAAAGGCACCCAAAAAGCTGACAGCAAGAACCGTCCCCGGTGTCACAATTATTTCGCCTGCTGGAGAAGTTCTTCGAGCTCCTCTGTAGAAAAAGCGTAATGCGTCTCGCAATAGTCGCAAAAGACGTCCTGGGATTTATGTTCATCAATCAGCGACTGAAGCTCCTTCCGACCGATTGAAACGAGTGCTTTCGACACCCGTTCCCGCGAGCAATTGCAATGGAACCGAAGTGGCACGGTGTCATGAAGCTCGAGGTCCATGTCCTGAAGAATAAAACGCAGCATGTCTTCGGGTGTCATGCCTTCATCGAGCATATGTGTCACCGATTTAATGCCGCTGAGCCGCTTCTCGAGCGCCGTGATCACGCTATCCTCCGCCCCGGGCATGAGCTGTATAATGAATCCTCCGGCTTGCTTCACGGTTCTTTCCTTGTCAGGATTTACAAGAACGCCAAGCCCGACCGACGATGGAATCTGCTCAGACTCTGCGAAGTAATAAGTAAGGTCCTCCGCAATCTCACCGGACACGAGATTAATGTGGCCGATATACGGCTCCTTCATACCTGTGTTTTTGATGACGCTGAGTGTGCCCTTGCCGATTGCGCCGCCGACATCGAGATGTCCGTTTTCACGAAGCGGCAGTATGACATCCGGATTGGATACAAAGCCCTTCACGTTACCGTGGGTATCCGCAGTGGCAGTAAGACCTGCCATCGGGCCATCCCCCTTTATCGTGAGCGTGATGGAGTCATTGGCGCCTTTTAAATCGATGCCCATCATAAGCGCTGCGCTCATGAGCCGGCCAAGCGCCGCTGTACATACAGGAAATGTGCGGTGCCGACGTCTGCCCTCTTCGACTGTCTCTGTGGTCACACAGGCAAAGGCGCGGATCTGATCGCCTGCTGCCGTCGCCCGCACGAGGTAATCACTCATGCGTTCTGTTCCTCACGGTACATCTTGAGTTCATTCTCCTCATCGATCCGCATGTGGCACTTCTTGTACTTCTTGCCGGAGCCGCATGGACACGGATCGTTCGGATAAATCTTCTTTCCCTGACGGCGGATCGTGCCGGAGTTCTTCTGTTCCTTATAGAGCTCCTTGCGGCGTTCTGCTGTGAGGATGCTATCCCACTCAGGAAGTCCGTAGAGCCAGGAGGCCTTTGCTTCTACCATGTTGTAATAAAGCTTCTCCGGATCGATCTCGATCTTCACTGTCGTGTTCTCATCCATCGTATCGATCGGATTGTGATAGCCCTTCAGGGAATCATCGATGCCGTCGAGGACACCGGTAAAATGGAAAATGTCGATGTTGAAGTGCTCCGCAAGCTCCTTCACTGTGCCCTCAAACACATGCTTCGGGTCGCTCAGAACCTCTTCGTAGAAGCCCTTCTCCAGCGCGAAATACTCATTCCAGAGCTTCTGCTGCTCTGCCTTAGTGAGGCCATCGCCATAAGCTTTATTTCTCCAGTCTTCAAGTAAAGTTGCCATACTAAATTTTTCTCCTTAAATTTCTAAATCAAAGTACATCAAAATCCGCTTAGATGTCTGATGTAAGCATTAGCGCAGGTCCGGTGTGTAGATGTTGTCCATATCATCGAACTCCTGGTTTTCGCCGCCCATTGCCCAGATAAAGGTGTAATTGTGAGTGGCTGCAGCGCAGTGGATCGACCAGGACGGTGAGATCACAGCGTCGTAGTTCCGCATCACGATGTGGCGGGTCTCCTGCGGCTGTCCCATGAAATGGAACACAACCTGATCGTCCGGAACTTCAAAATAGGTGTAGATCTCCATGCGGCGCTCATGCGTGTGGCACGGCATCGTGTTCCAGACAGAGCCCGGTTTCAGCTCGGTCATACCCATGGAAAGCTGTGCTGTCTTTAAGACATCCGGGTGGATGAACTGGTTGATCACGCGCTCATTGGCAAGCTCCTTCTCACCGCAGGGTCTGTGATTTGCATCCTGCATCGTGATGAGCTTTGTCTCATAGGAAACGTGTGCCGGTGCGGAAACCATATAGAACTTTGCAGGCTTCTCAGGGTCATCCGAGCTGAAAAGGACCTCTTTCGCGCCCTTTGTAATGTAGAGGCAGTCCTTATATCCCAATGCATACACCTGACCATCTACCGTGATCTTACCTGCACCGGAGCCGATGTTGAAGATGCCGATTTCTCTTCTCTCGAGCACATAATGCGTGCCGAAATTATGCCAGCAGTCGATGCCCTTGTCAAGTGGTACAGTCTCATGGACCGGCATACAGCCGAAGGTAACCATACGGTCAACATGGGAATAAACGGCCACAACCTCGTCCGCCTTATAAAGACCCGTGATCAGAAACTCCTTCCGAAGCTCCTCCGTGGTATATCTCTTCACATCCTCCGGATTCCCGCTATAACGAATATCCATAAAATCTCCCTTCTATTATGAAAATATATGATTACGACGCGCCGCTTCTTTTTCTCTGCCGCGCCGGAATCTGTCTGAAATCACCCGCACTATTATACTAAAACGCGGTTAAATTACAATGCTGGCGGATCCGGGGTATTGGCATCCGGAGCGTGGCCATCTGAGACGACGGCAGCGTTTTTATCGAGTACGAGCTTTTTCCTACCAAGGAGCCAGTTCAACCAGCGCTCGAAAAGGTCCGAAAGCACAGCCCAGAGCGGCACGCCGATGATCATGCCGACGAAGCCGAACAGGCCTCCGAAAAGAAGAATCGAAAACAGCACCTCGAAGCTCGACACGCCGGTCGAATTACCGAGTATCTTCGGACCAAGGATGTTGCCGTCGAACTGCTGCAAAATCAAAATGAAGACAAGAAACTCGAGACTCTTGACCGGACTCACAAACAAGATCAGTATAGCCGATGGGATCGCGCCGATAAACGGTCCGAAGAACGGGATGATATTCGTCACTCCGACGAGGACAGATACCAGCATCGTATACGGCATCCGCATAGCTGACAAGGCGATGAAGCAGAGCACGCCGATGATCAGAGAATCAACCAGCTTGCCGGAAAGGAACCCGAAAAATACGGTATTAATATAGTGGTACTCGCTGATGAAGGCTTCGGCTGTCTTCCGGGGTAAAATCGCATAATGCACACGCTTGACAAAAACCTTCAGCCTTTCCTTCATATTGAGAATATAAACCATCACAATAATGCCGATTAGCGCATTTTTAATGAACGTGACGGCAGACCAGATTCCGGTTCCCAGCTTCGACATATAATTCTGAATATTTGGGATCAGTGTATTCTGAGCAAAATTTGTGAGAAACTCATAGAGCTTATCATAAACCTGTTCGAGTGTTCTTCTAGTATCCGGATAATCTTCCAGAAGCCTCATGAGACGATCATAGGAATCGGTCAGGTTTGCCGGCATCGTATCAATCAGGTTTATGACAGATTTATAGATTTCCGGAATGATCATTGCGACGAGTCCGACAGCGATGCAGGTAAGCATAAGAATCGCTGCGGTCGTACCGGCCGCCTTCGCCACCCAGGTATGCTTCGCTTTCTTTTCTCTATCTGTCTTGAGCTGCCTCTCGATCCAATCCCGAACGGTATTATAGACAGGCGTCATAAGATAGGCCATGACAGCACCATAGATAATAGGTGTCAGGATATCCATGAGCTTCCCGATGCCATCCCGCACCGCGCCCATGTTCATGATGATCGTAGCAATCACGCTGATGGAGGCGAGAACGAGAAACGCGGTGACGCCCCATTTGATCTGCTGTTCCCAGTCTCTTTTATGCTTCATCGACTTTTATCCTTTCTTTATGGGGTCAGGAGTCCTTACGTTTTTCTTACGACCGTAAGCTTTTGTGAATTTATCGTAATGTCTCCTGCCCCCATCTTACAGGCAATAAAAAAGCCCTCGGAGAAGCACTCGGCTTCCGGGGACTCATCAACGGAAGTAACACCAGGGCGCCGTACTGTACGCTTGACTCCTAGCCATTGCTAGGTGGGAAACCTCATGGATATTTTTATAGTCCTTGACCTTTCGGAAGGCATTATAGCAATACCGCGGATATTGGGATCCCGAATGTCATATTTGTAGGTTCAATATGCACAGCCTCGAACGCTCCAGCTCTTTACCTCTATTTGAATTATATCATAGGGGTCGGCTAGAAACCAAGGGGTATCGCGAAGTTTCATGGAAAATTCACAAGTGGCTGCCCCGGGAGGCGACCCGAACACCACCCGGAGGTTTCTACAGACTATAAATCAACAACAATGTTCCTTCGCGGACGGAGATTTCGGCGGGGGTGCCGACGAATTCGTTGCTAAGGCCGGTGGGGGTGTGGTTGTTGAGAGTGACGTCGGTGATGATGTATTTGAAGCCGCGTTCTGTGACGCCGCGAGACTCGTCCGTCAGCGAAAGGGCGGAGAAATAGCCGGATTTTTTCGGGCCGAAGCATTGGCGTCCATCTGTGATGGCGGTGACGATCTGGTCGCGGGTGTAGAGGTACCCGCGGCAGCCCTGCCTCGACAGGAAGCCGAGGATCTGGAAGTTTGCGATAGAATGATCGATACGTCCGCCTGTCCCGCCGATCAGGTGAAATTCCTTGAAGCCGCGTTCCAGTCCTATGCGCACACACGCGAGTAAATCGGGGTCGTTTTTGATCGGATCGATTGCCTGCGCAGGTATGCCGTCGATCGTCAGGTCGTGGAGATGATGGATGTAGTCGGCCTTCTCTGCATCAGAAAAGATGTCGAGGTCCTTGACCGGGCCGGTCACACCCTTCACACCGCGGACTCGCATGGAATCGAAGTCGCCGACAATGAGGTCCGGCCGGATGCCGAGTTTTTTCAGGTTCTCATAGCCGGCGTCGGCTGCGATCAGGAGGTCGCCCGGCCGCTTTTCCATCGGCTTCCTGGTGGAGTCCTCCGTCGTCTTTTCCATCGGCTTGCTGATGGAATCGTCCGTTAAAGTCTCCATCGGCATGCCAAAGAAATCGCCCGCGCCGACGATGATGCAACGCTCCATCATGAAATCTCCTTTCCATTTTTTATCCGAAGTGAACGAAAAAAATCATTCAGCAGCGCCTGGCACTGATCGACAAGAACGCCGCGGGTAACCGTGCAGCGGTGATTGAACTCCTTCATCTCGAGAAGATTCAGCACCGATCCACCGCAGCCAGCCTTACTGTTCATCGCCCCCATAACAACCCGCGGGATGCGGGCCTGCACGATCGCACCGGCACACATCGGGCATGGCTCGAGCGTCACGTAAAGTGTGCAATCTTCAACCCGCCAGTCATGGAGCGCCCTGCACGCTTTTTTGATAGCGAGGATTTCGGCATGGCAGAGCGAGCTGCCATCGCGGTTACGTCTGTTATAGCCGCGGCCGATGATAGTTCCAGGCGCAATGCCGTAAGTGGACGCATTGGCATCTGCCTTGCTGTTCGGATTCCGCCCGTCGTAGACGATCACGCAGCCGATCGGCACGTCGCCATTCTTCGCCGCCTTGCGCGCTTCGCGGATCGCCATCGTCATATATCTCTCTTCGTCAGTCTGATACTTCACGTACTCTCCTCATAAGTCTAAAGGATGACACCGGGGACGGTTCTCTCTGTCAGCTTTTTTCAGTACGAATCATCGTCGGAAATATTTTGATGAAAAAGCTGACAGAAAGAACCGTCCCCGGTGTCATCCTAGCTTCACTTCGCATCCTGCTTGATCAGCAGCCGGATGGCCTCAATGGCGGTCCGGATGGCCTTATCTGTATCATGCTCGATGTCATTGGAGAGCCCCTGCTTTACGCGCTCCTGGTTTGACATGATGAAAAGAACAGCGCCGACCCGCACACGGAGGTACGCACTAACCGTGAAAAGCGCTGCCGACTCCATCTCAGACGCCTTGCAACCCATCTTCAGCCACGCATCCCACTTCCGAAGAAGCTCCGCGCCATTCGGCAGGTCCTCCGGCTTATGCTGCCCATAAAAGGCATCCTTACACTCGACGACGCCGACATGATGGCGGAAACCAAGATCATCCGCCGCCTTCACAAGTGCGGTCGTCACATCAAAATCGGCAACCGCCGGCCACTCGATCGGCGCATATTCCTTCGAGGTTCCCTCCATGCGAATCGCGCCATTTGCAATGACGACATCACCGGCCTGGACGTCCAGGTCCATACCGCCGGCAGTACCTACGCGGATAAACGTATCTGCTCCGCACATTTTCAGCTCTTCCATTGCAATGGAGGCCGACGGACCGCCGATACCGGTCGAGGTTACAGAAACCTTTACGCCATCAAGTGTTCCGGTAAACGTCGTAAACTCCCGGTGGTCTGCAATCTGCACCGGATCCTCAAAATATGCCGCAATCTTCTTGCAGCGCTTCGGGTCGCCCGGCAGGATCACATATTTCCCGACCTGTCCCGGCGCCACGCCGATATGATACATCGTCTTATCTTCTGAGTAATTAATCATTATTTGCCTTTCCTTTAGTCTGTGAGGAGTCTGCCCGCGTCCCGTCTGTGGGACATCGGAGGGGCTCCCTAGCTCACGCTCGAAAGTCCTAGCGCTATCCGGGTGTTTCAGTCGGGCCGGCCCAATTCAGGAAAAATCCTTGAAGGGATTTTTCCTTCAATGGGCCTAGAAAATCCGGGGTTGTAACCCGGATTTTCTACCTCGACTGGAACACCCGGCTAGCTGG
>Ga0256406_1001899_pt1 | contig 31810 bp, 27 predicted proteins | sample RumenRJG_03DNA_FD_185986 | JGI IMG/M metagenome (GOLD analysis project Ga0256406, IMG submission 185986) | Bovine rumen microbial communities from Lethbridge, Alberta, Canada - RJG_03 | ecosystem: Host-associated > Mammals > Digestive system > Stomach > Rumen | place: Canada: Alberta | collected... | reverse complement strand
CGATGAAGCAGTGTTTCGGTTTTTAACACATAGACAACACCAACGGCACAGACATCGGCCGTTCCACTAAAAAAAGTAAGTGCCAGGCACCGAAATTTGATAGTGGATAAATTCTGAAAACTGCGGCTATATCTTTCCTATATGACTAAGTGCTGCCGCAGCAATACAAGGAATCCCACGGTTTTAACCGTGGGAGGATGTCAAACTCTCCTCTTCTTCCACTCTCCTCTTCCTCCCGGCATATTAAAAACGAAACCAAAAAAAGCAGAAGAAAAGGAGAAAAATATGGAAATTAAGTTTGTCGACATGGACACAAAATATGGAAAAACGGTTGTAGATGTTTTCCCGGGCGGGAGCGATAAAATTGTTTTCCCGGATACAATTGCCGCAATCAATCTTGTTGAATGCGGGAAAGTATTCAAAGGCGTAAAAGAGATTGTTCTGCCTCCAAAACTGAGGTTATTTTTTGTGAAAAATACTCAGTTTCCGAGTCTTAAAAGAATTACTGGAAGATGGGTGGTTTCTCTTGCATCCGTGCCATCCAGAGACACATTCAGACACATAGGAGCTCATACGTTCTTTTTTGACGAATCGAACAGGACACTCTATGAAGCTGGAGAAGACCCGTACCATTATCTCTTAACCAATGTGTTTGATACGGCAGGGACAGAGACGTATAAAAGCGAATGCTTTAAAAACAGCTACGCTCATCTTTCCGTATCAGACTATGCGTTCGAGGGAACACAGTTTTCTGACGTTGTACTTTATGGAATGCTGCAAGATGTGGCAGAGACTGCGTTTGATGGGTCGCGGTTTAAGGACCTCCAAAAGGACAATACTTTCTTCCTTCTCAAAAACGGCACCCAGAAAGTTCTGATTGACGTAAATCACCCCGAACGTGAGGTCGATATAAAAGACCTGGCCGAGTTTATGCTTGTCGGCTCAAATGGACGAATGTCTTCGGAGGAATATAGAATCGCCGCAAGAATTGACAACAATGACGTGAACTTCTCACGCTTCCACTCCCCTGCCGTGCTCGGGGCCATCCGTTCGCTGCATCTAACCGGTGATTTCACGCTGACAAGAGAGACAAGCATCAATTTAGCGCGGATGTACAACGTAGAAAGCATTAGTGCCGATGGAAGCAAGAGATACCGCACCGTAGACAATGTCCTTTTCTCAAAAGACGGCAGGACTCTTATGTACTACCCGCCAAAAAGAGAAGCTGCTGAATATACAGTACCTGAAGGCGTACTGCGAATTGCGACATCGGCATTCTACAGGACAGAGCATCTCCGGGAAATCAATATCCCGCAGTCCTGCATGGTGTTTGACAAAGGCGCGTTTTCCTGTATGGAGCTTGATAAGCTCAACATACCGGAGTCTCTTGTGAGCAACGAAATCGGGTGGCTGGTTGGGTCAAAAATCAAAAAACTTGTCATGGGAAAATCTATATCGCTTAATCGGTCGAACAGGATATCGGACACAGAAATTAAGCAAGGCATTAAATGCCTGGGTGATGAATCCATCAACATGCAAAGCGATGCCAAACACACCGCCGCGATAGATATCCCTGAATCAGTAGTGTGGATGTCTCCGAATGCTATCTGGCTCAACCTTCCGGGCACGCTTGATTTTGATTTTTGCTTTACTATCAATGCTTATTCTCATACAGAGAACATATTCATAGCTGCTTACAACGCAATCACATCCATTCCAATGTACAATAAGAACGTGATGTGGGATACGCTCTGGGCTTTCATCTGCTTCAATGATACCGGCTGCAAAATTCCTGTATCTGACTCCATGAAAAGAGGTGAGGCTGAAAAAATAGCCGCTGACATAGATGATAAGAGGACTTATGCAGAGGTTCTTGATGAGGCACTCAAAGCCATTACACCTGCTTCTCTTAGATGCAAGATTGCACTCTCTATTCTTCCATCCGCGAAAGACGAGGTAGTGGAAGTTTTGAAGAAGTGTATCAAGAAGGCATCAAACTCCTTCGTGAAGAGTTCTGTACAGTCCAGGGACAAAGATGGGCTTATCAGCATCTTAAATACAGGTCTTTGCTCATCCGCAACAGTTCAGTATATCATTGACAAAGTGGACAAAGACAAGATGTGCGAGGTTGTGGCCATTGCATCTGAAATGACTAAGAAGCGAATCAAAAGACTTAGTATATAAGCTGATTTTCCTGAGATACCAGCGCCAAGGCGCTGGTATTTTTTTTGTGCATCCGGCGCACCTAAGCGCAAGCGTCATGCTTTTTCGCATTTTTGTATCGAACTTTGTATTTCTACATATTAACAGTGAACTTTAAAAAGGGATGAAAAAGAAAGGAGAAAAAATGAGCAGCAAGGGTGCAGAAGGAATGGTTGTACCGCGTAGAGAGGGGAAGTTCGTATATGTCCCAGACAAAAGCGGCAGAGGTGTTGATATCATCGATGTAATTTTAGACGGAAATGAGGAAGAGCTTGATTTTCCGGAGTATCTTGGAGGGCATTACGCGTCATGTATAAGCCTTAGAAACTGCGGGAAGGTTTTTAATGGCATCAAAAAGGTGTCTTTATCAAAAAAGGTCAGAGAGTTCTTGGTAAAAAACTCCCAATTTCCTGACCTCGAGAGGTTTTTTGGTCCTAATGCAGCATCGGTTGATAGTTTAACTTGCGGCAGTCGTTTTCCAAAGCAGGCTTTTCTCTTTGACTGGAAAACCAAAACCCTGTTCAATAACATTGACACAATAGCTACGTGCATAATAAACGTTTTTGACACAGAGAGTACAGGAATATATGAGGACCCATGCATCCGGAGAGGAAATTCCGGACTTAAAACCATAGGAGATTACGCGTTTGAGGACACAAAGTTCTCGGACATTGTAATCGGTGGAAAGCTTGATGATATATCTGAGAAGGCATTTGATGGCTCAAGATTCAAAGAACTCGGGGAAAATAAACCAATCTTTACGATAAAGACCCCTGAAGGGGATTTCGTCTTAGGCGTTAAAAACAACCCTGTTATCAATATTTTTGACCTCGCAAAGCTAAGGACCTCTATTTCCGGGGCTCAGCCTTTCGGAGCTATTACAGTCGAGATTGGCCAAGATATCCCGACTAACTTTATGCCGTGCAGAATCCGAAAGAGCGTCAGGACAATACGCATAAAGAAAGGTTTCAGGCTTACCGTAAGAACAGCTCTTTTTCTTTCAAACTTCCAAAGAACCAAAAACATTGAGGCGGATGAAGACGCGGGTTTTTGTGTAGTAGATGGCGTCCTTTTCTCTAAGAACAAAAAGATGCTTATATACTACCCTCCTGCAAGGCCGGGAGTAGAATACCGGATACCAGATGGGACCGAAAGGGTCTTTTCATTTGCTTTTAGGCGTAGTGAGCATCTCAGAAAAGTAAGCTTTCCGGATACGTGCAAGATTTTTGACAAAGGAGCCTTTTCACAAGAGCAGTTCGATGAGCTTACGATACCGAGCGGATTACTTGATAGTGATGAGCAGTGGATTGAAAACTCAAGAATAAACAAGCTTATTATTGCTCAAAAGGCCGTAGCACAAATCCCAACCTCATATAACCGTATATTCTGTACGGTTGTCGAAGACGGAGTTCAGTATATCGGGAAATATGGGCTCAGGTGCGAAGACAGAGATTATTACACAGGCACACATAGAGACCTTGACGTAGATACTTCCCCAGCTGAAATTGTGCTTCCGGCATCTGTAAAGGCAATTTCTGCCAATGCTATACGTTATGGCGGAATATATGGCGGGCATATCATAAATATCAAGGCGTATTCTCATACTCTTAATCTTGCGCTTGCCGCGTTTAACTCAATGACGAACGCGTTGAACTCTTTAGCGTATGTTTCAATAAACCTTATTGATAAAGGCGGGATGATTCCGATGTGTTCAAGCATGAGTAAGGAAGCTGTTGAAGCAATCAACTCGGATTTAAGCAGCGAAAAGAGTTATGCAGAGGTGCTTGATGAAGCGCTCAGCGCCATAAAGGCAGTATGTGCAAGATGCGACATTGCCTCCTCAATGCTCCCTGACGCAAAGGGAGATGTTAAAGAGGTGCTTGAAAGGCATCTTAGAAAGGGGTCAAGTTATTATGCAAAAAGACTCATGGAAACTAAAGACGTCGATGGCCTTATAAAGCTTGTAAGCTATGATTTATGCACTCAGAAGACCATAGAATACATTCTCTCAAAGGCAGACAATGATACAATGTCCGAGCTTGTAGCGCTTGTATCAGAGCGCACCAAAAAGAGAACTAAGAGGCTTAGCATCTAAGCTGCGAAAAGATACCAGCGCAAACGCGCTGGTATTTTTTTCTCAATTTTATATCGGTCCTTGTGTTTCCACATATTAATATCGTGGATTAAAAAAAGAATGAAAAAGAAAGGAGAAAAAAAATGAGCAGAGAAGACGCAAAAACGAGGTCTGTGGCGAGCAAAGATGGAAAGGTTCTGTATACGTACATCCTGCAGGACGGGTTTGCTACTATTGTAGATGTACAGCTTTCCGACGAAAGTACAGAGGCGCTTGATTTTCCTGAATATTTGGAGGGAAACGTAGTAAAAGAGGTGAATATCAGAAGCTCCGAAAATACATTCAAAGGGGTCAAGCGGATATTTTTATCTAAAAAAATTAAGAAGTTTATTGTGAAAAACTCTCAGTTTCCGAACATCGAGAATATCGATGGCCCAAGCGTCCGCAATCTTAACAGGACAAAAGAGAAGGATGTAATCGTCAGGTATTCATACTGTGAAGTGTTCATATTCATCAAGAAGTCTTTATTTAAGATGAACGGTGCGGGGTATCTCCTGATAAATGTTTTTGATACGGAGAACACAGGGGTATATAATGACCCGTTCATTGATGCCAAAGTTCTCGCTTATGCAAACATTGCAGACTATGCGTTTGAAGACACAAAGTTCTCGGATATCTTGCTTGGAGGAGAGCTTCGCGAGGTCTCTGATAAGGCTTTCGAAGGGTCAATGTATAAAGAGTTGAACAAAGATGCACTGCTCTTTACATTAAGGACAATAAAAGATGAGTTCGTGTTATTCATAAAAGATGGGGCCTTAATTGACGTTTCCAAGCTTGGCAGCTTAAGAACTATGTTTCCACAGCCTCTTAATGGTACGCCTATCGGAGATATTACGGTTTCGTTTGGAGAGACCGTACCGAAGACGAAAAGAATCCGGTCAATACAGATTGGCCGAAGCGTCAAAAATGTTTTGATTGAAAAAGGATTTGTTGCCACAAAGAAGACGGATTTTCTTCTTTCGTCTTTTGAAAATGTCAAAAATATCGAAGTCGATGAAGGGGCCAACTATTCTGTTGTGGATAATGTTCTTTTTTCAAAAGATAAAAAGACGCTCATCTATTATCCGCCGGAAAGAGATGGTAAAGAGTATGTAATCCCCGCCGGGACCGAGAGAGTTTTTTCTTGTGCCTTCAGACGCACGAAAAAACTTAGAAAGATTGTTTTCCCTGATACATGCAGGATACTCGATAGGTTTGCTTTTGATAGGCTGAATCTTGACGAGTTCAAACTTCCATGCGCTTTGCTTAATCAGGAAACAAACTGGCTTTGCAACTCAACAGTAAAGAGGTTTGTCCTTCCTCCGAATACTGCATATTCAATACCAAGCTTAGAAAATAGAAGCAATCACGTCTACAACACACTTGTAGAGGATGGAGTCGAATATCTCGGGAAAAGCAGCCTTAAAGTAGGGTATGGGAAACCTTTTGAGGTAAGCGATGATTTTCTTAGGCCGGACCTTACATCCGCGGACAATCCATTGATTGACATTGCGCCTCCGCTGGACCTTACATCCGCGGACAATCCAGTAATTGACATTACGCTTCCGCCGTCTGTGAAAGCCATCTCTCAGAACGCCATAATCTATGACGGAGAGTATGACGGACATATAATTAACCTCAACGGATATTCGTACACGCTGAATCTCGCTTATGCTGCGTTCAACTCAATGACTCACATGCGTGAATCTTACCAATATGTTTTGATAAACCTTATTGATAAGGGGTGGACGATTCCGATTTGCGCATGCATGAACGAGCAGGATGTTGATAAAATCAGCTTGCGTTTAAACAACGGCGATAGTTATGCAAATATCCTCGATGACGCGCTTACTGCAATAAAGCCGGCATATCTTAGAAGCAACATTGCCCTTTCAATGATGCCGGAGACAGCCGGGGAGGCAAAAGAGGTGCTTAAAAAGCATCTTAAAAAGACATCGGGCATTTATGCAAAAGTTCTTATGAAGAACAAGTATACCGACAGGCTGACAAAGCTCGTGAGCTATAACCTTTGTTCTCAGAATACGCTGCAATACATTCTCTCCAACGCTGACAATGAGACAATGTGCGAGCTCGTCTCGCTTGTCTCGGAGAAAGTTAAAAAGAGAACGAAAAGGCTTACCGTCTAAGCTGCGAAGGAGTGCCAGTGCGAAGCGCTGGCGCTTTTTTAATGGCAAACAGATGGTGGCTTTTGCAAGGATGAGACCGCCGGACAGCAAACTTTTGCATATTAAAGATACAGTTTTAAAGACAGAATCCCGTTTGATGTATCAGATGACCCATTCTACAGCTCTGAAAACGTGGCTGAATTATCCAGACGTGTTGCTGATGTGAAAGCTGGACGCAATATGCATGAACATGAACTGATAAAGGTAATACGCACTACGGAGACAAATGAATAGCCAAAAAAGGGGCCCTGTTGAGCGACTGCTCTCCGGAGTCCTTTTTTGTTATTGCTTATTTTTTGCAAAAAAAAGACAGGCGCTTTCGCACCCGTCTTTTGGCATCATCCGGCAAATTTCTTTGCGAGCTTTTCAGCATAATCTTTTGTCGCTTTTCCCTGCATCGGCAAAACGTACTTACCCGTATATATCAGGCAGTCTTTGTCTCCGATTGAAAGCCCTTCTTTGATTTTGGCTTTAACTGGAAGCGGCGCTGAGTTTTCGGCGATGTACCGCTTATATTCGGCGGTCTTTTCTCCGTTTTCTCTGATATATACCGTGCCGTCGTATTCTTCTTCTAAGAAAGACGTCCGCCTGAAATATTTCTGGACATACACGGTCCGGACAACACAAAGCGTGTTTCCTTCTATCCGGACTGTGTAGTTTCTCTCAACTTCCGAGCGGACATGTGCCGGAAGAGCCTCCACAAAAGTCTTGCAGAAGGCGTCGTTCGATAAAAGTCCGAGAGCATCCAAAAGGACGCATGACAAAGAACTCATGGAAGTTCTAAGCTCCCTCTCCTTTTTCTCCGCCTCTTCCTTTTCCTTTCTCGCTTTTTCCTGCTCCGCTTTGTTTCTTAGCATCTGCGAAAACAGTTTTCTCGCCTCGGCAGGTACGCCGCGCGTGCGGGACACGGCCACGATGTGGTATCCGAAGTCGACATCTGCCTTGCGGTAGATGTCTCCTGTCTCGGCCAAGTATTCTTCGAACTCTCCCGGGACTTCCCTGCATTTGACGGCATAGAAGTCTTTCTTTGTATGTTCATTTCTCCCGTACTGTACCGTAATTTTAAAGATGCTGATGTTTGCCATATTTTTCTCCTTTCTTTTTCAGCTGTTTTTTGTTCTCTGTAATAAAATGTCTTTTCTCTGCTTTTTATGACATTTTTGAAAGGAAGGAAGGGCCAAAATGCTTTTTCAGGCGTTTTTCATTTTTATTTTTTTCTTGCATATTAAAGATGGCATTAAATGATGAAACGAGGAATGGAGAAGTCATTTAAGCGCCGGGGACATAAGAAACAATTCCTTCTATGATATAGGAAGAGCGTCAGCGCATACCCTTGACCGGATGGTCTATGGGCCAATGCTGACGCAACGGTTCTCTTGTTTCGCTGGTCCCCAAACAGGTCTGTGTATTTGGAGATTCCTTCTATTTCTAACAGCAGGGTTAGCTGCCCTTCGTCAACAAAGTTGCCGAAGGGTATCGGTTTTCTCTCCATGCTGGCCGGCCTGTCGCAAAAGAGCTCCTCTTCGGAGGAGCTTTTTTTATTTTTTTCTTTTTTTTGCATATTAAAGATAGCTTGAAAATGATGATGAACGGAGTCATTTTTAAGCGTCTTGGACGTAAGAAACGATTCCTTCTAAGTATATGAAAATCGCGCCAACGTATCCCCTCTGCCATATGGCATATGAGTGTGGAGTTGGCGCATAAAAAAGGTTTTCTCGTTTCGCTGGTCCAAAAACAGTTCTGCGTATTTGGAGATTCCTTCTCTTTCGCATATGGATGCTTTCGCTCCTGGCCCCTTTGCTGCTGGGAGCACAAGGTTTTTCTTCAGCCTGGCAGAACTGTTCGCAACAGAAGCTCTTCCTTTTTGGAGGAGCTTTTTTATTGTTTTTTGCAAAAAAAGAGAAGTGGCTTTCGCCTCTCTTTTCGTTTTTTTCAAGCTGCCTCTCTTGCATTAGTTAAAGATATGTACAGAAATGGCATATTGTAGAGTCAAATCTGACAAATAATTAACATCATGGAAGCGAGCACGTGAGAGGCAGAGCCCCTCTTTGGAGGAGCTTTTTAGTACCTTTTTGCACGCAAAAAAAAAGAGAAACGTGTTTCCACGTCTCTCTTTCCGCTTCCTTTCAAGCTGCTTCTTCCTCTTTCATTGCATCCATCGTGCGTTCATTGCGGGCGAGGGTATTCTTCTCGCTCATCTTCCTTCGACGAACGTAATACTTGAGCGGGTTTCTCTTTGCCGCTCTGTGTCCGAGGAACATCGCGTTTGTTTTCTGAGACATCCCGTTCCAGGTGCGATACGCGATGTTTTCCACTCTACGGATTTTGTTCCATGTGTTTTTACGCCTCACTGCGCGGCGCTTTTCCTTTTCCGGGAAGGCCAGGTCCTCTTCTGTAAGGTCATCTTCTTCAAGCAGCTCAATATCATATTCTTTCATCATAATAAACGGCTCCTTTTTTTTGTATATATTTTTAGTGTCCTTTTTAATATGCAAAAGGAGCCGCTTGTATGATTTCAGCTGAAATATTCGTCGCACATCTTCTTGAAGGCGGGGTCTGATAGATACGCGCTGGCGATGAGCCTCACCTTTTTTACTTTGCTTTTTGGAACGGTGATGCTTGTTTTTGTGTTCCCTTCCGTCGTCTTTTCTTCTGTGAGGGCCTCCTTTATCTGCTCTTTTGTCCTGACAAACTTATTCAGGTTAAGGATTCTATCGGTTGTGAGGACGTCCTTGAAGTTTTCAAAAATCCATGCCTGTATCTCCGGCGAAAACTGCGTGAAGCGCAGAACTGCCTTTCTCGTGATTTTTCCGTCGAAATAGAGCTCGGAAAGTCCGGGGTTGAGGAGACTAATGCTTATATCCTCATAAACGGCGGTTTTCTTAAGACCGAGCGTGTTTATCAGCTGGTCTATCGTCTCCCCGTTTCCGTTTTTCTGATACCGCATATATTTTGTCCGCCTTGCGATTACCTCCACGCGCGTCTTTGGCGTAAGCTCACGCTGTATGTAGTTTGTGTCGATTATAAGCTCCTGGGCCTTCGCCTCGTCTATCTCGTCCTTTTTGTAGATGATGCAGGGGACTTTCGAATAGTCGTGCTTCCATGTCTGGCGCGCGTTTTCAGTCATAATCTCGCGCAGGGCATGTACGCGGTTGTGTCCTGACAGAATATAGTATCCGTCTCCTGTCTGTTTTTCCCAGACAATCACGGGGGTCCATATGCCGTTCTCAAAGATGGAGAGCTTGAGCTGTATCATCTTGACCGCAGGAAGCGGCGGGAAGAAATTCCACTCGCGTGGAGAATCTGAGAGAAGAGATATATCAACAAATTCCTTTTCTTTCTTTTCCTCCCCCAAAACCCGCTCTATCTTCTGGTTTTGAAGTTTAAACTCTTCTGATACCTCGTGGATACCCTCCTGCGATACGGACTTGACCGCAGCGAAAAGGTCGTCATTGTTTGCAAGCTGTTTGCCCATCTTCTCCCTCCTCTCCAAGGCGCTCAAGCATCTCATGCGTTGCCGCCTCTATGTCCCTGTATCCGCGGCTGTTTTTATCGAACACGCCAATCGGCACACCGTTCCACTGCGACTTCTCAAACGCGGCATCCTGATGGATTACATGCTCAAAGCGGAGCCCGGGAAGCGCCCTGTCAAGGGCCGCCCTTGTCTCTCCGACAATCGTCTTTCTCTCTGATACCTTATTCAGTATGATGCCGAGGACTTCCAGCTCAGGGTTTGTGGATGTTTTTATATCCATCGCCTGTGAGTTCTCAACAATGGCGCCAGAGATATGAAACGCTGAGCACTCGGCGACCATGAGCAGATGCGTCGCTGCGGTGAGGATTGAGCGGGAAAAGAGGTTTATGTTTTTGTCCATGTCTATAAAGACGAAATCATACTTTTCCTTTGCTTTTTCCAGGCATTTTTTAAACGTAAATACGCTCTCCTGCACGCCGCTGTGCTGGCTCATGAGAATGGACTCCATGGCAGACACGCGGGTGTCGGACATAATCATGTCAAGGTTCTCGTAAGATGTCGGCGTGATGTATCCTGTGAAGTCGTCCTCCACCGCAAGCGCCCGGTAGAGGTTTTTGTCCTTCGACACATGAGAGCCGAAGAAGCACTTGGTCGCGTCCATCTGCGAGTCTGAGTCAATGAGAAGCACGCGGTATCCAAGCTTTGACAGGACGTATGAGATATTCACGGCCGCGCTTGTCTTGCCGCTGCCGCCTTTGTGAAGGGAGATGGCAATCACGGCGGTCTCTTTCCTTTTCAGCCTCCCTTTCTGCTCCCTTTCCTCATCTTCGGCCTTCTTTGTGAGCTCCATCAGGCGGTCGTAGAGCAGCTGATTAAAGGCGTAAGTGCCGTCCTTAATCTTCTGAATGTTGTCGAGAGACACGTTTATTTTTTCAGCCCATCTTTCATCTGACCAGTGGTTTTTATCTGCGATGGCGATGATATCCCTGTATCCGTTGTCCATGGCATCTCCTTTCTGTTTAGAGACGATTATAGCAGAAAAACAAAGAAGGAAAAAGAAAAAATAATAAAAAATGGAGTGTTTATGCCGTTAAGGCAGCCCTGAACGGCAAAAATGGAAAGCCTTAAAAAATAACATAAAAAAAGACAAAAAAAGACAAGAAGTGTCAAAAGCATGAATAAGAGTACAGGCATACACACTTTCCGCGCGGCGGAAAATTGAGACAAATAAAAGAGAAATTTAAAAGAAAAAGGAAAAGAGGCAGATATGGACACGCGAGGACTACTTTCCGCTTGGCGGAAAAAGGAAACAGATAAAAAGGAAATTTAAAAGGAGAGGAAAAAGAGGCGGGCGGATGGACTACTTTCCGCGCGGCGGAAATTTTGACAAAAAAAATAGAGCAGGTACTTCTCCCTCGGAAGTACCTGCCCTTTTAAGGAAGTGACCGCCCTTTGCATATTCCTATGTGCTTTTGACAAAAACGCAGGAGAATGCAAAAATCCTTGCCACGCGAATACAAGGAAAGGGCTATGAAGAACAACGAAGTATGGTGTCGTGTGCTTTTGAGCACACGTACAATATACCATGTATGAGGAATGAATGCAAGTGCTTCGCCCGTGCTACTTTCCGCGCGGCGGAAAGTATGGCAAAAAAAATAGAGCAGGTACTCGTTCTACAACTGCAGTACCTGCCATTAACGAAAAACATCATCACGAGGAAGGGAGAATACTAAGCGATTTCTTTCTCATCACAATCACCATCGCAGAGGAAGTTAAAACCACAAGGGACTCAAGAGCGTCTCAGCTCCGAGCAAAGGACTCAAGAAGCGTTTCCGCTTCCGAGCAAACGCGACTGATGTCTGCGATTAGTTGCTCCCCTCACAGATGAAGGTGTGCTTTTGAGCACATGTATAAAATATCACATCTGAAACGCAAATGCAAGTAGTTCGCCCGTACGACTTTCCGCGCGGCGGAAAAAATAAGACAAAAAGCGGAAAACGCTCGGATGCCTATATCTGGCCTCCGCGCCCTGTGCGTCCTGCTGTTTCGGCTCTCCAAACTGTCCAATCTCTCTAAAGGCGCACGATATTTCTGCGGACAGCCGCACTTTTTTAACGGACATTTTTGTTGGCAACCGCACTTTTTCCAGGGACTTTTGTCATGCCAGTTTTGCCTACTTCTGCCCGGCATATACAGATAATTGCTGCGGCTGATGTTTTCGCTGGCAAGCGCAAAGCAAGATGCCTCTGCTCAGCGGTCAAATCGGCTGTCTGTTTTTTTGGCCATTTTTTCGGTTCATCCCGTCGAAAGTACATATGCACCAAGCAGCCATGTTCTGCCATGTGCCCGCTTTGGACGAATCCGGCCCAAGTACGTAATGAGAAGAGCCTTTCGGGCGACTTTCCGCCGGGAGGAAAATAAAGATACGGGGAAAAGAGGGGATAAAAGGCAGGAAGTGAGCCCACAGAAGGCAGGAAGGAGCCCAGAAACCCTCTTAATGCGGAGAAGGGGCGAACGTATGTTTCACGTGAAACATTCTCTATCATATTTTTTCGCAAAATGTACCCAATTCTTTTCCAAACGCATATCTCTTTTTGCATATTAAAAAAGTAAAAAACAATAGTTCTAAGACAACAAAATAAAAGGAGGAAAAAGAACTATGCTTAACTCAGTAGTTGTCGCAGGAAAAGTCGAAGCAACGCGTGATGGTAAGGCTCTCACTGTTGGAAGAACCGCAGGCGAGTCAGGTACATCTGTGGCGAACTTCACCGTCGATACCGGACACGCATATGTGCGCGTTACAGTGTTCGGTGGTTCAGTGGAGTATTTAGAGAAAAACCTTGCAGTTGGTGATTCCGTCATCTGCAAGGGGTCGCTCCGGAGTTCCTCGGCGACAAAGGACGGCGTTAATATGTCGTACGTCGATTTTGTGGCAGATTCCTTCAACGGGGTCGAGCGAGTATTTGGCGCTGGACCTTCCATGAACACCGTACTGATGGAAGGCCGCCTGTGCGCAGATGCGGAGATGCGTGCGAAGAGCGCTTCTGCCCGCATTGCGGTTCAGAGACCGAAGAGAGGAGAAAACTCTCAGGCAGACTTCTTCTCACTCGTCGCGTTCGACGAGAAGAAGGATGAGCTTGCTGCCCTGAAGAAGGGCGAGCGCGTCACCGTCCGTGGACATCTCTCCATCTCTTTCTATGAGAAGGACGGAGAGAAGAGACGGTCAACATCCGTCGTGGTAGATGAAATCTACCCGACAGGCGCAGCGAAGGCACCGTCGCAGGCAGCTCCGACTCCGACTCCGACTCCGACTCCGACTCCGACTCCGACTCCGGCTCCGGCTCAGGCAGCTCCGGCTCCGGCCCCGGCTGAGTTCGCCGATTTCGGCGATGAAGCCCTGCCGTTTGACGTGTAAGCAACATGGTTCTCAAAGAAGGAGAGGTTAAACCTCTCCTTCTTTTTTTGTGTAAGCAAAGTCTTCCTTTCCGTTTTGCATATTATCTATGGCACAAAAGCATTTGCAAAAACCGAAGAAAGGGGGCTTAAGTTGTTTTTTTTATGAAATATTACACATCAGATTTGCATCTAGGCCAGGACTCCATTCTGCAGACCGGAAGATTTAAAGAGCGGCCGTTTAATACACAGGAAGAGATGTGGCGCGTGATGATAGATAACTGGAACGAAAAAGTAAAGAAAAGCGATGACGTATATATCCTCGGAGACATAGGCGGATATACGTTGGACCAGATGCGCATAGAGGTTATAGATAAACTGCGCGGAAGGAAACATCTGATTCTTGGAAATCATGATATGCTGTCTCCAGATATAAAACGCAGGTTTGTAGAAATAGCCAACTATAAAGAAATAACAGACAAGTCAAGCGGGAAGAGTGTAAAGCTTGTGCTTTCTCACTATCCGATTCTCATATGGAACGAGATGTTCAATGGTCGCGTTCTTCTTTATGGACACCTGCACAATACCCGCGATGAATATCTTTTTCAAAAGGCTCTCCTTGAATACAACAAAGACAGGTGCGGCGCTTTTGGAATAGAGAAAGACGCCGCCGCGTATAATGTTGGCTGCATGCTTTGGGGATACGCCCCGATGTCATACGAGGAGATAAAAAAGGATTACAGAAACGTGGGAAACAAACTGCGCGGAGTAAGGGAAGACGAAATAGATGACTTGATAATTGAACAAAAATTATACAGGGAATCTAAACGCCTTAGAACCCCGCCGCCTCACCAGGGGCGCATCTAACAAGCGAGGCGCGATACTGCGCCACATATAACGCATATGCCAGGGACATCAGTTTCCTGGCATTTTTTTGTGCCTGAAATACGCCTCATGCCCGGCTTTATGCGGCCTCTATTTCTACACTCGGCCCGCTTGGACATATTAAAAAAGAGAACAAAATCTTAACAGAGAAAGAAAGGAGAAAAAATATGCTGAAAGTAAAGGCAGGAGAACTTGCGGGCGCATTTAGATGCAAGAAAAGAAGAGAAATTGGAACCGTCATAAGGAAGGTTCCAAAAGGGCCTGATACAAATCAGGCGCAGATGACAGCGCTCACCATCACGGCCGCAGACGGAAATGTCGATGCCATAGAGTCAATCGTTCCGGTTCCGATATCGTACAGGGATTTTCTAAGTGTGAGGTATCTGCTTTACAATATGATTGTAAGGCAGAACCTGTCATATGATTTCAAGACGCTTATTTCCGCACTATACGAAATTGCCGATTTTCCAACGGAAGCGACAAAAGAGATGAGAAAGAAGGAGGATATCCTTTTATTCTCACGCTTCTTCTATTCACGGAAAATGACCCCTGAGCCGTATGAAAAGTTCGATGATACCGTCATGGCAGGATGCGTGGCCGTCAGCGACGACCATGACCTTGTCTTCAAAGGGACAAGGGAATTTAAAAGGACGGTAAAGACAGGGAAGAAGAACGTGGCTTATTCAGAAACACTTCCGTTTGTGGAAGTCGTAAGGTTCTTCCCTTCCTCCCCCTCCGTGACGCAGACAGGCAAAGGCGTCGATACAGGGGCGGCAAGAAGACTGGAACTGTACTCAATGCTGAAAGCCTCCTTTGAAAAGTACGGAAAGACAATGCCAGACAATACAGTGTTTTTGGCATCGTATTATTACCTGTCCAAGAACTCTGATTCCGATTATTTTAAGGGAAAAGGGAAGTTCGACGGCGATTTCTTTTCCGGGAAAGGAGGAAATATCGTATCAATTTCCGCCACCGCAGCGGATGTCATGGAGCTTATAGACAGCGCAAACCCGATGTTTCTCTCATACAGCTCAGGGGAAAACGTCGATGACAAGGTATGTGATGGATGCAGCTTTAAGCCCGTCTGTAAAGGAAAGGCAGCTCCTCTTCCGCTCCCTGAAAGTGAGAGAAAGAGAAAAAGCCTGCCGGAGCTCTCGGATGAGCAAAGGGCAGCCGTATCAGCCCTCTCCGGAAACGTGAGATGCGAGGCAACCGCTGGCTCAGGAAAAACCTCTGTTATGGCATATCGCATAACAAAGCTTCTGGAAAGAGGGGTATCTCCCGAGGATATCGGATGCTTTACCTTCACAAACCTTGCGGCACGCGAGATGCAGGACAGGATTGCCGATTACTGCATGGACAGCGGAATTACCGCCGACATAAGCCGTATGACAATCTCTACGCTTCACGCATTCGGGTACTCTGTAATTAGCGATAATTACAAGGCGCTCGGATATACCCAAAAGCCGGTCCTTGTAAATGGCATCCAGAAAGTGAATATCATCACTAAGGTTCTAAGGGAGAGCGAAGAGATAAAAGAACTGTCTCCATTGTACAGAAACTTTTATCTTGATATGTACAACGCAAAAGGCATCCTTCCTTTTGCGACCGAAGTCTTCACTCTTATAAAAGAGTGCGGGATAAAGGACACAGACACCCTCCGCGAAGCAATTGGAACATTTAGTGAAGAAACGCTTCGCCGTCTTTTAGAGCTTTTCGGTAATTATGAAAAGTACCTGAAAGACCAGAATCTTATCGAATACAGCGACCAGGAGCGGCTTATTCTGGAGCTCGACAGGATTATCCCCGGAGTGCTTGCCAAATACCACTTAAAGCACATCTGTGTTGATGAGTATCAGGACACATCCAGTCAGCAGTTTGAGATTTACGCGCTGCTCAGGAAATGCCCATGCACAGAGTCGTTTTTCGTGGTTGGAGACGGAAACCAGTCAATCTATGGATTCAGAGGCGCAAGTCCAAAGTATATCCATAATTTTGATGAAATGTTTGCCTTCTCCGGGCCATGCACAGACGTTCCTCTTACAAGAAACTACCGCTCATCCCGCAACATCGTGGATTTTGCGGCGGATATTGTAAAAAGAAACGGGGATACTTCAATGTCTCCAAAAGCCGGAGACTTCACAGGAAAACCTGTGCGGGTTGAAGGCTTTGAGAGCAAGGAAGACGAGCAGGCATTCATCGTTGATGCTGTGAAGTCATATATCTCAAATGGCACTGCGCCTGAGGATATAGCAATTCTCACAGCAACAAACGCTGAGCTTGAGCCAATCGCAGACGAGCTTGACAGGTTAAATATTCAGTATATTAACCTCAACCCCGCCCCTGTTCTCGAAGACGTCAAGGTCCTTTCCGTCATCTCCGCGGCTGAAATTCTGAAAGGAGGCGCAAGGCCAGGTGCCGCATACATTGCAGCATCGGGAAGCGGAGACATATCCCCCTCACTTCCAGCGGATGAGGCGGCAAGCGCAATTTCCTCAAAGAATGACAAAATTCTCGCGCTTGGCACAGCTGAAAGCTTCATGGCATATCTTGAAAGCCTGAATGACGATGAAGGAACAGACGAAGTATACGACTACTTCCTTACAGACATTAAAAATGCCTGTGAAAAGGAGATAGAAAAAGGAGACCTTGACGGCATCCTCTCGTATATCATCGACTACAAAACCTTCGGGACAAAAGAGACGGCAAAAAGAGTGCGCAGGTACCCCGGCGTCGTTCTCACAACCGCACATTCGTCAAAGGGCAAAGAGTGGAAGGTAGTCATCGTCTCGGTGTCGAAGTTCCACACAAAAGATATGACAGAAGAGGACGTGGAAGAGAAGAGAAGACTCCTGTTCGTTGCCTGTACACGGGCAGAGAAGGAGCTTATCGTCTCCGGAGTGGGAAATGCCTTTGGAAGCAAATCCGGCGGATACACGGAAAACATGTATCTAAAGGAAGCAGAAGAGGCGCTTAAAACTCAGGTCTGAAACTTTCGTGCATGTAGAAAGAGAGTCTTAACAGACTCTCTTTTTTTTGCGCATTTTATTAGAAAATCCCTTCCCTCTCCCCTGGCCATCTTTCAAATCTTTCGCAAAATTCCAGGGAAATAAAAAGACTCACATCTCTTCTTAAGATTCAAAAACACAAAGAAAAATTCACAAAAAAATCGAGAAGGAGAGAAAAAGATGAGTGAAAAGAAGAGTAAGAGATGGATGACGGATGAGGAGATTATGAAGGTCTACGCCTCCGACAAAAAGGCCGGTGCGGAGCTCATGCTCGAAAAGTACAAGGACTACATCTACAAGTTCCTTTGGACAAACTACCGCACGTTCATGCACGACAGCTCCGCAGCCGACGAGCTTTTCAACTCCTGCGTAGTCGGGATGATGCGGGCGATGCAGACGTATGACCCCTCACGCGGAGCGTTCATGACTATCGGCATCAGATACATGAAGCATGAGGCGTCAGACCAGAAGTGCTTCATCATGAAGGAAAAGTCCAGATATTTTGCGAAGCTTAATGAGACTGTAAAAAAAGCGAAAGAAGATGCGGAAGAAGATGATACGTGCCCCTCCATTAAGAAGATTGCCGAGTTCGCCGGTGTAAGCGAAAAGATTGCGGACCGTGAGCTGAAGATTTCAGACACGCAGACGGCTGACATTGAGGCGTGCGCAGAGCCTGGCTGCGATTTTGTGCCGAGCGACGACCTGGCGGCATACGAAATTCTTGGGAACCTTTCTGCATTCGACCAGAAGATGATTGTAATGAAGGTGCTGCAGGGATTTACGTATAAAGAAATTGGAAAGAAAATGGGAAAGGAGGAGTGCGAGATTAAGAAGAGATATTCAAAGTGTATGACGTTCCTTAGAGCACAGGAGGCAAACGGTTATGTGTGAAGAATATAAGGCAGTCCCATTCACAAAAATAACGCATCACGAGGCGGTTATAAACAATGACGAGCCGTGGGAAGACCATCCTGCTTATGACACAAGAGAGACAAGATATTATATTGTAGATGTCAATACGGGAGAAGTTCTTGATGACGCGCAGGGGTATGGATACAAGACAGCCCCAAAAGCATACGCCGCATATGCTTATAAAAACAGAGATAAGACCAAAGACAATGAGCGTCTCGCCAAAAAGGAACACATTAAAAACTGGATGAAACAACATAAGTCATTCGTAAATCTGATGGATGGTTATGCCCTCGAAATGGCGAAAGGTACTATGGCTCCTGGAGACAAATTCGATGCAAAATTTGTAAAAAAGCTGCTTAAATCAGAAGGCTTAGAGGAGCCTGATTTCACAGCCAGCGAACTTTTGAGAGTGTGGAGGGATTATAAATAAGCGAGAAGATGTGCATCTTATATGCACATATTCTTTGTCCCCTAAAAAGAGAGACCCCTGTCTTGACAAGCAAGGCAGGGGCTTTCTTTATCTTTTTTCATCAACGCTCGTCGTACGGGATATAGTCCTCGTAAGGGTCGTCTTCGCTCTGGTCTTCTTCTGCGTAAACGACATTTTTAATTAATTCGGCGTCCTCCTCAAGCTCATGGAGCACCTCTTTTATGCTTCTCCCTGAGTCATCGAGTCCTGCCTGCAGGGCCATCTTCATCTTTTCGTCTTCAAGCCCGCTCTTATCCGCAAGGCTTCCGCCGTTTTCGATGTGCTTTTCAAGGATTTCCGCTTCTTTTTTATTATTTCTTGCCCATTTTGCAATCGCGGTCATACTCTCTTCAGGGCTCCTCTTTTTCATGGCTGCCATGGCAGCAACCTTGTCAGCTATTCTTAACGCTTCCTTGAGTTTGAACGTATCCTTGGCAGGTGTTTTGTCTCCGTCTTTTGTTTCATCAAGGGTTTCTTTTTCAGTCTTTTCCGGCCCTTTCTTTTTGCTTTCTGTATGTTCATCCTTCGCCTGTTCCGACGGCTTTCTTTCATAGACGGTCTTAATCCATCCTCCAGCTGTCTGCCTGTCGAAGTTCTCGCTTGTGGCGCGTGCGGCGTCAAGCTTGATGAGAAGGGCTATTCTTTCCGTCTCCATCTTGTCGTCAAGACCAAGGTTTTTAGACAGCTCGTCCCCGAGAACATTGTAAAGCTCGTTCTTCTCTCCAAGACCCTGCATCCCGGAGATGGCAGCCATCACATTTCTGTATTTCTCCGTCGTCTCTTCAATATCCTTTCCCTCGAGCATTGCCTCCGAAATTTCAGTGGCGATGTCTTTTACGCTTTCCTTCACGACGCTGTAAACGTCCTTATCAAACTCGTCTTTTTCGTTCGGATGCTCTTTCCAGTAAGCCTTCGCCTCCTCGTCGACTTCCGTCTCATTAAGCTCAACTTTTTCAGACGCTTTTGCGGCTTCTTCTTGTTCCTTCTCTTCGGTAAAGCTGAAATTGGAGTGAGCATAACTTCTGTCTATCGTATCTATAAGGCTCTGCGGGCGTCCGGACACCATGAGATGGTTGTTGAAAAACAGTTTCGTCGCGTTGCTTACTTTCTCTATAAGTTCAAGGGCTTTGTAAAATTTTCCCGCACTCTTATTTTTGCCTGCCCATTCCTGGTATGCCTTTGCGGATGCCCGGCACTTTTCCATAGTGCTTTCCCATGATGCGTTAAAGAACTTTTTCGCTTCATCCCTGTCGCAGACAACGCCGCGCCCCTCATAACATGTGTTGAAAGCTTTGTTGTGGTTGTCTATCGCGACAGCAAGCCTCTTTTGTCCCGCATCAGAGAGCTCCGCCTCTATGAAGTTTATCTCGGCCTGCATGAAGCTCGGGTCCATGTTTTCAGCCATTGCGTCAAAGCGCCGTGCAATCTCCTCGTCTGAGAGCTTCGAGTTTTCGAAGACGGTCGCCATCTCCTGAATATGCATTCGGGCAGCATCCCCGCGGCCATCAGGGTCTCCAAGATTGAAGACACCTGTCAAGTGGTCTCCCTGAGTATTGTTAATCTTCTCTACGGCCTTGGATATTTTGTAGAAGCTCTCCTCTTTAAAATGTCCATCAGACATGCGGCAGGAGAGGTTCGCCATAAATTCTCCGCGTCTGTCAAGCGGAACGTTTGTGATGATTGCACTAAACTCTTTGTTTATTTCAGCCTGAGACTTTGATGATTTTGCAATATCTATCGAAGCGCGCATGTACTGCCGGAGCATGTAGTCGCTGCACTTGTTTGTAAAGTTTGTTCTGTGAGCGCCGTTTGGAATACACTCGGCCGCAATCTTGATGGCCTGCTCTTTCTCCTTAAGTGAGAGACTGGACATTTGCCCGTAGACGTCGCCAAGCGGTCCTTCTTCAGCGAACGTATTTACAAGGGCATCAGCAAAGAACTTGCTGTCCTTGTTCATGTCGATTTTCTCGGCGGCCAGTAAGCTTTTGTTTATAATGCTGCCAAATCCTTCCTTAGACAGGCCATCTCCAAGAACAGAGTCTCTAAGTTCGTCTATAAACAGCGCCTGTTCCTTTGCATCTCCAACGCTCTTGTATGCTTCAGATATTTCTTTTTCTATTTCTTCCCTTCCGCCTTTATCAATCCCGAGCATATCGGTTTTACTTTTGTGAGCCGCAAAGATGTCCCTTGCACGTTCATATGCCTGCTGTGCGATTTCTTTTGTATTAACCATAGTTAAATCCTGGGCGGCAGAGCCCCTTTGAAATACTCCTGTCGCGTCTGCCGCTTTTCCTCCTTTTTTGTGTGGTGGATGTACATATTCTTAAAGTTAATATGCCTGTTTAGACACCTTTGCGAAATTTTGAGCGCAAAATAAGCCCGCCGCACCATCCCGGGCGGCAGGCTGCTTTTTAGTCGTTGTTCCACATCTTTTCTCTGCGCTCTCTTTTCCTTTTTTCCCTTTCGGATTTCCTCAGTTCTTTTTGCCTGTATCTTTCCTTTATCTTTTTTTCTTTTTCTCTGTATTTTTTTCTTATTTCTTCAGTGTCCGGCTTTTCTTTCATAATCAGGCACAGCACAAATACCGCAAACGGATAAAACAGTGTGAGAAGGACGATTGTGATGAGCCCCTTGTTCATCGAATATGCGATGCGCTCCGAAAGATATGTCTCAAGAGCGATAATGGCAAACCCGATTATTGAATTTACAGCTTCCATAACTCCCCCGGTTTGCCGCATGCCGCTGAAAACATAGATAATCATAAGCGAAAGATACGCCACAAAGAACCCTACGTTCCAGAACTGTTTAAATACGCAGTATTTTCCATAGACGGGGATTATCCCCTTCCACCATTTCTCCCCGCAGGAAGAGAGCAGGACTGCGTTTGCGATAAGGGTGAGAATGGAATATATGATTAAAAGGATTGATAAAAACATGAGGGTAGATATCACCTGAACCTCTGACGGGGTAAATGGCTCTATCGGGGGCAGAGGGGTTTCTGTTGTAAGAAGGGATATTGGCATAGTTAAGTCTCCTTTTTGTACGGATTAGTGTTTTCTATGTTTTTAATATGCGAAAAAGAGGAATGGAAATTAAGGAGCAGGGGAGTAAGTTTTTCTTTACAATATGACGCAGAGCAATTGCGAAGTTTTTGCACATTAAATTTGCATATTAAAGATAGAAAGCAAAAAACAAACCAACTCACAGAAGGAGGAAACATATCTCAGAACATCACGATAACGGTATCCGCAGATGGCAGCCTTACCGTGGATGGCAAAAAGGTGTTAGATACAAACATCTCAATGATAGACTCAAGGAAGCCTTATATCCTCCCGTCAACCGGAGGGCCAGGACGCACAAGGACGGTACTTGCGTATGCTCTTTTTGCAGGTATTTGCGGACTTATGGCCGCCTCGGCTTTCAAAACAAATAAGAAAAAACAGAGAGACTGAACGTCTCCTCTCAGCGCCGCTTAAATAGAGCGGCGCTGTTTTTTTTGCGCTTTTTCTTCCACTGGCACAAACCGTAAACAGTCGTGTATAATAAGCACGCGGAGGATTTGTTTATGGATTTTTATTCCCAGTCTCTTATTGAGTCCATAGAGGAAAAGCTTGACCCAAAGATAAGCGATTTCTTTGAGGCCACAAAAAATATCTATGCTTACGGATACGACACTCTAAGCGGATTTGTAAAGTCAGTTCTTGCCTCATACGATATGATAAGCAGCGGCTCGTATCAGGCAAAGTATATTAAGGAAATTGAAAGCCGGAAGAAGAGAAGGCAGAACTGGCTTGGAAGACTTAAAAACAACCACGCTGAGTATAACTACCGCGACCCGAAAAGCTTTTTCAATCATATCTCACTTCAGCTTTCCTCATATGAGGGAAGTCTGGCGCTCAGGAATAAATACGGGACAGTAGATATTGAGAAGATAATAGATGCGATTGTCATACAGTGCGAGGCGTGGAAGACAAACAGGGGACTCCTCATTGCGTTCCCGAACTTTCCATACATTGGCAAGATATCCGTCGTTGACGTGTTCCGCTCAGACGTGCTTGTTGAAATTGTCAGAATAATTGACGAGAACTATGGTGGAAACATAAAGAACGTCGTAAGCTCCGTCCCAACAGAGATGATTATGAACCCGGTGTTTTCGTCTTCTCACGGAAAGGCCCTGGTCAAGCTTACGGCAGACAAAGAGATGATTGCAGAGCTGTTCAGCAGCGAGAACTATACGATAAAGTTCTTTGATATCCCGGCGGAGGCCAAAGCCGAGTTCGACGTGAGCGGGAAAACAAAGATTCCGCTGCTCGACGATGTTGATATGACAATCATATCCAATCTTATAAACAACGCGGAGTTCGACCTCACCGGCCCTCAGTCGGTTCTTGTCCCGACGCAGACGACAACATTAAGCCAAATATGCAATGCCGTCTATGGACACAGACAGGCGACATATAAGGGCGCGAATGCCACACAGAGAGACAGCATAAAAAAGCGGCTCATAAGAATGACGTATCCAATCACGGCAGTGGGAGATAAGGGCACAATTTTCAGCTGGGCGATTCTCTCAAGCGTCGCAATCCATACGGTCCATGAGACGGGAGCGATAGCCGTAGACTATACGCTTGGGCCCGTTCTAACCCGCAGCCTTATGGAGGACAGGCTCCTTAGACTTCCGTCTCTTGAAATCAGGGCACTCGAGACGTCAGCGGGGCGCACCCTCGTTTTTCAGCTGCAGCTTGACCGTCTCACCTGCGGATGGAATAACCGCACAATACAGAAGTATAAATACACGAGGTTTTGCCAGATAATGCTGCTCAGAAGCAAGTCGTATCAAAAGAACATATCGGCCATCACAATGGCTCTTGAAGATATTAAGCAGCATACAAACCACGCAATTATTAAGCGGTACGCGATAGAAAACATGGAGATAGTCATTGAATTTTATCCGCTCACGCAGGACGAGAGGCTCGCGTTCTCCGGAGAGGATATGAAGCTTTTATCTGAAAACAGGCTCTAAAGCAAAAAAAAAGGAGAGGCATCCCGCCCCTCCTTTTTTATTACCTGTAGCATATGACCATCATCCCTGAATATGCGTTTTCGTATATTGTTTTTGCCGCGTCATATGGAAGGTTGATACATCCGTGAGACCCGTCATATGTATAAATGTTCCCTCCAAAAGAAGAGCGCCACGTAGCATCATGAAGCCCGATTCCTCCGTTAAACGGCATCCAAAACGACACCGGCGACGCGTACCCTTCGCCTCTCAGCACGGCCGGAGACTGTTTGTAGTATATCTGATATATTCCCGACGGAGTCTCCCGGCCTGTTCCGGCAAGTCCTGATACGCACGACGCGGAGACTATCAGATTTCCTCCGATGTATGCATATACCTGTTGGTTAGTCAAATCTACTTCCACGTAGTCGCCAACGTCATTAAGCCTTTCATAATGCTTTTTCCATATAACCGGGATGTCTCCACCTTCTCCCTTCTCCGCCTTTCCCTCTGCCTCTTCCGCCATTTTCTCCTCATCAATTTCATTTGACAGCCCGCTGTTCAAGGCCTGTATGGTATTCCCTGCGTGAGTAGTAAAGGAAAACGAGGCGGGAAGATTTCTGAAAACCGCCCCCTCCTTTTCAATCTTCTCTTTAAACCCCTCTTTCCTTCCCTCCTCGTTGTGCGTCCCCGCACGGTCAAAAATATCTGCGATGTCGTCCTGAGTGAGCACTATGCTGTTTCCGGTAGAAGAATCCACGATGTTAATCTTTATATCTTTTCCCCTGTATTTTCCATATCTTTTGTCGTATGGATTTGCGTCGTCTGAATCAACGATTGCGTCATTCTCCGATATCTTAATTTTCTGAAAGAGCCACCTCTGCCCTTTTTTATCTGCTTTTTCTTCTGAAAGCTCCGCCTCCGCCATGTCGTATGGAGACCCGGTGAGATAGAGGCCTGACGGGGAGACGATGGCGAAGACACCGCCATCCTTCTTTATCTGCCAGACGCATGAGGCGTCCCCGCGAGCTTTGAGCGAGAGCTTTGAAGGAGTTCCTTTTTCTTCCTCTTCTTCTGAGAGAAAGCTGCATTCCTGTCCCGCGGACGTGTTGGTGATATAAAAGCCACCGCGCGTTTTCTTGATGAAAAATTGCTGCTGGCGGGCGCCAGTGCGGTGGAAGAGCTGGATGGTGTGGTCGCCAGACTTTTGAAGCGTACAGCTTCGCATCTCGAGAGCGAACGCTGGAGATGACGCTCCGGCTGAGGCGGGCGCCTCCGTGGAAGCCTCTATGGAAGCTTTCGTATTTCCTGAGTGCGTCTTGCCTGCCTCCTCCGCCAGAACCAAGCCGCCGCCACCTCCGACGACGTACGTGGCGCTCTCTGAGCTTGAAATGGGAAACTCGGTTTCACCCGAGTCGGCTTTGACCGAGCTTAGACTTCCCGTCTCTTCTGCTTCTTCTGTTTGCCCTTCGCTGTCTAAATCGCTGTCATAGAGATAGATGTTGTACATGCCGTCCTCAATTGCCTCTTTGCTTTTCTTTGAAAATACCCCGGCAAAAGAGGCGAGCATGACGATTGCAGCGGATGCCGCTGCCATGGCGCGTATTAAATTTTTATTGAACAATTTTTTTTCCTCCTATACTTGCTTTGGGAGAAGACTGCGGGCGTGTCTTGCCTGCGTGTTTAATCATCGGTCCTGCGGGCTTCTCCCTTCACTCTTAAAGAGAAGAGAGAAGGCAAGAGCGCCTCTTTTTCCCTCCCCTTTTAATATGCTCTTTGCCCTGTCCGCAGGCGCTGCAAAACAGGTAGTATATACTAACCGTCCGGACTTCTCTGCTTGTTTCCCTTTTTGCCCAGGCCGCTGAGACATCCGCCATGGCCAGCTTTCCGGCCGGGATACGGGGTCTTTTTCGCCCTTCCGGAGGCCCGTTTTTCCTCCGATTTTTCCAGGATTTGCAATTTTGGTTATCTTGCTAACCAAACGGAGCATAATCGGCTTCTCTGAGGATTTTAAAAAGCAGAGCTTTCTCGTTCATCTCTCTTTAATTTTCCTTTTTCTCCATGAAAAGACAGTCCCCTCCTCTCCCTCCTCTTTTTAAATTCCCTTTTCTCCATCGTTCTCTGATGTCTTGGAGAGCAGCAGTAGTAGTGGCAGTCCTCCTCTTTTCCCCTTCCTTTTTCCCATTTTTTTAAATCCAAAAGAAAGACAAAAAAGAGCAAAGAAAAGCAAAGCAAAGAAAAGCAAAAAGCAGAGCAAAAAGAGGATAACGTCTTAGTTCTTTTTCTTCTCCCTTTTCATCTTTTTTTCATCCCCTTTCCTCTTTCTCCTTTTTCTTTTCCCTTCTTCTTCCCCTCTTTTTCCATCCGCCATGTATGCACACATGTGTCGCCCCTTTTGATGTGCGTATAGATGCACACGTTCTTTTGTAGAGGAAAGAGAAAAGCCAAAGGAAAGTAAGTGGCGCCGAAGTGGTGTAGTTCTCTTCTTTTCCTCCATTTCTTCATCTCCTTTTCATTCCCCATGTCTGCACATATGCGTCGCCATGTTAGATGTGTATAAAGATGCACAGGGGTCTTCGACCCCGTTTGGTGTGCGGATAAGTATGCACATTTTTTATTGCGGGGGAAAGAGAAAAACCAAAGGATGATGGCCGCGGAGGGCCGTAGATAACCGCTTTTTCGCCCATTCTGCCTCTCTTTTTCAGTTCCCATGTATGCACATATTTCACCTGGTGTAGAACGTGTATAAAGATGCACACATTCTTTTTTCAGGGAAAAAGGAAGAACCAAAGGAGAATGCTGTTTTCCCGGGGTCTTCGACCCCCTTTGGTGTGCGTAAAGATGCACATGTTCTTTTTTCAGGGGAAAAAGAAGAGCCAAAGGATGGTGGCTGTGTAAGAGTGTAGATACCTGCTTTTTCGCCATCTTTCCACCTTCTTTTTTCTTTCCATCCCTTATACTTCCACATGACAGCACAACCCTTCTCGTCAGCACGCTTTATTTTTTCAGAGGAAAAGGGAAAATCAAAAGAGGGTGGCTGCGTAAGAGTGTAGATGCCTGCTTTTTCTCCGCTTTTCCATCTCATTTTTTCTTTTCTTCCCCTTTATCTACACAGGGGTCTTCGACCCCGTCTGGTGTGCGGAAAGGGTGAAGGTGTTCTTTTTTCAGAGAAAAAGGAAGAACAAAAGACTGATAACGTCCGGGACACAAATATCTGCCCTTTCGCCATTTCTGTTTCTTCTTTTTCCCCTTCCATCCATTTTGGTTGTCGCCTTTTCTTCTGCGTCTCCTCCTCCCCGGCTGGTGTTTAAACCAGCCCCGGGGAGGGTGGGGGTTTCACCCCCTGGAGAGCGTGCGGAAAAGGGTCTTCGACCCGTTGCGCTTTTTCAGGGGAAGAGTGGAACCAAAAGACAGATGACATCCAGGTGGCATAGATACCTGCTTTTTCGCCGTCTCTGCTTCTTTTTTTCTTTTTCATCCCCTCCGCGTCCGCGGCGTCTTCGGCCCGGGAGATTGACTTCGACCCTCTGTTCTTTTTTCAGGGGGAAAAGGAAAACCAAAAGAGGGTAGTGATGGGGGTAGCGATGGGGGGAGTAGAGTCATCTGCCTTTTCGTCGCTTCTTCGTCTATTTTTTCAGGGGAAAAATGAGAGCCAAAAGAGGGTGGCTGCAAGAGGACACAGTTCTCTGCTCTCTGCTTCTTCGCCATCTTTTCGTCCGCTTTTTCAAAAGAAGAAGAAGAAAAAAAGGAAAGCCAAAAGGCGGAGAACTGCCTTTTCGCCGCTTCTGTCTCTTCTTTTTAAAGAGAGAAAAGGAGAACCAAAAAAGGAGAACCAAAAGCAGAGCAGTGGCGGAAGAGTATAGACATCTGTCTTTTCTCCGCTTTCCCTCTCTTTTTTATCTTTTAAAAGAATAAAAAGAAAAGCAAAGAGCAGTGCAAAAGTTCTCCTCTTTTTCCCCTTCTTTTCTCTTTCTCTTTCCGCGTGCCCGGCGTTTTCGTCTGCGGGGTCTTCGACCCCTTCTTGTGTGCGAAAAGGGCACGCGGGCTTTTTTCAGAGGGAAGAGGAGAGCAAAAGGAGGGTGGCGATGGAGGGACACAGTTCTCTGCTTTTTCGGGGTCTTCGACCCTTCTTGCTTGCGGGAAAAATATACATATTCTTTTTTCAGAGGAAAGTGGAACCAAAAGACAAATGGCGTCCGGGACACAGACATCTGCTTTTTCGCTGTTTTCCCTTCTCTTTTTCTTTTTCAGGGGCTTCGCCCCGTTTTGGCGTCCAGGATGCCTTCGGCCCGCATCTTGCGGGGAGGCAGGGTTTTCTTTTCGAAGAGAAAGAGGCAGAGCAAAAGGAAGATGGCGGGCATAGTATGCCCTCCTCTTTTTCCTCTGCTTCCTGCTTTTCTTTTTCTTTTTTTAAGTCCCTCCTTTTCCGCTGCATCATGACCTTCTTTTTTTTCTAAAAAGAAAAGGGAAGAGGAGAGAGCTGATATTTTTTTTGTTTTTCTTTTCCTGCCTTTTAAAGAAAGAAAAACGGAAGAAGAGCAAGACAAGCCCGCTTTTTCCACTTCTTCTTCAGGCATTCTTTTTTTTCGCAAAAGAAGACGTTCGGGAGAAAATTTGGCATGTTAAGAGGGGAAGGGGAAGACTGGGAAGAAAAGAAGAAATAGCATACATTAAAGAGGGGCTGCCATGAATGAGTACAAAATAATAAAAACAAACGTTGGAGGCTATGACAGACTTGTTATTTGCCTTACGTCTGAAAGTCTTTTGACTTATATAAAAAAAATTGAACGTTCTTTATCTGGGGCCAAAACAGATGAAACAATACTTATTGACCAGCTATTGATTACAGGTGATGGTGCCAATAGGTTTATGAGCTGCCTCTTCAAAAAAGGAAAATTGGATTTTAGAACGGCTCATACGGTTGTTCCTGCAGAATACTATAGAAAAAAGACTATTGCATTTCTCCATGATAATTATTGCTATGTTGAAAATTCCATCTTAACTGAGGCGCAGAGACAAAAAATAAAGGATAAAATTGTATTTTAAGCATTAAAGACCCTCCCGGCTAATCAAGGTCGAGAGGGTCTCGTGCGCCTATAGGCATTATCCTTCAATATCAATTTTCAATCCGGACTTGAACTCCACTGTGAAATGGTCGCCTCATACGGTTATCTGACCAAGCCAGCGTTTTACGTGTCAAGGCGGGAGGGAAAAGATTGGAAAGGTTCCAGGAAGTGGCTGATGGGCAAAGAGAAGAAGGAAAGTGGAGTGGTGATTGTCCCGCTTTGCGCGGGGCTTCGTCCTTTGCTTATAAGCAATCGTTAAGCCGTCAGATTTTGCGAATACGCCAAAAAATGACGCGTTAAACGGTCTCTTTGACAGAGTATATATAAAGGAAGGATTGGTCGTTTTTGCTTTTTGCCCTTTCTTTTGTGCAAAAAAAGAAGACCGCGCATGGCGGCCTTCATCAGGCATCAGAGAGTTATAGATGTCTTTTTTGTCTTTGGAGCAGTGCGCTCTGTTATCACCGCGGCTGCCTCTGACATTCCGGCATCTATGAACTTTGGGAGGACTTTTTTAAGCATGACCTTTGACACAAGCCCGGGAGCCTTCAATGCCTCAATTGCAAGTCTTTCGTCCTTTTCATCGATGCATCCCGCAAGGAAATCGAAAACATGGTCCTTTGCGTACCTTGCTCCTTCTTCGTCAGCATATCCATAGACAAAAGAAAGAACGGCGAGACGTATGCGTACGGGCTGAAGGTTCCGATTCGTGTAGGCATAAAGCCTTGCGGCATCCTTTGCAAATGTGTCCATGTCATTCTCCTGCCATGCAGAGTCAAAGCAATCAAAGAAATCTTTGTCCGTGGCAGGGGACAGACACGTCTTTGCCGCAAATGCGTACTTTTTCCCGGTTTCTGCGTCTATGATTACGTGCGTGAGGCGGTCTGTGAGTTTTCTAAAGATTGATGTAATGCTTATCTTGTTTCCCGGGTACGCTGTAATAGTGCAAATTCCGTCTAAAGCGTTTTTCCCGATGTAAGTGCATAACTTTGGGATTTTAATCGCCGAAATGCCAGTTCCTTTAAACGCGCATGGACCTATCCCGCATAAGCCTTCAGGAAGAGAGATACTTTTAAGATTCCTTGCACAGTAGAACGCAGATGCCTGTATGTTTTTTATGGTCGATGGCAAAGAGACGGAAGAGACATTGCTGTGGCTGAAAGCGTCGGTGCCAATTGTCTCGACCCCTTCCGGAATGACAAGACTGCCGGAAACATCGTTGCTATATACAACCGTTTTTCCGTCTTTTGAATACACGATTCCTCCCTTTATCATATAACCATCATACGCAATCTCAACCATGTCAAACTTACATCCAGCAAGTTTTCTTAAAAAATCATCGCTTACATTAACCAGCGGGTTTGTGATTTTAAGAACGAACTCCGCCTTCCCCGAGAACTTAGACACCATAGATGCGATTGCTTCCGCGTATGTCGTATCATTTTGCGGGAAGCGATAAGTGTCGAAGATAACGCGTTTAATCTTCCCTGTCTCAATGAGGTACGTATTTAAGAAGGAATACATGCTGTTTCCGATTTCGACGCAGGAAACATCAGGCGAAACATCCAAGATAAGCCCACCGCTTGCAATAACTCCGTTTATGTCCGGGGCTGCATCCAAACACCCGTCAAACGAGTGGCTGTTTAACACGATGCGCAGGCCGGACGCTGGCGTTATGGCGCTCACGGACACTCCTGAAAGAGCATAGTCCGCAATTTCCAGAGAGGGCCCAAAATAGAGAAGCCCGCCGTGTCCGTCTATTGCCCCTAAGGTGTTTATGAGTATGCTTCCTTCATAAAGCAAGTGTTGTCTTATCTTTTTTAGAAGAAAACGTCCGCTAACAGACCCAATAGCCCCACCATATCCGGCCCCGTTTATTATTATGACGGACGGGAACTGGCTGTTTCGCATATGTATATCCTGAACCATCGCGCCAATTAAAAGCGTCTCGACAGACGGATATGTCCGGTTGTTGTTTTCGATATCGACGATAATATTCTTGCAGTTTGGAAAAAGAAGCTGCACGACAAAGCTCCCACGCGAGTCTCTGTCGATTGATTGAAACAGGTCAAGTTTATCTTGCCCATCTTCAACTTCGATGTCATAGACGATGTATAGGGTATCGTCATGCATGTCCTGTCTCAAAAAGTACGATACGCCAAACCATTCGACACGGAAAAAGTGGCAGATATTCCCGGACTCGTTCTTTGTTCCGGCGTAGCATCGCACAGTTCCCTCTTCGAAATCGCTGTTTGTAAGCTCCGCTTCAATTGGCTTGTCCTCGTAGACAATCTCTGTGCTCATAAATTTCTCCTTTCTTTTTACAATATTTTTTGTTTTCGTCTTTAATATGCCCGCGGATATGCCTTTGTGCAAAATGGGCCTTCGGCCAGGGGGTCTTCGACCCCTCTTGGAGTGCGGAAATAGTTCGTTGACAGATTGACAAATACCTTCAAATGGTGTATCCTTGATTTAACATAAAAAACCAGTGCTGGTTTTGACGGGGCGGTGCTAAGGCAACGTCCTATTTTTTTATTCATCCCGCCTGCCTGGCAGCGATGCAGGAGGCATAGTCCTCTGCCTTTTCGCCGCTTCTGCCTCTTCTTTTTCTTTCAGGAAAAAGAAAAGCAAAAGGAGAAGCAAAAGAGGAAGATGCGCCCTTCTTTTTCTCCTCTTTTCAGTTTTCTTTTCTTTTTTAAAAAAGGCAAAAAAGGCAGAGCAAAAGGCAGGTGTGGCGTTCAAGGACTTACTTTTTCCGCCATTTTTGTTTTGTTTTTTGTAAGAAAAATGGCAAAAGAAGAGCAAAGAGAAGAGAGCTTTCTTTTGGCTCTTCTTTTTATTTTTTAGAAGAGAAAGACGAAGGAGAGAGGCCCGCCGTCTTGCGGGCGGACTCTCCCCTCCTATGTGATGTGAAAGACTATGAAAGAATTAAATTAAAAAGATGAGGTGCGGGTGCCGGAGGCAAGAAACCTGCCTCATGCAGGAGAATGTGGCCGGGGTGCATGTCTCGCACTGGCCCTTGCTTTCTAAACTCTCTGGCTCTGCCATTTAAAAGTAATATGCAAAAAAAAGAGGGAAAAGTTCTGGGAAAAAAGTTTTTTTTAG
>Ga0256406_1001898_pt1 | contig 31814 bp, 34 predicted proteins | sample RumenRJG_03DNA_FD_185986 | JGI IMG/M metagenome (GOLD analysis project Ga0256406, IMG submission 185986) | Bovine rumen microbial communities from Lethbridge, Alberta, Canada - RJG_03 | ecosystem: Host-associated > Mammals > Digestive system > Stomach > Rumen | place: Canada: Alberta | collected... | reverse complement strand
CGAAGCCCCCCTCAAGATGAGATTTCCTCCATTATGGTAAGACCCGTGGGAGACTACCACGTTGATAGGTCGGAGGTGTAAGTGCGGTAACGCATTCAGCTGACCGATACTAATAGGTCGAAAACTTAAACATCTGGTTCAACTCCGGGTAATTCATATTATTTAGTTTCATATCCTGTGACTATAGCGAGGAGGTTCCACCTGTTCCCATCCCGAACACAGTAGTTAAGCTCCTTAGCGCCGATGATACTTGGGGGGTGACCCCCTGGGAAATTAGGACGTCGCAGGTTAGAAAAAACTCCGCAGAATGTTCTGCGGAGTTTTGTTTTGCATGATATTTATGATTAGAACAGCCTCGCTATAGTCACTTAATAAAGCTGCGCAGAAGATTTGTCGTCAGACGAGGAAACACGAGCGAGTGCGAAGGCGCATACTAGAACTCATCCTCATCGACCTTTTCTGCGATTTCTTCAGGGGCTTTATGCTTGTATAAATCCTGATCGACTCTTTCGATGATGGTCTTGAAGTCGTCGACCACGGTGTATTTGCCGGCGCCCATGCTCATTCTGAGATCGATCTTGAGATAATCACCCTTTTCTTTGAGCCTCTCGTTGATCTCATCGCGAATTGCGTCTCTGTCGATTTCTCCTGCGGTCTCGACAATCATCATAAAGATATTGCCGCCCGTACGGAAGACCAAAGAGCCGTATTCGGAGAAGACATCCTTAAGAATCTCAGATACGATTACCAGAATTCTGTCACCCATCGGAAGCCCGTAGGTGTCGTTGATCTCCTTGAAGCCGTCCAGAATTCCTTCCATGAGATAAAGATTGTTATCATTATCATCATAGCTGTTAATCTTATCCATCAACTCCTGCTCAAACGCGTATCTGTTAAGAAGACCGGTGAGCTCATCTCGCGTGATGAGCACATTCTGGTTCATTGCATATACGAGCAGAAGGGCAATTATTACACCGCCCTGCATGGCAGGAAGTCCCGGCGGAAGGGCAAGCTGAATTGCCGTGAGCACAACAATCGGAACCGCAAAGAGTGCGGCAACTCCGAAACGTCTCTTGTCAGCCGTAAGCGTAGCTTCCTTCCTTGCTCTCAGAGCGACATAGGATCCGAGCAGTACATAAGAGTAGTTAATAATAAAGGATATGATGTGAAGCGAATGCCTTACGTAATGTCCGCTCTCATCAATGCTGAATACCAAGCCGGTCATCGGTGATGACAGCACGAGCAGAATATCTAAAATTACCGGAATTGCCAAAAACGGCGCGGCTTTCTTGACCCATGTCTTGTTAGGAAACATTTCCAGGGTATACAAAAGCCAAAGGTAACCTATCATGCTGGTTATAGATAGGTAGACGAGGTTGATAAGCATATTTATCGCTCGAAGCTCCGGTTTTCCGTCTACGAGTATCCACATACTGTCCAAGATAATCGTGATCGTAAACAGGATATAAAGGAGCTGATGTCTGATTGACATATGTCCTTTCCTGCTGCTTCTCTCGAGAAAGTACAGTACGATAAGTATCGCTGCAAATATGCATTCTGCGTTTATGTAAATTATCCTATAATCCAAAACTGAACCCCTCTTTAATGATAAAAATCTAAGTCCTAATCCCCAATACCGCCCTGAATAACTACAGGGACGCAAACACTATAACATATGAAAATAAAGGGACGCAAGGCAATCTGAAGGTATTTAAAGAATTGATGAAAATCCATAGAAAAGTGTCAAAGAAAATGTTTGACAGAGCGCTTGCGTTGTGTTAGTATTGCGGGGTACGAAGCTTGAGATTTCGAGAATTATTTGATGAAAGAGCAACTTGATAAAGTTGAATATGCGAGCCTTTTATACGATTTCTACGCTGTGCTCCTAAGCGACGCCAAGAGGGACGTCATGGCTCTCTATCACGAGGACAATCTCTCGCTTTCCGAGATAGCTGAAGAGCTCGGTCAAAGCCGCCAGGCGGTGCACTATACACTTAAAAAAGCTGAGGCTGCACTCGCAGAATACGAAGAAAAGCTCGGACTAATAGCAACATACGAGAAAAACAGGGAGCTCGCCGAAAAGGCTGAAAGGCTCCTGGATAAGAAAGATATGAGCGAGGCGGATAAGGCCGCCGTGAAGGATATATTAGAGAAGCTGGCTGAGTAGCCGGCAGACAGGAATGATTTATGGCATTTGAAGGATTATCCGAAAAACTACAAGGCGCGTTTAAGGACCTCCGCGGTCAGGGCGTAGTATCCGAGAAGGATTTCGAGGATGCGATGCGAGTCGTCAAGATGGCCCTGCTCGAAGCCGACGTCAACTTTAAAGTTGTAAAGGACTTCGTTGCAACGGTCAAGGAGCAGGCCCTCGGACAGGGTGTGCTGAAAAGCCTCACTCCGGACCAGATGGTAATCAAGATCGTAAAGGATGAGCTCATCGAGATGATGGGAGGCACGGAGAGTAAGCTTACTTTCTCACCGAGCGGGTTTACGGTCATCATGCTGGTCGGACTTCAGGGTACAGGTAAGACGACGACCGCAGGTAAGCTTGCGGCATGGCTCAAGCAGGTCGGCAAACAACCGATGCTCGCAGCCTGCGACATCTACAGACCTGCAGCTATCGATCAGCTCGAAATAGTCGGTAAGGCTGTCAACACGCCGGTATATGTAAACAGAGACACAAGAAGTGCTGAACAGATTGCCCTCGAGGCCGTCAAGGAAGCTCAGAGGAGAGGCTGCAATGTGCTCATCGTGGATACGGCGGGACGTCTGCAGATAGATGAGACCCTGATGGATGAGCTCAAGACGCTGAAATCATCGGTCAAGCCTCATGAGATACTGCTCGTAGTCGACGCCCTCACCGGTCAGGATGCCGTTAACATCGCCGAAGGTTTCAACGAGGCTCTCGGTGTGGATGGCATCATCATGACCAAGATGGACGGTGACTCAAGAGGCGGTGCGGCCCTGTCGGTTAAGTCCGTTACGGGCAAACCTATCAAGTTCATGGGTACGGGTGAGAAGTACAACGCTCTCGAGCCTTTCCATCCTGACAGGATAGCGTCGAGGATACTCGGTATGGGAGATGTGATGTCTCTTATCGAGCAGGCCGAAAACGCCTTTGATGAAGAGGAGACAAGAAAGCTCGAAGAAAAGATCAGACGCAATAAGTTTGACCTCGAGGATTTCCTCGGACAGATGAGACAGATAAACAAGATGGGAGGTCTCGGCAAGATCATCGATATGATTCCGGGCATCTCAGCCGCTCAGAAGAAGGATATAGACCTCGAGCAGGGTAAGGCTGAACTTATGAGGATGGAGGCCATCATACTCTCCATGACTCCTGAGGAAAGAAGCAGGCCTAACGTCTTGAACGCATCGAGGAGAAAGAGGATTGCCGCAGGCTCCGGCCAGAGCGTGCAGGCCGTCAACCAGCTCATCAAGAAGTATGAAGAGATGAAGAAGATGACCAAGGTGATGGCAAATCCGGATTCGAGAAAAGCAAAATCTATGCTAAGGAATCTGGGATTCTAGTTCGGTAGTTTGGCGCCTCGCGCTGAGAAACAATAATTACGCTTATAAATAATTAATAAATAAAAATGGAGGAAAAACAAAATGGTAAAGATCAGACTTAAGAGAATGGGAGCACACAAGAAGCCTTTTTACAGAGTTGTAGTTGCTGACTCAAGAACTCCGAGAAACGGCAGATTCATCGAGGAAATCGGCACATACGATCCGCTGAAGGACCCTGCTGAGATTAAGATTGACAACGAGGCAGCTCAGAAGTGGCTTGCCAACGGTGCTCAGCCTACAGATACAGTAAGAGCTCTTCTCAAGAAGTCCGGCGCTATCAAGTAAGGTAGGTGGACATGGGAAGCTTAGTAGAAGTAATCGCAAAGGCGCTGGTTACGAAGCCCGATGAAGTCGTCGTCACAGAGGAAATGGACGGGGACACCATCGTTGTTAAGCTCAAGGTAGCGGACGACGATATAGGTAAGATTATCGGAAAGTCCGGCCGCATTGCAAAGGCCATAAGGACAGTCGTAAGGGCTGCCGCAATCAAGCAGAATCTCAGAGTTTCGGTGGAGATTATTGAAGACTAACGAAAAGTCAGACCTCGTGGCGATAGGAAAGGTATCCGCGCCGTCGGGTCTTCGGGGAGAATTCAGAATCAATCTGTATGCAACGGATTCGCTAAATTTAAAGGAGGGGAAAAACCTCCTTTTTAGGCATGTGGGATCCGTTGGTGCTGATGAGCGCAAGGAGTTCAATGCTCTTTGCAAGAGCGTGAGGTATCAAAAGGACAGACCCGTAATCCGCGTGGAAGGAATTGATGACAGAAATGCCGCCGAGGAATTAAGAGGCATGGAGGTCTGCATCGAGGCGGATGAGCTCGATGAGCTTGCGGAGGGTGAGCACTACGTGCGAAACCTCATCGGATGCCGCGTGGTGGATCTGGCAGCCGGCGAGGAAGTCGGTATCCTAAAAGATGTGATACAAAATACCGCGCAGAGTGTGCTGGAGGTGGAGACTTACGAGGGCAAGCTCGTACTCATACCCGCAGTAGATGCGTTTATGAGGAAGATTGATGAAGAGGCGCGCCTGATTGAAGTGGAACTGATTCCGGGATTTATTGAGTGATGCGCTCGGCGTTTTGCCCACTGCAGGTGCTCAAGTTGCCACTGCGAGCGCAGTAACTGCTACATAATGAAAAATGAAGATTAATATACTTACCCTCTTTCCTGAGATGCTCGAGCCTTTAAAGCAGAGCATGATAGGGAGAGCCATTGAAAACGGAATAATCGAGCTCAATGTGACCGACATCCGCGAGTACACCGAGGACAAACACAGACGAGTTGATGACACCCCATACGGCGGCGGGGCAGGCATGGTGATGCAGGCCCAGCCCATAATGGATGCCTTTGAAGCCAAGGGTTGTGGCGGCGATGTTATCTACATGTCACCAAGGGGTGAGATGCTTTCGGGTGAGATGGCAGAGGAACTTGCCGAGGAGAATGAGCTGACCATACTCTGCGGTCACTACGAGGGAGTGGATCAAAGAGCGCTCGACATGCTGGGTGCAAGAGAAATCTCAATAGGCGACTATGTGCTTACCTGCGGGGAGCTTCCGGCTATGGTGCTGATTGACACTGTGGCCAGGTTCATAGAGGGAGTCCTACCAAGCGAGGAGTCCGTAAAGGATGAATCCATTTACTCGGGACTGCTCGAATATCCGCACTACTCAAGACCGGCGGAATACAGGGGAGAGGCCGTACCTGAAATCCTGCTTTCCGGCAATCACGGAGAGGTGGATCTCTGGCGCTGGGAGCAGTCTCTGGCACTTACAAAAGAGAGAAGACCGGACCTCTTTGAGGCGTATCTTGAGAGGGATATGAAACTCAGCAAGAGGGAAAAGAAAATCCTGGACAAGTACAGATAGATAAAACCACATTATGTTGTAATTTCAAAGCTTTCGAGTAAATATATATTGTGCTCGAAAGCTTTTTTGACTATAATACTATGCAGAGGACTTATGAGTAAGAAGTGGATTGCAGCGTTAACGATATATCTCGGGCTGCTGGCCGTTTGTATCGTAGCATTATATGCGGTCCCTTCGGTCAAAGGTATACTCGAGAGGACATATATTGCCGAACACGGTGAACTGGACGTCACGGATGAGGTCTCTGCTTTTATTGTCAGAGACGAGCACGTTTTTGTGGCGGGGCAGAGCAGTAAGATCAACAGACTCAGCGAGGAAGGAGAGCTCGTAAAGGCCGCTTCGGCTGTTGTAGAACTGACGCCGATAGAAGGTAGCGACAGTACGGCGGAGTCGGGCTCTTTTGATGATATAGTCGAGGAGCTTGGAGACACCGTCAAGGAGACTGAAAAGGGATACACCTCGGAGTCAGGTTATGTCAGCTACCATGTAGACGGAGCGGAGGGCAACCTCACTACTTCTCGGATGGGAGAGCTTACCAAAAAAGAATACGAGGCTCTGACCGATAAGAGGAGCAAGCAGACACCCAAGAGCAGATGCAAAAAGGGTGAGCCCGTCTTCAAGATAGTCAAGAACGGCAAATGGTATCTGGTCTTTTATACGGATAAGGACAATGCCAAAAGATACAGTGTCGGCAGCTATATCTACATGGACGTCGACGGTGAAGAAATACGAGTTTCCGTGGACAACGTTGAGGAACTTGAGAACGAAGCCAGGATAACTCTCAAATGTAAATCCTTCTTCGATGGATTTCTCGAGATGAGGACTCTGACAACCAAGCTGACGCTTGCAAGTTCAGAGGGACTGATTCTCAAAAACGAGAGCATCGTCGATTATGACGGTAAAAAAGGCGTATTCGTCAAGAACAAACTCGGAGAGCACGTCTTTAAACCTGTTCTCATCATCGCAACAAACGGAGAAGAAAGCGTAGTATATTCCGATATATATCTGGATGCCGAGGGCAACTTCGTTGAGACCATAGGCACCTACGATGAGATTATAAGCAAGCCGAGTGAAGAAGATCTGACTTCGCTGGGTACGAAAAAAGATAAGAAAAAAGAAGATGACAATTAGAGAGAGACTTGCAGAAGTAATAAGACGCAAGGATGAGGCTGCAATAAGAAGCGGAAGGTCTCCGGGTGATGTCATACTGGTGGCCGTTACCAAGACGCACGGCGCAGATGAGATCAACGAGGCCATTGATGCGGGAGCGACCGACATAGGTGAAAACCGCGTCCAGGAGCTACTCGAAAAATACGATAAAGTCAAAGACGTGCGCTGGCATCTTATAGGACATCTTCAGACCAATAAGGTGAAGAGCGTCATCGGAAAAGTGGTAATGATTCACTCCGTGGACTCTCTCAAACTCGCGCGCGAGATAGATAAAAGGTCCGAGACGGCAGGGGTCATCACGGACATACTGATAGAGATTAATTCCGCTATGGAGGAGAGCAAATCCGGTATAGATCCGAAGGAGCTTAGAACATTGGCGGAGGAGATAACAACAGAGTGTAATCATGTCAGGATTAAAGGTCTGATGTGCATACCTCCGATAGCGGCAGACCCCGAGGACTCAAGGCCGTACTTCAAGGAAGCAGCTGCGATGTTCGAGGATATGAAGACTTGGGATTTGCCGAAGGAAAGATTTGCCCCGCAGGATCTTTCGATGGGAATGTCGGGAGACTTCGAAGTGGCAATCGAAGAAGGCGCAACAATAGTCAGAGTAGGCAGTTCGATATTCGGACCGCGTAATTACAGATAGGGGAGGCACAATAATATGAGTTTTATGGACAAGATGAAGGATTTGGTGGGCATCGGAGAAGAGTACGAGGATGAGCTCGAGGTATCTCAGGAAGAGATCGATGCTTACAAAAGAGAGATAATTGCCGACGAGAGCCCGAGCATCGAGCCACCGGTTTCTGCAGCAGCTGCCGCAGCTGTAAGCCCGGCTCCGTTCAATGAGATTGCAAAGCCGATGCCGAGAGCGTCCGCAGCAATCGTAGGCAGCAGCGAACCTGCCAATGCGTCGGGACAGTTCCGCATGGTAGTGATAGAGCCTAAGAATCTGGATGAATGCAAAAAGCTCGTAGATAATATGAGAGCTTTCAAGCCTATAATCGTCAACCTTGAAAGAGTGGAGACTGAAACAGCGCGCAAGATGTTTGACTTCCTAAGCGGAGCCACATATGCGCTCGAGGGCAATGCTCAGAAAATTAACCAGAACATCTACATTTTTGCTCCAAAGAATGTTAACATTAAAGCGATGGTCGACAGAGCTACAGAGGCCGGAAAGCCTGCAAGCTCGAGCCCATGGCAGTAATTGAAAGGTAAGGTGCTAAATTATGATAATGCCTATTGATATTGATAAGAAAGAATTCAGCCGCGATAAGAAGGGATACAACTCCAGAGAGGTAGACGAGTTCCTGGATATTATCGTTGCGGACTATGAGAAGATTCTCAACGATAACAGACAGATGGCTCATAAGATTAAATCCCTCGAGGCTCAGCTCGCTGAGGCCCAGAAGGATGACGGAGCTATGGTAGAGACACTCGAGACAGCTAAGAAGCTCATGGCAGACATCTCTGCAAGTGCTGAGAGAAGAGCAGAGCTCATGATGAGAGATGCAGAGCTCGAGGCTGAGAACCTCCTGGCTGATGCTCAGATGAACATCAAGAAGATTACGGATGAGCATCAGATGCTGAGCAACAAGGTCAGAAGGCTCAGAACCAATTTCCGCAGAATGCTCGAGAATGAGCTTGCCAAACTTGACGAGGATGAATTCGACGTAATCAAGGAATTGGCAGAAGAAGAGGATTTTGCTCCTATCGTTGAGGAGTCTGAAGAGAGAAAGGCGCCTACAATTACTATTTCAAAAAATGAGCTCGAGGAAGAGCTGGCTGCAGAGCCTGTAAGCGACCTCAAGCAGGCCACACTTTCGGATCTCTCCGACAGCCTCAAGAAGATGGCTGAAGAGCCTGCATCCATCACGGATACTATCATCCTTAAGTAAATCACTAAGGTATACGATTCGCAGTTACTTACTGCGGGTTGCAAAGAAACAATCGGGAAGTATATTTTCTTACATATTTAAGGAAATATACTTCTTGTTTTTGTGTTATGCGTGAGTAGTAAGTAAATAAGGGGTATTATTTCGAATAAAATACTTACTGTCCGCTTTCTTAAAGCATCCAGTAAGTAGAAATGAGTCCTTGCAACTTGTAATAATACTTATCGTCCGATTACTCTAATCATTCGGTAAGTATTTTTTAACATGTTCGCAAACGGCATTATATGATTCATCGGATATGACATGCTCAATCTCGCAAGCATCTATCTCTGCCTGCTTCGCCTCCACCCCAAGCAATTTGAAAAAAGCAGTAAGCGTCTGATGCCTCTCATATATGCGCTTTGCAATCTCAAGGCCCGGCTCGGCGAACGTGATAGGACCGTTTGGGTCCATATTGATATATCCGCTTTCCTTAAGACGCTTTACAGCGTAAGAAACGCTTGGCTTGGTGATGCCGAGGTGCTTGGCTATATCTATGGATCTGATGTATCCGTGCTCTTCCTGGAGAATGAGCATGGTCTCCAGATAATCTTCTGCTGATCTTTGAATTTTCATACCAATAAAATACCAAAAAAAGTGTTGACAGGCAAGTGATAAGAGGGTATACTTCAGTTATCGATAACGATTATTATTATCGATAAGGGTTTTAATAATATACAAAAGAAATTGGAAGTACACAATGGCCAGATACAGCAGACAGAGAGAAGCAATAAGAAAACAAATCGCGGACAGAGGTGATCATCCTACTGCCGAGACTTTGTATTCCGAACTCAAGGCTGATTATCCTGAACTCAGCCTGGCTACGGTATATCGCAATCTCTCGCAGCTGGTCGAGTGGGGTGAGGTCGCAAAGATTGATGGCTGCGGCGCGGCAAGGTTCGACTGGATAGTCGAACCGCATTCGCACTTCTTTTGCAGAGAGTGCGGATGCGTCGTCGACATGCCGGAGGCAGACGACAAGTTGCCGCGCGACATCGCCGAACGCTTCGACGGAGTCATCGAATCTTCCGCATCCAACTTCTTCGGCCTTTGCCGAGAGTGCAAAGAAAAGCTGGAGAGAGAAGGCAAGAGCTGATAATTCAGCAAGCTGTCACATAAAAAAGTTAAGAACTGATACAATTACAATCAGTTACTATAAAAAGATATCAATTTATAATTAATTATTAGGAGGAAAGAATTATGGCTAAATGGGTATGCAGCGTATGCGGTTACGTACATGAGGGAGACACAGCACCTGAGAAGTGCCCACAGTGTGGAGTTCCTGCAGAGAAGTTCGTTAAGCAGACTGAAGGCGAGATGAGCTGGGCAGCTGAGCACGTAGTAGGCGTAGCACAGGGCGTAAGCGAAGAGATCATCGAGGGTCTCAGAGCTAACTTCAACGGCGAGTGCAGCGAGGTTGGTATGTATCTGGCTATGTCCAGAGTTGCTCACAGAGAGGGATATCCGGAAATCGGACTCTACTGGGAAAAGGCAGCTTGGGAAGAGGCTGAGCATGCAGCTAAGTTTGCAGAGCTCCTCGGCGAGGTTCTCACAGACAGCACAAAGAAGAATCTCGAGATGAGAGTTGAGGCTGAGAACGGCGCAACAGCCGGTAAGGTTGAGCTCGCTAAGATGGCTAAGGAGCAGGGTCTCGACGCTATCCACGACACAGTTCACGAGATGGCTAGAGATGAGGCCAGACACGGCAAGGCATTTGCAGGTCTCCTCAAGAGATACTTTGGTTAATCACACAGCGTAAAGCCAATAGCGCAAAACTTTAAAGAAGAGGTCGGAGAATAATCTCCGGCCTCGTTTTTTATGCATAGTTTAAAAATATCCAAAAATGGAAATATACATTGACTGCATATTTCCGTTACGATAAAATATGGATATAATGGAAATGAAATAAGAAATGAAGATAAATGAAAAGACGGTGGGCAATATGATGAAAATAGAAGACATGAAGAGGAGGAAGAAGGAACTCGGATACACCAATGCGGACGTAGCCGAGAGATCCGGCGTACCGCTCGGTACGGTTCAGAAGGTTTTCAGCGGTGCAACGCCTAACCCGAGAGTTGATACCATGGAGGCTCTTGAGATGGCGCTCAAGGAACCTATTCCAAATGTGCATAGTTATAATCTGGAAACTTTAGGTCGCGAAGTCAGAGAGGAGTTTGCAGCATATAACGAAGATCCGTCGTATGATGAAAAAGGAATATATAAGGTAGAAGCACAAGTAGTAAATTCTTGGAACCATGCTGAATCTTCCGAAAGGTGGCAGCATCAGGGACAGTATACAATTGAAGACTGCTATGCTATGCCGGATGATACAAGGGTCGAACTCATTGATGGCGTTATATATGACATGTCGTCTCCGAGCGTTGTTCATCAGTTTTTTGTCGGAGAATTATTCTTCCAGTTCAAAACCTGCATCAGAGAGAACAAAAAGCCATGTGAAGTATTTACGGCACCCTTTGGAGTCGGACTGGATTTGAATGATAAAACATTAGTGCAACCGGACGTTTCTGTTGTATGTGATTCTAATTTAGATTTTGATGCAAAGTATTATAATGGCATACCCGAACTAGTTGTTGAAGTGCTGTCTCCGTCGACTAGGAGTAAAGACTGCACTATAAAACTGCAAAAGTATATGATGGCCGGTGTTAAGGAATATTGGATAGTTGATCCAAAGTATAAAAGGGTGCTTATCTATTTGTTTGAAGAGGATGTGTTGCCTACGCAGTACTCATTTGACGACACCGTCCCTATCGGAATATCTGGTGGTAAATGCAGTATCGACTTCAAAGCAATAAACAAAAATCTCGACCGCTGGAATAGGTGATGTTCGCCTATACTTCATATTCCTATGGTATACTGAACGCAGATAAAGACTCGGTTTGTAGGAAGGACCGGAAGATGGACAAATTGAATAAGAATAAGAATATAGATATCATCGGCGTACAGATCGACTTCGGAGCATCGCAAAAGGGCGTAGCCATGGGGCCGCTGGCAATCCGATATGCGGGGATTAAACCGGATCTTCGCAATATGGGATACGAGGTTCGTGACAAGGGAGACATCGTGCCTCCGGAAGACGGTATGAGCCTCAGGAACATGATCTACTTCGAACAGGTAAACGCTACGAACAAGATGCTCTATGATGCCGTAAAGGAAACACTAGATGACGGACACTTCCCTCTCGTCCTCGGAGGAGACCACAGCCTGGCAGCAGGGAGTATAGCTGCCGTTGCCAAGCACTATGAAAAGGAAGGCGACATAGGCATCATCTGGATAGATGCGCATGGCGACTGGAATGACGATAAATCCACTCTGAGCGGTAATATGCACGGCATGCCTTACTCCGCCGTCTGCGGATGGGGCCCTGATAGTATGGTGGACTTCGGGCAGACACCGCACTTTGTGCCGACGGCTCACTGCGTCCAGGTGGCAGGCCACGACTTCGACAGGGCAGAGGCTGCCAGGATGAAGGAGGCCGGCATGAATGTCTTCTCGATGAGAGATATAGACATGCGCGGAATGAGAGAGGTCATGGCAGAGGCCATAGAGATAGCAGGAAAGGATACCGTGGGAATTCACCTCAGCTTCGATGTGGATGCAATCACGCCGGAGTATGCACCGGGAACGGGTACACCTGTTGCCGATGGCATCACCGCAAGAGAGGCCTTCCTTGCAGTCGAGATGCTCGCTGACTCGGGCAAGCTCATCAGCATGGATCTTGTAGAGGTAAACCCTGTACTTGACGAGAGAAACAAGACGGGGCAGCTGGCCTCGGAGCTCATACAACTCGCGCTCGGGAAGAGCATTTTCTAGGATAAAACGTCATATATAAAGGAAGAGATTATCAGAAAAACAGAGTTCGGCCATGCCGAATTCTGCTTTTTTTGAGGAAAAATGCAAAAATTTACACAACTACATATTGACACGATTTAGAGGCAGGACTACAATATATAGTGTTCGGGGAAGGAACACGTTTTTTTACGCTCTATTTTAAAAGAGCGAAAATATAGTATAAAGAAGGTAAAAAGGAAGAGAGTATGAACACAATAATCAAAAGAGACGGTAAGGAAGCACCGTTTGATGATTCCAAGATCTTTAACGCCATATTCGCTGCCAACAAGGCGGTAGACGGTGAGAAGATGTCCAGCATCGATTTCACATATCTGACTCAGAAGGTAGTCGAAAAACTGGACGGAGAGACATGTACAGTAGAGCAGGTACAGGATATAGTCGAGCAGATGCTCATCAAGTACGACTATGAGAAGACAGCCAAGGCCTACATTCTCTATCGTGCTGAGCACGCTAAGATCAGAGAAGCAGAGTCTGACCTGATGAACATCTACAACGAACTTACTTACTCCTACTCCAAGGATGCCGATATCAAAAGAGAAAATGCCAACATCGACGGAGACACCTCGATGGGCACAATGCTCAAGTACGGATCTGAGGGAGCCAAGTACTTCGTAGACAACTACGTACTGCCTAAGGACATTGCCAAGGCTCACATCAACGGAGATATCCATATTCACGATAAGGATTTCTACATGCTCACTGAGACTTGCTGTCAGATTGACTTGATTAAACTGTTCAAGGACGGCTTTTGCACCGGACACGGTTACCTCAGAGAGCCACAGTCCATCATGAGCTACGCATCCCTCGCCTGCATTGCCATCCAGGCTAATCAGAACGAGATGCACGGCGGACAGTCGGTACCGAACTTCGACTACTCGATGGCGCCGGGCGTTGCCAGGACATATATAAAGGAATACTTCTCGGCACTGACTGAGATAGTGGCCGGCAAATTCGACCTTTCATACATGGATGCCAAGGATCTGACTGACAGGATTAAGGCAGAGTCGGAGCCGCCTACGCTCAGCATGAACGGCGGATATTCCGAGGTTCTCGGCAAATGGTATGATGCTGCAGGTCCGCTTCCGGGTATCACAAAAGAGGCGCTCGTAGCATGCAACAGACAGGCTGCAGAGTCAGCATGGGCCCGTACAGACAAGATGACCTACCAGGCCATGGAAGCTCTGATTCACAACCTCAACACCATGAATTCAAGAGCGGGCGCTCAGGTTCCGTTCAGCTCAGTCAACTACGGCACGGATACAACACCTGAGGGTAGGATGGTTATCAAGAACCTCCTCCTGGCCACAGAGGCAGGACTCGGAAACGGTGAGACACCTATCTTCCCGGTTCAGATCTTCAAAGTAAAAGACGGTGTCAGCTTCAACGAAGGAGATCCTAACTACGATCTCTTCAAACTGGCCGTCAAGTGCAGCGCCAAGAGACTCTTCCCGAACTTCAGCTTCCTGGACGCACCGTTCAACCTGAAATTCTACGAAGAGGGCAACTACAACCGCGAGGTTGCATACATGGGTTGCCGTACGAGAGTAATGGCCAACAGCCATAATCCTGAGAAGGCAGTAGTATGCGGAAGAGGAAACCTTTCCTTCACATCGATTAACCTTCCGAGAATCGGTATCGAAGCCAACAGAGATTTCGACGTATTCTACAAGAAGCTCGATGCTATGATGGAACTCGTTGCAAGGCAGCTCCTCCACAGATTCAAGATTCAGTCGACCAAGAAGGGCAGAAACTATCCGTTCCTCATGGGACAGGGCATTTGGATCGACTCGGACGACATCGGACCTGACGACAGCGTAGCAGAGATTCTGAAGAACGGTACACTCTCGATGGGATTCATCGGACTCGCCGAGACCATGAAGGCTCTGACAGGTAAGCACCATGCAGAGGATGAGAGAGTAAGAGAGCAGGCCTTTGAGATCATCAAGCACATGAGAGAGTTCTGCGACAGAAAGAGCGTAGAGACTGGCCTGAACTTCACACTGCTGGCTACTCCGGCTGAGGGACTCTCCGGCAGATTCGTAAAGATCGACCGTGAGAAGTACGGAAAGATTGACGGCATCACGGACAGAGATTACTACACGAACTCCTTCCACGTGCCTGTATACTATCCAATCGGAGCGTTCGATAAGATCGACATCGAGGCACCGTATCATGATCTGACCAACGCAGGTCACATCAGCTACGTAGAGCTCGACGGAGATACATCGAAGAACCCTGAGGCATTTGAGACCATCATCAGGTATATGCAGAAGGCCGGCATCGGATACGGCTCGGTCAACCACCCTGTAGACAGAGACCCTGTATGCGGATACACCGGAGTTATCGACGATGTTTGCCCGCGCTGCGGACGCCGTGAGGGAGAGCCTGTCACACTCGAGAGACTCAACGAACTTCGCATGAGATACCCGAGCGTACCGGTACCTTGCGACTGCACTCACTAGGCTGAAAAGTGCGATAATCAGCGGATTGCCGCTGTGTGACATGGTCACTTAAAAATCCCGTTTACCACTATATAATGTGGGTGAACGATAAAAGATACAACAATATACAAGATTTTGACTTCACAAGGCCCGGTAATAGGAGTAAAATTATCGGGAACGAAAACGGAGGTAATGTTATGAACAATAAGGTTGTAAAGAATGTAAACGGACAGGTAGGAGAAGGCGTAGGATTCGAGAGAATCAGAAGGATCACCGGATATCTCGTAGGAACTCTTGACAGATTCAACAATGGTAAGAGAGCCGAGGTAGAGGACAGAGTTAAGCACGGTCTTTCAAGAAGCCACTAATTACCAATCGCTTATGAATAGTCGCCTGCAAAAGTGGGCGGCTATTTTCTTGAAAAGAGTATTGGGAATGGGTATTAAAAGAGCAAGATGAGCAAGAATAATCAGGCAGGAAAAATGAATATAAGGGTGTGCGGAATCGAGCCTGAGTCCATAGTCGACGGGCCGGGTTTCCGCTACGTTCTTTTCGTGCAGGGTTGCTCTCACCACTGCAAGGGCTGCCACAATCCTGAGTCCTGGGCGACTGATGCCGGTGATGTGATGACGGTGGATGAGGTCTTTGCCGAAATTAAGGCAAATCCGAATCTCTCGGGTGTTACACTATCGGGCGGTGAGCCCTTCGAACAGGTGCCTGCCATGGTGGAGCTTGCAAAGCTCGTTAAGGCAGAGGGACTGCACCTTATGAGCTACAGCGGATATACCCTGGAGGAGCTTCAGGACAGACATGATGCCGCAACTAATGAACTCCTCGATATGCTGGACATGCTCGTGGACGGAGAATACATAGAAGAGCAGAGAAACCTCACCCTTATCTACAGAGGCTCCGAGAACCAGCGCGTTATAGACATGAACAAGACGCGCGAGGCTCGCAAGGCCGGGAAGGGTGACGAGGTAGTTCTGTACCATTCGGACTTCGATGAGGAAGTCGAGATACTGTAAGATATGAAACTTGAACTTGTAGCAACAGCGACATTCGGACTCGAGGCCGTGGTAAGGCGAGAGATAGAGGCCCTCGGATACAAGGTAATTAAGACCGAGGACGGCAGAGTCACATACATGGGAGATGAGCGTGCGATAGCACGCTCTAATCTATGGCTTAGGTGTGCGGACAGGGTGTACCTGCGCATGGGCGAGTTTGAGGCGAAAGAATTTGAGGAACTATTCCAGCAGATAAAAGCACTTCCTTGGGAGAGTATAATCCCGCTTGAAGGAGCCTTTCCTGTTGTAGGTGGCTCGGTCAAGTCAGTGCTTCACAGCGTGCCGGCCTGCCAGAAGATAATAAAGAAGGCTGTTTCGGAAAGGCTCGGGGAGTATTATTGCCGGCAGCAGCTGCCGGAGACGGGAGCGGAGTACAGGATAAGGTTTATTGCGCATAAGGATAGGTTCCTGGTGTTGATCGACGCGAGCGGAGACGGACTGCACAAGAGGGGATACAGGGTGCAGGACACAGCGGCTCCGATGAAGGAGACGCTGGCAGCTGCACTTGTAGAACTCAGCTTTTACAATAAGGACAGAGTGCTTGTGGATACATGCTGCGGCTCGGGAACTATTCCTATCGAGGCTGCACTCATTGCACGAAATATAGCACCGGGACTTGGTAGGAACTTCGCATCCGAAAAATGGGAAATGATTCCGGCCGAGATTTGGAAGGAAGAAAGGCAGGCTGCATACGAAGCAGCGGATCTTGATACCAAGATATCCATCAGCGGCATGGATATAGATAAGAGGACGGTCAGGGCCGCCAAGGCCAATGCAGAGGAAGCGGGCGTTGCAGATGACATCGATTTCATCTGCAAGGATATGACGGAATGGCTCCCGGGAGAGGGAATTCCGAAAGGCGTCAGCGCTGATGAGCACGGCGTGGCAATATCCAACCTTCCCTACGGTATCCGTATTGGAGATGACAAGGCCAATAAAGCGATATATGCACACATTAAGATGCTTATGGAAAAATATCCGAGTTGGTCATTTTTCCTGATTACCGCAGACAAATCTCTTGAAAAGGAGCTGGGCCGCAAGGCTGACAGAAGGCGAAAACTATACAACGGACAGATAGAAACACAGTTCTACCAATTCCACGGGGAAAGACCGAAAAAGAAAGAATAAAAAAGCCAAAAGTGTCGGCAGTGCCGGCACTTTTTAATGCCCGATTATGATACAATAATCAAGTACTAGGGGACGAAAGATCGGAGGCTGAGATGAGGAAGAAAGAAGTATACTATCCGTCCATAGACGGAAAGACAAAGATCCATGCTCTCAGATGGGAACCGGACGAAAAGCCAAAGGCAATTCTACAGATAATTCACGGAATGTCTGAATATATCGACAGATACGATGAATTCGCGACTTATCTGACGGAGCACGGTTTTATTGTTGTCGGAGAAGACCACCTCGGCCACGGAGAGTCGGTGCAGTCGGAAGAGTACTACGGCTACTTCGGAAAGGACGGCAACGCATGGATCATTGCAGACATTCATCAGCTAAGGCTCATGATGGTGGAGGAATTCCCGGATTTGCCGTATATGATGATGGGGCACAGCATGGGCTCCTTCCTGCTCAGACAGTACATCACGGAAAAGGATGCGAGATACGCGGAGGAACTCGCAGGAGTTATCGTGATGGGAACTGCATGGCAGCCAAAGATTACAAACAGAATTGCCAGAATATTGGCCAAGTCCCTCGGTGCTAATAAAGTAGGAAAGACGAGTAAACTCATAGACATAATAGCCTTCAGAAACAATCTGAAGAGGATAGAAGATCCGAAAACCGCTCATGACTGGCTCAGTCGTGACGAAGAAGCTGTCAAGCGCTACAGAGAAGACCCGTATTGCGGATTCCACTTCACGATGAACGGGTATTATCATATGTTTGCCGGTATGGAAAAAGCTCACGACAAAAAGAGAATGAGCAAACTTCCGGAGGGCCTGCCTATTCTCTTTATCTCGGGTGCAGATGATCCGGTCGGAGGCTGGGGTGAAGGCGTCAGAAAGGCCTTTATGGTATACAGCGAAGTCACGGATTGTGACGTGGACATCAGACTTTACGGAGATGACAGACATGAAATACTGAACGAGCTCGATAGAGACCGCGTATACGAAGATTTGCTGGGCTTCCTCGAGTATTGCCTCGAAAAGAAAGGATAAAGCGCCTATTGGATTACAGCATAGAGCTAATAATCAGAATAGCAATTGCCATTGTCTTCGCTGTCGTTATGGGTAACGGCAGCGTTGTGGCGTTCAACAGGATGCCGGCCAAATGGTTTGAGGATTATCCCGAGGATGCACCGATGGATGCCACTGAGGAAGATAAGGTGCTTCCGCCTAAACTCGTCGAGGCAGACGCCATGGGAAGGCAAAGGCTGCCCAGCACTCCGTGGAAGTATGCTTTTGTAGGATACTTCGCAATGTGCGGACTCTATCTTGCTATTCGAGGCGGCAGCATAGCATACGAGATGTCGGTACTCTGCGTACTCTTCATAGTGCTGGAGATGGCCATAGCGGATCAGCTCTACCAGGTAGTTCCAGACCAGTTCAGCTGGGCGCTCATAGCAGTTGCCATCTCTTTTACATCATACTATGAAAAGTGGTGGGAGCAGCCGGCAGGGGCTTTTCTCGGAATAGGTATATCGCTCGTAATACTGATTCTCGGCCACGTTCTCTTTAAGACCGGATCCATCGGCGGTGCGGATATAAAATTCTTCGGCTGCATGGGACTTATCACGGGCATGAGAGGCGTCGTAATAATATTCATATTGACGACGATACTCTTTGCGATATGGTCGCTCATCAAGATTGCAAGCGGACGAGGCAGCATCAAAGATAAGAATGCGATGATACCTGCGGGACTTGCCGCAGTAACGATATACTTCCTATTCCTTTGGAATTCGGCATTTGATTTGGCAGATATTCTTTTATGAGGTTTTTGAAAAGCGGAGTTATATAAAACTATGGGACAGAATGTGCTCATAAAAATAGAATATGACGGCACGAATTTCAGCGGCTGGCAAATCCAGCCTAAGGAGCGCACCGTGCAGGGTGAGATAGAGCATGTACTGAAATACATTGCAAATGAAGATGTGCATATCCACGGTACGAGCAGGACAGACTCGGGAGTACATGCCCTCGGTCAGTGCGCGACCTTCGAGTGGAATTCAAATATGCCTGTCGAGAAGCTTGCCGAGGTGATGAACAGGAGATTCGGAGCCGGAGGAGAAGGCAGGCAGGGGGCACCGGGAGATATACGGATTATCTCTGCAGAGGTAGTGCCTGATGACTTTCACGCGAGGTATTCCTGCCGGGGAAAGACCTACAGATATGTCATAGATAAAACAGGTGATATATTCAGGAGAACCCAGGCTCTACAGCACCCGGGCTCGGATAAGCTTGATATCGAAGCAATGAAGGAAGCGGCAACTCATATAGTAGGCACTCACGACTTCAAATGCTTTGAGACATCGGGAGGCACGCCGAGGGAGACCACGGTCAGGACAGTATCCGCACTTGAAATATGTGATGATGCGGAGTCTGTAATTATCGAGGTAACGGGCGACGGTTTCCTGTATAATATGGTGAGAATTATCGTAGGAACGCTCATAGAAGTCGGCGAAGGAAAGAGAAGCGCAGGCAGCGTGAGAGATGTGATTGAAAGCAAGGACAGAAGCAAGGCGGGATTTACCGCAGCGCCGCAGGGGCTCTACTTAAAAGAAATATACTTTAAATAACAACAGAGCCGACGCGAAGCTGCAATCAAACCGAAGCCGGGTGAAGGCGGCGAACATGCCGGTTCATAGAAAGGAAATCGTAATTGTATAAAGTCAGAATTGACAAATTCGAAGGCCCTTTTGACCTTCTCATATACCTGCTCGAAAGCGCCAAGATGGACATATACGACATCAAGGTGGCGGAGATTACCGAGCAGTACATAGCCTACCTTAAGGAGATGGAAGATCTGAACATAGAGGTAGAGACAGAATTTATAGTGCTCGCGGCAGTGCTTATCAGATTGAAGTCACACATGCTGCTGCCTAGAGTATCGGATAATCCTGATGATGATGTGATTGCGGAAGACCCGAGGCTCGAGCTCACGACCAGGCTGCTTGATTACATGCGGACCAAGAAGACCGCGGAGATCCTTCAGGAGAGAGAAGAATACAATCTGGCCATCCACGAAAAGCCGGCAGAGGATTTGTCCGAATACGTGGGAGATACGAACGAGATACTAAAGGCCAGCGACGAGCAGCTCGTAAATGCATTCATACTCTTCCTGACCAGAAAGAAAAAGCTGGATGAAATCGAGAGAAGATACCAGAGGGTAAGACGTCGCAAAGAGTCGATAGAGACGAGGATAAAAGATATGTCCAAGGCGCTGAGCCTGAAGCTCACAGCGGATGTGTCGGGTATATCCTTCATGGAACTCCTGCCGGAGGAGCCGGACAGATACGACATAACACTCTCGTTCATGTCGCTTCTTTCCATAATCAAGAATCAGGGATATGACGCAGAGCAGGCCGAGAACTTCGGTGAGATAACAGTAAAGAGAAAAGACCCCGAGATTCTCAGAGCCCAGGCCGAGGCCGAGGCTGCAGGTGTCATAGAATACGACGATGACGAATTCGACGATGCATACGATTCAGCGGAAGACGATGCAAGCGAATACGGCTACGGCGACTACACCGAAGATGACAGATATGCGCACTACGAAACTGATACTGAAACAGATTCAGATATAAAATCGGAAACGGAGGCATCAGATGTACAGTAAGAAAACGATGAAATCGGCACTTGAAACACTCATGTTTATGTGGGGGGAGCCGCTTGATGTAAAGGATGCCGCCGAGGTGCTGGAGGCAGAAAAAGCGGAGATAAGAGAACTCTTCCGCGAACTCCGGACAGAGTATGAGCAGGAAGGTCGAGGCATCAGAATACGGGAAGCCGGGGATGCCTTCGGTTATGTCACACACGTCGAAAACGACATGTTCGTACAGAAATTATGCACACCTGTAAGAGTGAGAAGGCTCAGCCAGGCGGCGCTTGAGGTGCTGGCCATTATTGCATACCGCCAGCCTGTTACAAGATCCGAGATAGATGCAATCAGAGGTATCAAGAGCGAGAGAGTTATCGACGGCCTTATGGATAAGGATCTCGTAGAGATTACGGGAAGATCCGAAGGCGTCGGAAGACCGCTTCTCTACGGTACGACCAGGGAATTCCTGAAGAAGTTCGGATTCGCCTCGCTGAAAGATTTGCCTGAGGTACCTGAGTACGAGGAACTTCGCCGCGAGAGAGAAGAACAGGGAGGGCAACTCTTTATGAACTTCGACGCAGATGAGGCTGAAGAAGGCGAAGGAAATGAAGATAGCGGCAGTGAAGATGCAGGCGCGGAAAATACAGGTACGGAAGAACAGAATGAGAATTAATCAGTATATAGCGGCGGCAGGAATTTGCAGCCGAAGAAAAGCAGATGAATTGATAAATGAGGGCAAAGTCAAAGTAAACGGCTCTGTTCTTGATGTTTTGGGCTATCACGTTGAGGAAGGGGATATCGTGGAAGTCGACGATGTAAGAATAGAGCCTGAAACCAAGAAGGTCTATTATCTCTTGAACAAGCCGGCAGGCTACGTGACCTCAACGGCAGATAAAGAGGGAAGACCACTAGTTACGGAGCTGGTGCCGGATACCGTCAGGGTGTTTCCGGTCGGAAGGCTCGACTTAAATACAACAGGCCTTTTAATTCTCACCAACGATGGAGACTTATCCAATAAGCTCATGCATCCGTCAGGAGAATTCGATAAGAAGTATCTGGTAAGAGCTGCTGGCATAGTCACGCGAAAGGAAGCGGAGCGTCTTGAGAAGGGAGTGGATATAGGGGGCTTTGTGACATCGCCTGCCGAAGTTCACCTCATAAAGCACGACAGAAACTCAACTCTCGCAGAGGTCACAATCCATGAGGGTAAGAACAGGCAGGTTCGCCGCATGTTCGAAGCTATCGGGCATCCCGTGCAGGAGCTTTGCAGGACAGGTCTCGGGAATCTTTCAATCGGAAAGCTGGCACTTGGACAGTGTAGGAAATTAAGTCCTGCTGAAGTAGAATATCTAAAGAGGGTGTAGACTGCATCGGCGGTGATGATAAGACAAAGTTAAAGCAAATGACGGGCACACGTGAAGTGAACCCGTCATTTATTATAACTATATATTTTTTGTCTCTTACTCTCCGAGATAAGCTGCCTGCACTCTTTCGTCGTTCAGGAGTGCCTTACCTGGGCCTGCCATTGTGATTACGCCTGTCTCAAGTACGTAAGCGTAGTCTGAGATTTCGAGGGCGGCCTTAGCGTTTTGCTCGATGAGCAGGAGGTTAACGCCTTCCTCTTTGATCTTCTGGATAATGGCGAATATGTCTTTGATGACGAGCGGCGCGAGTCCAAGCGACGGCTCGTCCAGCATCAGGAGCTTCGGCTTGGACATCAGTGCACGCGCTACCGCGAGCATCTGCTGCTCTCCTCCGGAGAGCGTCGCGCCGAGCTGCCACGTTCTGCCCGCGATACGTGGGAATAATTCGTATACCCAGTCGCGGTCTCTGGCAATCTCAGCCTTGTCCTTCCTAAGATAAGCTCCCGCTGCGATATTCTCATCTACAGTCAGGTCAGGGAAAATGCGTCTTCCTTCAGGACAGAGGATGATTCCCTCTGCCACAACATCCTTGGTCTTGAACGAAGTAATCTCCGTATCATCCCAGTAGACGTGTCCGTCCGACTTAGGTACGAGTCCCATGATGGACTTAAGGGTAGTTGACTTACCCGCACCGTTGGCTCCGATCAGTGAAATGATCTTTCCGTCCGGCACGTCGATATTTATTCCTCTGAGGGCGTGAATTCCGCCGTAATGTACATTTAAGTCTCTTATTGCCAGCATTATTCATCACCTCCCAGATAAGCTTCGATTACTGCAGGGTTGGCCTGAATTTCAGCAGGTGTACCGTCTGCAATCTGTCCTCCGTAGTTGAGCACGTAGATGTGTTCGCATATACCCATGATTACCTGCATGTGGTGCTCGATCATCAGAATGGAGAGATCGAACTCATCACGAATCCTTCCGATGAACTTCATCAAATCGTCCGACTCCTGCGGGTTCATACCCGCGGCCGGCTCATCGAGAAGCAGGATGGAAGGGTGGGTTGCAAGGGCACGAGCGATCTCGAGATGTCTCTGCTTACCATACGGCAGCGATGTGGACATATCGTCTCTGTTCTCGTAGAGGTCGACCTTCTTGAGAAGCTCCAGGGCTTCCTCTCTCATGGCCTTTTCCTCTTCGCGGGCCTTCTTGCTTCTGAAAGTAGCGCCGAATACAGACTCAGTCTGGTTCATGTGCATTGCGACCATTACGTTCTCAAGTACAGTCATGCCCTTAAAGAGCCTGATGTTCTGGAAGGTACGTGCAACGCCGAGCTTGGTGACCTTGTCAGGGAGCATGGTGATTGCCTTTGTGTATTTGCCCTGATTGCGGCCCTCGTAAGCGTCTTTCATCTTACCCTGCGGATAGTTTTCTATTACTACTTCGCCGTTAATCTCAACGGCTCCGTTTGTAGGCTCATAAACGCCTGTGATGCAGTTGAACGCCGTGGTCTTTCCGGCACCGTTCGGTCCGATAAGTCCTACGATTTCGTTCTTATGTACATCGAGATTGAGGTTGTCTACGGCGACAACTCCTCCGAACTGCATCGTGATGTCGGAGAGTCTCAGTACGACTTCTCTGTTGTCTTTTTTATCAGCCATACTATCTGCCCTCCTTTCCGAATACCATTACCTCATCGGATACAGGAAGAGGTGTGAAGAGCTTCTCACCGGAAGCCTTCTTGGCCTCGCCTTCATCCTTGGCGGCTTTGGACTTGGCTTTAGCTGCAGCCTGTGTTGCTCTTGCTTCCTTCTTAGCTGCGGCCTTGGCTTTACGTCTTGCAGGCCATGTTTTAATAGCCTCAGGACGGCCCTTGATCCAGGCGAGGAAGCTTTCCCAACTGAATTCCTTGCTTCCCATGATGCCCTGTGAATAGAAGAGCACGATAAGCATGATGAGGATGGCAAATACAACCTTACGGAAGCCCGGTCTCATGAGAGATGAGCTGATACCGAGCCAGCGACCTGCGTCGAGTCCTCTCAGCCACCATTCGGAAGCTGCGATAAAGAGGAAAGCACCGATGATGGAACCTGTGATGGAACCGATACCGCCGATTACAACGATGAGGAGAATCTCATAAGTCATTACCGTGTTGAACGGCGTAGCGTTAATCGTCGTCTGGAACATTGCAAGCAGAGCACCTGAGATACCTGCGAAGAACGAGGAGATGACGAATGACATTTCCTTGTGCTTGAAGAGGTTAACTCCCATGGCTTCAGCCGCAATCTCGTCGTCACGAATCGCACGGAATGCGCGTCCGTAGGTCGAGTTGATTAACAAAAGTATGATGGCTATACAAATTCCCGCGATAATGACAGGGAATACAGCATTGCCGTATGTCGTGTACTTACGCAGAACGTTCGAACCGTTTGTAACAGGTCCGAGTGTGTTCCACTGGAAGAAGGCACGAAGGATTTCGGCAAATCCGAGAGTCGCGATTGCGAGGTAGTCGGACTTGAGTCTCAGGACCGGAATTCCGATCAGGAAGGCAATTACGGCAACTAAGATGCCGGCACCAATCATAGGTATGAACATGCCGAGGTAGTGGCCGATGATTCCCAGCTTTCCTTCGAGTATCTCAACGATGGACCACTTGATCAGACCTCCGTTGAAGTATTGATATACAGCGTCGTGAGATTTGCCCGGTATAGTAAAGATCGCATATGTGTACGCACCGATGAGCATGAAGCCCGCCTGGCCGAGGGAGAAGAGTCCCGTAAAACCATTGAGCAGGTTCATGGACGCGGCAACCAGCGCGAATATGGATCCTTTTTCGATAACCGTAATCAGCATCTTCCAGCTCGAACCCGGAGCAATTACGATGTCTCCGATATATACGAGTATGAGGAAGGCTGCGATGCAGACTACCGAGAGGACGTTCTTGGTCTTTTTACTTAAAGTGTTTTCCATGGCGCCCTCCTATACCTTGTCTATGTTCTTCTCGCCAAAGAGTCCTGTCGGCTTAACCATCAGGATGACGATGAGAAGTACGAATGTGAACGCGTCAGAGAATGTGGTCCAGCCGGCACCCTTGATGAGGTTTTCGCAGACGCCGATGATGAATGCACCGACTACTGCACCAGGAACGGATCCGATTCCTCCGAATACAGCGGCTACGAAGGCCTTAAGACCAGGCATAGCACCGGACATAGGCTGTATGCCCGTGTAGTTGGAGAAGTAGAGAACCGAACCTATGGCTGCAAGGCCGCATCCGATGACGAATGTCACGGTGATTACTCTGTTGATATCTATACCCATGAGGGAGCTGGTCTCAAAGTCACGAGATACCGCTCTCATCGCCATACCGATCTTGGTCTTCTGGATGAGAAGTACGAGAAGTGCAACGAGCACAATCGTGAGTATCGGTGTGATGACGGTAACCATCTTGGTGGAAGCAGAACCGATATGTACGGTCTTCTGGAGCCATGCGATGGTAGGGTATGTCTTGGTAAGTCCGCCTGTGATATACAGGGCAAAGTTCTGGAGAAGGTAAGATACACCGATAGCGGAGATCATTATCGACATTCGAGGTGCCGTCCTGAGAGGGCGGTACGCTACTTTCTCAATTGTCGTACCCAGAACTATGGCAAAGAGAATTACCAAAATAACAGAAACCCACAGCGGTAGCACAGTGATCAGATAGACCATAATGAGTCCCGACCACATGAACACGTCACCGTGGGCAAAGTTGATGAGTCTTAAAATACCATAAACCATGGTATATCCGATGGCTATCAATGCGTATTGTCCGCCTACTGCGATTCCCGCGAGTATGTACGGAAGCCAAGTGTGTACGAATCCCATAATCTTTTTCCTTTGTAATTAAGTGTAGGGGTATCAGTGTTAGTGGTACAAAATTGCGGGAAGCCACGCGGCTTCCCGCAATTTTTAAAACTTCTTTTCATATCCACAGCGGCAACACAGTGATCAGATAGACCATAATGAGTCCCGACTACATGAACACGTCACCGTGGACAAAGTTGAGTTTGAATTCCGCTTGTGCGGAAGCCAAGTGTAATTACTCAGCAGACTGCTTCTTGAGGAACTCCCAAGCGCCTGTCTCTGTGTTGCACTTCTTAACGAATGCTTCTGTCTTGTTGGCATCGCCGACTTCGTTGAAGGTAACGTCTCCGCAAACAAGTCCCGTAGCGTTCAGATCTGGCAGTGCAGCGAGGATGTCTGCAGGCTGTGTTGAACCTGCTGCCTTCATAGCCTCGAGAGCAACGAAGTAAGCATCATATCCCATTGCTGTTACAGCAGCGAGGTCTGTGTTGCCGCCGTTGTTTGTCTTGGCCTCAGCATTCTCTTCCATCCATGCCTTGATGCCTTCGTCGAATTCAGGGTTACCACCCTCCTGATAGAAGGTAGTTACTACTACTTCAACGTTCTTACCCTGAGCAGCACCTGTGATTACGTTGGAATCCCATGTGTCGCCTGCGAGGATAGGCATACCGAGTGACTGAGCCTCAGCCTGGTCGATGATGAGAGCTGCAGCCTCTGTGGATACAGGGCTGAAGAATACATCGCATCCGGCCTTCTTAGCATTAGCTACATATGATGTGAAGTCTGAGTTCTTGTCAGGGAACTGCTCCTCAACTACCTCACCGCCTGCCTTCTTGAAAGCTTCTACGAAGTAGTTAACAAGACCTACAGAGTAGTCATCACCGAGCTTGGAGAGGCAGTATGCCTTCTTCATGCCGTTTTCCTTTGCATAGTTAGCAAGTACTGTGCCCTGGAATGGATCCAGGAAGCAGATTCTGAAGTACTGCTCGCAGTCAGCTGTTACCTGCGGGTTGGTGCATGTAACACCGATAGCAGGCATGCCGGCATCTGCGAATACGTCAGCTGCGGCAATGGATACTCCGGAGCCGTATGATCCGAGAACAACGGATACGTTCTGGGATACAAGGTTCTGAGCAGCCGTAACTGCCTTTGCGTTATCCGACTCGTTATCTACGATTACGAGCTCTACGTTATACTCTGTTCCGCCAATCTCAACTGTAGGCTGCACTTCGTTAGCATACTGGATGCCGAGTGTTTCCTGCTTTCCGCCTGCACCGTTATCTCCGGATGCCGGTTCAAATACACCGATCTTTACGGTGTCACCACCACCGCCGCCACTGCCGGAGCCGCCACCGCATGCTGCGAGTGTGGTCAATGCGAGCAGGAGAGTGAGTGTCAAAACAAGAAATTTCTTCATTACTTTGTCCTCCTATATAACAAACTATAGTTTATAGATTCCGCTGCTGAAATTCGCCGCGGTCACATGAAAAATTATACAAATAAACAAAAGCTAATTCAAGGCTTTTGGGCATTATTGCAAAGATAGCAAAACGCTCGCAAATCCGTCCAAATCCTCCTTTGAAGTGAACATGGCACAGGCGTTATCGTCACGTCCTCCGCCGCGGCCGTTGAACTTCTGTGCATGCTCCTTTACGAGAGCACCGCACTTGGCATCCTCTCTGGAAGAGAGGATGACGCAGCTGCTGGCCTCAGGGCTTATCATAATGAGCAGAAGACCTGAAATTTCATGGATTACATCGAAGCCGAGCTTTAACATATCGTCGAGGCTCAGGATGTCGGATGAGTAAGAGTGAACTCTCGCGCCGGATGACTTTACTTCATTTATTATGACTTCTTTCTCAGCTTCTTTGACATAAGCGGTCATATCGGCAAGCCTGGCCCTGATTGCTGCATTGCTTTCGGCCTCTGCTTGCATGCGGGACGGAACGTCTGTATTTGAGCAGGAGTAGCCGGCGGCAATGTCACGAAGGATGTGAGAATCCGTCGTGAGTTTATCCATCGCACAGGCCCCGCAGTCGAAGTATATGCGATTCATGCCCTTGTTGGATTCGCATTTATATATGGAAAGAAGTCCTACCTCGGATGAGCGTTCAGGATGCACGCCGCAGCATGCGATGCAATCATATGGATCTTCGAGATCTCCGACGCTTACTATAGAGACCTTGCCGTCATGCGGCACCTGTTTCCTGACAGGACGCACCAAAGAGTCTTCATAAGTGTCGAACCACTCTATGCTGACCGGAAGGTCCGCCCAGATGGCCTCATTGACCGTGCGCTCTGCAAGGTCGAGCTCGTCTTCTGTCAGCATGCGGCCGCCGAGGTCGATATCTATCGTGACATAATCGTCTCCGATATGAAATCCTTTATTGACTCCGTCGAATAGGGTATCCATCGTACCTGACAGCATATGTTCTCCCAGATGGCGCTGCATATTTCGGAAGCGAAAATCGTAATCAATGGAGAGACTGACCTTGTCGCCGGCCTTGAATGTGCCGGCAGGGGCATCGGTGAGATGCCAGACATCGCTGTCTATGGATTCGTCAGATGCGTGGCTGACCTCATAGACCTTTTCTCCGAGACTTACCGTCCCTATATCCGACGGCTGGCCGCCTCCTTCCGGATAAAAGACGGATTGGTCGCAGGCTATAAGATCAAAGCCGTCCTTATCTCTTACTTCCGTAATTTCCGCCTCGCAAACGGCTGCGTAGCGGTCTTCCCTATAAATTCTTTTTGTTCTCATTTTCTTCCCCTTCGGATAAAATTATTTGTCAAAACAGTGTTTCACGCGTTTCACAAAATCGAACAAGAGCACGCCGAAGTCCGGCCTCAAAAATCTGTGGATAAATCTTGTTGACAGCTTTGTGAAATCGTTTCAAACCTTGATATTACAGACTTTTTTAGCTTGGAGTTTTCCACAGGGATAAGTGGATAAAAATGTATACGATTTTCAAAAAGTCTGTGGAAAAACTCGCCTTTTTTGTAAAAATCGCCACTTTCGTTTTGTTGAAAAGAGATTGCACAAAAAACGAACAAGCGACTCAATCTAATAATTTTTGTTTTAAAAAAAAGCACAATTATATCTTACTCATCCGGCTCTACCAGGTCGTCAAAATAGATACCAGGCGTATGACATAATGTATGGAAAACCGGATTATCCAGTCTGTATCTTCCCTTGGCCGTAATGAAAGGTGAGTATATGGAAAAGAGCGTCGCATCATCCATTACCGTGATGCGAGAGAGGTCGTGACTCATCAAAATGAGCTCTCCGCCGATGCTCAAAAGCGCATACCCGTAGACGTCATCACCCATCCTGTACTCAGACCTTTCTACATGAGCATTGGTCTTGTTGTACATCGTAAAGAGCCATCCGTTTTCGCACGGAGTCGGAAGGGCAGATGCCATCGGACTGATTTGCCTTCCGTCGAACCCCTTCAGCATACTGTCCTTGCAGTCGAATACCGTGATGTATTCGGGCTGGGCAATCTGAACGGCCGACTCGTATCCCGAAAGCGACATTATACTGCCGACTTCCATATCCATGACAAGCGCATCGCGGCTGGTCCTGCCTCCGTCGAGCCAGATGCTGAGAGCTGCATGGTAGTAGCCGTTCGCTGCCAGGGTGGTGAGGCGGCAAGTATACATGCGAAGCTTATCGTTTCTCTTAGGGTTATCCTTTTTACTCTCCCTTGTGATGGAATTACGCATGAGAGTTTGGATCCCGGGCGCCGTGAGAGGCGACTCACGAAGTGTTTCCTCCGGTATCTCCGAGAGAAATGTCGCAGCCTCAAAATCCCTGTCTACAAGTCTCATCAGGAAGTAATTGATGGTGGCGTACTGACCGAGCTCGCTTTCGCAAACCGCATCAAGCGCTTCATAGACATTGCACTCATCCGAACTAATGCCCCGATCTTTCAGCGCAGCTCGCATCAGATCAAGGCGCTCATTGGCGAATTGCCGAAACTCTCTGTTTTCGTCTGTATCGTACTCACGTGCTATATTATCTCCGGCAAGCTCAAGGGCAGAGTCAATCAGTCTCAGCATGCATGCCGGCTTGATGTTTACCGGCGCACCGCCCATTGAAGTAATGAAAGAATTCCAATTCTCCTTGACGGCTTCTTTTACCTCTGCATAGTTATCATTTCCCGGAATGCATTCAAACTCGAGGTACTCATCAATGCCGTACTCGGAGTAGTCGAGATGCATTATCTGATAGTACCTGCGGCTCGGATTATCCGGGCTCTTCCACATCGTTTTAATGGCCACGACTCCCATAAGGCGTGTTTTGGTAGCGCGGCAGGATGCGAGCTCATATTCCGCAAAGTGATTGTAGTGAGGGGATTGTCTGCCCTCTATTACGGTAAATCTTGACATGCGCTCATTATAACATATAATGTGTATATCCTTATTAAGAGCGATGGAGGGAATGGGCCCTGTGAAGTCGCGGCAACCCGGCCAGCTAGGCGCGGGTGCCAAATCTCACGGAGTCCGGCGGGGCTTCGGCAGATGAGGACCTATGTGAACTCTCTGCGCATGCGCAGGGATTTTTTTACGGCTCGATATTTTGCGTCATACTTTGTTGACTGCGCGCCTTCGGTTCTCACGTACGTCCCTGTACGCTCCGAGCCTCAGTCGCTTGTCGCCTCGTCTGACACAAAATCTCATCGCCGGAAGAAAACTAAAGGAGAAACTAATAGAAATGAAAAGACTTTTTACTTCAGAGTCGGTAACAGAAGGGCATCCGGACAAGATCTGCGATCAGGTCTCCGATGCCGTGCTGGATGCAATACTTGCGCAGGACCCGCATGCCAGAGTGGCCTGTGAGTGCGCAACCAAGACAGGATACCTCATGATTTTCGGAGAGGCATCCGGCAATTTTGATGTCGATTACGAGAAGATTGCCCGCGAGGTAATCTGCGATATAGGATACGTCAGAGATGAGGTCTGCTTTAACGGTCACACCTGCGACATCATCTTAAGAATGGAAGAACAGTCCGCGGACATCGCCCTCGGCGTAAATGAGTCGCTCGAGACGAGGATGGGCACGCATTCCGATGAGGATTCTCTGATTGGTGCAGGAGACCAGGGCATGATGTTCGGCTATGCCTGTGATGAGACAGAGGAGCTTATGCCGATGTCGTCCAAGCTCGCACATGTACTGGCCATGAGGCTGGCAGAAGTCAGAAAGAGCGGATTTATTCCGTATCTCGGACCTGACGGTAAGACTCAGGTGACCGTAGAGTACGACGACGACAAGATTACACGCGTCGACACAATCGTAGTTTCGACTCAGCACAGCGAGGAGGCGACTTTAGATCAGGTGAGAAAAGATATGCTCGACCACGTCATTGCGCCTGTGGTGCCGTCCGAGCTTATCGATGAAAAGACCAAGATATATGTAAATCCTACGGGACGCTTTGCAATCGGCGGTCCTATGGGTGATGCCGGCCTTACGGGACGTAAGATTATAGTAGATACTTACGGCGGCCACGGATCGCACGGCGGCGGAGCGTTCTCCGGAAAAGACCCTACCAAGGTGGACAGATCCGGTGCTTACATGGCCAGATATATCGCAAAGAATATAGTTGCCGCGGGCATCGCAAAGAAGTGCGAAGTCCAGCTCGCTTACGCAATCGGAATGGCCAAGCCTGTTTCGGTTTATGTTGATACATTCGGTACGGGATGTATGGATGACGAGAGCATAGTAAATCTCGTTCTCGAGAACTTCGATATGCGCCCGGCTGCTATAATTAAGAAGCTGGAGCTTGCCAAGCCTCAGTACAGAAACCTTGCAGCCTACGGTCACATGGGAAGGACTGCACTCGGCGTCAAGTGGGAAGATACAGATAAAGCGGATGCTCTAAGGCAGGCTGCGGGCATCAAATAGTCACAGGAGACAGTATGTCATA
>Ga0256406_1001897_pt1 | contig 31819 bp, 23 predicted proteins | sample RumenRJG_03DNA_FD_185986 | JGI IMG/M metagenome (GOLD analysis project Ga0256406, IMG submission 185986) | Bovine rumen microbial communities from Lethbridge, Alberta, Canada - RJG_03 | ecosystem: Host-associated > Mammals > Digestive system > Stomach > Rumen | place: Canada: Alberta | collected... | reverse complement strand
CGGCAGCGACAGTCCAACGTTTAATATACAAGCGCAAGGCTCCGTATAGCGGAGTGCTTTTCCACGGGTGTTGTCAGCCACCCGACGATGCGGCGGCAAAGGGGTGTATTCCCTGCTTACCGATGGAGGGAGGATCCTTTGGGATCACGTTAGTACTTCCGGGGCCAGCCGCAAGCTCCGACCCTTCAGGGTCGTGAGCAGTTGACCGTGCATGGCTTTTCTCTGCCCCCGGTTCTCTCCCGCAGGATCTGTTTCACGTATCTTCTCTGCAGTCGAGAAAACGAAAAGGTGCCTCCGCGCTGCTGTTCAGATAATTCCACATGAGAAACGCAGTTCTCACCGAAGTCCGCTCTTCCGAAAGGATCCGCCGGACTTCTTTTTTATCTGCCAGATGAATTTCAATAAATTCGGAGCTCTCATTGTCCTTTCCCGACGGAGTCCCCGATACCGTCCCGAAGACAGCGCAGCCGGGCTCGTCCGAAAAACCCGGAGCAAGGAAGAATGAGCCCCGGCAGAAGGCTTCTCCGCCGGTGTATTCCGTAAATGTAAGTCCGGTCTCCTCTTCCATCTCCCGCGCGGCTGCCTCGCCGGGCGTCTCACCCGGATCGATGAGGCCTGCGGGAAGGGAAAAGATGTAGTCATCGATCGGGAACCGGTACTCGTGCACGAGAACAAGCCGCGGCGACGGCTCCTTTGTCACCGCATAGATGCAGATGCCGTCCGGCTTCCTGTCATGCGTCCGGATCTTGAGGTCCGCATCGTCATTGCGTGTGCAGAAATAATAATTGCCGTCTTTCCCCGCCCTGTCTTTAAAGGTCAGATGATACATGTTAAGGAAGGGGTTGGCTGTCTGCCTCTCCGCCGAAAGAATATGTGTCTCATGTCCGGATTCGTTTTTCAAGGCTGACCTCCATTATACAAATTCAATTCCGATATCTGTATGACCCCCGCTCCGAATCCGTTTCGCGGATCCCGCGTGGGGCTGTTTAAGTTGCCCGCGTCTTCGCTTTGAGTATACGCCCATCCGGCACTGGTAGGAACTCATGAATATTCGCACTTCTGTCCCATCAAAATCTGATACAATTGAAAAAGCGCTAAAACAGCCGCACAGACTTAAAGCAGCGGCTGTGCCGGTCCCGTTCTTATCCGGACGGGCGGCAGCCGGCGCCGGGAGAAAAAGGATGGAAGAAGTAAAAGATATTATCGTCATCGGGATCGCGGGCGGAACCGGCAGCGGCAAAACCACCATCACGCAGAAGCTGCAGGCACATTTCGGAAGCGATGTCACCGTTCTGTATCACGACAACTACTATAAGCCGCACCATGACCTCACGCTCGAGGAGCGGAGCAAGCTCAACTATGACCATCCGGACGCATTCGACACCGGACTGATGGTGCGCGACCTTCGGGAACTGAAGAGAGGCCATTCCATTGAGTGCCCGGTTTATGACTACACCATTCATGACCGCACCCGCAGTACGCTTCACATCGTGCCTTCAAGAGTTATCGTTGTGGAGGGAATCCTGATTTTCCAGTCGAAAGAATTACGAGATCTCATGGATATCAAAATTTTCGTCGATACCGACGCGGATGTCCGCATCCTGCGGAGAATCCAGCGCGATGTAAAGGAGCGCGGCCGCTCTCTGGATTCTGTCATCAACCAATACCTCACCACCGTCAAGCCGATGCACGAGGCCTTTGTCGAGCCCTCGAAGAAGTTCGCGGATATCATCATCCCTGAGGGCGGCCAGAACCAGGTCGCAATTGACATGGTCATCGGAAGGGTGCAGGCGCATCTGGACAGGAGAGCATGATGGAAAACGTAAAAACCTGGGCTTACCGCATGTTTCATGGTCCCGCATTCGGAAAGCGTTTTGCCGTCATGATGACCGGCATTTTTATGATGGGATTCAACCTCTCCTTTCTCATTGACTGCGGTCTCGGATACGATCCCTATTCCTTCATGATGCTGCAGATTTCCGCCCGGACCGGCCTTCTCTTCGGCACCTGCGAACTGATCGGAAACGCCTGTCTGTTCGTGCTGTGCATCTTTTTCTCACCGGACCTGATCGGACCCGGAACGTTTGCAAACATGATCCTCGTCGGATATATCTCGGATTTCTTCCGCTGGCTGTGGGCAAGAACCATTCCCGCAGCTGTGTTCACGGTCTATCCGGCCAGGGCACTGGTTTTCGCCCTCACCCTTTTCTTCTTCATTATCGGGTGTGCGTTCTATATGAATGCGTCCATGGGACTTGCGCCCTACGACAGCATCCCGTTCATCATCAACCGCCCGATCCGAAAGGTGCCGTTTCCGGTGATCCGGATCGGATATGACTTTTTTGCAATTCTGATCGGCGTCCTGCTCGGAGGACATCCGACGATCGGAAATTTTCTCGTCGCCGTTTTCCTCGGGCCGGTCATCGGAATCATCGGCAGATTATTGAGCAAAAAGCTTGGAATCAGCAATAAATAACAGGCGGGGGGCTTCTTTTCTATGGCAAAACTATATTTCAAATACGGGGCAATGGGCTCATCCAAATCGGCCCAGGCTCTCATCACGAAATTCAATTATGAAGAGCAGGGAATGACTGTCTGGCTTATCAAGCCATCTGCGGACACCAGGGACGGCGCGGATATAATCAAAAGCCGTATCGGTCTTGCGCAGCACGCGGAAGTCATTCTGCCGTCCGACAGCATCATTGAAAAGTATCATAAGCACGGAAAGGCGTCTGTCATAATCTCCGATGAATGCCAGTTTTTTACTCCGTCCCAAATCGATGAACTTCGTCTTCTGGTTGACGACGAGGATATTCCTGTGCTCTGCTTCGGTCTCCGGACCGACTTCCAGACAAAATTCTTCCCGGGATCGATGCGTCTCATGGAACTTGCCGATTCGATCACCGAAATCAAGACCGTCTGCAAATGCGGCGCCAAAGCGACCGTCAATGCCCGCATTGATGCGCGCGGCCGGATCATCACCGAGGGTGAACAGATTCTTCTCGGCGGAAATGACCGGTACGTCGCGATGTGCCACCGGTGCTGGAGAAAACAGATCGAGGCACAGAAAAAAGAGGATGCGGAGGGGAAGAAAATCTGAATCTCTTTCCCGATGCAGACCCGAATTCATTTTTTCAATCCTGAAATATCAGCTGATTTTCCGCCGGCAGTTTTGACGTAAAAAAAGAAAGGCCGGTGTGCTCAGACAAAATGTCCGGGCGCACCGGCCTTTCTCATTTCTTTACTCATTAAGTTGGCATCAGCAGAACTTTCAGCCCTTTACATGTGGATCATACGGATCTCCGTGATCGAGCGTCTTCGGAAGTTCTGTGTAAATCCATTCTCCCGGTTTTGCCCCGGATTCGAGGCGCAGATGAAACACATCACAATTTCCGATGATCGTCTTCCAGATATCCTTCACTTCGGTCCGCCGGATGATGGAGAGCATCACGCGCATTGCCATACCGTGCGAAGCGGCAAGAATCGAGAGGGGTCTCTTCCGTCCCGTCTCTTCTGCCTGCTTCCTGTACAGCTCTTCCGAGAGTGTCCCCATTTTCTGAAGACAGCGGTCCATACGGGCAAAGATCTCATCGAAGGATTCCCCGCCTTCCGGCGGTGTATAACTCGCCGGGTCCTTGTTGAGAACAACCATGTTGAGGGCACCCAAAAACGGTTTTCCCTCGAGGACACCAAAATTCATCTCACACAGTTCCGGAACAATGATAAACCTCGGGTCATCTGCCGATAATCCTGAGACAATCTGCCCTGTTTTTGATGCCCGCACGAGAGGGCTCGAGAAAACATAATCGAAAGTAAGCCCCATTTTCCGGAGTTTCTCTCCTGCCTCCTCTGCCTGCTGCAGCCCGGCTTCATTGAGCGGCGCATCCGTCACGCCCTGCGTAAGCTGATTTTTGTTTAAATCCGTCTCCCCGTGCCGGAGAAGGTAAATATCACTGATATATGTACTCACAAATTCTCTTCACCTGTTGACTGATATTCCACGGACAGCGCATTATAACTCTTCCGTGTCCACAGTACCTTCGAATACGGTCACGGCAGGTCCTGTCATGAAGACATGGCCCGTCTCTTCGTCCCATTCGATGAGAATGGTTCCGCCGGCCACCCGCACTTCCAGTTTCCGCTCTGTCCTTCCATTGAGCACGCAGGCCACCGCGGCCGCGCAGCAGCCGGTTCCGCAGGCAAGCGTCTCGCCGGAACCGCGCTCCCATACGCGCATCTCGGCATGTTCCCGATCCAGCACCTTCACAAATTCCGTATTCACCCGTCTCGGGAAAGCGGGATGATTCTCAAATGCAGGCCCGAGCTTCGTGATATCCCACTTCCACAGATCCCCGTCCGGAAGATCCAGTTCTTCCGCAAAAACTACGGCGTGCGGGTTTCCCATGGAAACGGCAGTGACAGAATACGTCCTGCCAAGGACTTCCAGAGGCGAAGCGACAGCCGCGGCTGCATCTTCCGTTTTCCCTGATGAGGAAGCTGCAGCGCATGCGGATTCTTCTGTACCCGCTGCCGATGGGGACATTCCTGCAGACATGACTGTCGTTTTATTTGCCTTCAGTATCCCGGTATCAACCGGAACATCCGCCGCAAGCAGGACCGGCTCTCCCATATCAACGCGGGCAGTCTTCACAGCCCCGTCCTCCGGATAGAGCCTCAGATACTTCACCATACCCGCGCTCTCAATTGTGACGGTGACCGGCTCGTTCTCCGACCGGTCCACACCCGGGATCATGTCATGATCATAGACATATTTTCCGACACAGCGGATTCCGTTCCCGCACATCTCGCCGCGCGAACCGTCCTGGTTGTACATGATCATCTCGAACTGGGCAGGATCGCCTCTCTTCTGTCCATTCTCCGCATCACGGCCGATCGGGGTATGGCCCTTCGCAATGACGATGACACCGTCGCCTCCGATTCCGAAATGACGGTCGGAAAGCTTCCGGACAAGCTCCGGCATCTCCCCGTCCGGAACATCGATGTCCGCTGCATTGATATAGACGTAATCATTGCCTGCGCCCTGCATTTTTGTAAATGAGATTTTCATTTCTTCCCACATGCCGCGTTCTCCGCGGCTCCACTTACCTTTCCTGCAGTTCCTCAAGCCATGCCTTCACACATGCATCGCTCGGCATGCGCAGATCGCCTCTCGGAGAAAGTGCTACGGATCCGACTTTCGGACCGTCCGGCATGCAGCTTCTCTTGAACTGCTGCTGGAAGAAACGCCGATAAAACTGCCGGAGCCATTTCGTGATGACAGCCTCATCATAGGTTCCGACCCGGGTACTGTAATCATCCTCCCCGCCGTCCGATGCATTGCGGCCGTCGAACGCCGCCTCGGCAAGCCGCAGAATTTTGACCGGCTCCGATCCCCAGCGAAGACAGTGATAAAGGAAGAAGTCGTGCAGCTCGTACGGGCCGACCAGGTCCTCTGTCTTCTGCGCGATCTCGCCGTTTCCCGTCGGAGGAAGGAGTTCCGGGGAGACAGGAGTTGCAAGTACATCCAGCAGTGTCCTGCGGAGTGTTTCGTCTTCTGTCTCATCCGCGCAGTACTGGACGAGATGACGCACCAGTGTCTTCGGAACTCCGACATTGACTGCATACATTGACATGTGGTCCCCGTTGTACGTGCACCAGCCCAGCGCCATCTCGGACATGTCGCCTGTTCCGACGACAATGCCGCCTTCCTGATTTGCAATATCCATGAGAACCTGCGTGCGCTCGCGTGCCTGGCAGTTTTCATACGTGACATCGCGCACTTCCGGATCATGGCCAATATCGCGGAAATGCAGATTCACAGCCTCGCCCACCGGAATTTCCTTCAGTGTCGTGCCGAGTGCCTCGGCCATGAGGCAGGCGTTGCCCTTCGTGCGGTCCGTCGTGCCGAATGCCGGCATTGTCACAGCCTGAATATTGGCATGATCCAATCCGAGGAGGTCGTACGCCCTCGCCGTGACCAGCAGCGCAAGCGTTGAGTCAAGGCCGCCGGAAACTCCGATGACCGCAGTCTTTGTCCCGATGTGCTGAAGTCTCTTGGAGAGCCCTCTCGACTGAATCTCGAAAATTTCCTCGCAGCGCTCATGCCGCCGCTTTTTTTCCGCAGGCACGAACGGATGCGGATCAATGAAACGGTCCGAAAGATCTGTCTCTTCCCGCTTCATCGAAACCGGAATGTGCAGATATCCCTCGCGCACCGCGTGCGCATCGAAGGTATTCATCCTCTGCCGGTCATGAATGAGGTGCTGGATATCAATTTCGGCATACGTGATGCCCGGCTCGAAAAGCTTTCCCTCCGCCAGCAGAAGGCCGTTCTCCGCGATCAGGTTCTGCGCACCGAACACAAGATCCGTCGAGGACTCTCCCTCGCCGGCATCCGCATAAATATATGCCGAGACCGTTTTGGCGCTGACGCCCGTGACAAGCATCTTGCGGTACTGTCCCTTGCCGATGACTTCATCCGACGCCGACAGGTTCACAATCAGCGTCGCGCCGGCCATCGAGTGCTCGATGTCGGGCGAGTCCGCAATCCAGAGATCCTCGCAGATTTCAGCGGCAACCGAAAGACCGCTCACCGCATCGACGTCAAAGAGAATGCGGCTTCCGAACGGAATCCGGCGTCCGTCGAAATCAATCTCCTCATCGGCCATCTCACCGGACATGAACCAGCGCTCTTCATAGAATTCGGAATAGTTCGGGATGAAGCGCTTCGGGATGAACGCAAGAATTTTCCCGTCCTGCACCGCCGCCGCAACATTGTAGAGCTCCCCGCGGATCCGGAGCGGGAGCCCGACAAATGAGAGCACGTCCGTGCCCTTCGTGTGCGCGGCGAAACGCAGCAGCTGTTCCGAAGCTTTGCGGAGCAGGACTTCCTGCAGGAAAAGGTCCGCACATGTATACCCTGTGATGGAAAGTTCCGGAAAGACAATGATCTTCGCCCCGTTCCCTGCGGCCGCGTCAAAACTCTTTATCATCGAATCGGTGTTGTATTCCGGCTCCGCGACTTTGATTTCCGGCGTTACGGCCGCCACTTTGATGAAACCGTCCCTCATTCCTTCCTCCGCCTCCGCGCAGACATGCGCGGGATCAATGCTTATACCCCGCTGAGGCAAAATCCGCGGATGCGGTTTTGCCGAATGCGGCAGCCGGTGCTTCAGCACCGATGCTGCGGTTTGAAAGTCCTGCATCAGCAGGACTTTCAAACTTATCAGTTCCCGGATTCATGCGATGCCGCCAGGAGTGCTGCAGCCTCATCCGGCGTGAAGGTGTACTTTTTGCCGCAGAACTGGCAGGCAAGCTCAATGTCCTTTCCTTCATCAATAAGGCTCTTCAAGTCTTTCTCTCCGATGGAGAGAAGCACCCTCTCGACTCTCTCCCGGCTGCAGCTGCAGTGATACTGCACCGGCTTCCTTCCGGTGATGTCCACTTCAATTCCCGCAAAAGCCTGCTGCAGCATCTGCTCCGGGGTGTCCCCGTTCGAAAGAAGTGTCGTCACATGAGCGAGATGAACGAGATTGTCCTCAAGCTTATCAATGATTTCCTTCTCCGCAAAGGGCATCATCTGAATAATGAATCCGCCCGCGCTGCGCACCGTATTATCCTTGTCGATGAGAACACCAAGACTCACCGCAGAGGGAACCTGCTCGCTCGATGCAAAGTACCATGCCAGGTCCTCTGCAATCTCGCCCGTGCGCAGATCGACTGTCCCGGCATACGGCTCCTTGAGCCCCATGTCCTTGATGACCGTGAGCGTACCCTGTCCGATACAGCCTGCGACATTGAAATGCCCGGGGTTGATCACCGGGGCTTCTGCCGTCGGAACCCCCGCATACCCTTTTACATTGCCGGCATTGTCCGCTGTGACAACCAGGCTCTTCACCGGGCCCGTGCCGCGGATCTGCATCGTCAGCAGGTCCGTGTCATTCTTAAGCATGTCTCCCATCATGACGCCTGCCGTCAGGAGTCTTCCAAGTGCCGCCGTCACGGTCGGCCCCTGCCCGTGGATTCTTCTTGCTTCATCCACAAGATCTTTTGTCGTCGCGGCGAATGCGCGCACCTGCGGCTCGCCTTCGTCATTCGGTGCCGCTGTCGCGGTCACACAATAATCCTCATAAGCCATGTCAAACTCCTTGCTTCGATCCGCTGCCTGCTTCTTTCTGGCTGAACCAGTGCAAACCCAGCAGCAGAGGTAACGTTTCCCACATCACCCTGCCAGGCATTAATTTGCCTGGCAAATTTATGCCAGGTGCACGCCTGCTGCCACGCCGAAGGACAGAACCGCCATGATGACGCCGGCAAGCGCCACACCGCCGATAATGGCGAGAACACTCTTTTTGAAGTCCATGTCGAGAATCGATGCCGCCAGCGTTCCGGTCCAGGCGCCGGTCCCGGGAAGCGGAATTCCGACGAAGATGAGAAGAGCCCAGTAAAGGCCTTTTCCCGCGGATTTCTGCAGCTTTTCGCCGCCCTTGTGTCCCTTCTCAAGACACCAGGTAAAGAACCTGCCGATTACCTTCTTGTCCCTTCCCCACTCGAGAAAACGGCGCGCAAAGAAGAAAATGAAAGGAACAGGAACCATATTTCCGACTGCGATGAGAACAAACGCAAGAGGAATGTTGAAGGATGCATCCGCTTCATGGAAGGCAACCGCTATCGGGACCGCGCCGCGAAGCTCGATCAGCGGAATCATTGCAATGAGAAAACAGTACAGATAATGCTTGATCATAAAATTTCCACCTTGTTAAAGATTAATTTTCCGGATTGCTTACGTTTCTTCGCAGGGCAGACATGCCTCTCCCTGAGACGGGAATGCCGTTTTGACCCTTTCCCGGGTTCCTCAGCCATTCCGCCGGCACCGGCAGTTCTTCATTCCCCGAGAATCTCTCTCAGTGCCTTTGTCACCGCCTTCATCTGCTCATCGGTTCCGATGGTGATGCGCAGATATTCATCGGTGCGCGGCTTGTCAAAATAACGGACGATGATCTTGTGCTCACGCAGTTTTTGGAACAGCTCCCGGGCCGTAATCTTGTCCGCCGGCGGCTTTGCAAACACGAAGTTCGTGTGCGAATCCGGGAAGGTGAATCCAAGTTTGCGAAGTTCGCCCTTGAAGTTTTCCCTTGTAGCAATAATCTGCGAGGTGATCTTCTGCAGATAAGCATCATCCCCCGCCGCAGCCGTTCCGATTTTAATTGCCTCCATATTGAGCGTATAAGAGTTAAAGGAGAATTTCACATCCTTGAGGCACCGGATAAGTTCCCTGTTTCCAATTGCAAATCCAATGCGGGCGCCGGCCATCGCGCGCGACTTGGAGAAGGTCTGTACCACAAGAAGATTGTCATATTTCCGGAGAAGCGGGAGCACCGAGGTTCCTCCGAAATCGACATACGCCTCATCGACAATCACAGCACAGTCCGGGTTTGAAGCGATGATTTTTTCGGTCTCCTCTATAGGGAGCTCAAGCCCTGTCGGTGCGTTCGGATTCGGGAAAACGATGCCTCCGAGATCCTCCGAGGAGCGGACCGTGAACGGGTGTTCCTCACCATTTTCATCCATGCAGCCAAGCTCCACAGAACCGGCCGCCGGGCCGTGATTTACAAACCGTTCTGTATCCAGGGAAAAATCATCCTTCAGCGGAATAAACGCATACGGGATCCGGTAGAGCGATGCCCAGACCGGATAAAAAGAATAGGTGACATCCGGGAAAAGAACCGGCTTCCCATTCGTGAAAAACGTGAGGAAACTCATGGAGAGCACATCATCCGAGCCCACGCCGACGAAGATCTGCTCCGGGTCGACATCGTATTTTGCCGCGAGCGCATTCACCAGCTCCGATGCATCCATGTCCGGATACAGACGGTTCTTCTCATAGGTTCCCGGCTCCGAAAGCTCCTTTAAAGCCTTTGCCACACTGGGTGACGGCGGATACGGGCATTCATTTGTATTCAGTTTGATTACCGTCGGGTCCTTCGGCTGCTCGCCCGCTGTGTATGGGTCAACTCTTCGAACCTTGCTCTTCCAGGACATCTCTTCTTACCCTCTTACGATCTCTTTTTATTTTCTTCTTTTTCCTGCAGATTCTGTCTGTCCGGTTTCTCTCCCGGGCCGGGCCGGCACTTCCGCCAAAACTGTTTCTCCGCCCGGACGCGGACACTCGCTTTATTATACAACATCGCGTTCTCTCTTTCGTGCCGATATGCTGAATTCAGAAAGAAACAGGCGGCCTGAAAGGCCGATTCTTCTCCGTCTTCGTTTTAGCCGGCGAAGGTGTGGGCCGCTGCGGGCGGCACGCCGCGGCAGCATAAGAAAAGCGGAGACACAGCCAAAACTGCATCTCCGCCCTGCATGCTGATCAGAGAACTTTGCTCAGGAAATCCTGCAGCCGCTCATTCTTCGGATGCGCGAAGAACTCCTCCGGCTCGTTTTCCTCCTGTATGATTCCCTCGTCAATAAAGAGCACACGGTTTGCCACTTTCTTTGCGAAAGCCATCTCGTGTGTGACGACCACCATCGTCATTCCCTCTTCCGCCAGCTCCGTCATGACATCGAGAACCTCTCCGACCATTTCCGGATCCAGCGCCGAAGTGGGCTCATCGAAAAGCATGACCTCCGGATTCATCTCGAGTGACCGCACAATCGCGATTCGCTGCTGCATGCCTCCGGAAAGGCTGTGCGGGTAAGCATCCGCCTTGTCCTCAAGATTGACTCTCCGAAGAAGCATCAGAGCTTTTTCCTTTGCTTCTTCTTCCTTCATAAGCCCGAGCTTTACCGGTGCCAGTGTGATGTTATCCATGATCGTCAGATTGTGGAACAGGTTGAAATGCTGGAATACCATGCCCATTCTCTGGCGGATTTTGTTAATGTCCGTCTTCGGTCCGTTTACCTGCACATCATCCAGCCACACCTCGCCGCTCGTCGGAACCTCAAGCATATTCATGCAGCGGAGGAACGTCGACTTGCCGCAGCCCGACGGCCCGACCAGAACGATTTTTTCTCCCTTGTGTATTTCATAATTGATCCCGCGCAGGACGTGATTGCTGCCGAAATCCTTTTTCAGATTCACCACGCGGATCAGTGTTTTATTCTCTTCAGCCATAATGTATTTTCTCCAACCTGCCAGCTTAGATACAGCGCTTCCTCGCCTTATTACGTGTCAGCGCAGATCGCTCTCCCGAAGTTTTTTCTCCAGCAGTCCGAACAGGAACGACAGGAGTTTGACAACCGCAAAATACAGGGCCGCCGCACCGAGCAGAGGCATCAGATACTGATACGTCGCACTCGATACCTGATCGGATGCATGTGTGAGTTCGGAAAGTCCGACAACACCGGCTATGGAGGTCTCCTTCAGAAGGGTGATAACTTCGTTGAGCAGAGACGGGAAGCAGTTCTTGAACGCCTGCGGCAGAATGACGAACTGCATGGTCTGCATGCGGGAGAGGCCGAGCGAACGGCCCGCTTCCATCTGTCCTGCATCGACAGACTGGATTCCGCCGCGGATAATTTCCGCAACATAAGCGCCCGAGTTGATGCCGAACGCCAGGGAAGCCACCAGCACCTTGTTCTTGGATGTCGCCAGGATGACGTTCCACATGATCAGGAGCTGAATCATGGTCGGTGTACCGCGGATGATATCGATATAGACATAGGCGATAACCGATCCGACGGTCCGCTTCCCGCGGCGGCTTCTCTGCATATTGAAAAGACAGGCAACCGTTCCAAGAAGAAGTCCTAAGAGTGCTGCGAAAAGTGTGACCTCCAGCGTGCTTCCGAGGCCCTTCAGATACAGCTGCCATCGGCCGGATTTGATGAATGCTTTGTAAAATTGTGTTCCGAGACTGTCCATTCCTGCTGGTCCCCCTGAATATGACTTCCCGCCTATTCTATCAGCCGCAGCCGCCGCTTTGCAATGTATTAGCGTGAAAGAATCTCCGTCAGACGGAAAAACATAAAAAAGAACCGCCGCATCAGACTGTAAGGCAGCCCGACTCCCTTTTTCACCGGAGATTTTGACGGGCCTGCCTCAAGAGCCTGTGCAGCAGTTCAGTTACTGGCTTATAAAAGAATTATTCTGCTTCGTAATTGTTGACGTACTGATCCAGCAGCTGATCATATGTTCCGTCATCCTTCATTGCCTGCAGTGCGGAATTGATGGCATTCAGCATAACCTCGTCATCCTTGGGCATTGCAATACCATACTGCTCCGTTTCGAAATTGAAGTCGGAACCCGGAAGGAGCTTGAGATCGGTATACTGCTTCGTGAACGCCTCACCCGGAATCTGATCAATGACAACTGCGTCGTTCTTGCCGTTTTCCAGATCGACAACTGCCTGGTTGAAGCTCTTGACCGAGTTGACAGCAAGTCCGTTGTCGTTTGCAACAGTCTCACCGGTGGTGCCGAGCTGGCATCCGACCGATGTGCATGCCTTCAGATCATCGAGCGTAGCGACCGTCGAATCATTCTTCACGAGAACAGCCTGCGTTGCATCGTAGTAAGGATCAGAGAAGTTCACGGCCTCTTTTCTTTCATCCGTGATGGTCATTCCGGTTGCAGCCACATCTGCCTTGGTGCCGAGTGCTGCGATAATTCCGTCAAAATCCATGTCGTCAATCTCGACATCAACGCCGAGTCTCTTGCCGATCTCATTCACCATGGCGACATCGAAACCGGTGACATTGTTCTCATTCGAGGTGATTGCATCGAATGTGTCCGTGCCGTCGCCGACATACTCGAAAGGCGGGAAGGTTGAGTTCAGAGCAACGGTCATGACTCCGTCGGAAAGATACTTCGATCCGGAAAGATCAATGGCTGCTTCAGAAGATGTGCTCTCTGCCGTGCTGGTTTCCGATGCAGCTGACTCTGCTGCTGCAGAAGAAACAGTGCTCTCCTCTGCAGATGCTGCGGATGTTGTCTCCGCGGAAGATGCTGCTGCAGATGATGCTGTATCCGTTCCGGAAGTTCCGCATGCCGCTACGGACACAGCGGCCGCCGCAGCAAGTACGATAGCGATAACCTTATTCTTCATAATAAATTTCCTCCTCTGGCGGCTCCCCGCCATATCTCTCAAACGATTATCTGCATTATATGCATGTATTACGCATAAATCAAGGATAAATTTGCATGAATTTGCGGATTTATGCATTCTTTTTCGGATAAAAGTGCATAAATAATCATTTTATCCGTTTCTGTGAACGACCTGTACAAAGGAACATGCAAAAGCCCCGGGCGGAGCAGCAGATGCCGCTCCACACCCGGGGCTGTGTGAGACTGACCAAAAACAGAAGCCGGATTACTGCTTCTTTGCTTTTTCTTTGTTTGCTTCCATCTTCAGATATGCGTTGATGAAAAGATCGATATCGCCGTCCAGCACGGCACCCGTGTTCGCGGTCTCGGCATTCGTGCGGGTGTCCTTCACCAGCTGATATGGCTGCAGAACATAGGAGCGAATCTGGGAACCCCATGCGTTGTCCTTCACCTCGCCGCGGATTTCCGCCAGCTTCTTCTCCTCCTGCTCCAGCTGATACATATACAGGCGGGCACGCAGGATTTCAAATGCCTTGTCCTTATTCTGGAACTGAGAGCGCTCGTTCTGGCATGTTACGACGATTCCGGTCGGGAAGTGCGTGATGCGGATGGCTGAACTTGTCTTGTTGATATGCTGTCCGCCGGCACCGCTCGAACGATACGTATCGATCCGGATATCGTCCGGATTGATTTCCACATTGATGGATTTATCAATATCCGGCATGACCTCGCAGGAGACAAAGCTCGTCTGCCGCTTGGCCTGTGCGTTGAAAGGCGAGATGCGGACGAGGCGGTGGACACCGCGCTCCGACTTCAGATATCCGTAGACATTCTCTCCGTTGATCTGGAAGTCGACATTCTTGATGCCCGCTTCATCTCCCTCGACGGTGTTCAGCGTTTCGACGGTGAATCCGTGTTTGTCGGCCCATTTGCAGTACATCCGGTACAGCATCGAGCACCAGTCGCAGGACTCCGTTCCGCCGGCACCGGCGTTCAGCGAGACAATCGCATTGCAGTGATCATAAGGACCGGTGAGCAGCGTTGTAAGCCGCAGGCTGTCGAGTCTCTTCTCGTAATCCTGAAGCTCTGCCCTCACATCCGGAATAATCGCCGGGTCATTCTCTTCGTTGCCCATCTCGACCAGGTCGAGAATGTCCTGATAGGACTGTGTAAGGCCGTCCGCTTCATCGACCGTCTTCTGCAGGTCCTTCAGCTGCTTCATTTTTTCGTTTGCCCTGTCGGCGTCATTCCAGAAATCCGGGGCTTCGGATTCTCTGGAAAGTTCCTCGATGAGCTGTTTCTTGTGCCCGAGGTCAAGAGAATCGAGCGTCTCATCGAGCGTATCTTTTGTGTCCTGCAGCTCGATTTTACAGGCGTCGAGTTCTACCATGGATCATGTCCTCCCCATCTTCGCGAGATCCGACTGCATGTGGCAGTTCTTATACTTCTTGCCGCTGCCGCACCAGCACGGGTCGTTCGGATAAATCTTCTTGACGGCGCGCTTCTTCGGCTCTTTTACCGCCGTCGTATCTCTGTTTGTTCCGGTGATCTTTGCCACCTGCTCGCGTTCGACATTGGTTTCGACGCGAATGTGCATCAGGAGACGGACTGTGTCCTCCTTGATGGCATTGTTCATCTCATTAAACATCTCCCAGCCGGTGATGCGGTATTCAACCTTCGGGTCGCGCTGCGCATACGCCTGGTTGCCGATGTTCTGCTGCAGCTGCGCCATGTCATCGATGTGGTCCATCCACTTCTGGTCAACGACCTTGAGCAGGATGACACGCTCCATCTCACGGATTGCTTCCGTGCTCGGGAATTCGGACTCTTTCTCCTCATAAAGGCTGACTGCCTCTTCCTTGAGCTGCTGCTTGATGCCGTTCTTTGTTTTGTCTGTCAGACGATCCGCCGTGATTTTCTCAAGAGGAATAATCGGAAGCAGGAGTTCATTGAGCTCCGTCAGATTTTCATCCGTCACTTCCGACGCCTCACCGATGGCAGTGTCGACAGAGTTCTCGACAATATCGGTGATCATCTTGTAGATTGTATCGCGCATCGACTCGCCGTCGAGGACGCGCCTTCTCTCTGCATAGATGACCTCGCGCTGCTCGTTGTTGACTGCATCGTAGTCGAGCAGGTTTTTACGGATGCCGAAGTTGTTCGCCTCAATCTTCTTCTGTGCGGACTCAATGGCTCTGGACAGCGATTTGTGAGAAATCTCCTGTCCTTCCGGAATTCCGAGGCTGTTGAACATCTTGATCATGCGCTCGGAACCGAACAGGCGCATCAGATCGTCCTCAAGGGAGATGAAGAACTTTGACTCGCCGGGGTCGCCCTGACGGCCGGAACGGCCGCGGAGCTGATTATCGATACGGCGGGATTCATGGCGCTCGGTGCCGATGATATAAAGACCGCCGGCAGCTCTTGCCTCATCATCCAGTTTGATATCCGTGCCTCGGCCTGCCATGTTCGTCGCGATGGTTACCGCTCCGTGGCGGCCTGCCTCTGCGACGATGCCGGCTTCCAGCTCATTGAACTTGGCATTCAGGACGTTGTGCGGAATGCCTTCCTTCTTCAGCATCTTCGAAAGCTCTTCGGAAGCCTCGATCGTGATCGTGCCGACAAGAACCGGCTGGCCCTTTGCGTGGCACGCCTTCACCTGATTCACGACCGCATTCAGCTTTTCCTTCTTGGTCTTGTAGACCGCATCCTGATGGTCGATGCGGGCAACCGGCTTGTTCGTCGGAATGGAGACGACGTCCATGCCGTAGATCTCACGGAACTCCTGTTCCTCGGTGAGTGCAGTACCGGTCATACCGCATTTCTTCGTGAACTTATTGAAGAAGTTCTGGAAGGTGATTGTAGCAAGCGTCTTGGACTCCTGCTTGACCTTCACATGCTCCTTGGCCTCGATGGCCTGATGCAGACCGTCCGAATAACGGCGGCCCGGCATGACACGTCCGGTGAATTCATCGACAATGAGGACTTCATCGTCCTTTACGATATAATCATGATCCTTCTGCATCAGGTAGTTGGCGCGCAGCGCGAGAATGATGCAGTGCTGGATCTCCAGATTTTCCGGATCCGCAAGGTTGCTGATGTGGAAGAACTTCTCCGTCTTCGCGACGCCCTCCTGTGTGAGGTTCACGATCTTGTCCTTCTCGTTGACGAGAAAGTCTCCGGTCTCCTCCTGCTCGACGCCCATGATGGCATCAATCTTCGAAAGGTCCTCGACGTCCTTGCCTCTCTTCATCTGCTTGGCAAGAATGTCGCAGGCCTCATAAATCTTTGTGGATTTACCGCTCTGTCCGGAAATGATGAGCGGCGTTCTCGCTTCATCGATGAGAATCGAGTCGACCTCATCGATGATCGCATAATGCAGGTCGCGCAGAACCAGCTGTTCCTTGTAGATGGCCATGTTGTCACGAAGATAGTCGAATCCGAGCTCATTGTTCGTGACATAGGTGATGTCGCATGCATAGGCTGCCCTGCGCTCATCGCTGGTCATGCTGTTCAAAACGACACCGCATGTAAGGCCCATGAACTGATACGCCTGGCCCATCCATTCGCAGTCACGCTTTGCGAGGTAATCGTTGACCGTGACAACGTTGACGCCTTTTCCCTCCAGTGCGTTGAGATAGCACGGAAGTGTTGCAACCAGCGTCTTGCCTTCACCGGTGCGCATCTCTGCGATTCGTCCCTGATGAAGGATGATGCCGCCAATGATCTGTACCTCGAAAGGTTCCATGCCGAGCGCCCTGCGGTCGGCCTCACGCATTGCCGCAAACGCTTCCGGCAGGATGTCATCCAGTGTCTCGCCATCGGACAGACGCTTTTTGAATTCATCTGTTTTGGCGCGGAGCTCTTCATCCGTAAGTGCCTGCATTTTATCGTGCAGCGCCAGAACCTTGTCAACAATCGGACGGATGCGCTTCAGCTCATGATCGCTGTGCGTACCGAAAATTTTACCTGCAAAACCTGCCATATACTTCCTCTTTTACAATTTCCGCCGTCAAAACCCGGTACTGCGGCGGAAGAATAATTCCGAGCAAAAACGAAAAACAGGACAGCACAGACTTCCGCCTGTGCTATCCCCTCCCAGAACCGTTCTGTTCGGCTCAATATTTCCGGGCTTTCTCCTCACCGTTCATGACACGAAGTGCACCCTGTGCCAGCGCAAGAAGCTCGTCCTCGCCGCCGTAAACCGTAACCGGTGCGATGAAAGAAACCTTCTCTGCGATGTGGCTCGTGATGTATTTGTCATAGCCTATGCCGCCGGTAAGAATGATCTGATCCACCTTGCCGTCGAGCACAGCTGCCATCGCTCCGATGTTCTTTGCGATCTGATAGATGAATGCGCTGCGGACGAGAATCGCCTTCTCATTGCCCTCTTCACACATCTTATCAACGTCGCGGGCATCATTCGTGCCGAGATATGCGTTGAATCCGCCTCCGCCGATGATCTTCTTCTTCATTTCCTCATAGGTGTACTTTCCGGAATAGCACATATTCACAAGGGAAAGGGCCGGAACGCCGTTTGCTCTCTCCGGTGAGAATGCACCGTCGCCGTTGAATGCGCCAAAGACATCGACCATTCTGCCGTGTTTGTGGCATCCGCAGGAGGTGCCTCCGCCCATATGGACGATGATGAGGTTCAGATCCTCATAGCGCTTTCCGACAGACTTCGCATAACGGCGGCCCATTGCTTTCTGGTTCAGCGGATGGTCAATGGAGACACGCTGGATTTCCGGAATGCCGGTCAGTCTCGCGACCGGATCCATCTCATCGACCACGACCGGGTCGACAATATAGCTCGGCACACCGATGCTGTCGCCGATCTCGCGGGCAAGAATCGCACCGAGGTTCGACGCGTGCTCGCCGTATTTGGCTTTCTTCAGCTCTTCGACAATTTCATCCGTCACTTCATAGGTGCCGCCCTCGATCGGCTTGAGGATACCGCCGCGGCCGACGCAGACATTGATGGAACTGACGGCGATGTTATTCTCCGCGAGAGCATCCAGAATGATCTTCTTGCGGAAGTCCTTCTGAGAATATACGCTTGAAAACTGCTTGATTTCCTCTGTGGAATGACGGAGCGTCTTGTCAAGAATCTGCTCCTCGTCATCAAACACACCGATCTTGGTGGATGTAGAACCCGGATTGATAATCAGACTTCTGATAGCCATTTTCATTACCCCTGTTTATCGGGCTTTCCCTTCTGCCCGTAAAAACGCCGCCTGCGGCGCATTCTGCATTTTCCCTGCTCTTTCAGGTATCCCGGATTACCAGGGATTGCTCTTCAGATTCTCTGCCACAACGGCAGCAACAGCAATGCTGTTGACCTTGACCTCGACCGAATCAGAGCGGCTCGTCAGGACAACCGGAGCTTTCGTGCCCATCAGGATGTTGCCGTTTTCGACATTGTCAACCATGTGAACGATCGTCTTGTAAACGAGGTTTCCTGCATGGATATCAGGGAACAGAAGGATATCGGCATCGCCTACGATCTTGCGGTTCAGCGCGCCTTCCTTATGCTGGGCAGCCTCCGGCTCAAGTGCAAGATCCATGGAGAGCGGTCCGTCGACGATGCAGCCCTTGATGCGGCCCTCTTCGTTCCACTGCGTAAGCTGTGCTGCCTCAACCGTGACCGGCATCTTCGGGTTGACGACTTCCACTGCTGCAAGAGGTGCAACCTTCGGCATCTTCACGCCGCATGCATTTGCAACCTTGACTGTATAATTGATGATCTGTTCCTTGTCCTCCAGCGTCGGATACGGAAGGAATGCGACATCTGTGAGGAACAGAAGTCTCTTGTACTTCGGAATTTCAAAAATGCAGACATGGGAAAGAGTCTTGCCCGTGCGCAGACCGACTTCCTTGTTCAGTACGCTCTTGAGGAATGACTTCGTGGGAAGTTCACCCTTCATCAGCATATCGGCTTCTCCGTCATGAACTGCTTTGACTGCCTTGAGTGCTGCCTCATCATCATTCTTCTCGTCGCAGATTTTCATTCCGTCGAGGCTGATTCCATTCTCGTCCGCGATTGCGCGGATCTTGTCCTCATCTCCATAAAGAATCGGAGACGCAACGCCGCGGTCCAGTGCCACGCGGCAGGCTTCCAGAACGTTCTTGTCCTGTGCGACGCAGACCGAGAGCTTCTTGACCGGAAGCGCCTTTACCTGAGCAATGATGTCTTCAAAAGATGCACTCATTTCTATCCTCCTGAAAAACTTCACATGCATATGTGTTCCTAAGAGAGGCGGCAGGGCCGCCTTTCCCGATTGTCCATAACCTCAAGAATAATAGCATACCGCCGCGCTTTTTGACAACTTTCTGACAAACAGGGCGGGCAGGAGAACCCATACCGCCTCTCCTGCCCGCATTCATGAAATCTGTTCCGTTTTTCCGGGATACATCCGGGATACATCAATCGTATCCCGGAATCATCTTCCTTTTCTTCTCCTTTTCACGGTCACAATAAGGAGCGCTGCAGACCCTGCTGCCGCAAGGAGCGACAGAATCATGACGACAAAGTGTTCATCTCCTGTTTCCGGTGTATATGAAAGGTCTTCGTCCGCTGCTGCATCCTCTTCATCATAAAAATCAAGATCCGCCGACTCTGGAGCCTTCGCTGTCAGATAGACCGTTACTGTATTGGTTTCTGCCGTAAACTCATCGCAGGAAACCTCCGCCTTGTTTTCGATCTTCGATGTCAGCGGTGTCTTCAGGACATGAACATGCACGGTGAATTTTTTCTCTTTTCCTCCCTGCACCTCTGCTTCCCACTTCACGGTTCTGCCGTCGATCACGCCCCCGTTATCCGCGTTTTCCGCTGCAAGGCTGCCGTCCAGAACGTCGGTTACTGTAAAGGTCTTGGTCACCGATGCCGGATTCTTTACCGTGATGACATAGGACAGCGCGGTCTCTTCCCCTTTCACAAACGTTTTTCCGTCCGCATCGCTTCCATCCGCCGTGACTGCCTTCATCGGATCTTCCATCGTCCAGTTTTCGACGAGATTCGTCCGGATAGAGCTTCCATCCACGGTCACCTTTGCATCGTTCGGGATGTACGCACCCTTCTTTGCGGTCCGGACGGTGAAGGCAAAGCACCAGGTCTCACCGGGTCCGATGTCCGCTGTCCAGACCAACGTCTTCGATGAGGACCGCTCCGCCTTATTGATGTGGGTGCCCTGCTGCCGGTGCGTTCCGGACGTACACTCTCCTCTGCTCATCGACACGAAGACCGTATTGTCCGGAATTGCGTCCTCTACCGTGAACCGTTTCGTGTCGGGCGCCGGATTCTTCACAAAAATCTCGTAGATTAACTCCTCGCCCTTCCCGACCAGAAACTGATTGATATCCTCTCCGTCCCCGTTCAGCACCGTCTTGACCGGCGTTTCATCAATTTCTGTCTTCGTCTCCCCGGTCGGCAGCACAAGACTGTCCACCCGAACCTGCGCCCTGTTTTCCGCGGACGCGCATTTGCTGCCGCAGGATACAAGAAGCTCTGCGCGGACGGTCTTCTCTTCTCCGCCGTTAAGACTGCACTCCCAGATGATGGTTCCGCTCTCCTCGTCAAAACGCCCTCCGTCACCTGCAGACAGGAAGGACAGATTCCGGCTGAGCCTGTCCGTGACCGTGAATTTCTTCTCTCTGTCCGATGTGTTTTTAAAAGTAATTTCATAGTGGAGTTTGTCCCTGTTCTCGCCAAAGAGCAGTCTTCCGTCCGCATCCTCGCCGTCAAGGAATACTTTTTTCACCGGCGATACCGGCGTCCAGTTTTCGACCTCGTTTGTCTCTCCCCGGAGCGGATGATCTTCCCCTTCCTTCTCTCCTGTCAGAGGATCCGTCGGACAGTTGCCGGTGAGCTCTACACTTGCCTTGTTTGTAAAATGCAGGTTTTCTTTCGGTGCGCTGAACGTATATGACGCCCTTGTCTTTTCTCCGGGAACTGCCCGCAAGGCAAAGGTGACTGTCCCATCCACAAAAGACCAGGTGCCCGGCTCCTGCGCCGTTTTCCCGCCGGCCGCCTGTTTTCCCGTCTCCGGCCGGATGTCTGTTATTTCCTCCGGGACCTTATCCGTGATGATGCAAAGCTTCTCCTGATCGGTCTGATTATCGATGGTGATTGTATAGCGATAGGTCTCTCCGACCTCGAGAAACTGAAGATTTACATCCTTTCCGTCCAGCGTCTCGACGCTCTTTCTGGGGTCCTCCGGGACTTCATTGATGACCTTGTTGCTGTGAATCTCTGTGGGGCCCTCCCCGCCCGTTTCTTCGTCACTGATGGTCAGAATTCCGAAATTCACGAGGGCTTTTCCTTTTTTCTGCGCTTTTACGGTAAAGGTGAATTCCTTTGTCTCGCCGGGCTCAAAATCTGCTGTCCAGGAAAGCTCCCTGTCACTCCCGCCGGTCATACCGCGGACAAGCACGGTTCCATCCGGCACTGTATCGCAGATGGTCCAGCGGTGTTTCCCGGTGCGCTCCGGATCCTTCGATGCAGAATCGGAATTGGTTACGAAAAGATGATAGACAAGATTCGTCCCCTGCATTACAAGGAGGCTGTTTACATTGTTTCCATTTTCATCCGTCACCTTCTTGACGATGGAAGGGACGTAATTGTGCACGAGATTCGTATTCTTTGACGAGCTCTCCTTCCTGTCATCCTCTGTGTCCGGTGTGATCACGGCCGCCGCGCGGTTGTCGATGTCCGGAACCGATCCCGTATCCGGCACCTTAACGCGGAAAGTAACTTCCTTTGTCTCCTGCGGTGCGACCGAAAGGCCATTCCACACAATGAGCCCCGCACTCTCGAGCAGGGTACCTCCCTGCTGCGCATCGAGAAATTCCACGTTTGCCGGGAGCGGATCCGAGATGTCGAGGATTCCTTTAAGTTTTTCAGAGTGATTTGTGACTTTGATATGGTAGACGAGAATATCCTCATTCCGGACTGCCAGCGTATCGAGACTGCGGTCTCCCCCGCTGTAGGTCACCGTTTTGACGGCGGACCAGTCCTCCTCCTCAAAGAACGGATATACGTCCGTGAAGACCTCGTTTGTCTGCATGGGAATTACAGCTTTTTCAGGATCCAGGGTGTAGAAGTATTCTTTTTCCCTGCCGTTTTCATCCGTGACTGTCTTTTTCCCGTCCGCATGCCCGCTGTCCGTGACGAAAATCATGTTTCCGTCCCCGTCTGTCACTGCGGCGCCGGAAGGGGCTGTCACGCAGTTGTTTTCGTCATCCTTATATGCGACGGCAGTCTGTGCTGCGTTGACGAATGTCGTCTTCGCAGTGATTTCCTCCTTCTGCGTGACATCAAAGTGAAATGTGTAGGTTTTTCCGTAGAATGCGGCATCAGCGAGATCTCCCGTGTATACCGCCGTTACAGAATATGGGGACTTTGCATCGTACGGCTCCGCGGTTTCTCCTTCTGCAGCGGTGTCTGCCGGATTCGGCGCAGTGCCCTCACCCCTGCGGACGGCGATACGAAAACTGTCTGTAACATCGGCACCGTCCGCAAGGACGGTCACTTTGTCGATGCGGATTCCGGCCGGGAATGTGTCCGCAAAGCCGAAGAAACGGAAATAGTCCTGCCTTCGCTCCGCCGGGATGGTCAAATTCACGTCGTAGGTGTAAGAGTCTCCTTTCCGGATCTCATTGTGAATTCCCTCCTCGATTGTCTTTCCGCCCCCGACCTGTTTTGCCGGAAGCTCAATTTCCGGCGGCAGGCTTCTGGGGTTCTCGAAGACCGCTCCCTTTGCGGAGGAATACCAGGGCGTACAGGTGAATTTTCCATCGTCCGCCGTGTACCAGACCGTAACCGTTTCCACATGCGTGTCCGGGTTGTAATTATCATCCGGATTGTCCACTTCGCGGATCAGATAGTTATGGCATCCCTGAAAGAGCTGCGCAGAGTCATCCCCGTCGAAGGTAAGCTCTTTGAATACGACATGCCCTTTTTCATCCGCTGCTGCGGTATCAACAACCTTCCCCGTCTCTTCATCGATCAGCTCGAAATGAAAAAGATCTTTCTTCATCCGGTAGCCGGAGGGTGAAATGACCTTGTACGCCTCGATCACGCACGTTCCCTTCAGCGGCGTATCCGCAAACTCCAGCTCCGTATACTGATTCTCTTTGATTTCAAAGGAAATCGTCTCCTCTGAGAGCTCATATCCATAGGGAGCTCTGATCTCTCTTGCGGTATAGGACCCGACATCCAGTTTCTTAAGCGATGTCACAGCCTTTCCGTCGGCCCCGGTCGTGAGCTCCGCAGCCTTTTCGCCCGCGCTGTTGTAGACGGCTATAACGGCCCCGGAAAGAAGAGAGCCGGAAGAGGCACTTGTCTTCGTGACCGAAAGTCCTCCCGTCCTGCGGGGCCTTATTTCTTTATCGGAAAACCGGATAAGACTCGTCCCGGAGCCGTTCTTCCTGCCGCTCTCCGTGACCTTTCCCGGCTTTACGGAAAACTCATAATAATCGCTGCTTTTCTCGTATCCGTCTGGAGCCTTCGTCTCCCGGACAATATAGTTCCCGGGCGCGAGCCCTTCGTGTTCATCGCACCGGCAGTAATTCGCCCGGCCGTACGCATCGGAACACACCTCAGCGACTTTTGTGCCGTCCTCGCCGGTAATCGTAAAAACTGCATCCTCCAGAGGGTTTCCGTCTTCATCTGTTTTTACGATGGACACGCCTCCGTAGACCTGTGTTCCCACGCCTTCGATGGAGAGCTGCTGCTGTCCTCCCTCATGGGCAGAAATGTATACGTACAGAATAATATTCTCACGGCCTTCGATATTCGCGAAGCGCTGCGAAATGAGATCATAATAGGCACCGTCCAGTTTTGTATTCCCATAGAGCGGTGTGCCGTCCGTCGGCGTCCATCCGTCACTGCATCCCCAGACAGCTCTCTGGGTAACATCGAGGAACTGGCTGTCTGAAAGACCCCATTTCTTCTGAATGCCGGCTGCATCATTCGGAAAGCCGTAATACGCCAGGGCGATGAGCGTCTGCCGCATATCATCTCCCAATACTGCCTTGTAGTTCTGATTCCCGAGAATGTCGAGAATCTGCTGATTCGTCGATGCCTCATACCGGTCATAATAACCGTTGTTTGGTCCCCGGTGCTGTGCCCAGCAATAGGAGACAAACGGGTCATCCGGATGGTCGATTTCAAACATATTTCCGGTCGTTTTGGCGGACCCGGTATTGAAATAGCGGTGCACGGTCCCAAGGCCTTTGATGTACGTGCCCGCCATCGACTGCGGCGAGGCATTGAAGATCCGCTCGAAGCCATAGACATATCCGTTACTGACGCCGCCGGTCGCTGTGTAATTCTCACTTTCGCCGTCCTTATGCCATTGTGTCCCGCCAAGGCCGCTCTCATCAAAAAAGCGGAACGAGGACGGGAGCGTGAGGCTCTCGAGCGCACTGCAGCCGGATAAGAAATTCCTGCCGGCGCTCATCTTCGAGCAATTGATGCTCCCGAGATCGATCGCCGTCAGGGAAGAGAATCCGCTGAACATGCCGGATACGTCCGGGTTCAGAAATACCGTTCCGCCGGCCGGATTGTTAAGATGCAGAACCCCGTCCTCCGTATACCAGGCATAGATGTGGTCAAGATGCTGTCCTTCCTCATAGCCGCAGACAAGATCATGCCTCGTTTCGGTGACGGTTCTGCCGGTCGTATGCGGAACCGGCGGGTGCATATTGTTGAGACAGTCACTTTCCGACTGACCCGGATTTCTCGCATATTCAAAGGCACGGCCGCATTTGCCGCACCATTTGGCCCAGGTTGAAGCGTCATGGGAGACATGCCAGGAACCGCCGTCCGGATAGTCCGGATTGTAGCAGAGCTCAGCGACTTTGACGGTGTATGTGTTGTAACAGCCGCCTCCCGATTCTTTACTGCCGGAATGATAATGGCGGTATCCGACGTCCACCGTCTTTGCGCCGCCCGGAACAGAACTTTCCCACTCAACGGAGGTAATTTCCGTGAGCGGGGCAATCCCCGCGATATCGGAACGGAATTCAGAACCTGTCTCGAATGCAGTCCCGCCGATCCCGGGAGCCCTGCGGGCGCGGGAAGCTTTCCGGATATTTTCCTCCTCCGCTTCTTCCTTTTTCCTCTCCGCCTTTTCCTTTGCTTCACGGATGATCTTCTCTTCTTCCTCCCGCTGTTCCTTCTCCTGCTGCCGGATTGCCTTTTCCTGCTCTGCCGTAAAACCGCCGTTCGGGGAAGAGGATGATGCAGAGGATGATTCAGCCGGGGAAGATTCACCGGCACTCTCACCGGTGAGGTCCCCGATATTCACGCCGGTCATTCCGGATGCATCCGAATGGCCCGCGGATCCTTCGCTTCTTACTCCGGCATTGCCTGTCTCTCCTTCTCCCGCTGTATCCGATGATGCGGGGTCATCCCCGCCGAGAGCCTCCGGATTTTCTGCGGACGCTGCGGAATCAGCAAGGCCCGCTGAATCTGACGGTACCGACGATGGAGACATCTCTTTGCTCCCAGATGGTTTCTGAACATCCGGACCGGACGACCCGGTCCCCGCATTCTCCGTCGTAGTCGATGTGCTGCCGCTCTCCTGGTCTGATAGGGAAAGTACAGGGTCCCCGGAAACCGGCCTCTGCGTAATGACTTCCGTAAGCCCTTCTTCCGTGCTGTCTTTTTCTGCCGTGACTGCTGTTTTCTCCCCGCCGCCTGTTCCTGCGGCCGAAGCATACACTGCCCCTGCCTGTCCGAATAAAGAGAAAGCAAGGATTCCCGCAAGAACCCGCCCGGCAGCACTCCTGCTGCCTTTTATCCATTTCTTATGTCTTCGCATAATACCCCCAAAGTGATTCCGATAATCTTCCATGTTTTCCAAATGATTGACTGTATTTTCTTTTGTAATCACCTCCGGATGTCTGACCGATGTCAGAAAATAAAGAAAGAAGAGACTTTAAAAAGGATCAGGATACAGAACGGCCGGTGCTGCCATTTTCCGGAAAAGAATCCCGGAGCGGTATTTCCGGACCAAAATAAAAAAGGAGTTTTTCCCGGGACGGGAAGAAAGGAAAAAGAGATGAACTCCGCACGCAGAAAGAAGCTCTGCGTAGATGAGGCGATTATACCTGCGGAAAATTTCAATCACAATATAGAAAAACTGCCAAAATTTTGGCGGAGTTTCACGAAAAAAGGCAGGAAAAAAGCGGGTTCCCGCAGGAACCCGCTGTCTTTTTAACTTTGGAAATATTGACGAAAAACGCTGTTCAGTTCACTCTCGAGAATCCGAAGCCGTTGCAGATGGCATCCACCGGAACGCCCTTTTTGCACAGATCGCACTTGTCCGGCGCATAGTTCTTGTAATCCGGAAGGTCTGCCGGAGAGAACAGGGAATGAATCGGAACGTCTCCGATTCTCGTTGCCGCCGAGAAAATTGCGGAAACAGCCACAACATGCCCGCCGTAATAATTAATGCTCTCCGCCGCGCGCGTGACGGTCCGTCCGGTCGTCGTGGACGCGAGGAGAATGAGAACATGTTTCTCATGCACCATCATCTGCATGTTCTCGCGGAAAATCATCTGTCCCGAGAGGTCGTACTCCGGAGAGACGACGTAGATGGTCTTGTGCTGGTTGATTGTGACAAAGCCTGCCTTGGTGAGCTCATCCGCGAGGAATGCGCCGATCACCTCGGTCCCATCCATGCAGACGATGGAATCGATGATTGTATTCGAAATGTACTCTTTCGCAAGCGCCTTCGCCGCGTTCTGCGCCTCAGACAGACGGGACTTCATGGTAGTCATATCAATATAATAGTTAATGTGCGAGTTCGGCGTCACGAAATGTCCCGGAATGACCTTCATGAATACTTCCGGTGCTTCCTTGCATGTAACCTTGTAATACCCCTGCATACCTTCTGCCTCCATTCATGAATAGTTTTAACGCATTACTTCTCCCCAGGAAGAAATAAGCCCTGCATCCGGCCTCGGACTGCTGTTTTCCGGTTTCGGAAATACAGCTGTTCCTTTGTCAGATAATTTATTCTACCATAAATCTATACAAAAAATGTCCTGAAAGCAACAGCTTTCAAGACATTTTGAATAAAAGTCAGATTTTGTTAAACGAGAGCGGCAGGGCCTGCGCACACCGCCTCTCTATGGCATCTGAAGCGGCGGCTTCGTCCGGCAGCCGGATTTTCGCGGGAAACCGCCGCCCGGTCTGTCAACGCAGTTTCTTCACAAGATCGAGATATTCCGGTTTCCGGCAGTCCTCTTCGAAATATTCGTCAAAATGTGCTCCCGCGAAGGCTCCCTTCACCAATTCCGGATCCTTTTTTGCAAGGTCCTTAAGGATATCCGGGAGCGGACGGAATGCCGCCTCTTTTACGCCGTCCAGAATTTTCTTGTTTCTCTGCTCCGGCACTGCCCTTTCCTTCGGGTACCCGCTGCCGAACGGCTCGGACCAGAGCTTTTCGAAAATATACTGAAGATTGAGGTCCCCGCCCCAGCCAAAACCGAGTGCATATGGAATGGACACGGCATTGCCCGCGTTGATCTGCGCAAAGGTATAGGCATCGAGCGGAGTCTCGATGTGCCCGCAGATCACGCCGGGGAAGCTGTTCAGTGCCAGCATAGCGCCCTCGCCCGTACCACATCCGGTGACGACGAAATCCGCCGCTCCGGAATTCAGCAGGACTGCTGCCAGAATGCCATTCTGAACATAGGTCAGCTGCGCACTGTCGTCCGGCGAGTACATGCCGTAATTGCGCACGTCAAAACCTTTTTCATCTGCCACCTTCTTTAATGCACTGTAGATAACGGCGTTTTTTGCCGCCTGTGAATTTTCGTTGATCAGAGCGATTCTCATAAAGAACTTCCTCCCGGAATAATCCTGATTTCTGATAGGATACGGTCCTTCTTTGTCTTATCTCACCGGTCGCTTACCTGCACCGAGCTGTCCTCTTCCACGGTCTTCAGTTTTGACTCGTCGAGGTTTGAAGGATCCTGTCCGATATAGGCGAGAATTCCGCCGTCGATGTAGATGATCTGGCCATTGATGAAGTCCGACGCCGGAGACGAGAGAAAAACGGCAAGTCCGCACAGGTCATCCGGAGTTCCCCAGCGCTGGGCCGGTGTCTTGCTTCGGATGAACCGGTCAAACGGATGCATGGAGCCGTCGCTTCCGCGTTTTCGCAGGGGCGCAGTCTGCGGCGTTGCGATATAGCCGGGGCCGATGCCGTTGCACTGAATGTTGTATTTGCCGTATTCGGAACAGATATTGCGGGTGAGCATCTTAAGCCCTCCCTTGGCTGCCGCATAAGCGCTCACCGTCTCCCGGCCGAGCTCACTCATCATCGAGCAGGCATTGATGATCTTGCCCCCGCCCTTCTTTATCATGTCCGGGATGACTGCCTTCGAACAGATGAACGGACCTGTGAGATCAATGTTTATGACCTGATTCCACTCTTCCACGCTCATCTCGGTCATCGGAATCCTCTTGATGATTCCGGCATTGTTGATGAGAATGTCAATCGTGCCGAACCGCTCCTTCACATCAGCCACAAACAATTCGACCTGTTTCTCGTCCGTCACGTCGCACACGGCACCATAGGCGTCAATGCCGAGCTCTTTATATTCATCCAAAGCTCTGGCAATGGCATCTGCATGCCGGGCATTGAACACGACCTTTGCACCGGCCTGCGACAAAGCAGCCGCATACGCAAATCCAAGTCCATACGTCGCCCCGGTGATCCAGGCGACCTTTCCGTCCAGCCGGAATTTATCCATCACATTGTCCATAAGCCTCTTCCTTCATACTCCCTGCGTACTTTTCCCGGGCCTTGTGCCGCCTGGAGCCCCGGCACTGTCCGGCATCATCCGTTTGGCAAAGCTCCCCCGGGGACATCCGCCCTTATGAATCACTCTCTGTCCGCCTTCGCAATTCCCGGGTCGACGACACCTTCATACGGGTACTTCGTCTTATCCTTCACGGATATATTCTCTCCGATCTGGCATTCGAGAATAATCATCTCACTTTCCGCAATCACGGTGTGCTTTGCTCCCGCCGGCATCTTCACGACATCCCCCGGGCCGATCTGCGTTTTGACGCCGTCTACGATTGCCGTGCCCGTGCCCGAGAGCACGGTCCACACCTCTCTGCGGTATTCATGCGAATGATAGGTCATCCGGTTTCCCGGCCGCAGGTCGACCTTCACGTTGAGATAGCCGCAGCCCGCATCGATCACTGTGTAGGAACCCCAGGACTTCTCCGCAAAATGAACAGGCTCGCTGATTTTCTCGACGTACGGCTTCATATATGCCGACTGGTGCTTGTCTGCGACCAGGATACCGTCCCCCGAGGCGGCGATGACCATGTTCTTCGCGCCGCAGACGAGAATCGGCATGTCGAGTTCGTTGACGACATTCACATTCTCGCACGCATCATCAAAGATGGCATTTCCCTTTGCCCGCTCCGTCATCACCTCCGACATCGTGTTCCACGTCCCGACGTCCTTCCACTCGCCGGCATAGCGGAGAACCCGGATGGACTTCTCCTTCTCTGCAACGGCATAGTCAAAACTGATCTTCGTGAGGGCAGCGTATTTTGCAAAAAGATCCTCATAATCGCGGAAGTCAATGAGCGAATGCGCTTTCTCCAGAAGATACGAGAGCTTAAACGCAAAAACTCCCGCGTTCCAGAGTCCGCCCCTTTTGATATAGTTCTCTGCAGTCTCAAGGTCCGGCTTTTCCCTGAATTCTCTCACCATGGAGACCTCGTCCTTCGTCTCCGGAATGATATAGCCGTATTTTTCGGAAGGATAGGTCGGCTCGATTCCCATCAGCGTGAGGCCCGCGCCTCCCTTTGCCGCATAGTCCGAGAGCTCTTTCAGTTTTTCAAAATAGGCATCATCCACGTACGGGTCGACCGGGCACACGACGACCGGCTCCTCCCCGCCCACATGCAGCCGGTCATGGAGAAATGCCGATGCCAGAGCAATCGCCGGAAAAGTGTCCCGCCGCACCGGCTCGATGCAGACGGACACGTGCTCGCCCAGCTGGTTCCGGATCGCCGAGACCTGCGACTTTGCGGTCGCAATCGTCACACTTGCATCCGGGTCCGTCTCGCGGATCTGCCTGTATACGCGCTGTACCATCGACTCATAACTCCCGTCAGACAGACGGAACAGCTTAATAAACTGCTTCGAGCGCACATCATTCGAGAGCGGCCAGAGCCGTTTGCCGGAGCCGCCGGACAACAGAACAATATTCATAACTACCCTCCCATACGGGGATGCCGCAGTGCAGCACTCTCCGTCTGATTTTCATTTCCGCCGGTATGCGTCTGTCCCGGCATGTTCTCCGAGCTGCCAAGGGCAACTTGGGTGTGCCCGGGACTGCGCTGCCTCAGAACTGCATCGGCGTATAGAGCACGACCTTCCCCTGCCTTCTCGTCTCCTGCACGTCGATGATCCGCTGATTCGATGAGCCGCGGAACTGGAGTGATATATCCTTGAGCTCATCGACAAACGGCCCGTCGACGAGGACCTTCAGATACGAGAGATATTCGTCCGTCACCTCGGTATATTTCCGTCCGCCCGGAACAAGATCGCGGTCGTAGACAAAACCGGTGTATCCCCAGATGTTCTTGTCCGGGAACTGTGAATGCACCTTCCGCAGGAACGGCACGAGAGCGCGCTGGTTCTCCGGCTCGAACGGCTCACCGCCGAGCAGTGTCAGCCCATCGATATAGGGCGGCTTCATCGAATCCAGGATTTCGCTTTCGGTTTCTTCCGTGAACGGTTTGCCGTAATCAAAACTCCAGGTCTGCGGCTGGAAGCAGTTTTTGCAGTGATTCGTGCATCCGGACACGAACAGAGTCGTGCGGACGCCCTCTCCGTCTGCGATATCACAGTACTTGATATTGCCGTAATACATTCCATGTACCTCCCAAAGCGGCATTCTCCGCCCCTCTTTGGACGAAGAATAGAATTGTAAAAAAGCCCTGAAACATTTGTTCCAGAGCTTGTCAATGGACAGGCAGGTTTCTGTTCTTCATCGATCCGTGCTTTTCTCGCCCGACTCCGCCTTCAGACGGTTCACACCGTCGGATTTCCCAGAGAATTGATGACTTCCATACAGAAAGTCTCCGAGGTCGTCAGCGCAGCCTCCCGGTTTTCAAAGTTCTTTGCCGTCTGCATATAGAAATAGAGACGGAATTTACTATACAAGTCATTCAATACCTTGGACAGCTGTGATTCCCCGATCGTGCTGAGAACAGCTCTTGTAAATCAAAAATCAAACAAACGTCACTGAAATTATAACAGTCCGAGGCATTGATTCAAAATATTTATTGCAATTTCTGTTAAAAGGAGAAAGTATTACATGAATCAATAGTCGCTGTTTTGATGTGCAGCCAATTATTAGGAGAAATTAAACAATGAAATATAATATCAGAACAAGCATTGTAATTGGACTCGTTGTTATTGCTATGTGTTCCTTTGTGACGGGATGTGCGAATAAAAAGGATTCAGCAGCGGCGAACAGTAATGATGATTTGTCAAACAAATCATCTCAAGTCGAAAACCAATTACCGAGTTCGGATGATGAAAGTTCATCGAGTTCTTCTACAGGTTTTCAGGCCCCGGAAGAAGGTTATTATAGTAACGACTATGATGAAATCCTGAAAATCCAAAAATCCGATGATAACACATATAACATTGAATACAGCATTACCAAGTTACTTTATGTTGAAAATGCAGTCGGAACGTATAATTCTGAAACCGGAGTTCTTAGTTTTAG
>Ga0256406_1001896_pt1 | contig 31820 bp, 29 predicted proteins | sample RumenRJG_03DNA_FD_185986 | JGI IMG/M metagenome (GOLD analysis project Ga0256406, IMG submission 185986) | Bovine rumen microbial communities from Lethbridge, Alberta, Canada - RJG_03 | ecosystem: Host-associated > Mammals > Digestive system > Stomach > Rumen | place: Canada: Alberta | collected... | reverse complement strand
ACAGTACATACCGCCGATGAATCATCCATGGAGGAGTCATGTCTTCAATAAATTTGTGCATTCCCAGCCGCATCGGATCGAAGAAGATCTAAAAAGCGCATGATCAGAGTGTAAACACGGGTATATGATAAAAGCCCCGGAAAACCGGGGCTCATGTTAAAGTCTTTTCAGGACATTTTCATTTATGCTTGACACATGAAAATTTGAGAATTCAAAAATCATGAAAATTTGAGAATTCAAAAATAAAAATTCGGCAAAAATCGGGAAATCGGGGAAAACTTTCTGATCAGGCATCAGGAATGACCTCTCGGAACCTTTGCAAGCAGGTTCCTTTCGTATGTGCGGTCAGCTATCATAAGGCGGATAAACGTATACAGAAGAATCGGTATTGCTCCCCAGATTGCTCTGACCGAGAAAATCTTACACAGAAGCGTGGAAAGAATCCCGCCGGCCAGAAAAAACAGGATCATGGAACCGTGCATCTTCCAGCGAAGATCTGCCTTCGGATCCTTATCCCGGATTGCCTTTACCAGATTGCTGCCCGTCTGACGGATATGATTCGTCACAAAGGTGGTGGCCATCGGTATGCCTTCATTCTGACGGAAGGTATTGAACTGCATGGAACAGATAAAATTCAGGGTAACCTGGCAGATCTGATCAGGAGCATTTTCCGGAAGCGCCCCAAGCAGCATCGCCACAGGAATCTCAAATCCGACCAGAATCGTGTCCCAGCGCAGAATATGAAACTGTTTCACTCTCTTCGCCAGAAACTCAGACAGGATTGCTCCGCCAAAATAGGCCGAAATCGGTATCAACAGATATAATGCCTTATTCCGGTCCCCTTCACCGATAGCCATAGAGAGAAGAACAACGTTTGCTGTCTGTGCATTGCAGAACACGCCGCCTCTGACCATGAAAGTATACGCCCCGTAAAAACCGCCTACCAGAATCAGTGACCAGAAAACCCAGTGTTTTTCACACTCAAGAAAAAATTCCCGATGCAAATCATTTTCCGTTGATTTTTTTGTCTCAAAACTCATTTCAACTGCAGCTGTCTCTCCCGATTGCTTCGTGCTCATATCTGTTGTCGTCGCTAATGTTCTTGACCACCGATGAACAAGCTCCCCGTGGTCCAAGAACCTTGCGGCTGGACTTATACACAAATTTTATGATTTACTGTGATTGCAAGGCTTCCGGGTCCGATATGGCATCCGATCACCAGCGACAGCGGATCTCCTGATATCTCGGTGTTCGGAAATGCCTCCCGGATCTCACGAACCCACTGCTCGACTTCTTCGGGATCATCTCCCTCGGAATACGAGTAACGAATTGTGTATTCGCCTTTCTCCACAAAATCGTGAAATCTGCCGTCCATATCCTTGCGAATGGCGTCCAGCATGATCTTCTTCGCCTGCTTCGTGCCGCGCGCCTTGGCAAAAGCATCCAGCTTTTCGCCCTGAATCTGCAGCACCGGCTTGATGTGAAGAACACTTCCGATCAAAGCCGCAGCCGGTGTAATGCGGCCGCCCTTTTTCAGGTACTTCAGTGTGTCTACCATAATATATATGCTGGAGTTGAACTTGTCCTCCTCCAGCTTCTCCCGGATCTGCTCCGCATTCCATCCCGCGGCAATCAGCGTCTGCGCGTCTTCCACCGACTGACGCATGGTAACGGAAATTCTCTGGTTATTAACCACCTGAACTCTGCCGTCATAATTCTCCGCCAGCAGTCTGGCCGTCTGATAGGAATTGGAAAGACCACTTGAAAGCGGAATGTACACGATTTCATCGTACTCTCTCAGCACCTTGTCCCAGAGATCTGTAACTTCAGCGGGAGCCGGCTGAGAGGTTGAGACACTTACGCTCGGATTCTCAAGCTCCTTGAAAAACTCCGATTGCGTAATATCGATATCCTCACGGACCACCTTGCCATTAATCAAAAATGACATCGGAAGAACATATACCCCCATACTCTTTGCCATTTCCTGTGTGATTCCGCTGTTACTGTCGGTTACCACTGCAACCTTCGACATGAAAAATCCTCCTCACCCTGCGAATAAACAAACTATAAAATCATTCTACAATAGCCCCCGAAAAATGCAAACACCCACTTTCAGGAAATTGTGTCCGCGTCAGGTTTTCCAAAAACTTCTCAGGAAGAGAATCAAACCCGTATCAGGAGAAACAAGATTCCCGTCAGAAGGATCACTCCCGTCGGAACCAGAATCTGCGCCAGCCTTTTTTCCTCAAGCCCAGGTTCAATGAAAGCCGGTTTATTCCACGTCACAGATCTCCGGATCAGCCAGCATCCCGTGTAGATCAGAATCGGGAGCGGAATCCCGTAGAACAGCAGCGATATGCCGACCATCTGAGAGGAAGCAGTATATGACGCCTGCCCGGTGCTATCTGACGCGAGAAAGGAAACCACTACCAAAAGCCCGTTATACGCAAAATGCAGCAGACTGGTGTAAAAGATGTTGTCGGTCTCCAGGATCACCCATGTCATCAGCGCCCCGAGAATACCGGGGATCCACCAGCGCACCGGATAGATATGAAAAACGCCGAACAGAGCTCCGCCCGCCAGAATGATCTGCCATCTTTTCCGGAAGCTGGTGCGAAGACCGGAAACCATGACTCCCCGGTGCAGAGCCTCTTCACAGACCGCCGGCATGAAGGCCGTGAGAAAAAGCTCCACCGGAAGACTCGAAGAAGAGGCGCCCGCAAGTCCCTCATCAATCCGCTGCAGAGCGTCAGGAACAAAGAACATTTCCAGAACCGTCACGACATCAGCGGCCAGATATCCCGCCACCACCAGGATCAGTACTCCGAAAATGGCAGATATATGCGGCTTCCGAAGCGGAAATACCTCTCTGGGGTCCGCTCTCATAAAAAGCACAAAAAGACCAGAGGCCGCGAGAAACTCAAACTCCATCACAAAGGAGTCCAGGTCCATGCTTCCGGTCAGCAGGTAGACCCATCCGTTCGTCAGGATCCAGACCACCATCAGACAGATGAAAAAGATCAGGCATTGCCAGAGCTTCAGCTCCCTCCTGTTCCGCGGTTTCTTCAGTCCTCTTGGCGCAGTGCCGGAAATACTCTCATATGGCACCCACTCGTGCACGAAACGATTCCCGTTTCCGTATACATAAGTCCGACAATTATTATCCATCTGCTTCAATTTCCTTTAACTGTTCCTTAAAAGATTTTCTCTTCCTGGTCCGTGTAATTTCCATAATATCGAGCGCGGTGATGTCAATCACCTGCGGCTGCGAGGGATCCTTCCGGAATTCCTCCGTCATCCGTTCTCGGAGCCTTTTCTGGTCTCCCGGCTCTCTCATATTGATGAAATCCACAAGAATCGTTCCCGAAAGCTGCCGGAGACGGATCTGGCGTGCAATCTCGGGAGCCGCTTCATCATTGGTCATCTGCACGGTTTTGGAGAAGCTTTTATTTCCGGAATAACGTCCCGTGTTCACATCGACGGACACAAAAGCCTCCGTCTGTTCGATCACGAGGAACCCCCCGGACTTCAGCCACACGGTCCGGCTCTGAAGAGCCTCAAAGAGCGTCGTCAGGTTGTACAGCTTATAGAGATCCACCATCCGGTCCGCGTAGAGAACCGCCTCGGGACGATCATCCTTCGAGAATGTCCGGTCGATATAAGCATCCAGCTCCCGCTTTGTCTCCGGATCGTCGGTGACGAGCCGTTTCAGATCCCGGGCCGGGCATTGCTTCAGAAGATAGATCGCGTCACTCTCCGACTGGTACAGGCAGGAGTAACAGGTTCTCTCCGCGCCATGATCCAGAATCCGTTTCATCTGACCGGAAAGAGCTTCCCATTCCCTCAGAAGTTCCTTCTCATCCGCCTCGGCGGCATTGGTTCTGACAATAATGCCGAAGCTCGCATCGAACAATGGGCGAAAAAAATCCTCCAGCCGCTTCCGGTCCTCCTCCTTCAGCTTTCTTGACAGGTTCAGCGTTTTTCTCTCCGAAGTCAGAACCAGAAACCTTCCCGGAATCGCAAGACTCTGCGTCAGCCTCGGAAGCTTCTGCTTCATCGCCTCTTTCTCAACCTGAACCACAATCTCATCCCCTGCCTTCAGCGTCCGGTCCCGCCTCGAATGCCTGGGTGGAAGCGGAAGGTAACCGTTCTGATCCGGACCAAGCCGGACAAAAGCGGCATTCAGATTATTCTGAATGGTCTCAACCTTGCCCACATAAATGTTTCCGAGAAGAGACTGCCTGTCCTTTCTCCGAATGAAGAATTCCACCGGTCTGTCATCCTCATAAAGCACCGATGCCAGACAAGGAACCTCTCCCGCCGGATATTCTGCAATTACGATCTTCTTCTCTCCCATTTCCGCTCTGTTCCTCTCGCTTTGTCTGTCCTGCCTCATTCATCCGGCAGGTCATTCCCGTGCCGCTATCGGGAGACCGGCTTTGAAGACGCCCGGTCCAGCGGCACAAGCAGCAGACCGGCTTCAAAGACACCCGGTCCAGCAGCACATTCAGGAGACCGGCTTCAAAGACGCCCGGTCCAGCGGCACAAGCTTCCGGTTTTCCTCCGTCCCGATATTCGTATAGATGTCGTTGCGGTGAATCAGGAGACTGTGCTCCGCAAGATCAAACCCCGCGAATCCGGCAAAGGCGCTCATGACGAGCTCCGGCTTGAGGTTGCTGACGCTCCCTGCAGAAAGCAGCATGTGAAACGCGGTGCGTTCCGCGTCCGTCCCCTGCGGATGCTCCGCCAGTGTCCGGTCATCCAGCTCTGTAACGTTCATCTCATAGATCCAGGGAAGAATATCCGTCTCTGCCTCACTCCGCTTTGTCTTCCGAAGCACGATCACCGACGGGCCGGAAAGAAACGACTTCAGCTTCTCCCGCAGCTGTTCTGGATCCGGAAGTCTGACGCTGTCCTTGCGAAAGCTCACGGTATAGTCAGCCGCATTTACAAGCGTCATGCATTTCTCCGCCTTTGTGATCCCGATTCGGACGCAGCTTTCCGCATGCATTCCGGGAACCATCTGTGCATTCAGGCGCTCAAGAATCTCCGACTCCGGAATTTCTTCCTTCAGATCGAGGTCAAAATACTCCCCGCTGCTCGTCTTGCCCACGCCGAGCGGCGCCGCAAAGGACATCAGCATGTGCGGGCTGAAGCCCTCGGACAGCGATACCGGAAGCTCCGCTCTGCGGATCGCCTTCTGAAAGAAACGCATCACATCCAGATGGCCTATGAATTTCAGGCATCCCGTCTTTGTAAATTTAATCCTGACTCTCATAGCACACCCCTCCGTTGTACACGCGGCAGCCGCAACCGCTGCATCTCTGCCGGCAGTTCGGCGTCACAACGCCCTCCTTTGCCCGCTTCCACTCACGGATCAGGAAATCCCGGCTCACCTGACAGTCCAGGAAATCCCACGGAAGCAGCTCCGAAGTATCTCTCTCGCGAGCCGTATAGAAATACGGATCCATTCCGCACTCCCGGAAGCTTTCCTGCCACCTTTCCTCATCAAAATACTCGCTCCAGGCATCGAAAATCGCCCCTTTGCGGTACGCCTTCTCGATTGCCTGCGCCACGCGTCGGTCGCCCCTGGCGAGGACACCCTCCAGAACAGAGATATAGGCGTCGTGGTAGGTGTATCGTATGCTCTTCTGATTCAGCATGGCGCGTACCTCATCCTTGACCATATGCGCCTTGTCAAGGAATTCCTGCTCCTTGTCCATACGTGCCCACTGAAATGGAGTAAAGGGCTTCGGAACAAAGAACGAGCTGCTGGCGTTGATGCTGACTTTACCCGTTCTCTTCTCCTTCGGAATATTGTCATAGTAACACTCCGCGACTTTTTCGCACAGATGAGCGATGTCCTTGACATCCTCCTCCTTTTCTCCCGGAAGGCCAAGCATGAAATAGAGCTTTACCTTGTTCCAGCCGCCGCGGAACGCCTCCAGAGCGCCGTTCAGAATATCCGCCTCGGTGATGCCCTTGTTGATAACGTCGCGCATCCGCTGTGAACCGGCCTCCGCCGCGAAGGTCAGACTGCTCTTCTTCACATCCTGCACCTTCGACATCACATCGAGCGAAAAGGCGTCTATACGGAGGGAAGGCAGCGAAATGTTGATTCCCTTTTCCTTACAGATCTGGATCAGGAAGGTCAGCAGCTCGTCCAGCTCCGAATAATCGCTGCTGGAAAGCGAGCTCAGGGAAATCTCGTCGTATCCCGTATTTTTCAGCATGATCTCCGCCTGCCGCTTCAGCCGCTCCACATTCTTCTCGCGCAGAGGACGGTAAATCATTCCCGCCTGGCAGAAACGGCATCCCCGGATGCATCCCCTCTGAATCTCCAGCACAACTCTGTCCTGTGTGGCCTGAAGATAAGGAACGATCGGAGCTTCCGGATAAGACACCCCATTGAAATCCATGACGATTCTCTTCCGGACCTTAGCGGGTACACCTTCCACTGTCGGACCGAAGGACGCCAGCGTCCCGTCCTCCTTGTAGGTGGCGCTGTAAAACTGCGGCACATAGATCCCCTCGATCCGGGAGGCCCGAAGAAGAAAATCCCGGCGGCTCATGCCGGTACTTTTTTTCTCCCGGTAGAGATTGAACAGCTCATCGTATGCGACCTCGCCCTCTCCGATATAAAACAGATCGAAGAATTCTGCGATCGGCTCCGGATTGTACGTGCATGGACCGCCGCCGATCACGATGGGCTCATCCTCTCCCCTGTCCGCGGCGTGCAGAGTGATCCCGGACAGATCCAGGATCTGCAGGATATTCGTGTAGCACATCTCATACTGAATCGTGATGCCGAGAAAATCAAAGGAGCGTACCGGTTCCTGTGACTCAAGGGCAAAGAGCGGAATCTTCTTCTCCCGCATAACCTTATCCAGATCCGGCCATGGAGAATAGACTCTCTCACACCAGACGTCTTCTCTTTTATTAAACATGTCATACAGGATCTGAATTCCCAGATGAGACATGCCGATCTCATACACATCCGGAAAACACATACAGAAGCGAATCATTTTCTCCAAATCGGGGGAGGCCGACTTGTCAACCGCGTTCACCTCATTGCCGATATATCTGGCAGGCTTGTCAATTGACAGCAGAATTTCATCGCTCAATGCCAATCTTCTCATACATTCACCCTTCACTTCCTATCATTCGACGTTTTCCTGTCCGGCTGATTTCTGTATCTCACTCACCGGCTCTTTCTTCATCCCGCGAATGATATCATCGCGAAACATCGAGAATTTATCCATCGGATAATCCTCCAGGTTCTTCAACACCTTTCTGTCATCTGCCTTCTTCAACAGCTTCTCACGATCCTTCATGATCTCTGCCGCAGTTACCTTACGGGACGGTCCGCCCACGCAGCCGCCGGGACAGATCATACCCTCGATGAAGTCCTCCTGCAGTCTGCCGAACTTCAGCATCGTAAGTGCCTTTTTGCACTCCGGCCCGCCGGCAGCCTTCAAAAGCCGGATTCCGGACGTATCCTCTCCGCGCTCCTTCATGCACTCAATCACAGCATTTGCGACACCTCCCGAGGTGGCGAATCTCTTTCCGAAGATAGATGCCTCCTGATACGGATCGGTACACGGCTTCAGCTCCACATCCCTGGAGCGAAGCAGCGCCGAGAACTCACCGTAGGTCATGACGTAATCCGCGTTTTTCGGCACGCCCTCTACGTCTGCCGCCTCGGATTTCTTCGCCACGCAGGGTCCGAGAAAAACCGTGACACAGCCCGGATGCATGGCCTTCAGATACCTCGACACCGCACACATCGGAGATACGACGGTGGACATATTCTCCTTATACTGCTCCGGGAAATGTACCTTCAACATATTGATAAAGGCCGAGCAACAGGAGGTGGTCATCTTGCGTCCCTCTTTCCGCGCCTCGCTCCACTCCTCAGACTCATAGGCGGCGGTCATATCTGCGCCGAGGCCGACCTCGACCAGATCCTTGAATCCGAGCTCCTTAACCGCCTGGCGGACCGAACCCATGGTGATATCCGGTCCGTACTGTCCCTCGGTCGCCGGCGCGACCATCGCGTAGACTTCCTTTCCTGCCTTGATGTCCCGGATGATGTCCACCAGATAAGATTTCGACGCAGGTGCTCCGAACGGACACGAATGAATGCAGAGACCGCACTGAATGCATTTGGAATCGTCAATGACACAGATTCCGTACTCGTCATAGGTAATGGCGCCTACCGGGCAGGCCTTCTTGCAGGGCCGCACCAGATGAACAATCGCATTGTAAGGGCACGCCTCCGCGCATTTTCCGCACTCCTTGCACTTCGTCGCATCGATGTGCGAACGATGCGCTCCCATTTCGATCGCCCCGAACTTACAGGAACTCTGACAGGGCTGTCCCATGCATTTCCGGCAGTTATCGGTAACCGTATACGCGGAAATCGGGCACTCCTCACACGCCGGCCCGAGAACGCGCACGATATTCTTCGAGGTGTCGTTGGGATCCGGGTTCTTTCCCTCCGCCAGACGAATCCGACGTTTGATCAGCTCACGGTCCTTGTAGACACAGCATCTGTATTTCGCCAGCGGCCCCGGGCTCAGCTTCAGGATCAGCTTCTCCTTGCCATCCTCATCCAGCTCATCCTTCCATGCGAGCCGCGCTGTCTCCTCGAGAATCTTATGTTTCAGCTGAATCAGATTTTCATCATTCGTAACCATGTCATACATCCTTTCCTGCGGAAAAAAACGCGTATTGCGGGTTTCTTCTTACTTCTGCGATGTCTTTCGCATACCCAGTGTACTATGTTTGACGGACCGATTCAACCGATACCCGCCCGTCCGCACATATGTTCCTCCAAAAAAACACCGGCCGGTTACACGCCGCTGAAACGGCAGGAAAATCCTTGCGTTTTCTTTTTTTAAAGAATTTGCTATAATGGAGCAGCCGGTCCTTATGCCGTGAATAACAGCTTAAAATACGGATAAATGATCTGATTGGAGGAATTTATGAAGTTTTACTATCCCGTAATTGTAAAAAAGACCGAGAACGGTTATCACGCGAAATTTGCCGATCTTGAGATGTGCGAGGCAGACGGCGATACCCTTGACGAGGTACTGGACAACGCGAAGGACGCCGCCTACAACTGGATCGAGGCGGAGCTTCAGGAGCCGGACCCGCAGCTTCCGCCGTCCTCGGACAAGGCCGATCTTGAAGCAGAAGCCGCAGAGGATGAGATCGTCCGGGAGATCCTCGTCACCTACCGGATGATGGAGGGCTGGGAGGAGTAAATTGCTCCCGCCTCCCTCTCTCGGCGTGCCGGGATGCGCAATCGGCTCCCCTGTCACTTAGTATCCCCTGTCACTGCTCAGCATATAGAGAAGGGCGTTGCAGATGCAGGCCGCGATGTTGCTGCCTCCCTTGCGCCCTCTTGCAACGATATACGGAACATCCGTCTGCATGATCAGCTCCTTTGACTGCACGACATTCACAAAGCCGACCGGAACGCCGATGATGAGCTCCGGATTCAGCGTTCCGCTCTCGATCATCTCATAGAGGCGCACCAGCGCCGTCGGTGCATTCCCGATGGCAAAAATAAGCTTCCGGTCCAGTCTCGCAGCTTTTTCCATGCAGACAGCCGCACGGGTGACGCCCCTCTTTTTTGCCTCCTCCGCGACATCCGGATCCGACATGAAGCACAGCGCCTCTCCACCGTAGCGCCCGAGCGCATGCTTATTGATTCCGGCCTGCGCCATATGCGTGTCCGTCACGATGCTCGCCCCTTCGCGAATCGCATCAAGCGCCTTCTCCACAACATTTTCTGAAAAGCAGAGATGATCCGCATAGTCAAAATCCGCGCTGGTGTGGATGCAGCGCTTTACAATCAGCTCCGTTCCCGGAAGCAGAAGACCGTTCTTATCTCCCAGCTCCTCCGTGATGATCGCAAAGCTTCGCTTCTCGATATCCATCGGTTTTACATTTTCCAGTTCTATCTTCACTTCTGACATAAGTAAATTCCCGTCCTTCTTGTAAACCCTGCGCTTTTTATGATGTTTCTTTTCCTATTAAGATTTTCAGCCTAACTATTTCCACACAGCCGAAGATAAAATCCTTATGAAAGGCCCGTTTCAAGGATCTCATAGATTTTCTTCAGATCCATATTTTTTCGAAGTTCAGATGCCAGAATATCATACTGGCTTTCCTTGAACGTCTGATAATCCACCCCCGTCATCTCCGAGGTGTCGATTCCCTTCCTTCGCCCCAGGGCCTCTACAATTCTGTCCGCCACCATTTCCCGGTCGAAGACACTGTGGACATAGGTTCCGTATACATTTTCACGCTGAGCGCCGTCCTGCTTTTCGGCTGCATTTTCCACGTTTGTATCGCGGATGCGCACCGCAGGCGCAGCATTCTCGTTCAATGTGCTGACGCCCATGTGGATCTCATACCCCTCGATCGCCGTGCCGGAAAGATTCTCCAGTGCACCGTGAATCTCTCCGAAACAGCCTTCCACCCGGGTCCGCGTCTTCTCCCCTGCAAATACGGTATGCATCGGAAGCAGTCCCATGCCCTTGATGGAACCGCCGTTCTCTACCCCAAGAGGATCGGAAAGCGTCTCTCCCAGCATCTGATAGCCGCCGCAGACTCCGAAAATCACGGTACCCTCCGAGGCCGCCTTCAGGACCGCCGCCTCGAGACCATTCTGGCGCATCCAGAGCAGATCCTCCATGGTATTTTTCGTGCCCGGAAGAATGATCATATCCGGCTTTTTGAGCTCGGAGACACGGTCCACATACCGAAGCGAGACGCCCTTCATCTTCTCAAACGGATTGAAATCCGTGAAGTTCGAGATTCTCGGCGTGCGGATGACCGCGATATCGATCGCGGCGACCGTCTGATTCCCCGTAAACCGCTCCGTGAGACTGTCTTCATCCTCCACCTCAATGTGAAGGTAAGGAGCGACGCCGACGACCGGAATGCCGCAGCGTTCCTCCAGCATCTGAATTCCCGGATCCAGTATCGTCCGGTCTCCCCGGAACTTGTTGATCACAAGTCCCTTCACCATCTCCCGCTCGTCCTCCTCCAGAAGCTCGACGGTCCCGATCAGCTGGGCAAAAACACCGCCCCGGTCGATATCACCGACCAGAAGAACCGGCGCTCCCGCGATCTTTGCCATGCCCATGTTCACAAAGCAGTCGGCGTCCTTCAGGTTGATCTCCGCCGGACTTCCGGCTCCCTCGATCACGATGATATCATTCTCCGCCGCGAGGGATTCATAAGCCTTTCTGACCTCCGGGATCAGGTTGGGCTTGTAGCGGAAATACTCCCTTGCATCCATGTTTCCCAGAACCTCACCGTTGACAATGACCTGCGATCCGGTGTCGTTCGTCGGCTTCAAGAGAATCGGGTTCATCCGCACATCCGGTTCCACCCCCGCGCACTCCGCCTGCATGACCTGTGCCCGTCCCATCTCAAGCCCCTGGCGTGTGATAAAAGAATTCAGCGCCATATTCTGTGCCTTAAAGGGAGCCACCCGATATCCGTCCTGTCTGAAAATGCGGCACAGTCCTGCGGCGATCAGACTTTTCCCCGCATTGGACATCGTGCCCTGAATCATGATTGCTTTTGCCATAATCAAATCCTCTTATCTGGTTTCTCTGTATTCTTCCGGACCATTCCGAGCGCCTCAATCAGCTTCTCATTCTCCGCGTGCAGCCGCACCGCCGCCCGATAATAGCCTTCCCCGAGATTGTGGTAATTGGAGCAGTCCCGAATCATGACGCCATAGGGCAGGAGCTTCTCGCAAAGTCCCTTCTCGCCCTTGAAAAAAACATAATTGGCCCGGGAGTCGAATACCCGGAATCCCAGCTTTTCAAGGGATTCCTTCAGATAAGCGCGCTCCTCCTTTACAATGCTTCTGGCCCGTTCCACATATCCTTCTTCCCGGAGCGCGGCTACACCGGCCTCCTGCGCCGGAATCGAGACATTCCACGGCTGCACCGCCGCGCGCATCTGCGAGAGCAGACCGGCATCCGCCGTCATTCCATATCCCAGCCGGAGACCGGCCATCGCATATCGCTTGGTAAATGCTTTTAAAATAAAGATCTCCGGTTCTTCCTTCAGATAGTTCCGGATCGTCATACGCTCCGGATCCTCGCAGAAATCCTGGAAACACTCATCTGTAAAAAGACGCACGCCCCGCGTCCGGCACGTCCGGATAATCGCTTTCATCAGCTCCATCTCCACCGGGACACCGGTCGGGTTGTTCGGGTTGCAGAGAACAACGACATCCAGATCGTCTGTGATGGCATTTAAAAAATCCGCTGTCAAACGGTATCCATCGGCCTCCCGAAGAGGAAAGAGACGTACCCGGCAGCCGACGCTTTGCAGCGCCTGCTCGTATTCCGCAAAGGTCGGAGCAAGAATCAGCGCCTGTTTCGGACGAAGGGCCCACGCATACGCGAAAATCACCTCCGCCGCGCCGTTCCCGCAGAACAGATATCCCTCCGGCACCTTCTCATACCCGGACAGAGCCCGGATCAGCTTCTCCTGCCGCACATCGGGGTAGTGAACGATCCTTGTCATACTCTCCTGTGCCGCACGGATCACGCTCTCCGGCGTTCCGAGCGGATTCATATTCGATGAAAAATCAATAACGCCGGGATGCCGGTAGACATCCCCGCCATGTACACTCTTAACCATTTCTTCACCTTTGGGATTGCGCGAGTGCATAGCAACAGAGCAATCCCTAGCTTTTATTTACGCGAACAGTGAGCTGCATCCGAATGCGAAGTATTCGTGTGCGGCGAACGTCGCGATAGCGAGATAAAACTCGCGCAGCGTGTTTTATCTCGTTGTCTGCAGTACCATGTATCGTATTCTAAAAGCATCACCGGAATCACTTCTGTTCACGCACCGCTAATATGGCTGAGATTTTACAATACCTTTGCATGAAAATTACTGTAAAAACCCTGCCATTCAGATATACCGTGAACAGAAGCCCAGAATCAACAGCCGCACAACCGCCGAAAGGACAAATGCCAGCAGCGCTGTTGCATACATGATCCGGTTTGCCCGGGGAATGTCCTCCGGCTCGATCTCACGAATCGGATCCCCGATGTACGGCTTCCGGTGTAGCTCTCCGAAATACCACGCGTCTCCTGCAAGCCGGATATCCAGCGCGCCGGCCATGGCAGCCTCTGTGTGCGCCGAATTGGGGCTCGCGTGCTTCAAGCGGTCGCGCTTGAAAATTTTCATGGCATTCTTCCCGTCCTTTCCGCAGATCGAAGCGGCAAGCACCATGAGAATGCCCGAAATTCTCGCCGGAAGAAAGTTCAGCACATCGTCCAGCCTGGCCGCAAAGGTCCCGAACCAGCGATACCGGTCGTTCACATATCCGATCATCGAATCCATCGTATTGACGGACTTGTAGAAGAATCCGCCGGCTGCCCCGCCGATCATCAGAAAAATCAGCGGCGCCACAACGCCGTCAGAGGCGTTTTCGGCGACCGTCTCGACCGCCGCCTTTGTGACGCCGGTCATATCCAGCCGTTCCGTATCCCGGCCGACAATCATGGAGACCGCTCTCCTGGCCTTCGTGAGATCTCCGCTCTTCACCTCGCGGTATACCTTCATGCTCTCATCCCGGAGCGATCTGGCTGCCAGAATCTGATAGCACCAGAAGGTCTCTACAGCAAATCCCAGCCAGAAGTTCAGATGGTAGAAAAGCCTTAAAACAAGCGCCGGAATCAGAGTGCTGACTGCGATGACGCAGACCGCGGTGCATACTCCGGCTGTCCGCTCCCCGTTTTTTCCGGAAGGAAAGAGCCTCCGAAAGACCTTTTCAAACAACGTGATGCATTTTCCGATAAGCTGAACCGGGTGGTACAGCCCGTGCGGATCACCGATCAAAAGGTCGAGAATTCCGCCGAGCAGCACCGCCGGAACAATGTGGTCAAAGGTTTCTATTATCATAATGCTCTGCACACCTCTTGATAAATGCAGCGGCCACCTTCGGATTCGCGTAGAAATACAGGTGCGGGAATCCGGCGTACAGGCTGTCCGTGCTTCTGACGCACCGCCAGGAACGGTTTCCCGCCGGCTTCCTGGCGAGGAAGGTATCGCCTGGATTTTCCGATTCATAGTAGTGAAATTCGTGGGACCGTATCTCTCCGACGTCGCTTCCGAACATCGTTCCGCCGGTGAGCGTCACATAGCCGAACCTGGTCAGATGGCCGGTATAAAACGCGTTCTCCGGAAAAACGCCTGCCATCGGCCACGCATTTCCGTCGGGATCGGTAAGCGTCCGGTGGAGATAGAGAAATCCCCCGCATTCCGCAAGCGTCGGAAGCCCTCCGAGCACCGCTTCACGAATGGACTCCCGCATGGAAACGTTCTCCGAGAGCTCTTTTCCGTACAGCTCCGGGTATCCCCCATGAAGCAGGAGACCATCCAGATTGTCGGGAAGGCAGACGTCGTGAATCGGAGAAAAGGGAACGAGCTCCGCGCCCATCTCCCGCAGAAGATCCAGATTGTCCGCATAGAAAAAGCAGAAGGCTTCATCCCTCGCAAGCCCGATCCGGAGCTTACCTGGTCCGCCTGTTCCCTGACTGTTTCTTTCCGGATCGACGAAATCGCCCCCCTGCACGGCTGGTTTTTTCAGGGTATTCTCCCCTGGACCTGCTGCCGCGCAATGCTTCATCGGAGGATGCACCGGAAGCGCCGGTGCACCCGCGGCGATTTCAAGGATCTGGTCCAGGTCCAGCGTCTGATCCAGAATATCCGCGAGACGGTCCAGCTTATCCTGGAAGGAGGCAATCTCATCCGGCATCAGAAGCCCCAGATGCCGGCTCTCCAGCGCACAGTCCTTCACAACCGGCACGTAGCCGACCACAGGGATACCGATCTCTCTCTCAATCATTTCCTTCATCCTCGGGTAGAGCCCCGCGGAAACCCGGTTCAGAATCAATCCGCGGATGCAGGGCTTTTCCTGAAAGTCCAGAAATCCCCGGATCATCGGAAGCACCGAGCGACTGACCCCCTTTGCCGGAACGATCAGCAGCACCGGCGTGTCCGTGACAGAAGCCAGGTCGCTCGCGCCTGCCCGGGAGCTGTCGATTCCCATTCCGTCAAAATATCCCATCACGCCTTCCAAAACCGCGAGATCCGCATCCTGCGCGTTTTTCGCCAGAAGACTTCTGGTCGTATCCGGGTCCGTAAAAAACGTATCCAGGTTCCGGCTCTTCGTGCCAAGCACCTTCGAATGAAACATCGGATCGATAAAATCCGGACCGCATTTAAACGAGGCCGACTTACGCCCCTTCTTCTTGAGAAGATTTAAAAGGCCACAGGTGATCAGCGTCTTCCCGCTTCCGCTGGCCGGCGCCGCAATCATGATCCGGCTGATTTTGATTTGCTCCATATTATCCATGCGTACCTTATATACACCTTTATCCATTGCTTTTAAATGTTTCTTCCTCAAGCTTTTCGCCGTCGACTCCGGTGTGGACAAATGCTCTCTTCACGTCGTCCTCTGATCCTTCCCCCCGGGCCCCTTCCACCGTGATCACATAGACCGGATTCTGCCCCATCATCATGTGATAGGGTCCCGTCTTCTTGGATTTCGCAACCGTGACACACGCGATATCCGGTTCCCCGAACGGAAGCTTTTTCAATATCTCCAGCGCCTGAGTGACCGTCTCCAGCGTGATGGCATTGAGCACGACACGGATCCCGGGATTCTTCTCCAAAAGAATCCGGAGGATCTGCTCCATATTTCCGCCGGTTCCGCCCAGAAAGGCATGGGTCGGCGCCGGAAGATCCTGCAGCGCCTCCGGCGCCGGGCCTTCCACGATTTCCATGTTATCCACGCGGAATTTCAGCTTGTTGGAATACAAAAGGCGCACCGCAAAGGGATTTCTTTCAATCGAATAAACCTTTCCGTTCACCGCCCGGAGTGCCGCCTCCACCGAACACGAGCCGCTGCCGGCGCCGATGTCGTATACGACCGACCGGTCCGTCAGACGAAGCTTTCCGATAGAAACGATGCGGACCTCCTCCTTCGTCATGGGCACCTTGTCCCGGATAAACTCCTCATCCGCGATTCCGCTTGTAACCACGGGATTCACATTCGGATTTTCCAGAAGGATCACGCTGAGAGGAGATGATACATAGTCCGCAAAATCAACCGGGCGGCCTGACTGGATTTTTTCATCCGGATACCCGAGATTTTCACCGATATGCACCGTCACCTCATTCATATCATAGGTGATCAGCTTTTTGCAGATCTCTGCCGCCGCGTCCTTCGTCCCGAGGATGGAAAAGACCTTCTTGTTCCGGCAAATCTCGCCGATGATATTGCAGCTTCTCCCGTGCATGCTCGTGAGCTTCACGTCCTCCCACGCGATTCGCAGCTGACTTGAGAAATAGACGACAGAAGAGATTCCCGGCATAACCCGGATCGGATTGTCGGGACTGTTCAGCGTCTGAAGCGCTGCATACAGCTTCTTCGCCCCGCTGAAAAAACCGACATCGCCGGACAGCAGCACGGAGATTCTGGAAGCCTCCGGATGCGCGTCAATTACCGCGGCGACCTTTGCCGGGAGATATTCCGCAAAGGTTTCCTGCCCGTCCCTCGCAATGTCCTTCAGCATCCGTTCCGCCCCGATCAAAACCTCGGAGGAACGGATAAAATCCGCAGCCTCCACCGTCAGTCCTTTTTCGGTTCCCATACCAATGCCAATCACGGCAATTTCACTCATAGATCCCTCTCCTGTCCCTTCTTCTGTCAGATCTCCTGCTCATTCTTTAAGCCCGATCTCCCGTCCATCTTTTTCCCGGATCTGTCTCACGCACTCCTCTACCGAGATACCCGTGTCCCCGGCCGGTCTCCGGATGATCACCATCCGGCAGCCACAGGCTCTTGCCGCACTCTCCTTTTCCGGGAATCCGCCTTCTCTTCCGGTATCCTTCGTGACCAGATACCTTGCTCCCGTCTGATGGATCAGAGCAATATTCATCTCCTCGGAAAACGGCCCCTGCATACAGATCAGATTTTTTCCCTGAAAACCGATCTCCGCGCAGGAAGCCACCACAGACGGCAGGGAGAGGACTCTGGCATACAGGCGTTCCCGGTACCCCGGAACGGTCGTGAAGACCGGAAGCTCCTTGCTCCCGGTCGTCAGAAGCACATTTCCCTCTGTGCCGGCAATCCATGCGGCCGCCTCCTCTGTGCTTCCGACCACGATATTTCCGTCGGAAAGCTCGTAGAAATCGTCCTTTCTTGTCGTACCGCGCAGGACACGCACATATTTCCTTCCCGCCTCCTTACAGGCGTTCCGGATATTCTCTGTCACCTCAACGGCGTACGGATGCGTGGCGTCGATCACGATGGCCCGCTCATCCGTATTCTCCCGGATCTCCCGCACCATTTCCGCTTCCGTAAGCCGTCCGCTCCGGACATCCACATTTTTTCCCGGAGCGATCAGGCTTTTGCCATATTCCGTCGCCGTAAAGCAGCAGATCCTGTGCTCACCCAGATCCCTCAGCCGGTCCGCCAGGACACGGCCCTCTGTCGTGCCCGCGAACAAGAATAGATCATACATTTCGATATCCTCTCGGTGTCACCATATGTCCGTTGACGATCTTTGTCTGCGAATTTCCGATGAATACGGTCGTAAACATGTTGACCGGCGTATCCCGCAGCTCACGGAGCGTCAGGATCTTCATCGACTCTCCCTCTCTTCCGATATTCTCCACGATTCCGCATACCGTATCCTCCTTCCGGTACGCAAGGAGGATGTCACAGGCCTTCTGAAGATAATCCGATCTCTTGCGGCTCTGCGGGTTATAAAGCACGATAGCGAAATCCGCCTCGCCCGCCGCGGCCAGCCGCTTCTCGATCTTATCCATCGGTGTCAGGAGATCGGACAGGCTGATCAGACAGAAGTCGTGAATCAGCGGCGCTCCCAGCACAGCGGCGCCTCCAAGAGCTGCCGTTACGCCCGGAATAATCTTAAGAGATACCTCCGGATAACGCTCCCCGACCTCGTACATCAGTCCCGCCATTCCGTACACACCCGCGTCGCCGCTGCAGATCATGGACACCCTCTTGTCCTTTTCTGCTTCCTCGAAAGCCAGAACGCAGCGGTCCACCTCCTTCCGCATCGGGGTGGACAGAAACTCCTTCCCCGGCAGATGATCGCGCACAAGGTCGATATACACGGTGTATCCGATGATCGTATCGCTGCTCTGCAGCGCCTCTGCTGCTTCTACCGTCATTTTGTCCCAGGCACCCGGCCCGATACCTACCACATTTATCTGTTTCATCGCTTTTCCCAAAGGCGGAGCCGACCCTCCGCGCTCTCCTTTATTATTTAATATTCCGTTTTCTTAACCGACCTTAATCTTCCGGTTCAGGAGCGCAACCGCCAGCGTCACGCCGTCCTCCGATACCTTTCGTATGATCAGATCGCCTCCGCCGTCACAGACCGCGCTTCGTTCGCACACATTGTCGGTACCTGTCGTTTTCTTCACAAATTCAGACTTTGTAAAGCTACCCTCCACCGCATTCAGTTCTTCCGCTGAAAAGGTGTGCAGCGGCACAGACATCGAGCTGCAGTACTCGACGAGGCCCGGCTCATCCTTCTTCAGATCGATGCTGGCAACCGAGGCAACGGCTTCCGGGTACAGACTGTACTGACGCAGCGTATCGTCCACCAGCTTCCGGATCGCCGGTGCCTGCGTTCCCTTCTTGCATCCGATTCCCAGGGCCAGGCACTTCGGGATCAGCCACAGCGTGTGATCAAAATACTGCCGGTTATAGGACGGGCTGATGTAGATCCCAAGAGAGGTTCCCTCCTCTTCGTTCTCCGCACTTAAGGCCCTTGCCGTATCCAGCTTATCCGACCAGTAAATTCCCTCCGGAAGCTCTCCCTCAACCGGAAAATGCGTGTAGAATCCGACCGGCTCGCCCGCGAGCAGAGCCGCCGAAACCTCCTTGGCATAGGTCATGTTTGAGATTACCATGTCATTTTTTTCCGCATAGACATCGACCGCGAATTTATGACTCACATCGGTCGCCGTCGTGATGACCGGAATGCTTCCGAGCCCCGCCGACAGGTTCTCCACCATTTCGTTGGCTCCTCCGATGTGCCCGGACAGAAGAGAAATACAGAACTTTCCTCTCTCATCCACCACAATCACCGCAGGATCTGTGCGTTTATCCCGTACAAATGGCGCGATCGCGCGCACCGCGATGCCCGCCGCCCCCACAAAAATGAGCGTGTCACAGGTGTCAAAGTTTTTTCCGGCCCACTCCTGAACCGGAACGGTCAGCTCCCGGAAGCCCGTGCCTGCCAGATACTTTCCCTTGCCGTACCATTCAATCTCCGCTGCTTCCGAATCCTCCGCCGTCAAAGCCCCTTGCAGAACACGAATGATTCGTTTCGACACTTCGCTACCCGATTTTGTAAAACATATTCCTGCAATCTTCATTCGTAAAACCCCTGTCTGTCAGTCTGCCACAAGATTCTATCCTTTTGCCGCAAGATTCTTCCCCCTCAGGAACCTTTTATTTCGCAGCCTCCCTGAACTCCGTCGTAAACCCCGGATCGTAAAGCTTCGACCGGTCATAGTGCGAATGCGTTACCACGTCACCGATGATCATCAGCGCGGTCTTCGTCACATGATTTTCCCGGGCTGTCTCCGCCAGAGTCCCGACGGTGCAAAGGTACGCCCGTTCATCCGGCCATGTCGCGCGGTAGACGATCGCCGCAGGTGTATCCGCGGTGTATCCGCCCTCGATCAGACGCCTGGAAAGCTCCTCCAGCATCCCGGTACTCAGAAAAACGACCATCGTCGCGTGATGCGCGGCAAAGGACTGAATGCTCTCCTTCTCCGGAACCGGCGTTCGCCCCTCCATCCGCGTAATGATCACACTCTGGGAGACATTCGGAAGCGTATACTCCAGATTCAGCGCAGACGCAGCTCCGCAGAAGGAGCTGACGCCCGGTGTGTAATCGTATTCGATTCTCTTTTCATCGAGCACATCCATCTGTTCCCGGATCGCTCCGTACAGGCAGGGATCGCCGGTATGAAGCCGAACGGTCATCCATCCATTTCTCTCTGCGTCAAATATCACGTCCAGAACTTCCTCCAGCGTCATCTTCGCGGAATTCCAGATCCTGCAGTCCTTCCGCGCGTACTCCAGAAGCTGCGGATTTACAAGCGAGCCTGCGTAAATGATGACATCCGCCTTCTCCAGATACTCCTTTCCGCGAACCGTGATCAGATCCGCCGCGCCGGAACCGGCGCCCACAAAATGTACCATTCTCTATTCCTCCTGTCACGTCCCCTGCCCCGGGACGGTGTTTTTTCATTCTGATATTTTCTCTGTCGCCCACCACTGAAATCGCAAAGATTGTACAGTACCTTTACCTGAGCATTACCGGCAGCTACAGCAGCTTTCCCTCTCACGCCTGTCTCCGCAGCTTCTCCATCAGATCCGGCACATTTTCCGTCCTTCCGAGCATTCCATAGACATTGGAGAAGATTACCGCTCCGGTTTCGATTCTTCCCTGCACCCTGGAATTCAGATAATACGCGATGCGGTCCGTGATGCTCTTCATGGACGCCTCAAAAAGCTCCTCCCTGCCTTCCTCTTTCAGAATCTTTAACGCGTCCTCTGTGGTGTTCGTCGCAAGAATCTTCCTCGCCAGGTCCGCGCCGCCACCGGCACGCAGCACCGCCGCGGCCATCAGCTCCGCCCGGCAGTCCGCCTCGTGCGAATGCGTATTCATAATTCCCCCGGAAAGCTTGATGAACTTCCCGATATGCGAAACAAATAAGATGCCTTTTACGCCCAGGTCCACCGCCATGTCAAGCGTCTCGCCGACGAAGTTGCTGCACTTCATCTCATGTGTGCGGACCAGATCCGGCATCTCCGAGGCGAATCGCTCGCCGAAGTTTCCCGGCGTGATGACCAGGTATTCACCACCGTTCTCGCGACGCATCTTCATCTCCACGCGGATCGTATCGATCAGTGCCTTTTCGCTCATCGGCATGACAATGCCGCTCGTTCCCAGCACAGAGATTCCGCCGACGATTCCCAGTCTCGGATTAAACGTCTTTTCCGCGATTTTCTTCCCATCCGGAATCCGGATGATCACAGAGATTCCGCCCGTATAGCCCTGTTCGCGGCAGACCTCCAGAACCCCCTTCGTAATCATTTCTCTGGGCACGTGGTTGATCGCCGCATTGCCGACCGGCTGGTCAAGCCCCGGCTTTGTCACCCGTCCGACGCCCTCGCCGCCGTCGATCTTCACACCGGCCTCTCCGGTTCTGGAAACCTCGGCGTAAATCAGTGCCCCGTTCGTCGCATCGATATCGTCTCCGCCGTCCTTCCGGACCGCGCAGCTCACCTTCTCCGGCGATCCGTTAACATCTCTCCGGATCTGAATATCTTCCACCGGCAAATGCAGCCGGATTCCCTTCGGCGTATCCAGGACAATTTCCTCGGTCTCCACGCCGGTCAGGAGTGTCCTCGTCCCTGCCTTGGCCGCTGCAGCGGCGCAGGAGCCGGTGGTGTAGCCCATCCGGAGCTTTTTGTGGTCATAGAGCACGAAAGAATCCTCAAGACCCGTTCGCGCGGAATTCCTTCCCTTTTCATTCGAACCGCTACTATTCTGTTCCCCGCCTGCTTCCATCATGTGCTTTATTTTTCCTTTTTCCATTGATGAATCAATTCCTCTGAACGCCGAAGCCAGTCGTCAAGTCCGGGATCCCCCGGAAAAATATCGCGAAATGCCTGATACTCGTCCCGAATGCCCTGCCCGTGCAGAACGCGGTAAGCTCCCGCATCGCTGCCGAGGGCGATCGGGATTCCCAGCTCCCGTCCCCTCCGGATATTTCTTCGAAGGCCGTCCCAGATCCTCTCCAGCACCGCGTCGGAAAAACGTCCGCCGCCGATCAGATTCCGGACCGTCGAGCAGGTCGGCACCCATACCGCACCGCTCTCCGCCAGAGCCTCCAGGCTTTCTTCGTTCTGAAAGTTTCCATGCTCCAGGGAATCCACACCGGCCCTTGCCGCGTCGATCACACTCCTGCTTCCGTTCGTGTGACTCATAACCTTCAGACCGGATTCATGGGCGATGTGCACCATCTCCCGGACGTCCGCGCCATCCAGTCCATCCTCCGAAAGCCCATCCGGAGTCTCAAAGGTCATGATTCCGGACGTCATGATCTTGATAAAATCTCCTCCCGCCTGCTTTACCTCCGAGACGAGCCGGGCATATTCCCGCAGATTCGAGAAGGGTCTTCCGACAACTCTGCCGTAATGATCCTCCCGGAAAATTGCAAAGACCGGTGTGAGATACCGGATCCCATACTCCGGAGCAAGTTTTCTTGCCAGGAGCGATACGCCGAAGTGATCCCCACCGTCACGCACGAAGGTCACGCCGGCGTCCCGGTACGCCCGGAGCTCTTTCCGGATCACAGACTCGTCCGGATGATCCCGGTGCGTCCTTACTGCGGTATGATAATCATAACCATTCATAAACAGGTGCGCATGGCACTCTCCGAACATTCCGATCCCCCGGCTTTCTCCTGGAAATATTGTAACGATTCAGCACCTCAATCTCCATTCAGCGCCTCAATCTCGATTCTGCACTTCAATCTCGAGAACCTGCGCTTTTCTTGATATGAGGAATCCGCAGATCTTTTCTGTCGGCATGAGGAACCCGCAGATTATTTCTGCCAGAATGAGGAACCCGCAGATCATTCCCGTCAGAATCCGCACCTGACACAAAGGCGGAGATCGTCTCCCGTTTCCCTGACGGAAAGCAGAAAACCATCTCCGTTTTCTACATGCCAATCATAATAGCTCTTGCGGGGAAATCCGTATCGTTCCAGCGCGGCCATGATCGTCCCTCCGTGAACCACCATGGCGACCTTCCCGTCCGGTTTCCCGCGCCTCTCTGACCTGAGGGCAAGCTCGCTGATCTCTCTGCGGAACGCGCGGCAGACTCTTTCCTGAAAGGACTGCATGGATTCTCCGCCCGGAAAAGGCAGCCTTCCGCCGCTGTCGATCCATCGCTGATAATCCGCATTCCCATCGAGCTCCTGATAGTTTTTATTTTCAAATGCGCCAAAATCGCACTCCCGGAAATCCGGCACAACCACCGGATCCGCCTCCGGAAACAAAATCTCCGCCGTCTCCACACAGCGTTTCATGGGGCTTACCAAAAGCACATCCGGGCGGAGCATTCCCATCTCCTTTAGGTCTTCCTGCTTCGTCCCAAGACGCGCTCTCTCGGAAGCAAGAAGCGGCTCATCCGTTGTGCCGATGTACCGCTTCTCTGTATTTCCCTTTGTTCTGCCATGTCGAATCATGAGAAGTTCCAGCATGCTTTCGTGACTCCTCCGTCACACTTTTTTGATAACGGTCGGTATTCCGCAAACGATCCGGATGACCTCATCCGCACGCGACGCGATTTCCGTACAGATTCTTCCATCGGCTTCCCGATACCGGCGGTCAAAATTGTCCGCGGGAACAATTCCATATCCCAGCTCGTTCGCCACGATGATGATGTCCGGATTTCTCGCCATCAGCTCTTCCACAAAGTTGTCCAGCGTGTCGCCGTTCTGCAGACTTCTCCCGACGAACTGATGAAAATGCATGACGCCCTTGCTGTGATAGATCTCATTTCTGGAACAGTCCTGTCCGTCTGCCCAGTCCTCCGGTGCTATGCCGTACTTTTCCTCCGCATAATGCGTTTTTCCCTGAAATGCACCGCCAATAATAAACTTCATACGATTATCCTCTCAACCATACTCTTCCGATGCCGCTGCCGACCACGGCCAGGATCAGCATCAGAAGCTCTGCGACCGATACAAAAAAGCCCGCCAGATCTCCCGTCATTCCCCCGAAGTAATGCATACATGTGTAATAATAAATCAGGAACGACAGTACCGAGCCGATGATCACGCAGATGCCCGTCACAGGCGCGATCAGAATCAGACAGATATAAAGCACTGCCAGATAAACGATCATCACACGCCACACCATTTTTTTCCTGGAATGACTGCCGAATGCGGCGGCAGTACCCTTCGGGTTCGCACTAGGGAAACTGACTACAGAGATCGCCGAATACGAGCGCGAGATTGCAAACATCAGGCACAGACAGGATACCGTGCTGCCGGATACCTCTGACGCAAAGCCGAGCGCAATCAGAAAAAAGACGCAGGACCCGATCACCGCAAACGCTCCCACATGGGAATCCTTCAGAATCCGCAGGCGCTCCTCCCTCGTTCTCCAGGAGCTCAGCGCGTCCGTCGTGTCGAGAAATCCGTCAAAATGAATTCCTCCCGTCACAAGAAGCGGAAGAACCACCGCGATGGCAGAACGAAGCAGGTCGGATGCGCCAAATGATCGGCATACCAGAAACCAAAGATATTCCAGACCTCCGATCACCAGGCCGATCCAGGGAAAAAAACACATCGAATATTTCATGCTTTTCTCCGACCACTCGATGTGCGGCATCGGAATCTTGGAATACATGGAGAACGCGACGATAAAGCTTTCCAATAATGATTTCAATGTACTCTTCCTTTACTTCACCGTGAGAGGAATGCCGTAAACCACCTCTGTGACATGGTCCGCCATTTCTCCGAGCTCCTGATTCACCAGGCCCATAAACTGCTGGAACACGCGGGTCGCATTGTCATAATCCACGCCGTCTGAATTGATCTCGTTCGTGACGATGATCAGATTTGCCGCGACCTCCATCAGATAGTTGAAACCGTCCAGCACGGAATTCACCGCATGAATTCCGGAAGCGTCCGGCAGAAACATCTCATTCGCCACGAGGTTTCCCACATCCTCCAGCAGCACATTGCAATTCTCCGGAATCGCGGCACCCGAGAGATTCGTCGGACATTCCACGGTTTCAAAATTCATCGGTGCTCTTCGATCGCGGTGCTTCTGTATACGCCTCGCGTTCTCCTGGTCCGAACCCGCAAACATGGTCGCGATGTAGATCCTTCTGCCCTCACCGAGCTCCAGAACCTTCTGCTCCGCATACGCGGATTTTCCACTCCCGGCACCGCCGGTAATTAAATGGATCATTTTAACTCCTTATACGCTTCAATATCATCCTCGTCAAAGGTTGACATTTTCTCATACACCTCAAGAGCCATATCCAGAACCGGAAACAGCACAACCGCGCCGGTTCCCTCTCCCAGGCACATGTCCGCGTGCAGCGCGGGGTCCTTGCCGAGCGTCTTCATCATCAGCTCTGCCGCAGGTTCGTGAGACATATGAGACGCGATCATATAATCTTTGGAGAGCGGGCAGATTTCAGAAGCCACAAGCGCCGCAACACCGGAGATAAAGCCGTCAATTACCACCGGAATTCCCTCCGCGGCCCCTCCGAGAAAAACGCCTGCCATACCCGCGATATCCAGACCGCCGATCTTCGCGAGAACATCTACCGGGTCGGAGGGATCCGGATGATTCACCTCAATCGCTCTCCGAATCGCGTCAATCTTCCGCTGAAGGCCATCCGATGTAAGCCCTGCGCCTCTTCCTGTCATCTTCTCCACCGGCTGCTTCAGGAAAAAAGAAGCAAGTGCGCTGCTCGTCGTGGTGTTGCCGATTCCCATCTCGCCTGTCGCAAGGATCCGATAGCCCTCCGCCTTCTTCTCCCGGACAAGAGCGATTCCCGTCTCCAGAGCCTTCACCGCATCCTCGCGCTTCATCGCCGGCCCCTTTGTCATATTCTTCGTCCCGTAGGAAATCTTGCAGTTCCGGACACAGGTATCCCTTGCAATTCCGATGTCGATTGGAAAAATATCCGCGCCCGCCTTCCGGCAAAGGATGCCTGCGGTAGCCTTCTCCGAAAGAAAGTTCTCCGCGACCTGTGCGGTCACCTCCTGCCCGGTCTGGGTCACGCCTTCCTCAACGACGCCGTTGTCGGCGCACATCGTGATAAGCCCCTTTTTGTCAAGCCTCACCCGTGACGTCCGCTGAATCCCGGCGATCTGAATGATCATGTCCTCCAGCTTTCCAAGACTGTGCAGAGGATGCGCGATCGCATTCCAGCGGTTCCTCGCTTCCTCCATGGCATTCCCGTCCGGCGCCTGTATCCTTTTCACCGTCTCCTCCAGGAGTCCGTCATACAGATCCAGTTTTCTCTCTTCGCTCATCTCTTATGCCCTCTGTCCTGTGTCCCATGCAGTTTTCCCGGTGCGTCGCATCATCGCTTTTCTCTCAGATGCCGAGCATCTTCCGGATAACATCCTTCATCTCGCTGATCTCCGCAACGGTGCTGTGACGGATCGGCGCGGTCTTGATCTCCTCGATCGCCGCCGGAATCTTCACGCCCGATACCTCATGCAGCGCGTCAAACTGCTCCAGATCCGTCATCGGATCATACTTCGCAGCGTCGATCGCATGAAGAACATTTCTTGCAAACTTATAAGGACTTGCCGTAGACGCGATAACGGTCGGAGTCGCATCTCCCGTCCGTTTCACATAAGCGTCATATACGGTCGCGGCAACCGCTGTGTGCGGATCGATAACGTAGCGGTCATTTGTATAAAGCTTATGAATGGTGGCAAAAACCTCATCCTCAGACGCGTAGCCACCCACAAAATCCGACAGCTTTGCCCGCATCTCCGGTGTGATCTCATATTTTCCGCCATCCGAAAGCGCCTTCATCAGAGACGCCGTCTTCGCAGCGTCCCGGTCCGCAATCAGATAGATGAGCCGTTCCAGGTTACTGGACACTAGGATATCCATGGACGGTGAGGACGTCAGAATGAACGGACGGTTCCGGTCATAGATTCCGGTAGAGAAGAAGTCAAAGAGAACCTTGTTCTCATTGGATGCACAGATCAGCTTTCCAACCGGCAATCCGATCTGCTTTGCGTAGTACGCCGCCAGGATATTTCCGAAGTTTCCGGTCGGAACAACGACATTGATAAGGTCTCCCGCCTTGATCACGCCGTCCCGGACGAGGGTGGCATAGGCGTATACATAGTAAGCCGCCTGCGGAACCAGGCGCCCGATATTGATCGAATTCGCGGAGCTGAACTGGATCCCGTGGGAAGCCATCTCCTCGTTCATCTCCCGGTCGCCGAAGATCTTCTTCACACCGGTCTGGGCGTCGTCGAAATTCCCCTTGATGGCAACCACGTGCGTATTCTCCCCCTTCTGGGTGCGCATCTGTCTCTCCTGAACCGGGCTCACGCCGCCCTCCGGATAGAACACGATGATCTCCGTCCCGGGAACATCCTGAAATCCCGCCATAGCCGCCTTTCCGGTGTCGCCGGAGGTGGCCGTCAGGATGCAGATCTTGTTCGTAATATTATTCTTCTTCGCGGCAGTGGTCATCAGGTATGGAAGAATAGAGAGCGCCATATCCTTGAAGGCAATCGTTTTGCCGTGAAAGAGCTCCAGGAAATACGCACCGTCCGCCTTATGCAGCGGAGCAATCTCCGGAACGTCAAACTTGGAATCATAGGCATGATCAATGCAGCTGCGAAGCTCCTCCTCCGTATAGTCCGTCAGAAAAAGAGACATAACCTCGTAAGCCAGATCTCTGTAGTTCATCTTCGAGAGATCCTCCAGAGAAACCCGCAGTTTCGGAAAACTGTCCGGAACATAAAGGCCTCCGTCACACGCAAGTCCGTTCAGAACCGCCCTGGAAGCCGGAATATCCTGTTCGCCGCCTCTGGTGCTCTTGTAAAGAATCTGCATTTGTTTATTCCTCCTGTCAGATGGCTGCCGCCATCTCGATAAAATGGTCTCCGGATAAAAAAGCAAGCGCGAAACGGAGAAAACGAAACCTTTCCGAAAACGCTAATGTTTGTATTATAGCATAAGCAAACCGGAGTGTGAAGTGCAGAAAAACCGCCGACCGGAATCTGCAATTGCTGTCCGTGCGGCGGTTTCCTTAGATAAAACTATTCCGTGTATTATGACTGTCCGTGTATAATATTACTTTCCCGTATGCTTTCCCGCATCTTGTATTTTACCATATATGTTTTTTTCGGAAAAAATGAATGCACGTACCGGTTATCATTCGAATACCGACAGTAACGAGGCTTCTTCCGTCATCACCGATTATTGATCGCCGTGATCAAAGCGTCAATCGACGCCCGGATGATATCCGGATCCACCGCGGCGCCCCATGCCTGCGTTCCATCCGGCTTTGTGATTCCGACATACGCAATCGCATTCGAGCTGGAGCTCTTGGTCAGCGCATGCTCCTGGTAGGTGGAAAGCTGATACTCTAAACCATGGGCCTTTTTCAGTGCGTTGCTGACGGCATCCAGACGTCCATTGCCCTCTGCCTTGCAGACGCTGTATTCTCCATCGCCGTATTTGGAATTGACGCTTGCCTCAATCTGTCCGTCATCCAGCTGTCTGAAGTGGACGCCGTCAACCGAAAGCGGCTCGCGGATATTCTCGAACTTTTCCTTGAAAAGGCTGAAGATCTCATCGGGCTGTAGCTCCTTGTGGAGATGATCGGAAAGATCCTTCGCCGCGTATCCCATGGCCTCACGCATCTTCTTCGGAAGGATCAGATCGTAGTTTGTCTCAAGAACATAGCCTACGCCGCCCTTTCCGGACTGGCTGTTGATACGGATAACATCCTTGTCGTAGCTTCTTCCGATATCGGTCGGATCGATGGGGAGATACGGTACAGTCCAGTGATCCGGATCCTTTTCCTCTCTCCAATGCATGCCCTTCGCGATCGCGTCCTGATGCGATCCCGAGAAGGCGGCAAACACGAGCTTTCCGCAGTACGGGCTTCTCGGATTGACATCCATCCCCGTAAACTCCTCATATTTCCGGCAGATCTCCGGCATGTTGTCGAAATGCATCTCCGGGTCGGTTCCCTGCATATACAGGTTCATGGCAAGCGTAATAATATCCACGTTACCGGTTCTCTCTCCATTTCCGAACAAGGTTCCCTCGACGCGGTCCGCACCGGCCAGCACGCCGAGCTCCGCGTCTGAAACGCCGCTTCCTCGGTCATTGTGCGGGTGCAGAGACAGAACGACATTCTCCCGGTACTTCAGATTCTTGCTCATGTACTCCACCTGCTGTGCGTACACATGCGGCATGGAAAGCTCAACGGTGCTCGGAAGGTTGATGATGGCCTTGCGGTCCGCGGTCGGCTTCCACACATCCAGAACCGCATTGCAGACCTCCAGCGCATACTCCGGCTCCGTTCCGGTAAAGCTCTCCGGGCTGTACTCAAAGCGGTAGTTCTCTCCCGCCTCCTCGGTCAGTTTTTTCAAAAGCTCCGCGCCTTCCACGGCGATCTGCTTGATGTGCTCCTTGTCCTTCTTGAACACCTGCTGTCTCTGCGCAAAGGAAGTGGAATTGTACACGTGAACGATGGCGTTTTTGCACCCCTTCAGCGCCTCAAATGTTCTCTTGATGATATGCTCTCTGGCCTGTGTCAGAACCTGAACCGTCACATCGTCCGGAATCAGATTCTCTTCGATCAGACGGCGGAGAAACACAAATTCCGTCTCGGAGGCAGCCGGAAATCCGACCTCGATCTCCTTGAAGCCGACCTCGCAGAGCATCTTGAAAAATTCGATCTTTGTGTCCAGATCCATCGGGATCACCAGCGCCTGGTTGCCGTCACGCAGATCAACGGAGCACCATACCGGCGCCTTCTCAATCGCATCCTTCTTCACCCAGTCGTTGCACTCGACCGGCGGCATATAATACTGTTTCTGGTACTTTTTGTAATTCATCATAATTGCAGTCCTCCTTAATTCAACACATTTCCACGACAAACAAAAAGGAACGGCAAAAGCCCCGACATGCGCTTCCGCAGCACATAAGATAAGGCTTTGCTTTTTTCTGGCCGGAAAAGAAGGGAAACAAAAAAGCCCTCCGTCTCCTGTCAGCTGCAAGAGACGTAAGGCTGTTCATCACCTGGAAATAACAGGAACCTTGCGCGGTACCACTCTTCTTCACGGTTTCCCGTGCTCTCAACCGGATACATACATATCCTCACCCCTGTAACGGTGGGCATCCGTCTGCGTCTAATCTCCTTTTCCCGATTTCATATGAATATATGCTTTCTTATATATAATCGCTTTCTTATATAATTAAGAATTTCAGAAAAAGATTTCGGGCAGCCACTCAGAGGGCAGTTCCAAAAGGATCTTCTGCTGTCTCACACCAACCGGCAGCTCTCTGCATTCCGATCACAGATGTACTATTCCTCATCAACGTATTTAACTGTACCATAACATAACATTCCGGACTGCAAATGTCAACCGCTGAAAATCCTTACTTGCGTTAGTTGCCGCGGTTCCTCTTTTTCATTTCATCGAACACGTCCGTAATCTCCTTCTCCGGCGCCGGAGTCAGGAGGCTGACGATAACGTTTACAAGAATCGCAACAAGGAAAGCCGGCAGAAGCTCATAGATGTTCCAGGCACCGCCGATCGGACGGATCGCGTACTTCCACACGAATACCATGATTCCCCCGCTGATCATGCCGAAGAGCGCACCGTATTTATTCGATCTTCTCCAGAACAGCGCCAGCAGGACAACCGGTCCGAAGGTCGCGCCGAATCCCGCCCAGGCAAACGACACAATACCGAAGACGGAGCTGTTCGGGTTCCAGGCGATTCCCACTCCGATCACGGCAATGATTGCCAGACTGAAACGGGCGATGGTCATCAGCTTTTTGTCATCCAGATCCAGATGGAAAAATTCATGAATAATGTTCTCGGATACCGAGGACGACGCCGCCAGAAGCTGGGAATCCGAGGTGGACATCGTGGCAGCCAAAATACCGGAAAGAATGATTCCGGCAAAAACAGCGGCGAGCACCCCGTGCTGGCTCAAAAGCGACGAAATTTTGACAATGATGGTCTCGGAAGCGGAGCCCTCCAGCAGCGGCACCGCCCCTGCCTTTGTCATTCCGAGTCCGACGATTCCGATCATCACGGCAATTCCCATGGAAATCACAACCCATACCGACGCCACTCTTCTGGAAATTGTGAGCTTGCTGTCATCCTCGATCGCCATAAACCGAAGAAGAATGTGTGGCATGCCGAAGTATCCGAGTCCCCAGGCAAGCGTGGAAATAATTGTCACGAAACCATAGGGGGACGCCGTTCCGGTGCTCTGATTATACGTCTGCACCATGCTGAAATATCCCGGAAGAGATTTTGCATTCGCGATGACAGCATCCATACCGCCCGCCTTGTTGATTCCGAAAATCAGTACGATGATCAGCGCCAGTGTCATAACGATACTCTGAATAAAGTCCGTCAGACTTGCCGCAAGAAAGCCTCCGGTCAGCGTATAGGAAATGATGACCGCAGCACTGATGATCATGGCGATATGATAATCTACGCCAAAGAGGCTGGAAAAAAGCTTTCCACAGGCCGCAAAGCCTGAACCGGTATACGGAATGAAGAAGATGATGATCACACAGGCGGCAATCATCATCAGCACTCTGTGCTTGTCCTGATAACGATCGGAGAAGAAATCCGGAATCGTAATCGAACCGGTTCTCGCCGTGTAGCGGCGGATGCGCTTTGCTACGATCAGCCAGTTCAGATAGGTTCCGGCAGCAAGGCCGATGCAGGTCCACCCCACATCCGCCATACCGGACAGATAAGCCACTCCCGGAAGACCCATCAGCAGATAGGAGCTCATATCGGAAGCCTCAGCGCTCATCGCGGTAACGAGAGGTCCGAGCTTTCTTCCTCCAAGATAGAAATCGCTCACGTTTTCGTTTTGCTTTGCCACTACAAATCCGATCGCCAGCATACCCAGAAGGTACACAATCATGACA
>Ga0256406_1001895_pt1 | contig 31826 bp, 22 predicted proteins | sample RumenRJG_03DNA_FD_185986 | JGI IMG/M metagenome (GOLD analysis project Ga0256406, IMG submission 185986) | Bovine rumen microbial communities from Lethbridge, Alberta, Canada - RJG_03 | ecosystem: Host-associated > Mammals > Digestive system > Stomach > Rumen | place: Canada: Alberta | collected... | reverse complement strand
AAGGGACGAGATACTGAAAAGCGTTAAATCCCTTGCGGCAGAGTGCAAAGAAGGAAGGCTTGATCCTGCTGAACTGACAGAGGATGATATCTCTAAATATCTATATTCGGGCAGTGCACACTTCGATGTGCCGGATCCCGACCTCATCATCAGGACAAGCGGTGAGGAGAGGATGTCCAACTTCCTCACATGGCAGGCCGCATACAGCGAGCTGATGTTTACGGACACTCTCTGGCCTGATTTTACGCCGGATGAGTACGCTGAGATGCTTGAGGCGTATTCCGGCAGAGATCGCCGCTTCGGAGGTAGGAAGGAATAACAAGTAAGAAGGTATTATATGAAAACACGAATTATCTCAGGGTTTATAATGGCACCGCTTCTGGTGATTCTCTATTTCGGCGGCTGGCTGCTATGGGTGGCGGCTCTGCTTATAGCCATCATGGGGGTAAAGGAATTTTGTGAGGCATGGGAATCTACAGATGTCAAGCCTTCAAAGACTCTTTGTTATGTAATGACAGGCTTACTGTTTCTTACGGCAATCCCGATGGAAGCAGGCATCTATAATGCGTCGCGCATATCCCTTGAAATGATGACGCTTTGGGTGTTTGCAGCAATGGCGGCAAGTTTCATATACGGATGGAAGATTAATGAGAGGGGCACATACGATTCAGTCGTTACAGCCGCGACTCTGATATATATACCGTTCTTTACTTATCACATGGTTCTGATAGACAGAACTGCATTCCCGAAACTCGTATGGATAGTTGTAATCGCGGCTTTCGGTCAGGACATATGCGCATACTTTACGGGTTACTTCCTCGGAAAACACAAGATGGCACCGAATCTGAGCCCGAAGAAGACCATCGAAGGCGCAGTGGGCGGACTGCTTGGTTCTTCTGTTCTGGCCGGAGTGTTCGGACTTCTATTTATGAAGGAGATGGTAGGAATCTGCTTCCTGCTGGGTCTTGTGGGCGGAGCAGCCGGTATGGCAGGGGACCTTACTGCATCCATGTTTAAGCGTAAGATCGGCATTAAGGATTACGGTGCGCTGATACCGGGACACGGCGGTATAATGGACAGATTTGACAGCATAATATTCGTGGCGCCTGTAATTTATTACGTGATGAGTGTAGTGATATTGATCTTGAGTATAGATTTCAATCGTTGATAGAAAGATAAGCAGAATCGATGAAGAAGGTCTTAATACTCGGCAGCACGGGTTCTATCGGAACTCAGGCGCTCGAGATAATCAGGAATAACAAGGACAAGTTCAAGGCAGTCGGCCTTACGGGAAGGAGTCGCCTTGATGTTTTGGCTGAGCAGATCAGGGAATTTGAGCCTGAGGCTGTGTGCGTGGGAAGCGCAGATGATGCCGCTAAGCTCGAAAAGATGCTCAGAGATGGTAATAATAGTGACGATTATGGCAATCGTATGCCGGAGATCTTCTACGGTGATGAGGGCCTGGTGCAGATTGCAGGCATGGACTGCGATATAGTGCTGAACGCTCTTATGGGCATCAGCGGACTTGCCCCGACTTATGAGGCTATTTCCAACGGGCGCGACATCGCGCTTGCGAATAAAGAAACGCTGGTGGCAGGCGGTGAGATTATCACAGAGCTTTGCAGGGAAAAGGGAGTAAAATTGCTCCCGGTAGACAGCGAACACAGCGCCATATTCCAGTGTTTGGAAGGAAATGGCGGAAGCGCATGCGGAAGTGCATACAGTGCAAATGGTTCAAGTCAGATCAGGCGCATATTGTTGACCGCATCGGGCGGACCGTTCAGAGGCAGGACACTCGAGGAGATGAGAGATGTAACAATCGAGCAGGCGCTTAATCATCCGAAGTGGAGCATGGGCTCAAAGATTACGATTGATTCTGCAACGATGATGAACAAGGGGCTCGAGGTCATTGAGGCCAGGTGGCTCTTCGATGTTCCTGCGGATAAGATAGATATACATGTGCATCCTGAGAGCATTGTGCACTCCATGGTGGAGTTCATGGACGGCTCGGTCATGGCACAGATGGGACTTCCGGACATGAAAGTTCCTATCAGTTATGCACTAAACTATCCATGTAGGATGAATCTTTTGCCTGAGTTTACAGGACTTGATACTGACAGAGGAAATGACGGGAGCCTGGATCTTTTTACAACAGGACGCAGCCTGACATTTGAGAAGCCTGAGCGAAAGGTCTTTAAATGCATCGACCTTGCTTATGAGGCCATCAAGGCGGGGGGCAGTGCGCCGATAGTAATGAACGGGGCAAATGAGGAGCTGGTTGCTATGTTCCTTGCGGGGAAGATTCGCTTCCTCGATATAGCGGATACCATTGAGAAGGTAATGGAGAGCATAGCGCATAGCACGCCAGGCTCGGTTGAAGAAATACTTGAGATTGATAAAAATGCGCGCCTTAAGGCCAGAGAAAAGCTTAAGGCCTGAAGAAAAAACTTAAGGTGTGAAGAAAAGCTTAAGGCCTGAAGAAAAAACTTAAAGCGAAAGAAGTAATATACATATAAGCTAAGGAAGTTTTTTATACATTTAATAAGAAAATGAACAGCCAAATAATGCACTTGTGAGTGGTTAATGGGCTGCGACTGATAGCGGTTCAACGACCGCATGAATGAAAGGGATTAGAATTTGAAAACAGCGATACTCTTTGTGGTAATGCTGCTGGTGCTGGTCATTCCTCACGAATGGGGACACATGATAGTGGCCAAGCTCTGCGGCGTAAAAGTAAATGAATTTTCGGTCGGCATGGGACCGCTGCTCTTCCAGAGGAAGAAGGGTGACACCATGTACTCTGTTCGCCTGCTGCCTCTCGGCGGTTTTTGCGCGATGGAAGGAGAGGAAGAGGCTGTAGACAGTCCGACCTCCTACAGCAGCAAGACGAATCTGCAAAAGATAGCGATACTCCTGGCCGGCGTTACGATGAATATACTTATTGCCGTGCTGGTATCGATTATTGTAGTTGCCATTTCGGGTTTTCCGAGCAATACACTCGGTGAGGTTTCTCAGGGTTCGCCTGCGGAAAAAGCGGGCCTTATGGCAGGAGACAAGATAATCGAAATTGACGGCACCAAGATTTCCGACTGGGACGGAGTTATCAAGGCAATCGATGCGGATAAGGACGGTCACAGCCTGCACTTTGTAGTTGACAGGCAGGGAGAGGCTATAGAGAAGGATATTACACCTGAGTACGTAAAAGATGAGGACAGGTATATAGTCGGCATCGTTACGAAGTATGAGAGGAATATCTTAAGGAGCATACCTGAAGGTGTGAGATTCTCCTACGAACTCGGAAAGGCTTTTGTTCAGGCAATTGCTCAGAGGTTTAAAAACGGAGTCAAAGCTGATGATGTGGCGGGACCGGTGGGTCTAGTCAGAGCGGTGAATCAGACGAGCTCGTACGGCTTTACGAGCTATCTGATACTTCTTATAATCGTGAGTCTCAATCTCGCGTTTTTCAATCTGCTGCCTATTCCGGGACTGGATGGAGGAAAGGTATTCTTTATTCTGCTAAAGGTCATAAGCGGCGGCAGGATTACTGACGACATGGAATACAAAGCTACTATAGTGGGAATTACTCTGCTCATAGCGCTTGTAATACTTATTACTTTCAATGATTTAAACAATTTGTTTGGGATATTTAAATAATATGTCGATAAAGGTTTACTGTGGTGATGTGGCAATAGGAGGCGGAGCGCCTGTATCAATTCAGTCGATGACTAATGTCGACACGAGGGATACGGATGCTTTGGTCAGGCAGATAGAGGAGCTTGCGGATGCGGGCTGCGATATCGTGCGCTGCGCTGTTCCGGATATGGACGCAGCCCGCTCTCTTGGCAGAGCAAAGAGACTTGTCCGCGTGCCGCTTGTGGCCGACATCCACTTTGACCATAAACTCGCAATTGCGGCCATAGAAGAAGGCGCGGACAAGATCCGCATCAACCCGGGCAACATCGGGAGCCTCGAAAAAGTAAAGGCCGTAGTAGATAAGGCCAAGGAACGAGGTATTCCTATCAGGGTAGGCGTCAACTCAGGCTCCCTTCAAAAGGACCTAATCGAAAAGTACGGCGGAGTTACCGCAGAAGGCCTGGCCGAAAGCGGAGCACGCATGCTCGGCATAATAGAGGATATGGGATACGATCAGCTGGTAGTATCCATAAAATCATCCAACGTAAAGATGAACTACGACGCTCATCTTAAGCTGAAAGAGCTTACTGATAAGCCTATACATATAGGAATTACCGAGTCCGGCACGCCGAGAAACGGAGAACTTAAATCCGCTGTCGGAATAGGTTCGCTTCTCCTTGCCGGAATCGGAGATACTATGAGGGTTTCGCTGACGGACGATCCTGTAAAAGAGGTAATACTCGGAAGAAGGATACTTGAGACCGTAGGCCTCAGAGAAAAGGCTATAGAGGTGGTGTCATGCCCGACATGCGGCAGGACGGAAATAGACCTTATAGGGCTTGCCAACGAGGCTGAGATTAGGCTTGAGCCCCTCGCTGCCAAAAGGGCAGACTCAGGCCTCAAGCCTCTCAAAATCGCCGTCATGGGCTGCGCTGTTAACGGCCCCGGTGAGAGCAAGGAAGCCGACTACGGAATTGCCGGCGGAAGAGGCGAAGGCCTGGTATTCTCGCACGGTGAGATAATAGAAAAAGTGAGCGAAGACGCTCTTATAGACAGACTTATAGAACTTGTGGAGGCGGATAATCAGAAGTGATTAAGATCCCTGAGGAAATTCTGAGTGTCGCTGAACTTACAGAGGCCAGCGGCAAATCCGAACAGGACATCGACATAGAGGTTACCAATATCTCTCTCGAGGAGTCCGGAAGCAAAAGGGGCCTGGTGATAACTGTAGACACCAAGCTCAATTTTGTGCTCCCGAAAAAGACAGAAGCCCTCATGAGAGAACGCATTATATCGAGGATAGGACATGCCAGAAGAGTCAAGTTCAATTACACATATACCGGGATTATGATCCCTAAAACCACAGATAACGGTGAAACAAACGGATACGCCGAGGGTAACGGAGGAGGATTCTATCGCAGGAAAAAAGACGAGAAAGCTGCCTTTGAAAACGCAAAGGGAGAACTCGTGCTCATCGGAAACGACTTCAACGGAGAGCCTGCATCATACGACAGTCTCAAAGAGTACGTAGGCAGCAAGGACAAACCCGTTATCGAAGGAGAGGTCTATAAGATGGATTCGATTACCGTTAAAAGCGGACGAGTCCTGCTGACAATACTCGTTGCCGACAAGGCCAGAACTTTTGGTATCAAGGTCTTCATATCCAACGAAAAACTCGATGAGATATATGAAAACCTCGGAACAGGTGACATGATTCGTGCCCGGGGAGCAATTGAGTACGACACTTATGAGCATGAAAACATCATGATGGCAAACGCTGTCAAGAAAACTGAGAAGGTGCTCAGAGACGATACATACGAAAACGGTAGAAGGGTAGAGCTTCATTGCCACACTAAGATGAGTGACAACGACGGATTCAATGAGGTCGTGGATATAATAAGGACGGCAGCACACTGGGGACAGCCGGCGGTTGCCATCACAGATCACGGAGTTGTACAGGCCTTTCCGGACGCCATGGCAGAAGCAGCCAAGCAGGCGGGACGCGGAAAGGAAATAAAGATCATTTACGGTATGGAAGGTTATCTGTATACCGATGAGGTAACTCCTTTTGACGATGAGAGCAAGGGCACTAAGAAGAAAAAATTCTATCACATAATAATTCTGGCCAAAAACCAGGAAGGACTTAAAAACCTTTACAAACTGGTCAGTATCTCGCATATTGATTATTTGTACGGAGGAAGACCGGGAATTCCGCGCTCTGTGCTGCAAGATCACAGAGAAGGCCTGATAATAGGTTCCGCATGTGAGGCAGGAGAGTTATATCAGGCAATTCTTGAAGACAAGAGCGATTACGAACTCGTTGAAATAGCAAGCTTTTATGATTATCTGGAGATACAGCCTCTGGGTAATAACCGCTTTCTCGTAGACGAGGGAAGAGTATTAGACAATAACGCACTTATTGAAAACAATATGAAAATTATAGAACTGGGTGACAGGCTCGGCAAATTAACCGTGGCCACGACCGATTCTCACTACCCAACTCAAGAGTCTTCCGTTTACAGGAACATCATCATGCAGGGTATCGGCTTCAGAGACACTCCGTCAGACGCTCTTTACCTCAGAACTACGAATGAGATGATGGAGGAGTTCTCATACCTCGGTGACAGAGCTGAAGAAATCGTAGTCACCAATACCAACAAAATTGCGGATATGATTGAAGATGTAAAGCCTATTCCTGACGGCAAATTTCCTCCTGTGATTGAAGGTTCAGACGAAAAACTGAGAGAAAGCTGCTTAAAAAAGGCAAAATCGATATACGGAGATCCGCTTCCTGAAGATGTAGCCGAAAGACTTGAGACTGAGCTCAATTCAATTATCACAAACGGGTATGCCGTAATGTACATAGCGGCTCAGATGCTGGTAGATAAGTCTATGTCCGACGGATACCTCGTTGGGTCAAGAGGCTCGGTAGGATCTTCTTTTGCCGCAACAATGGCCGGGATTACCGAGGTAAATCCGTTGCCTCCTCATTATGTATGTCCGGAGTGCAAGCACTACATACCTCAGTCTGAGCTAGGTCTTAATTACGACACGGGATACGATTTGCCTAAGAAAGACTGCCCGAAGTGCGGAACTCGCATGAAAAGGGAAGGACTTAATATTCCTTTTGCTACATTCCTCGGGTTCAAGGGTGACAAAGAGCCGGATATAGACCTTAATTTTGCGGGTGAATATCAGGCAACTGCCCATAAATATGTCGGTGAGATATTCGGTGACGAGAATGTATTCAAGGCCGGTACGGTCGCGGCTGTAAAAGATAAGACTGCTTATGGTTATGTAATGCACTATCTCGATGACAATAAAATAGAGGCAAGCAAGTATGATGTGGAATACCTTGTTAAGGGCTGCACGGGTGTCAAGAGAACGACCGGTCAGCATCCGGGAGGCATAATCGTTGTGCCGGATGATCATGAGATATACGAATTCTGCCCGATTCAAAAGCCGGCAAATAAAAAGGATTCGGATGTAATCACGACTCACTTCGATTACCACAAAATCGAGAGCAATCTGCTTAAACTCGATATACTCGGCCACGATATCCCACAAATGATACGACACCTTCAGGACATGACCGGCGTGGATCCGATGAGCATTTCACTCGATGACGAAAAGACGCTCAGCATATTCACATCACTTGATGAGTTGAAGATAAAAAACGAAAACTACAAATTTACTCACGGCACCTATGCGATACCTGAGTTCGGCACCAATTTCACCCGCCAGATGCTAGACGACATCAAGCCTGACACAGTCGAGGCGCTTATAAAGATGTCGGGCTTCTCCCACGGAACGGATGTATGGACCAATAACGCACAGGATCTAATCAGAAATAAGACGGCGACCATAAGCGAAGTCATCTCATGCCGAGACGATATCATGACCTTTCTGATCAGTAAGGGCCTGGATAATGCCGATGCATTCAAGATCATGGAGATAGTTCGTAAGAACAAGCAACTCAGCGATGAGCAGCTTGCCATGATGAAAGAGCACGGAGTGCCTGACTGGTACATAAAGTCCTGCGAGACCTTAAAATACATGTTCCCGCGTGCACACGCTGCGGCTTATGTCATGATGTCCATTCGTATGGCATGGTTTAAAGTTTATTACCCTGAGGCGTTCTATGCAGCATGGTTCACCTCAAAGGTTGATAACTTCGATGCAGAACTTGCCGAAAAAGGAATAGAGGATGCAGAACTCAAGATGGGTAAAATCACAAAACTCGGCAACAACGCAACCGCCAAGGAAAAAGAACTTCTGGTAGTCTACGAAGTAATTTACGAGGCCATGTCGAGAGGCTATGAATTTGCAGAGCCTGTGCTCGGAATTGCCGAACCATGCAAGTTTACGGTTAGCGACGGAAAGATAATGCTTCCGTTTAATGCCATAGGCGGAATCGGAGATACCGCTGCTGTATCGCTTGCTGAAGCATATAAAGAGAAACCTTTCAACACCATAGATGATGTCAGATCGAGGACCAAACTTTCCGGCACCAACATCGAGGACCTGAAACGCCACGGACTTTTCGAAGGACTACCTGAATCAGCCCAGATGACCATCTTTGATATTTCCTGATAATATGCTTTGACACAAATCGCTATGGTTTACATTTGTCAACTAATCGGTTGACGTGTGTAAACCATTTTTATATACTTCATATCAGGAGGAACAGTATGTTTACAAAGGATTTGATTAGTGAAAAGCAGGATATGCGATATCTGAAATGGTCGAGAGTAAGGAAGTCATCCGGAACTGCCGGATCTTATCTCAAGGCATATGATGATAGCGGACGCAAGATATACTATAAACTTTCTTGTTATGATCTAATTAACGGAATTACCGGTCATGAGTGTATAAATGAGCTTATTGTAGACAGGCTGCTTAACTTACTTGAAATTAACCACATTCATTATCAGCTCATATATGCGACTGTCCTCATTGATTCAAAGGAATATGACACTTGGATATGCGCCTCTGAAGATTTTAAGGAAACCGGAGATTCTAAGTCTGCTCTCGATGAGTACTTCGCCATAATGCAAAACTATAGAGAAGACATGTTTGAATTCTGTATTCGTATGGGATGGGAAGAGTACATATACGATATGATCTTAGTCGATTATATAATCCTAAACAGAGATCGTCACGGAGCAAATATTGAGGTTATCAAACGCAAAAGCGGTAAGACAGAACTCGCTCCTCTTTTTGATCACGGACTTTCATTGGTATTTAATTGTCACACGGAGGAAGAATTGAAGGAGTTTGATCCTATGGAAGACAAGCCGGTCCAATGCGTTTTAGGCAGTAGGTCTGCAGCAGATAATCTCAAGCTCATTCCTAAAGGCAAACGCCCTAAGATAAGACAACTCAATAATCGAGACAGGGCATATCTCTTCGCAGGACTTGGTGATGCACTTCCCAAATCATTCCAAGATAAGATATGGCAAATGATTACGGAAAGGATAGCTTATTATGAAAGTCTGTAAGATCATCGATGAATCAAGAGATAACATTGTAATTGCATATCTTTTTCATTATGAGAAAAGCGATGCGTACACGATTGAGATTTCGGATGAATTAAGGGCGGAGGACGCACCGATTCTGTTCGATACTTTCATCGAGCGCGGAACATACACCGCGGATCCGGAATTCAGTAAAAGATGGGTCGAAAACAGAGTAATCCCGAGAGACAGACAGAACTTAGGCACTATACTCAGAGATAACGGGCTTAGAGAATACGACAGCTTCAGACTGCTTATGCTCGCAGAAGGAAGATGCGCACAGGATGATTTATGCATCATACAGGTAAGAGAAGATCAACTACCGGCGTGGGTACAAGAAAGACGAAGAAATAAATTAGAGTTTGCCTTGCCTCTTAGGGATTGGAATTTGATATTAATATATGGTGACAAAAGCATTTGGAGAGTTGATACAAAACCTCTCCTTGCTGATAATCATCTCACTAAAGATATACTCAAAAGAGCTGACAAACACAGCAACGCTCATTTGATGACGGGTGGCTCCGGAATCGAGTGGGCATCAGGAGTCTTTCTTACTGCAGAGGAACTAAGAGGAAAAGGGAAGAGACTTCCTCTGAATAAGGAAGAACTGGATGCTCTGATTAAATCATATGTAGTTGATAGCGCTGATATAAGCAATGAACTCGGCTGTTCCAGGCAGTATGTCAGCAAGCTGGTCAGAGAAAACGGCCTTGAAGAATTCAAAGCCACAAGTAGCTCGAGACTGTTCACTCGCAGCGAATTGGACCGAATTAAAGACTGAATTATGATATATTAATAATCAGATTAAAGGAGGACGCATATGAACAAGAAGATTTACGAAGTAGCAGATAAGCTTATTGCAAAGGGTATTGAAAAAGCTGAGGAAATAGGCGTCAACATGGTGCTTGCCGTCGTAGATGAAGGCGGCAATCTCGTCGCATTCAGACGTATGGCTGACTCGTTTCTCATCTCTATCGATGTAGCACAGGGCAAAGCTTTCTCAGGAGCGGCTCTTCGCATGCCGACATCCGTATTGGCAGGAGCCGTTCAGCCGGGCGCCGAGATATACGGAATGGAGATGGCAAGGCCCGGAAAAATAATCACTTTCGGCGGAGGATATCCGATCTTTGCAGACGGCGAACTCATAGGAGGCTTCGGGATGAGCGGCGGGTCCGCAGAAGAAGATATGATCTGCGCAGAGTATGCTATAAACAGCACAGAAGGAGTCGCTTTAGAAAAGTAACAAATTGTTTTCTAACAATGTCTTGACTTATTATGAACATATGCTAATATATTCATATGAATGATTATGCATATGTTCTGTTTTTTACAATAATCGGAGGGATTATGAAAGTTAATGTTGAACACAAACTTAGAGATATGAGCGAAGAGGAATTGCTGGACCTTGCAGACCTGTTCAAGATGTTTGCCGATTCTTCTCGCATCAAGATACTCTACGATCTTTTCGATGGAGAAAAAAATGTCAGCGAGATATGCGAAGATATCGAAATGAATCAATCGGCGGTCTCTCACCAGCTAAAGGCCCTTAAGACGGGTAAACTGGTCAAGAGCAGGCGAGACGGCAAAGCGATTTACTATTCCCTCGACGATGATCATGTAAAGACAATAATCGCTATGGGTAAGGAACATATTGAGGAGGAGTAAAATCATAATGAAAAAGAAGTTTAAACTTGTTGATCTCGACTGCGCTAACTGCGCAGCCAAGATGGAAGATGCAATTAAGAATATTGACGGTGTGACTGATGCATCCGTCAGTTTTATGACACAGAAGATGATGATAGAAGCCGACGATGCAGTCTTTGATCGTGTTCTGAATGAAGCGATTGAATGCATCGCCAAGGTAGAGCCTGATTGCAAGGTAGTTCTCTAGATGGAAAGATTCACTCCTAAACAGAAAAAAGAACTGAGGCGAATTATAATTGCGGCTGCAATGTTCTTCGTTCTCCTTATATTAGAACATGTCGTTTTGGACAGGCTCTCATTTACGGTGGCGCCGGAGAATCCGGCTCAAAGCGCACCTGCCGCGCCAGTGCTGACGGCCATGTTTATAGTGGATTTGCTCTATCTGGTGCCGTATTTCATAGTAGGCCACGATGTTATCAGAAAGTGCCTGCTGGGAATTAAGAACAGGCAGCTTTTTGATGAGAGTTTTCTTATGACGCTGGCCACAGTCGGTGCCTTCGGATGCGGAGAGTTCGAAGAGGCTGTTGCAGTTATGCTGTTTTATCAGGTGGGTGAATTCTTCCAGGATTATGCCGTGGGCAAATCCAGGGGAGCCATAAGTGAGCTCATGGACATTGCGCCCGACTTTGCAAACAGAGAGACAGATGGCGGTGGAGTTGAGACCATAGACCCTGACGATATCGCTGTCGGAGATATTCTTATAGTTAAGCCGGGTGAAAAGATACCGACAGACGCTATGGTGGTGGAAGGCCACGGCCTGATTAATACTTCAGCTCTGACCGGTGAGTCCATGCCGAGAGAGGTATCAAAGGGAGATGAGGTCATATCGGGCTGCATCAACGGAGAGAGCCTCCTGAGAGTTCAGGCACTCAAAGAATACGACGATTCGACGGTCGTACAGATACTTGAGCTTGTGGAAAACGCTGCATCCAAGAAATCCAAGACCGAAAACTTCATCACAAGGTTTGCGAAGTATTACACGCCTGCGGTTGTAATTGCCGCCTTGCTGCTCGCATTTGTGCCGCCGCTTGTATCCGGCAACTTTACGGGAGAGTTCGGAAAATGGCTGCTGAGAGCCTGCACATTCCTCGTAATATCCTGTCCGTGCGCTCTTGTAATATCCGTGCCGCTGGCATTCTTCGGCGGAATAGGTGCGACATCGAAGGAGGGCGTGCTGGTAAAAGGCTCGAATTATCTCGAGCTGCTCGCAGGTTTAGATACAGTTGTAACGGATAAGACCGGAACACTGACAGAGGGCAAGTTCAGCGTGAGCTATATCGATGCGGCAGAAGGATATGATACCGATGATGTAATAAGGTATGCCGCAGCAGCAGAGGCAGGTTCCACTCATCCTATAGCCGCTGCTATCACTGAGGCCTGCAGCAAACCTTATCCTGCAAATAAGATAAGTGATGTTGAGAATACTGCAGGAAAGGGCATTAAGGCCAAGATAGGTCGCGAGGAGATTGCAGTCGGAAATCTCGGCTTTATGAAAGATGAAGGAATAGAACTTCCGGACGCCCAGTTAAATGCAATCGGCACACACTGCTATGTGGCCAAGGACGGAAAATACATCGGCACGGTAGTTGTATCGGATAAACCGAAAGAATCCGCAAAAAGCGCCATCCTCGAAATGATGAAGGCCGGAGTCAAGAAGGTGGTAATGCTGACCGGCGACTCAAAGGATGTCGCAAAGAGCGTTGCAGAAGAACTTGGCATAAAGGACTACATGGCAGAGCTCCTGCCTCAGGATAAGGTAAGCGCGGTTGAGAACCTTCTTAAAGAAAGGGCATCAGCCAAAGGCAGCCTTGCGTTTATAGGAGACGGTGTAAATGACGCGCCTGTTCTTGCTATAGCGGACGTAGGAATTGCGATGGGGTCTCTCGGATCTGATGCCGCAATTGAGGCGGCTGACGTGGTAATAATGGATGATGAGCTGTCGAGAATCCCTAAGGTGATGCAAATTGCCAGAAAGACTCTCGGTATATCCAAGACCAATATAACATTCGCACTTCTCGTCAAGTTCGCATGCCTCGTACTTGGCGCGCTGGGAATCGCCAATATGTGGGTTGCCGTATTTGCCGATGTGGGAGTTGCCATTATTTGCATTCTTAATTCCATGCGCATGCTGATCACAGATAAAAAGTGAACATTTTAAAATGCAGGATTAGCGGAAAATATTGTGTCCAATTAAGACAAATCAACTAGATATTGTGGTATAATCGCTTCGGAGCATCTGCTCCGAAATTTTTTGTATGCAATTAAAGATGAAATGGCTAAGAAAACAACAACCCAACCACCAAAGGTAACTAAAAAGAAAAGAAAGAAGTATACGTACAAGTCAAGCATTCCGGCTGATCGAAAGAGAAAGAAGAGACTCAAATGTACGGGGCTCAAGGCTTTCCTCGGGACTGCTTTTGTGCTGGTCGTTTTGACTGCAGCGGCATGCTACGCTTATGCGGCTCATATAATAATTCATGCGGAGGAGATCCATCCGGATCAGATATACGAGACACTCGAACTCAGCACGCAGATATATGACGATAAGGACAGATTGCTCGATGAGATTTATTACGATGAAAATCGAAAGATAATAACTTACAAGCAACTTCCGGATAATTTAAAGAACGCATTTATTGCGGTTGAGGATAAGACCTTCTGGGAGCACAAGGGATTTAACTTCCGAAGGATAATAGGAGCTCTTTTAGATGCGTATAAGGGTGGCAGGATAGGAGGCACCAGCACCATATCCCAGCAATTGGCCCGTAATATCTTCCTGCCTGAGGAAAAGGAAGTAAGGAGCATAGAGCGTAAGATTACAGAGATGTATTACGCTTATCAGATAGAGCAGCAGCTCACTAAGGAAGAAATACTTACGGCATATCTCAATACAATTTATCTCGGATACAGCTGCTATGGTGTGGATACAGCTTCGAGGAAGTATTTCTCAAAAGAAGTTGAGGATCTTTCCCTTGAGGAGTGTGCGGCACTGGCTGCACTTCCGCAGGCGCCGGGAATGTACGCACTTTTGGTAACCGAAGAAGGTGAGAAGACGACGGAAATCGGAAAAGGCCTTTATGTCAATGACCTGTCAGAAGAGAGGCGCTATATGGTGCTCGATCTTATGGTTGAGCAGGGCATGATAAGTAAAGAGGACGCAGATGCAGCCAAAATACCTGCCGCGGACTTCGTCAAACCGGGAAAAGAAACTGCAGAATCTAAGTCTTCTTTTAAAGATTATCTGATTGCCACCGTAGTCAAGGATCTCGCTGCAAAGTATGACTATACCGAGGAGCAGGCGGAGAAGGAAGTATATACCAAGGGCCTTAAGATATATTCGACTTTGGATACTCAAGCTCAGGCCGTGATTACCAAGGAGTTTAAGGACGACGATAATTTCCCTTATGCCGAGGGTGACGAAGATGTAGAGGCCGCTATGGTCATATGTGAAATCGGTACCGGAAAGGTAAAGGCCATGGTCGGCGGCCGAAAGAGCGGCGGACAGCTCCTGTTTAACAGAGCCACGAGTCCGAGGCAGCCGGGATCTTCCATCAAACCTATCGCTACATACGCGCCGGCTCTTCAGAAGAGCTTTGAGTATGCACAGAACAATCAGAAGTTCCCGTTTGTGGATGAGGGATACGATAAGCAAGGAAAGAAAGACTACGGTGACTACATAACGGCTTCCTCAAAGGTGGTCGATGAGAGAATGGTAATAAAAGGAGAGGTATGGCCTCAAAACTACGGACGTTTTTATTCGGGCAACCAGACATTCAGGACGGCTCTTCAGAATTCCATTAATACATGTGCGGTTAAGATTCTCGTGCAGGTGGGCATTGATTATTCGATGGAGATGGTGCATAAGTTCGGCGTCACGACTGTCGTGGACGACATCAGCGAGCCGTACAATGATGTCAATCTCGCTGCCCTCGGTCTGGGAGCCATGACCGAGGGTGTGACGCCGCTTGACATGTCTCTGGCATACGCCACATTCCCTAACGGCGGAGTCAGATGTTCTCCTGTCTGCTACACCAAGGTGCTGGATAAGGACGGCAACGTCATCCTGGAAGGCCAGGCAGAAGAGGTAAGAGTGCTCGATGAGGGCGTTGCATGGATTATGACCGACGTGCTCAAGAGCGTAGTCAGCAAGGGAATTGCCTATAACGCCAAGATAGACGGTGAGGAGACGGGAGGAAAGACCGGTACCACAAACGACAACTACGATATCTGGTTTGACGGCTTTACCGCTAACTGTGCGGCAGCCCTATGGATAGGTACGGACGAGAACGTTTCCATGCAGGCAGAGTCCGCCCTGGCAGCTACTCTTTGGAGCAAGATACTGAGTCAGGTGGATATTGCAAGGGGCGGTACGTACAGATCAATGCCGGGCAATGTAATCAAGAAGAACAACGAGTATTACACCCAGGGCACGGAGCCTAAGGATAAGAAAAAGACGACCGGCAATATGCCGTTTAATCAGAACCAAAACAACGATCAGAATCAGAATCAAGAACAAGATCAAAACCAAAACCAAGATCCTAATCAAAATCAAAACGATAATAACGATAATAACGATTCAAGGGAGGATGATGCCGCATAGGCAGATTTCAACAAAATGCTTGCAATTGCAAGACTTAAGTGGTATATATATGCATGGTAAGTTATTGCGAAAGAGTGGGGAAGCCCACTCTTTCACTTATGTAAGACAAAAAATGACGGAGGCATAATGGCCAAGCAAGACATCTGCGCCGAGGTAACAGCTCTGCTGGAGCCTTATCTCAATGAAAATGCGCTGGAACTCTACAAGGTAGAGTATAAGAAAGAAGGCCCTGATTGGGTGCTGAGAGTATATCCGGACAAGCCTGCAAACGCAGGAAGCGAGTATGTCAGCATCGAAGAGTGCGAGGCTCTTAACAGACATCTGAGCGAAAAGCTCGACGAGACAGATCTCATCGACAGGAGCTACAACCTTGAGGTCAGCTCACCGGGACTCGACAGAGAGCTTATCAAGGAAAGCGACTATATCAGGTTTGCCGGCCGCCAGGTAGAGGTCAAGACCTACGAACAGATAGACGGAAAGAAGAACTTCGAGGGTGTGCTGCTCGGAAAGGACGACGGAATCGTAACGATAAAGAGTGAGTCCGGGGAGCAGGAAATCCCATTCGAAAAGATATCTAAGATTAATTTAGCGGTAGTTTTCTAAACTATTACTCGAGGAGGATACAATGAATAATGAATTTTTGGATGCATTTGCGGATCTCAAAAAGGAAAAGAATCTCTCGGATGAGGAGATTATCGGGGCTATTAAGGACTCCATAGAAAATGCATACAGGAAGAATTACGGAGCATCCAATGTAAGAGTCGATGTCGACATGGAAGAGGGCAATGTCACCGTCTTCATGGGCATGGAAATCGTGGAGGAAGTGGAAGATCCGCTGACTCAGATTTCACTCGAGGATGCCAAGGAAATATATGACGGCTACGAGCTCGGTGACGTCGTAGAGTATGAGATCGATCCTAAGGATTTCAACAGAATCGCCGCTCAGGGTGCGAAGCAGGTATTCGTACAGAAAAACCGTGAGGCTGAGAGAACCAATTCATACAACGAGTTCATCGAAAAGAAGGGCCAGATCGTCACCGGTAAGGTGGAGAGAATCAACAACGGCACCATGCTTATCTCTCTCGGAAGAACTGAGGGAAGAGTCCCTGCATCAGAGCAGGTTAAGACAGAAAACTTCAAGCCGGGCGAACGCATCAAGGTTTATGTCATGGACGTTAAGAAGGAGAGCAAGGGACCTCAGGTGCTGCTTTCGAGATCTCATCCGGGACTTGTAAGAGGACTCTTCGAACTCGAGATTCCTGAAATCGCAGACGGCACAGTCGAGATTAAGGGAACTGCAAGAGAAGCCGGCTCACGTACCAAGATCGCTGTATACTCCAACGATCCTAACGTAGATCCTGTCGGAGCATGCGTAGGTAACAGGGGAGCCAGAGTACAGAACATCGCAGACGAACTCTTCGGTGAGAAGATAGACATCATCGTATGGGACGAGGATCCTGCCGTTCTTATCAGCAACGTGCTCAAACCTGCAATCGTAGAGGGTGTATATGTAAACGAAGACGAAAAATCCGCTACGGCTGTAGTTCCTGAGCAGCAGCTCTCGCTCGCCATCGGACGTGAAGGCCAGAACGTAAGGCTTGCTGCACGTGTCAGCGGATGGAAGATAGACATCAAGAGCAACGATCAGCTCAAGGAAATGGGCTTCGACTTCGATGAGTACGAGGATGCCGACGATATCGAGACAGTAATTGATGACGAGGCAGCTGTTGCAGAAGACGTCATTGAAGAAGCCGAAGTAGCTGCTGAAGCTACGGAAGAAGCTGCCGAAGAAGCTGTTGAAGAAGTAGAAGAGGAAGCAGAAGTTGAGGAGACATCAGAGTCCGAAGCCGATGCGTAGATGCATTGCCTGCAGAGAATCGAGGCCACAGGATGAGCTGATGAGATTCACACTTAAGGGCAATCAGATAACAGCGGACACAGACGGAAAAAATGACGGCAGAGGTATATACCTTTGCAGGGATAGAAATTGCATTGAGCAAGCTTTGAAGCGCAAAGCATTCAACCGCGTTCTACGGACCAATGTGGATGCGGAAAGCATAGAAAAAGCAATCAGCCAGGTATTTGGCGATTAAGGGAGGAATTGAATGTCAAAGAAAGTTAGTGAACTTACCAAAGAACTTGACATCACACTGCAGGAACTCAAGGATTATGCGGTCAAGATGGGAATCGAGGTCGGAGGCGCAAGATCCAGCATCGAGGATGTGGATGCCGAAAGACTTATAAGCACCATCAACCTCATGAAGGGTACTTCCAGCAAGGATGAAGGGACAGCAGACAAGCCTAAGATAAAGGCTGTTCCTGTTGTGCCTAAGGCAACACCGGCTGCAAAGGCCCCTGTAGGTAAGCCAGTTATTCCGAAAAAGCCCGTAGTTCCGAAGGAGGAGGCCGAAGAGCCTGCATCTGAGGCCGCAGAAGAGCCTAAGGAAAAGGCCGCTAAGCCTGCTGCTAAGAAGACCAAGAAGGAAGATGCGGCAGAGGAGCCTAAGGAGACCAAGAAAAAGGCCAAGGCAGAGGAACCTAAGGCTGAAGAGGAACCTAAGCCTGAAGAGGAACCTAAGCCTGAAGAGGAGTCTAAGGCAGAGGAAGCCAAGGCAGAGGAAAAGCCAAAGGCCAAACCTAAAGCCAAGGCCGAGAAAGAGCCTTTGGTAGAGCCTGCTAAGGAAGAAGCTCCAAAAGAGCCGGAAAAAGCAAAAGAACCTGAGGAAGAACCTGAGGATTATGTTAACGCGCCGGGAAAACCTATGAGATTCAAGAAAATCTCAGACGCGGAGACCGAAAAGAAAAAGGCTGAGGAGCAAAGAAAGCGTCAGAAAGAAAAACTGGCAGAGACAGCAGAGGCCGCACCTAAGCCTTCGAGAAGAAGAAAGCCTGCAAAGGGAAACGATGCAGACAGCGATTCTGACAAGAAATCCCAGGGCGGAGCATCCCAGAGCGGCGGAAACCAGCGCAAGGGTAAGAGCAAGAAGTTCTTCGATAATCGTGACAGAGACAAGCAGTCCAGATACGACAGAAGAGAAGACGGACCGGGCGGACGCAGAAATAACAATAACAATATCTATGACGAGAGAGCTCTCGAAAAGCAGGAACGTCATAAAAAGAAATATAAGACCAAGGTCGTTGAAGAGCCTGAACCTGAAGAACTCCTGCCTGAAGGCACAATCGCAGTTACCGTTCCTATTACGGTAGCGGGACTTTCCGAGCAGGCTGAGATCAGCGTCAGCAAGATTATCATGTCCCTCATGCAGATGGGCATTATGGCCACTGTAAACCAGTCGCTGGATAAGGACATGGTAGAGATGCTCGCAGAGGACCTCGGACTTCAGATTGTGGTAACAGAAGAAGAGCCTGAGATTGAAGAACCGGGCATCGATATGAGAGAAGACAGCGAAAGCGAGCTGCAGCCGAGATCGCCTATTATCACGGTAATGGGACACGTAGACCACGGTAAGACATCGCTGCTGGATGCTATTAGAAATACAAACGTAACGGCGGGAGAGTCCGGCGGAATCACACAGCACATCGGTGCATCCGAGGTAGAGATCAACGGAAAGAAGATCGTGTTCCTCGATACTCCGGGTCACGAGGCGTTTACCACCATGAGAGCTCGTGGTGCTCAGGTAACGGATATCGCAGTACTCGTAGTAGCTGCCGACGACGGCGTAATGCCTCAGACAATTGAGTCCATCAGCCACGCCAAGGCTGCGGGAGTTCCTATCATAGTAGCCATCAACAAGATGGATAAACCGGGAGCAAACCCTGACAGAGTAAAGCAGGAGCTCATGGATAACGGCGTGCTCGTAGAAGAATGGGGCGGAGAGGTTATCTCGGTTCCTGTATCCGCAAAGAAGGGAGAGGGCATTACAGACCTTCTCGAAATGATACTTCTCCAAGCGGACGTACTCGAGCTCAGAGCCAATCCTGACAGGCTTGCCAGCGGTACGGTAATAGAGGCCAGACTCGACAAGGCCAAGGGTCCTGTAGCTACGCTTCTCGTATCCAACGGTACGCTGAAGACCGGCCAGAGCATAGTTGCCGGTACATCATCGGGTAAGATAAGAGTCATGACAGACGATAAGGGAAAAGCCATCAGAAAGGCCGGCCCTGCGACTGCTGTCGAGGTACTCGGTCTAGGAGACGTACCTGCTGCAGGTGACATTTTCAACGCAGTTAGAGACGATAAGACCGCGAGGGAAATTGCCCAGAACCGTAAGGATAAGATGAGAGAAGAGGTCATGGCACGTAACGCCAGCATGACTCTCGATAAACTCTTCAGCCAGATACAGGAAGGCGAAGCCAAGGAGCTCAACCTCATCGTCAAGGCTGACGTACAGGGCTCGGTCGGAGCTATCATACAGTCGCTCGAAAAACTCGAGACACCTGAGGTTAAAATTAACGTCATCCACAGCGGCGTAGGTACCATCAATGAGTCGGATATCATGCTGGCCGAGACATCCAACGCGATTATCATCGGATTCAACGTAAGACCGACTACGGCCGTTACCAACCAGGCTGCTGCTGCAGACGTTGAAATCAGGCTGTACAGAGTAATCTATGACATTATCGACGAGGTAGAGGCTGCCATGAAGGGTATGCTCGATCCAGAGTATAAGGAAGAAGTCCTCGGTAAGGCTGAGGTCAGAGATACATTCAAGGTACCTAATCTCGGTATCGTTGCAGGTTGCTACGTCACAGAGGGTGAGGTCAAGAGAAACGCTCAGATCAGACTTGTACGTGACGGCATCGTAATTCACGAGGGAGTTATTTCCTCGCTCAGAAGATTCAAGGACGACGTCAGGGAAGTTGCCGCAGGATATGAGTGCGGTCTCGGTATCGAAAAGTACAACGATATAAAGCCTGAGGACGTAATCGAATGTTTCGAAATGGTAGAAATTGAAAGAAAGTAAGATATGGCCAAACACAGACAGGGCAAGCTAAGCGAGGAGATTAGAAAGAGCGTAAGCGGCTTTCTTATCAACGGAGCCAAGGACCCGGCACTGACATCAAGAATAATCAGCATCACGGGAGTTGAGGTGACAAGAGACGGCAGCTATGCCACCGTCTATGTTTCACCTGTCTGTTTATCGGGTGAGGATAAGGACGCCGTATATGCCGAGGTGCTCGAGGGCTTCAAAAGAGCGGGCGGCGCCATAAGAGGACAGGTATCCAGGGATATTCCTATTAGACATACCCCTGAACTTATCTTCAAACTCGATACTTCCGGCGACTACGGCCGCCACATCGACTCTATACTTGACACTCTTACATATTCCAACGAGGAATCAGAGGACGGAGAAGAATAATTGAACGATACGATTAAGAGCATCGCAACCATAATGAAGGATCTCGACGGGATACTGATATTCCCGCATATAAACATGGACGGAGATGCGCTCGGCTCTTCGACTGCGATTTGCCTTGCGCTAAAACAGCTCGGTAAGAAGGCTTACGTCATGATAAACGAGCCTATTCCGAAGAACCTCGATTTCCTTGATTGCAATTGTGCGACAGACGATGACAGTGTGCTCGATGAAGTCCAGCTTTCACTTATGCTCGACTGCAACGGCATGAACAGGATACCGGGCAGAGAAGCTGCGTGGGAGAGGGGCAAACTCAAGGCTTGCCTCGATCATCACCAGACCAAGAGCAGCGATATTCGCTTCGATTTCTCGCGCTTTGAGCCGAAGTCGGCTGCGACGGGTGAGATAGTCTACAACCTGATAAAGGCTCTCGGTGCTGAAATCACTTTGGACATTGCAAACTGCATATTCACGGCAATTACGACGGATACCGGCAATTTCCAGCACAGCAATACAACGAGTCGCTCGCACGATATAGTCGGACATCTTCATAAGATAGAAGGCTTTAATTCCAAGGTCATAAGTGCTCTTATCTATGACAGAAGATCCAAAGAGGCACTTCAGATGGAAAGCACCGTTCTCTCGCATCTTAATTACTATGCAGACGGGAAGATTGCCATCGGAAAGATTACGCAGAATCTCCTTAAAGAGTGCGGCTGCACCATGGATGAGGCGGACGGCATAGTTCAGAGAATTATGAGTATAGACGGCGTAGAAATAGGCTGCCTTTTAAAGGAAACGGATATGAATATAAGGGCCAGCATGAGATCAAGGGCATACGCCAACGTTGAGAAGGTAGCTAATATCTTCGGCGGCGGCGGACACCTCCTGGCTGCGGGATGCTCATTTGAAACGACGATTGACGAGGCGGAGAAGGAACTGGTACCAAGGCTAATCGCATCTATATGATTAACGGAATTCTGAATGTAAATAAGCCTAAAGGATGGACTTCGCAGGATGTATGCGCGAAGCTTAGATCCAGGCTTCATATAAAGAAAATAGGACACACAGGAACGCTCGACCCAATGGCTACGGGCGTTTTACCTATATGTATAGGAAAGTCCACTCGCATCATCGAATACTACGATGCGGATTATAAGTCCTATCACGCTGAGATGAAGCTCGGTCTTACGACCGATACTCTCGATATAACGGGAGAAGTTCTGGAGACGGCCTCGTATGCAGAAGTGACTGAAAATGCCGCACAAGAGGCTTTTAAGGCCTATACAGGCATAGTTAAACAGATACCTCCTAAGTACTCGGCCTTAAGAGTTGACGGAAAGAGGGCATATGAGCTTGCAAGAGAGGGGAAGGACTTTGAGCTTGCCGCAAGAGAGATAGAAATAGTAAGAAACGAGATTACCTCTATCAATCTTGATGAAGGCATCATAGAATTCGATGTCACATGCTCGAAAGGCACATATATCCGCACCATGATAGACGATATAGGACGCGAGCTCGGATGCGGAGCTGCCATGACGGCACTCATAAGGACGGGCTCAGGGTATTTCAAGATAGAAGAAGCATATGAACTCTCAGATCTTATTGAAATGAGCGATGAAGAGCTCGAAAAATGCGTGATTCCGATGGATATTACACTTATAAACCTCGGAAAAGCAATACTTGACGATAACAGGGTTACCGCATTTATCAACGGAAACTCTACAGGCCAGGGCTGCTACAAAGTCTCAGAGGGTTCAAATTTCAAGAAATTTTACAGAGTCTACTCAAATGGCTCATTCCTCGGAATCGCAAGCATTGAAAACAATTCACTTATACCAAGGAAAGTCATTACGGACTGATAATGCAAATTATAAATTCACTTAATGAACTGAATATCCAAGATAAGACATCGATTGCTCTCGGCAATTTCGACGGTCTTCACGTCGGACATCGAAAGATTATGGAGTATGCGATTAATTCCGCAAAGGAAAGCGGCCTTAAATCGCTTTGCTTTACCTTTTCGAATCATCCGTTCAACTTCATCATGCAAAGAGAGGCTGATGATCCTCATGCAATCAAGCTGATCTGCTCGGAGGACGAGAAGATAAGACTAATCGAGGAGATGGGATTCGATATCCTTGTGAATTTGCCTTTCGATGAGCATATTATGACAATGAAGGCAGATGACTTTTTCAACGATGTAATGCTCGGAAAACTCAACGCAGGCTGTGTATCCGTTGGCTTTAATTACAGCTACGGTGCAAGGGCAGGAGGCAATGCGGAGACTTTAAGAAAAGAGTGCGGTGATGCCGGCATCAAGGTCAATATCCACGATGCCGTAAGGGTAGAAGACAAGATAGTCAGCTCCACATTAATACGCGAAATGATAAGCATAGGAAACATGGAGCTTATCGCACGCTATCTCGGCAGACCTTATGCCTTCAAAGGTACGGTTACTCACGGTAAGAGGCTCGGCTCAGCCATGGGAATACCTACTGTCAACATACCGGCTCCGTCAGATATAATGCTGCCGCCGAACGGTGTATATTTCAGCCGAATTATAATAGACGGCAGGGAATACAAGAGTGTTTCCAACCTCGGCACCAGGCCGACCGTAGATGATAAAACAGACAAAACAATAGAAACCAATATCTTCGACTACGATACTCACGCCTACGGAAAAGACGTGACGATATACTTCGATCACTTCTCAAGAGGTGAGGTAAAGTTCGCTTCGAAGGAAGAGCTCTTTTCTCAGATTGCCAAAGACTGCGAAAAAGCCTTGGAATATCATAAAAAAAGATAGACAACACGGCGCATTCGTGTTAATATACCAGCGTTGCAGCCAGAAGGCTGTGGCGTACACTAATTTCTATATACCTTCCCTTCAGCGGCGCGTTGCTCCGACGGCCTGCGAAGAGATGGTGAATCGAAAGTAAAGGAGTTTATTTTTATGCTTACAAAAGAAAAGAAACAGGAAATCATCAAAGAGTATGCGACCTGTGAAGGTGATACAGGATCCCCTGAGGTTCAGGTTGCCATTCTTACTTACAGAATCAACGATCTCAACGAGCATCTCAAAGAGCATCACAAGGACTTCCACTCCAGAAGAGGACTTCTGAAGATGGTAGGTCAGAGAAGAAACCTTCTCAAGTATCTCAGAGAGACAGACATCGAGAGATACAGAAGCCTTATCGCACGCCTCGGACTGAGGAAATAATTGTGTTATTGAAGCGGGAGCACGCCTCCCGCTTTGTCTGTGTTTACGGAGCATACGCAGACGATATTTGTTAATGCCCATAGAAGAGAAATGAATTAACAGGAAGGAGTTGTTAATAAATGGGTAGATTTGAAGATTATAAAGTTTACAAGACAGCGCTCGGCGGCAGACTTCTCGAGGTAGAGATCGGTAAGATCGCAGAGCAGGCCAACGGACAGGCAGTAGTAAGATACGGAGATACCGTTATCAGCTGCACGGTTTGCGCCAGCAAGGAGCCTAAGCAGGACGTGGATTTCTTCCCACTGACATGTAATTTCGAAGAGAAACTCTATGCAGTAGGCAAGATCCCGGGCGGATACATCAAAAGAGAAGGACGTCCGAGCGAAAGAGCAACCCTGATTTCGAGACTTATCGACAGACCTCTCAGACCGCTGTTCCCAAAGGGCTACAGAAACGATGTAGTAGTTGCTGCTACCGCACTTTCGGTAGATCACGACTGCTCACCTGAGGTAGCATCGCTCATCGGTACATCCGTAGCACTCGCTATTTCAGACATTCCTTGGGACGGCCCGACAGCAGGCGTTGTTATAGGAATCGTAGACGGAGAACTCGTCTTGAACCCTACATTCGAGCAGAGACAGAAGTCAGATCTTCACCTTGACATCTGCGGTACGGAAGAAGCCATCATGATGGTAGAAGCCGGTGCTAACGAGGTACCTGAAGAGAAGATGCTCGAGGCTATCCTCTTTGGTCACGAAGCCATCAAGGATATCTGCAGATTTATCAAGGACATCGTAGCAGAGGTCGGAAAAGAAAAGCAGGAATACACAGTATTCAAACCTGGAGAAGACGTAGACGCAGCTGTCAGAGAGTATTCGACTCAGAAGATGGTAGAGGCTATCTACACTTTCGAGAAGCAGGAAAGAATCGCCAACATGGACGCCGTTGCAGAGGATGCCAAGGAGCACTTTGCAGAGGAGTTCGAAGATAGAATGGCAGAGGTAGAGGATGTACTCTACAACATCAAGAAGGAAGAGGTAAGACGCCGCATTCTTGAAGAGGGCGTCAGACCTGACGACAGAAAGCCTGATGAGATCAGACCGCTTTGGAGTGAGACAGGATATCTTCCAAGAACTCACGGCTCAGGACTTTTCAAGAGAGGACAGACTCAGGCACTTTCCATCTGCACACTCGCGCCGCTTAGCGAGGCACAGTACCTCGACGGTATCGATGATGACACACCTCGCAAGAGATACATGCATCACTATAACTTCCCTGGCTACTGCACGGGAGAGGCCAAGCCATCGAGATCTCCGGGACGTAGAGAAATCGGTCACGGAGCACTCGCAGAAAGAGCTCTGGTACCGGTACTCCCGAGTGAAGAGGAGTTCCCATATGCCATCAGAGTCGTATCCGAGATTCTCTCATCCAACGGTTCTTCATCCATGGCATCGACATGCGGTTCCACACTCGCACTCATGGACGCCGGAGTTCCTATCAAGAAGCCTGTAAGCGGCATCGCTATGGGACTTATCGAGGGATTCAACGAAGACGGCAGCAGCAGATTTGCCATCCTCTCCGACATCCAGGGTATGGAAGACTTCCTCGGAGACATGGACTTCAAGGTAACCGGTACTCCTGACGGTGTTACGGCACTTCAGATGGATATCAAGGTACACGGACTTTCCAAGGAAATCATGGAGCAGGCTCTTGAGCAGGCCAAGGTCGGCAGGGCGAAGATTCTCGAGAATATGCTCGAGGAGATTGCCGAGCCTCGCAAGGAGCTCAGCCCATATGCACCGAGATTCATCAGCATGAGAGTTGACCCTGACAAGATCAGACTTGTCATCGGACCGGGAGGTAAGACAGTCAACAGAATCGTTGAGGAGACAGGTGCTAAGATCGACATCTCCGATGATGATGTCGGCTTCATCGCAATCTATGCTGTAGATCAGGAGAGCGCAGAGGCTGCCAAGAAGGAAATCGAGCTCATCACTAAGGATGTTGAGGTAGGTGAGACTTACGAAGGAACTGTTACACGTATCATGAACTTCGGAGCATTCATCGAGATCCTGCCTGGCAAGGAAGGTCTTCTCCACATCTCGAAGATGGCCAACTACAGAGTAGGCAAGGTAGAGGATGTTATGAACATCGGAGATAAGGTCACCGTAAAGGTAACTGAAATCGACAGTCAGAACAGAATCAACCTCAGCAGAAAAGAGCTCGTGAAAGACTAGCTGAGATGGTGAAGTACTAGCTTCATTAATAACCAAGAACCTAAAAAGGGCCGCATCCGTCAAGAGGGCGGCTCAGATCGAAGACAAAGTCCCGACTTCAAAATCGAAGTCGGGGCTTTTCGCATGCAATAGAGCAGTTTCGCATCTCATGTAGACATGGATACTATTCTGATAAAAATTATTTATATAATTGTATATAAATACTCGATATGCATTGATATATCTTCACTCAAAAGGTACAATAAACTTATATGTTTGGGGATAATTCTTAACCGATAGAAATCTTATATCATCAGGAAGGTTGTAATTATGGATAAGGCTAAATTGATTAAGAAAAGCAATACACTCGTCAGCAGGATCACAGTTATCACGCTGACCTTTATGATGCTTGTAACAGGCATGCAGTTTTCAGTGATGTCACCGCTGGTGGCAGACGCTAAGTCCTATGACGAGAATAACATCACCACATGGGACGAATTGAAAGAAGCGATTCAGGGTGGTGAAAGTGAAGTTACCATCACTAAAGACCTTTATGCAACGGAGACAATTGATATCACTTCCGAAGTAAGAATCAAGGGCAACGATGGACAGACAATCTATCAGAGCCCGCGAGGAGATGGTGAAAAATACCAGACAATGTTTAATGTTACATATGGCGGCGAACTTACTTTGGGCGATAATCTTACGCTTTCCGGTAAGACTTGTACCGGAGGCGGCGGATCCGAAAACAAGACGGTAACCTTTAAAATTGTGGGTGGCGAACACGATGGTAGATTCCTTCGCGTTAATAATGACGATATTCTCACTCATTATACAGAAGCCTATGCCACGGAGTTCGAATTGGATCCTCAAGGATATCTCTTGTATAACGGCAATTATATCGGGGTGGGCTCCGGTAATGTCTTCGAATGCAGCAGTGCTATAAGCAAAGATAAGGCCGTGCAGTTAATGAAGAACGGGGAGTCTTTTGTCCTCGAAGGGAATGTTAATACGACGGATGAGTATGGCTTAGGATATGCGAATAGTTCGAGCCAGTGGATGTTCGCAGATTATAATGATGGCGCCTATGGGTTTATTGAGAATCCGTCTTATGCAAGTGCGACCAACGGTCATTTTAAGGCAGTAAGCATTAAGGATGGTTCCGGTGGCGGTGGCCAGGGATGTGATGATGAATGCGGTCTGTATACGACAGAAAATTTCGACGGTGGAACAGACATGGATAATCCTAAGGGGTTCTTTGTCCATGTAGATGGCGGAAAAGCAACCTTAGACGGTGCCACGCTCACAAACTTTATTACAAGCCGTGACAAGGACACAACACCTAAATATGTTGCTCCTGTAGCAGCTATCGGCGGCTCTTTCGACATTAAATCCGGTGAGATTACCAACAATATCGTTGGTTATGTTGTTAATGACGATAAAGCCAATGAGAATGCAAACGCAATAAAGATGCATGTAAAGGGTGCTGCACCAAACGCTCAGAGAACAAGTGGAAGCATGAGAAGAGGAGCTATGGCTGGTATCGATGACGGCAATGCCGGATCCGGTATCACGGCTACAGCAGGTGCAGTAATATATGTTGGAGGAGCCACCGGTACAGTTTCCGGCGGTAGCATCTCCTTCAACCGTGGTGATACAGGCGGAATTATGGCTTCCGGTAACGGAACCAAGGTAACTTTGGCCGATGGCACAGATATTAATAACAACGTAGGTGTTCAGTTCGGTGGTGGTACGACTACCGAGGACGGCGCTTTTATAGCCATGACAGGTGGTAGCATCACTGAAAACGTTGCCTGGTTCGGCGGCGGTGCTGTATTCGCTACAGAAAACGGTGTTAAGTGGCTTTTGGGAAAGAAGGGTATAGGAGATCGTGAGACAGGATGGTTCACGATGGATGGTGGTACTATTGACGGAAATACTTCCTTTACACGTGGTGGTGCCATCTTGGCAGACTCCGACGGCGTTTCGCTCATAAAAGGTACTCTTAAAGACAATATGTCCCGCATGCTTGGTGGTGCAATCTATGTAATGGGTGACCACCCTGACTTCACATACACGGTATATATTGCCAAGGGTTATGTTCACGATAATAAGGCCGTTTCAGCAGGATATAAAGGAACAAATCCTCAAAATCCTGATGCAAGTATCGATAAGGAAAGCAATCTTAAACTTTCCCAGAAATTGAATGCACCGGATGGATGCAACAAAGTTGGTGAACTGTTTACGGGATATATGAGTGTAAACTCCGATGACACTTCCGATGGTTATCCGGGGGATCAGAAATACTCCACAGATGGTACAGGCGGTGGTATTTGGCTTTGTTCATATGGTAATACCACAATAGATCTTTCCAATGATTCGGAGTTCTATGTAAGTGAAAACACTGCAACAGGCTCTGTACGACATCAACCAATCAGCGCTCCTGGTAAGGGTGGAGATGACTTCCATAAGGATACCAAGAATAATGGTAGTCTGGTTATTACTGGTATCAGTGATGATGACGAGTGGTATGATCAGAACTCCGGAGAGAAGTACACATCCCCGGACGGAGATACCAATTCTGTTACAGATACGGGAATGCGCAACCTTATTAACAAAGGCGGCGACAAGCCTGCAGGATACGATCCTGATAGCTACGAAGGTGTAGATTTTTACGGAAACCTTTCCAGACGCGGTGGTGCACTTGCCGCAGACGGATCCTTTGTCTTCGGTAAGGCTCAGGATTTAGCCGAACTCTTTGCGGAAATGTCCATAAAGAAAGCATGGAAAGAGGGCACAACTCCTAAAGATATTGTACTCAAGGTCTTCGTAGAAACTGCTAATGACAAAGTTGAGATTGCAGAAGTTCCACTTAGCCAGAATGGCTCAGAATCTTCAGAACTTGATGTAGTATTTGATGAAGGTGGCTACGAAGGCAGGATGATGCTTCCTGCATTTGTAGAAAAAAGAAATGACAAGGATGAAATCGTTGACATGATTCCTGTCTTTGACATCAAGGTCGACGGCAAAATCATTGACCTTAATAGTGTAAAAGATTTGACTCTGCTAGCTGAAGCAATTGAAGATGATGAGAGCAGAGTTGAGTTCAGCAGTGAAGGCAGAAAGATTACCTTCGAAGAATATGTTCGTAAAGGTGAAGAACTTGTTAAGACCGATGAATTCCAGCTGTCTCCTGCCAAGGTTTCTCTGGATGAATTAGACGCCAGAGTTAAGACAATCAAACAAAAGCAGACAAGCGGAGATGAAACAAAAGTTGTTACTGCAAGCTTCTCCGAATTGTTCTTCAATGCGGATATTTCAAACGACAGACCAGCAGAGATAGAGAAGTTTGTAAACGAAGCCGTCCACAAACCTATATCCCTGGACGAAGTATTCACTTATGACATCGTCGCATATGTCAAGCAGGATGCGGATAAACTGGTAATCACAGATACACTTGTAGATGATCTTGAGTTTGTATCCAAAGCAACTGATGTTAAGCTTTATGATTTGGGCAAAGAAAATAATCATAAGATTACCAATAACATAGTAGGAGCAAAGGTAAATGATGATGCTTCCGTGAGCGGTGGTACTGAAATCGAGAATGTAACAGTTGAAAAGAAAGGTCAGGTTCTCAAGAAGGTAGATATCAACGGACAGACATTGACAGTTACGATCGCAAACCTTCTGGAACTCGATGGAGAGGGCAATTATCAGAAGAACGCAGACGAAGATCAATACCTGACACCACTTCGCGGACGCTGGGTAAGAGTTTCATTCGATGCACAGATCAAGAAAGATTATCAAGACATGATTAATGCAGGGAAAATGACTCTTGCTGACCTTAAGAATGTGACGATTAAGGCAGATAAAATCTTTAAGCCTGACAATTCCATTTATGGTCCGGACGAGAATCGCCCGACTCCAAATGTCGGAAATGATCCGCTTAAGAAAGATGATGATGGAACTCCGGTAGGCGATAATCATAGCGGCATAGACAACACTTCCAGCTATTTAGTAGAGGTTGCAAACGAACCTACATATAAGGATGAGTCCAACACCGTAACAGTTAAGCCTGAAGAGCCTTCGCTCGAGAAATATGTAAATCAGGCGGTTCATAAGAACATAAAAGTTGACGAAGTATTTACATATGACATCATCGGATATATCACTAAGGATGCCGATAAGGTTGTCTTTGAAGATAATCTGGTTAATTGCCTCGAACTGGTTAATGTGGACAAAATCAAGCTGGAGTCTCTTGATGATGACAACCATAAGCCAACTTATGATATAGAGGGTACTGAGATCCACGATGATGCCAGTGTAGCTGAAACCGGTGAAGATATTAAGAGCTCTGATGGTGTCACAATTGATGCAGAAGAAGGCGGAAGCACTCTTAAAGTCACCATTGATGATGGTGTAACGGAAACAGGCAGAGAGTATCACACTGTTGAAGGTCTAAGATGCAAATATGTCAAAGTTACCTTCCAGGCTCAGATTAAGGAAGAACTCCAGGCAAAGATTAAGTTCGGAGAAATGACTATTGACGAGCTCTTGGCAGACAAGGCTTGTGTTGCGTCTGTTACTGATAATGATCCGGTTCTATCCGATGAATCTCATGATGGCATCAAGAATGACGCTACCCTTAAGATCGATGTAGGAAATGAGGGTAAGTATGAGCTTGATTCCAATGTAGTCACCGTTAAACCTGAGCAGCCTGAGATCGAGAAATATGTCAACCAGGCAGTACACAAATACATCGATCTCGAAGAAGTGTTCACATATGACATCATCGCATACATTACTAATGATGCCGATGAGGTAGAAATTACTGATGAACTTGATTCACAGCTGCAGTTCGTATCCAAGGACAGCGAGGTTAAGGTTGTAGACCTCGGCACAAAGGATAATCACAAGGTCACCAATGATATTTCGGCCAAGCAGGTTAACAAGGATGCCAGTGTGGCCGAAAAAGGTAAAGACATTGAAAAGAAGACTGTATCTATCAGTGGTAATAAACTTACAGTTACCTTGGATGATGCGGATACTGTCAAGACTCTGAGAGGTCACTGGGTAAAGATCACCTTTGATTCCAAGATTAAAGACGGACTGACCGAAAATGATCTGAAGTTCACTCAGATTGATGCGAACGAAGTTGAGGACAGAGCAGAACCTAATGTCGGCAATGCTCCTGTAGTCAGCAAAGAGTCTCACGACGGTGTTCCTAACAAGGCTGCTTACACTATCTTTGTCGATAATGGCGCACAAAAAGAAGAGAAGTATAAGGATGAATCCAATACTGTAACAGTCAAGCCTGAGAAGCCTACACTTGAAAAGTATGTACATCAGGCAGTTCATAAGAACATCAATCTTTATGAGGTATTCACATATGACATCATCGGATATATAACGAGTGATGCAGACAAGGCTGTCTTCGAGGATCAGCTTGTTGATGACTTGGAGTTTGTTGATAAGGATGATATCAAGGTAACATTCCTCAAGGATAACAACCACAAGCCATTCAATGACGTTGCCGGTACGGCCATTAAGGGCAATGAAGACGCTAGCGTAGCATCAGGGGATTGGAAAGATGTACCGAAAGCCGGTCTCACTGTT
>Ga0256406_1001893_pt1 | contig 31833 bp, 28 predicted proteins | sample RumenRJG_03DNA_FD_185986 | JGI IMG/M metagenome (GOLD analysis project Ga0256406, IMG submission 185986) | Bovine rumen microbial communities from Lethbridge, Alberta, Canada - RJG_03 | ecosystem: Host-associated > Mammals > Digestive system > Stomach > Rumen | place: Canada: Alberta | collected... | reverse complement strand
GACGATCTGCCCGTCACTGCTTCCTGATTAGGTCGTGTCTATATTTGCTTTTCAAAGACCCCTTGAGGGTTTGTTTGCTATGCCCTCTTTACGATATCTAACCGCCTACCTCTTTTTTCAAACTTGCTCTTCCTTCTTTCTCTCATTGGAGCGCATAGATAGCCGCCCCGGGCGTGCCCTGATTGGTCGTTCTCCCGATTTCAACGTACCCGTTATCCCTCAGGAATGCATCACATTTTTCTCTATGAGATGGGCCGACGTTGTTCGGGTAAACAATCACTTTTGGCTTGTTCTCATTCATCTTGTTCCAGAAATCAGCTGCCTTTTCCTTGTCGATGGAGAGAACCGGCGCTTGATACGAATATTCATTTGATGCGAACCGGTCTGACAGATTGTAGATGATATCCCAGTTTCCAAATACCATGATGCGGTCGTTCTCAGATGTATTTCCATCCACAATACCCGCCGTCTCTTTCACACTGATCGACATCTGATCCGAATTGCCATGCTTTCTTGCGGACATGACCTGTACCGCACTATCAAATGCCCCGAGCCAGAACGGGGCGGCAAAGATGCAGATCAGGTACAGCATGAAGAAGTCTGCCAGTGTTCTGTTCCGGCTCTCATACAGAATCCCTGTCATCCTCACAAATGGATAGACAAAAGCCGGGATCAGAATCATGCCGTAATGCTCATAAGACTGACCGGACATACTGATCATCAGCATATTCACAACAAGATAAAGCGTATATGTGATATCAAAGATTTTTCGTTTTCTGTAAGAAACATACAGCATCCCGATTCCCGTGAAAAGAACAATGCTCCGGTTCGCGAAATAGGTAAAAGAATCGACCTTATGACCGGTAGATGCCCATTTCGAATCAGATGTATACTTCCCGTTGAAAACAAGATAATCCTGAACAAATGCTTTTAACACACCATTTGCACCAAGCCAGATGACGATCGGCAGGATCACCAGCAGGGCGCCTGTGATAAACCATAAGAGAAATCCTCCCAGGTCCCTGTATCTCTTTTCGATGATGCACTGGACCAGAACCACAATGCACATCACAATCCAAAGAGCACACATATTGGCCCGAAGCATCAGAACTGCCGCGAAGGAAGCGCCGCAGATCACAAGACGGATCTTCGAAATACGGTGATTGACAAAATAATCAATAAATATATAGATCCCTGCCGCGATAAAGGGCATCGCATATTCTTCCGTGAGATTTCCGCCCTTATAAAATGTTCCGAGAAGGCACGAAGAGGTCAGAAGAATCAGGAGCGACCAGATCCTCGATACAAAAAGCCGGGCAATCCGATACATAATAAAGAACGTCGAAAAGAGCGTCACCACTTCAATGACCCAGATCCCTTTCCAATCGGAAATCAGAAGACCGACGACATTGATCAGATAGATAAGCGGTCCTTTATGGTCAAAAGCATCCCGATAGGGCATTCCGCCGTTTAAAATCACTCTTGCGACATATGAAAAAACGCTGGAATCGGAAGTATTATCTCTCACCACCCAGAAATTACAGGAGGCATACGTCGAGAAGCCAAGTGCAAGAATTCCTATGATAAAAATTTCAAGAATCGGCCAGAAAACCTTTTTCTTCTCATCGGTCATAAATCAAGCTCCCCTCATACAATACAAACAGACCCTGCTATTATACCACGAAACACCGGGATGGCCGGAACAAACAAGCTGAGAGAACACAAAAGAACGCACCCGTGGTAAGATGGATTGAGAGAAGCGCCGCAGCATCATAACAGGCTTCATCGTGGTCATTTCGGGAAATGCAGACCAGACCGGGAACACCTTATCAACATGATGGAAATGGAGGGAATGACATGATCCTGTCAGATGAAGGTTTAAAAGACAAGGCACAATGGGAAAAAGCCGGCATCGTCCTGCCGTCCTATAATGTCCGGGGCGTGACAGAGAAGGCCATCCGCGCGCCCAGATGGGTGCATTTCGGCATCGGCAACATCTTCCGGATCTTCATCGGAGGCATTGCGGATGACCTGATCGAGAGAGGCCTTCTGGACCGGGGCCTCACCTGCGTGGAGACGTTCGACTACGAGATCGTCGACAAAATCTACAGGCCGTTCGACAACCTGGGCCTGAGTGTGATCTTAAACGGAGACGGGACCCGCGATGTCCGCGTGATCGCATCCCTCGCTGAAGCGGTCAAAGCAGACTGCCATGATGCGGTCCAGTGGAATCGCCTGAAGGAGGTTTTCTCAAGCCCCGACCTTCAGATCGTCTCCTTCACGATCACGGAGAAAGGATACGCGCTGAAAAAGTCAGATGGCACCTATTTTCCATTCATTCAGAACGACATCGAAAACGGTCCGGAAAAGGCAACCAGTGCGGTCGCGATTGTGACCTCTATGCTCTACACCCGCTTCCAGAACGGAAAGAAACCGCTTGCGCTCGTCTCGATGGACAACTGCTCCCAGAATGGAAAGAAACTGAGAGATGCCGTCCTCACGATGGTCGATGAGTGGCAGAAGAAGGGATTCGTCGGAGACGATTTCGTATCCTACGTGCAGGATGAACAGACAGTTGCATTTCCATGGACGATGATCGACAAAATCACACCGCGCCCGAGCGAGGCAATCGCGGATGATCTTGAGAAAATGGGTGTCGAAAACATGCAGCCTGTCATCACGTCAAAGAAGACTTTCATCGCGCCATTCGCAAATGCCGAGAAGCCGCAGTACCTGGTGATCGAGGACCACTTCCCGAACGGACGGCCGGCTCTTGAAGAAGGCCAGGGAGTCTATCTGACGGACCGGAAGACTGTCAACCTCGCGGAGCGGATGAAAGTCACGGCCTGCCTCAATCCAGTGCATTCCGCGCTCGGTCCGATCGGCGTGGTGCTCGGTGAGCCGCTGTTCGCGCATATGCTGAATCACAATCCGGACGCGATGAAGATGGCGCAGATGGTGGAGGCAGAAGGCATCGCGATGGTCGAGGACCCGAAGATCCTCTCACCGAAAGCATTTGCAGACGAACTGTTCCGCGACCGCTTCGTAAATGAATATCTGGGCGACACCAACCTCCGTCTGTCTGTCGACGTCTCGCAGATGGTCGGGATCCGTTTCGGCGAGACGATCAAGGCCTATGTCGCGAAATATGGCAGCGCCGAAAAACTGACCGCCATCCCGCTCGGCATCGCCGGCTGGCTCCGCTATCTGCTCGCAGTCGACGATAACGGCAGCCGCTTCGAGCTCGCGCCCGATCCAATGAACGAGGAGCTGACAGACGCCCTCATGGGGATCGTGGTCGGAAAATCGGAGACGTTCACGGACCAGCTCCGTCCGATCCTTTCCAACGAGCGTATTTTCTTCATCGATCTCTACAAAGCCGGGGTCGGTGACAAGGTGGAAGCGATGTTTCGGGAAATGCTCGCGGGGCCCGGAGCCGTGCGGGATACGATTCACCGGTACGTGGGGTGATCCTTATCAGACGCCCATCTCTTCCCGGAATTTTCTGAAGTCCCTCAGGGCCTGCCGTCCGATCTTCACGATTTTCTTCACGTTGATCGAATTGACACCGCCCTGGCGGGGCCTGAATGAAATCGGGGCAAAACGGATCTTCCTGTGGTAAAAGGCCCCGAACGTCGTCAGCATGACATTGGGTAAATTATAATCGGCTGGCATTTTCTGAATATACTCATCGACATAATCTCTTGTCATCAGCCGGAAGGGTGCATTGGAGTCCGGGATCTCAACCTTGAAATAATGCTTCAGAATGCGGCAGAGGGTCTTCTCGACAAACGCCCTCTGCTGCCCGTCGCCACGGACAGTGCGGTTTCCGAACTGGGCGTCATATTCATTCCTGTGGTTCCAGAATTCCTCGAATTCGTCCGGATTGGTCTGGCCATCCGAATCGGTCTGAAAGATAAAATCCGCTCCATGCCGGACAGCATAGCGATAGCCGAAAAGTACCGCCGAACCATGCCCGCCGTTCTTCTTTGTCAGCGGCTTAAGCAAAGGTCTTTCCTCAGCAAGTTTCAGGAGCATCTCGCAGATATCATCCTTGCTCCCGTCATTTACGACAACAAGCCTTGACTCTCCATTCCCGTCGTGACGCTCCACGATGGGATACCAGTCTTTCACAAGATTCTCAATTCTCCGCGTTGTATTCGGAACAAGAAAACCTGAGGAAATGCCGCCTGTCCGTATGAGCCCGATGATGAAGCGAAAACAGTCAAAATCTCTATTGGTTTTTATGAAAATCATAAAATGCAGTTTATGATTTTCATAAACCGTGATATGGTATTTTCATAAAACGACCAATTGTGAAGGGACATATCGTCATGATCAGCAGAGCGATCCAGGCAGAATTAAGCAAATCCATCCGACAGTTTCCGGTTGTGACCGTGACGGGAACAAGACAGTGCGGCAAAACGACTCTTCTGAAGCATGCCCTGCCGGAATACCGTTATGTTTCACTGGAAGACCCGGATATCCGTGAACTGGCTATGGAAGACCCGAGGGCTTTCCTTTCAGAATATGATGATCATGTGATCATTGATGAGGCGCAGCGGGTTCCGGAACTTTTCTCTTATATTCAGACAAAGATTGATGCACGGGATGAAACAGGGCAATACATTCTCTCCGGTTCCCACAATTTTCTGCTGATGGAATCCATTTCGCAAAGCCTTGCAGGAAGATGTGCGGTTCTGAAAATGGCACCTTTTTCCATTGGCGAACTGAAGGATGCCGGCATTCTTCCGGAATCTGTCTGGAATCAGATGTTGGTCGGAGGATATCCCCGGCTGTATGACAAGAAAATCGATCCGACGGATTACTTTCCCAGCTATGTAATGACTTATATCGAGAGAGATGTCCGATCCGTAAGACGGATCGCAGACAATGCGCAGTTTTCACTGTTTGTCCGCTTATGTGCATCCAGGGTCGGACAGGTGCTGAACATGACCTCTCTGGCAAATGAGGCAGGCATCACCATTCCGACTGCGAATGCATGGCTCTCTATTCTGGAGCAGAGTTATGTCATCTATCGGCTTCATCCCTATTACCGAAATTATTCAAAGAGGCTGATCAAATCACCTAAACTGTACTTTTATGATACAGGTCTGCTCTGCTATTTTCTTGGAATCGAGACGGAAGAACAGCTGAAGAAAAGCGACCAGGCGTGGGCCGTTTTTGAAGATATGGTTGTTACGGAATATATGAAGCAGCAATATATTCTGGGAAGGGAGCCGGCCGCCTGGTTCTGGCGTGATACAAACCAGAACGAGGTGGATCTCCTGACAGAACGCGGGACGGATCTCAACGCATATGAAATCAAACTTTCGGAGACGATGAACCGGAGATTTCTGAAAGGGCTGGATAACTTTGCGGACCTGTCGGGGATACCGGCCTCTCATCTGACCTGCCTTTACCGTGGAAAGGATTATGCGACATCCGCGGGAACATTTGCCAATTATCGGGATTATCGCTTTCCGTGAGCCAGGTGCCAGGCACTCCCCCGTTATCTTATGCCTCTTGAATACATTCCATGAGTATCTCCGATGCCGCCACGTACTCCGCCATATTCCGCGATTTTTTCAGTGCCTTATAATGCTTCCTGATCCGGGATGGCAGCGTGCCGTCCTCATCTTCAAGAGGTCTGACCCAGAATCCCCACAGCTCTTTCATCCTGGCGAGGATTCCTCCATCGTCGGCGGGTGCATTTCTATAAAGACGCAGGATCCGGTCTTGGAAGTGTTTCATCCTGCTGCCCTCTTCCGCGATCCCAAGGATGGATTCCGCCAGGGCAGGATTCATCACCAGCCCCCTGCCAATCATGATGGCGGACGTTTCGGGGAACCTCGTCATGATCGCTTCTGCATCGGAAGACTTCAGAATGTCGCCATTATACACGACCGAATTAGTCGAAAATGCAGCCGCCTCCCCATAGCTTTCGAGATCAGGCGATCCCTTATACCCCTGATTTCCAAGTCTGGGATGGACCGTGACTTCTGACAACGGATACTGATTGTAGACCTGGATCAGCTGAGGCATCAGATTTTCTTCCATGCCGATTCTGGTCTTGACGGAAATCGATATCTTCCCGTCAAGTCTCAGAAAAATACCGTCAAGAAGCCTGTCAACTTCTTCCGGATCACGTAGTATACCTGCTCCTCTGCCTCGACTGGTCACGGTCGGGGACGGGCAGCCGAAATTCAGGTTCACCTCTGGATAGCCCGCCTCTTCCAGCCTTCTGACTGTTCTGGCCAGAAATTCCGGATTTTTCCCCATCAACTGCGGGACGAGCCTGCCCTCACTGATTTCAAACTCCGGGTTTCCTCCATCGGAAAGGTCATATTTCTCTGACCGGCTGAGACCCTTCGATTCGGTCACATTGATGAAAGGCGCGTAATATTTGCTCACGCCTTTATAGATCGCGGTATGGGCGTTGCGGAAAGGACTTGTCGTGATGCCTTCGAGTGGAGCAAAATAGATTTTCATGGCATTTCATAGATGTAAGGCACCATCACCCATTTTCCTCCGGCATCTTTGAGCGGGCAAAGGCGAACCTGTACTCGTTTTATCGGTTCCCAGAGGCTATCCGGCAGGCGCTGTACACAACGAACCTGATTGAACGAAGCAACAAGGGACTGAAACACAAATCCAAGATCAAGGAGCAATTCCCCTATGAGGATGCACTGGATCGCTTCGTCTGCTGCCACTACAGTGATCTGAACCGTACATATGCGGAAAAGGTACAGCGAGGATTTATGAAGGTATCCTCCGAGATACTGGAGATGTTTGAGCAGCAAGCTCAGGAATCAGCCGCATAACCTATTGACACGGATCAGGAAGTCTGACCCAGTTTACACAAAATACTTGACACAATCATGGATAACATCTATATCCGGACGGACCCGGCAGGAAATACCAAAGCAGATAAAGTAAAATCCACCGAGAAAATTGACGGTGCGATAGCGACCATCATGGCGCCCGACCGGGCGATCCGGGATGGCAACAACATGCAGCTTCTGTTTATAATAGCAGAGGAATTCTATTTTTGCAATCATTTGTTTTCATTTGCTTATATTTATGCTATAATGAATTCAGAAAAGGAGGTGTCCATTATGGCAAACACACTCATTCAGTTTCGTGCAGATGAAACAGAAAGAACCGAGGCCACCAATATTCTTCAGCAGCTTGGGTTGGATATGCCTTCCTATCTCAGGATGTGTCTATCCCGGCTGGTCAGTGAAAAGGGAATCCCATTCAGCATGACCATCAAACAGGCACCGGTGAATAAAGGAATTGAGGCAATGAAGCGAGCCAGTCGGATTGCGGAAGAAAACGGCATTTCAGACATGACGCTTGAAGAAATTGATGCGGAAATAGCGGAAGCCAGAAAGTGAAGTGCCTGTGAAATATTACGCTGTCATTGACACGAACGTGCTGGTTTCCGCCGCCCTTAAGTGGAAATCCGTACCAGGAAGCATCATCGATCTTGCCTTCAATGACATCATAGTACTACTGGTGAACGAGGATATCCTGAAGGAATATCAAACCGTTCTGCTTCGCCCAAAGTTCCACCTGACAGAGAAAATTGTCCAGGACATTCTGGACGAAATAAACGCACATGCTGTCAGCATTTCAGAAGAGCCTGTTGACATTGATCTTCCAGATCCAAAGGACCGTGTTTTCTACGAAGTCACGATTAAGGCAAGAAAGGACGAAGACGCCTATCTTGTAACCGGAAATATCAAACATTTCCCATCAAAGCCATTCGTCGTAACACCAAGACAAATGCTGGACTTGATTCTCGAAGGCACAAACGAAAACAACTGATCACTCTATCGGAAAGCATCTATCCCACTCGGATAGGTGCTTTTCTGATACTTGCTGTTACCGAAACAGTTTCTCTACATCCTTTGCCTTCAGCACTTTTCCCACCGAGACAATTTTGTCATCAATCATGAGTGCGGGCATACTCATAATACCGTAGCCCATAATTTTCTCCATATCTGTAATGTACTCCACCTCGGCGTCAATTCCTTTTTTCTCAACCGCTTCCTTTGTCGCCTTGAGGAGCGCTTCGCAGCTCCTGCATCCTCCGCCTGTCCTGAATGAAAGTCCACATTACGCAAATCTCGCCTTCGTCTTATTTGCAATTCTGACAAGCACCAGCATGACCGGAACCTCCGTCAGAACGCCTACAGTGGTAGCGAGCGCTGCAGGGCTTGTTGTTCCGAAAAGTGCAATAGCCACAGCCACCGCGAGTTCAAAGAAATTCGATGCTCCGATCATTCCCGCAGGTGCAGCAATGTCATGAGGCAGCTTGAATACCTTGCAGGCCCCATATGCAATAAAGAAGATCAGGAATGTCTGAATGATCAAGGGTACCGCAATCAGAACAATGTGAATCGGGTTTGAAAGAATCACCTCTGCCTGCGAACTGAATATGATCACCAGCGTGAGAAGCAATCCGACCGTAGTTGCATTGTCAAACTTATGGATGAAGGTACTCTCAAAATATTCTCTTCCCTTGTTCCTGATGACAGTAAGCCTTGTCAAAATACCCCCGACCAGTGGAATGACCACAAACAGGAAGATACTCACGAAAAGTGTACTGTAGGGAACGGATACATTCGAAACGCCGAGAAGAAACTTTACAATCGGCACAAACGCCACAAGGATGATCAGATCATTTGTTGCCACCTGAACCACGGTATATGCCGGATTCCCTTTTGTCAGCGTACTCCAAACAAATACCATCGCCGTGCATGGCGCTGCGCCAAGGAGGACAGCTCCGGCAAGATATTCCGTTGCCAGTTCAGGAGTAATAAAAGCCTTAAATACAACAAATAAAAACAGATAGGCTATCCCATACATAGTAAAAGGTTTGATCAGCCAGTTGGTAATCCATGTGATAAACAATCCCTTCGGATTCTTCCCAATCTGTTTTACGCTCTGAAAATCTACTTTCATCATCATAGGGTAGATCATGACCCAGATGAGAACAGCGATAGGAATCGAAATTCCGGAAATCTGAAATTTCCCGAGTGTGGCAGGAATGGCCGGGACAAAATGTCCAATCAGTACCCCTATGGCCATGCAGAGCAGTACCCACACAGAAAGATAACGCTGAAATGTATTTATGCCTTTGCTTTGATTTCTCATGACTTCGCCTCCATTAGTTTGATACATTGAAATATATCTATATTTAAGGGCTTTATATAGGCAATCCCAGAGGACTGCCTATGAATGATAGATATCGATTACTTCTTTTCCTTACATCCGCAGGATACGCTGCTGTCTGTTTCACAGTCACATCTTGCATAGGAACCGATCATTTCCCGGAACTCCCTGACCCCGTCTGCGGAGATGGAATAATGCATCCATTTTCCCTCTTTGTAGGAATCAACAAGACCGCTGTCTGCGAGGATCCTCATGTGATGCGAAAGAGTCGGCTGCGTGATATTCAGTTCCTCCAGCAGATCACATCCACACTTCTCCCCATGCTGGAGTGCAAGCATGATCGCAAGGCGGTTTTCATCTGTGAGCGCCTTTATTTTTTTGACATCTTCTCTGAATCCCATGACTTTTACCTCCGAGAGAAGTACATAATATCGCATGCATTCACAGTTGTCAATGTGTATCGTCAGGTGCCAGGCACTCCTGACTAACCTGGACTGGCAGCAAGGGCCTGGCACTGACGATTCCTCTGAGCATCGCCGCAAAACATGCCGGAGCATCCAGGGAACAGTTTGCCCGTGCACTGGCATTCGGTCATCTGGTCAACAGCTATATCAATGCTGTCATCGGAAAGCTGTCCGCTGTCTGCACCTGCGCCGCTGCGGCGTCTGCAGCGGCATCTGCTGCCCTGGTAAAGCTGTGGGGCGGCACGGAGGAACAAACAGGATTTGCCATCCGGAATATAACCGGAACCGTTTCGGGCATGATCTGCGACGGCGGCAAAACCTGTTGTGCCATGAAGCTGGCGACGGCTACTTCTGCCGCATATCTGTCTGCTCAGATGGCAGTCAGCAACTCTGTTCTGCGTGAGAGCGATGGTATCTGTGCGGAAACGCCAGAACAGTGCATCACGAATATTGCCCGGATAGCCCAAGTCGGCATGGCGGATGTTGATTCGGCAATCCTACGTATCATGCTTGCGAAAAAGGAGGATGGCAAGTCCGGCCATATGGAATGACGCGGGTGGTTAAATCTGCCCTGGAGAAAAAAATCCCTGCCGGGCCGGAATGGCTCTGGCAGGGATTTTCTATGATGAGGAAAATGCACTTACTCGATCACCACGTCCTTATCTTCCTTCTCCGTCACATAACCGATGACGCGCGCGGCCGGCACGCTGTCCTTAAGTGACCGCTCAAGAGCGGCCGCGTGCGTCTCCGGCACGGCGATCAGAAGCCCGCCGCTTGTCTGCGGATCGTAGAAGATATCGAGAAGCGCGCGCGGGATCTCTTTCCTGATCGCAAGACCCGGAGAGGCGTATTCCTCGTTCCGGTACGCACCGGCCGGGATGAAGCCCATCTCCGCGAGCGGGTACGCCTCCTCATGGTATGGGACGTCGTCCGCCCGGATATGGAGCGTGCATCCGCTGCCCTGGGCCATCTCGTAGCTGTGCCCGAGAAGAGAAAAGCCCGTGACGTCCGTACAGGCATGCACAGGGTATCTCAGCATGATCTCCGCGGCATAGCGGTTGAGCGTCGTCATCTGGTCGTAGATCCGCTTCAGCACATCGTCGCTGACGAGACCATCGCCTTTGGCCGCGGACGTCAGGATGCCGATGCCGAGCGGTTTCGTCAGGATCAATACGTCGCCGGGCCGCGCGCCGCTGTTCGTCAGCACGCGCGCGGGATCCACGAAGCCGGAGACCGCGAGGCCGTAGATCGGCTCGGGGCCGTGGATCGTGTGGCCGCCGGTGATGATCGCGCCGGCCTCATAGGCCTTGTCGTAGCCGCCGCGGAGGATTTCCTGGACCGTTTCCTTATCCATCTTGTCCGAGACGCACATGATGTTGAGCGCGAGCTTCGGCGTTCCGCCCATCGCGTAGACGTCTGAAAGTGCATTTGTCGCGGCGATCTGGCCGTAGAGATACGGGTCATCGACGATCGGCGGGAAGAAGTCCGTCGTCTGCACGAGCGCGCGGCTGTCATCGAGGCGGTAGACGCTGGCGTCATCGCTCCTGTCAAAGCCGACGATCAAATTGGGATCGGTGTGCGTCCGGAATCCTTCCAGAAGATCCACCAGCGTCCCCGCGCCGACCTTAGCTCCGCACCCGGCACAGGTGGCGAGTTTCGTCAGTTTCACCTCTGTTTCCATCGCGATTTCTCCTCCTTCTGCTGTTATGGGGGCGGGAAGATTATGGACGGATCACGAGAGACGACTTCGAGAGCGTGTCGGCGATATCGTACATATTCGTCACGGTCCCGACCGCCAGCTTCTCCGTCAGCCCGTAGAAGTTGAGACATGTCCCGCAGGTCTTGATCGTCACGCCCTGAGATTCGAGGTTCTTCAGGTCCTCGAGTGAGTCTGAGCCCTCGCAGGTGAGGAATGCGCCGCCATTGTAGCAGAGAATCGTGGCCGGAAGCTCATCGATGTTTGTCAGCGCGAAAATGTACGCCTTCATGAGAGACTTTCCGAGCTTGTCGTCTCCGACGCCCATCGTCTGCGAGCAGAGGACCACGGTCGTTCCGTTTCCTTCTTTCCTCGCGGGTTTCTCCGGCTTCTCAGGCGCTTCGGCTGCATTTTCCTGCGCCTTCTCTCCACTCAGCGTCATCACGACGGCGTATTCGTTCTCGGCCTTTTTGCTGTCCGTGACCGCAAGTCCTTTCGACTGCGCCAGCTTCGTCAGGTTCTTCACCGACGTCTCATTGTCCACGAGAACGGTCAGCGTCCCCGCTTCCGTCGCGCCTTCGATGGCCTTCTTCGCGTTGATAACCGGGATCGGGCATGCCTGCCCTCTCATATCCAAAGTCTGATCCATGATGGGATCCCTCCTTTTTCTTTTCTATCCCCAGTGTATCATCTCATTTTGTCAAATGCACCCGTCAATCTTTATGCACCCTGCACAAAACCGATCGCCTTTCCATCCAAAAATTGCGGACGCGCTGCGTCCGGGAAGCAGACGAACCCGGCATTCAGGAATCCATCCGCATAACAAGGGCTGCCGTCCGGATTTCCATCCGGGCGGCAGCCCCCTCTCCTCTCCGTCCAGCGCCGGAGATCACATATGGAACATCTCGATCAGGAACAGCCACGCGAGCCCGTAGTAGGTCACGACACCCACCATATCGGTCACGGTCGTGATGAGCGGTCCGGACGCGACCGCCGGGTCCACGCCGATCTGCTTGAAGAACAGCGGAATCACCGTGCCGACAAGACTCGAGATCAGCATCGCAACGACAAGCGAAATGCCGATGCAGCCCGAGATCGCGAAGGCGCTGGCAACCGCGAGATGCTTGGCCGCCATGATATAGACGCCGATGCCGCCGAAGGCCAGCAGCCCCAGGAAAAGACCGTTGGTGAAGCCGACACGGCATTCCTTCCAGACGAGATGCGCCTTCTCCTTTCCGGTCAGCTTCTCGTCCATCAGGACCCGGATCGTGACCGCCAGAGACTGGGTGCCGACGTTGCCGGACATATCCAGAATCAGCGACTGGAAGATCATCACGACCGTCAGCTGCGCCACAACCGCCTCGAAGAGGCTGACCACGCTGGAGACGATCATGCCGAGTCCCAGAAGGAGGATCAGCCAGGGAAGACGCTTCTGCACGCTCTTCTTCAGCGGCTCGTTCAGATCCTCCTCAGCGGACAGACCGCCGAGTTTTGCGTAATCCTCACCCATCTCGTCATCGACGACCTGGGCGACGTCGGAAGCGGTGATCACGCCGAGTATGTGGTTGTCATTGGACAGCACCGGAATGGATTCCTCGGAGTAGTCCTGAATCCGCGACAGACAGTCGTCGATCAGCTCGTCCGCGTAGACGTAAGGATACGCGGTGGCGATCAGATCCTCCAGCTTCTGTCCTTCCCGGGCGATGATCAGATCCTTTAAGTCCAGCTCGCCAAAGTAGACGTCTTTTTCATCCAGCACATAAATCGAGGTGATGTTGTCATTCTCCGCCGCCTGGGCGACGATGGAGTTCATCGCTTCCTTGATCGTCTGATTCGAATGCAGTGTGACGAAATTGGTCGTCATCCGGCTGCCGATCTGGTCCTCGCTGTAGGTCGCCAGCATATGAAGGGAATTCCGGGCGTCTTCGCTCATCAGCTCGATCCACGCCTGCTTCTGCTGGCCCTGACAGGTCTTGAGGATGTCGACCGCCGTATCCGGCTCCATTGCCTCCAGCGTCTGCGCCGCCTTCTTCGGATCGAGCTCGGAAAGGTACGTCACCGCGTCGTCCGTATGCTCAAAGACACCGGCGAGATCGTCGTCGCTCAGCAGCCGGTAGAGCATCTGCCGTTCGCGGGCGCTGAGCTCCGGCAGGACCTCCGCGATGTCGTTCGCATGGTAGTCGCTCAGCTCGTCGCGGATGACCTTCGGCGATTTCCGGCTTCTGAGAATTCCGAGGATTTCATTCTCGTAATGGTTTGCATTATGCTCTTCCGCACTCAAGCTGTCCCTCCTTCCTCTGACCCTTCGCACAGGTCCGGGACCTCTCTCAAAACCTTCTCACAACGGCCTAACTATAACACCTTTGTCTGTCGTTCTTCAAGATTGCGCGGGATTCCGCGGACAGTTCCGGCGTGTTGACCGCTGCTGTCGGGAAATCGGACTCCGGTTCCGTGAATATGCCGGATAGCGCGTTCGCTCCGAAGCGCCGTACGGGCATCCTTCTCCGTTCTCCGGCTTCGCCGGAATCCCGGACCGGCCGGCCCGGTTCACCCCTCCTCCGCCAGCGTCCGCACCGCCCGGACCGCCGCGTCCGCCTCGTCTCCGGTGTTGGTAAAGGAGAAGCTGAAGCGGACCGCGCCCTGTCTCACCGTCCCCAGCGCCTCATGCATCCGCGGCGCGCAGTGCGCGCCGGGCCGCGTGCAGATACCGAACCTTGAGGCGAGCTCATCCGCCACCTCGCCGGAATCGTAGTTCCCGATGTTCATCGCGACGGTGGGGCAGCGCTCGTCCGAAGCGAAGTCTCCGTAGATCCGGACACCCGGCACACCGCGGATGCCGTCATAAAACCGCCGCATCAGCTGCAGCTCCTTCCGCCGGAGCGCATCCATCCCGTTCTCCAGGATGAACCGGACGCCGGCGGCGAGCCCCGCGATGCCGTGGCCGTTCAGCGTGCCGGCCTCCAGCGCCGTCGGCATCTCCTCCGGATGATGCCGGAGAAAGCTCTGCACGCCGCTGCCTCCCGTTTTGAGCGGACGGACGGAAAGGCCCGGCCGGACATAAAGGCCGCCCGTACCCTGCGGTCCCAGAAGGCCCTTGTGACCGGAGAAGCAGAGCACGTCGATCTGCATCGCCTGTACGTCGATCGGAAAAATCCCCGCCGTCTGGGCTGCGTCCACGATGAAGAGCAGACCTCTCTCATGCGCCATCCGGCCCACGCGTGTGAGATCGACGAGATTGCCGGTGAGATTCGACGCGTGAGTGCAGACGACCGCCTTCGTTTCCGGCCGGATCAGCCCGGGAATCGCGTCCAGATCCGGCACGCCTTTCTCCCTTTCCCCCTTAAGACCGATAAAGGAAAGATGCACTCCCTGATCCTCCATCGAATAAAGAGGACGCAGCACGGAATTGTGCTCCAGCACGGTGGTGATCACGTGATCGCCGGGATTCAGAAGGCCCCTGATCGCGGTATTCAGGCTCTCCGTCGCGTTCGATGTGAAGGCAATCCGCGACGGGTCTTCCGCATGGAAGAGCTCCGCCAGCAGACACCGGCCGCTGTAGATCGTCCGGGATGCCGCAAGAGAAGCGCCGCAGGCGCCGCGGCCTGCATTTCCAAGCTCGCCGAAAGACTCCGTCACCGCCCGGACGACGGATTCCGGCTTTCCCAGCGTCGTGGCCGCGCTGTCAAAATAAATCATGATTCCTCTCCTTTCAGACCATGCAGGTGAAGACGCCTTCGCTCTTCAGATTCCGCGCCTTCATCACTGCGTCGACGGCGTCCCAGCCGTCCGGATCGACGCACCACGCAAGCCCGCAGCCCGCCGAAATCTCGCCCGGCACCGGAATCACCCGCCCCGGTGCATCCGCCGCCCGGCAGGCCTCCTCCATCGCCATCGCCTCCGTCGTCGTATGGAACGTCACGACCAGACGAAGCTCCTTCTTTCTCATATATGCCTCCCGCATCACAAAAAGCCGTACAACAAAAAAATCTCAAAAACCCCGTTTCAAGGATTTTTGAGACCGTGACAAATACCGGTGGTCGGGCTCGAACCGACATGGAGCTGCCTCCGAGGGATTTTAAGTCCCTTGCGTCTGCCAATTCCGCCACACCGGCTTATTGGCTGGCTGAATAAAATACACTGATGAAAAACGACCCAGATGGGGCTCGAACCCATGACCTCCGCCGTGACAGGGCGGCGCGATAACCAGCTTCGCCACTGGGCCAGACAATATGATGCTGCATGAATCCCGCGCTCATCCTTCAGGCGGAGTCACACGGAAATGGATCTTCGGGGACTCGAACCCAGGACCGATCGGTTATGAGCCGACTGCTCTGACCAACTGAGCTAAAGATCCATGGATCAAACGGCCGCTCCGCGCCGGTCTCCCGGCGTCTTTACAGCAGTCAGTGACCCCTAGCAGGTTCGAACTGCTGTTACCGCCGTGAAAGGGCGATGTCTTAACCGCTTGACCAAGGGGCCGTCGGACCTCCGGTTTTCCTCAGGAAAACGAGTCCTTCTCCATCCGTACCCGGATGACCGGGCTTTTCCGGACGGCAACCTCCCCGAGTAGGTCTCGAACCTACAACCCTTCGGTTAACAGCCGAATGCTCTACCATTGAGCTATCGAGGAAAAGTGGGCTTAAGTGGACTCGAACCACCGACCTCACGCTTATCAGGCGTGCGCTCTAACCAGCTGAGCTATAAGCCCCCGCGCTTTCAGCACGCTCCTAATCATAGCAGAGAGGCCGGTAAGTTGCAAGAACCTTTTTTACCCGATTTCAGTTTTCTCCGCCGCAGCGGCTGATGAAATGGCGCATCATCACGCCTCCGTCCGGCGTCATGATGGACTCGGGGTGGAACTGAAGACCGTACACCGGTTTCGTCCGGTGCTCGACGGCCATAATGTCACCGTCGTCCGCCCGTGCCGTGATCCGGAGGCAGTCCGGCATTGTGCTCTCCACCGCGGCCAGCGAGTGATAGCGGGCCGCCGGGATGTGGTCCGGAAGGCCCCGGAACAAAAGGCTGTCCGTATCCACCGCGACGTCGCTCTGCTTCCCGTGCATCAGGTGCTTCGCGTAGGAAACCTTCGCACCGTACGCCACGCAGATTGCCTGATGGCCGAGGCAGACGCCGAGAATCGGAATCCGCCCGCCGAGCTGCTTCACCACGTCGACGCAGACGCCCGCGTCCTCCGGACGTCCCGGTCCCGGGGAAAGGATCAGGCCGTCGGGCTGCATGTCCCCGATCTCCTTTACCGTGAACGCGTCGTTCCGGATCACCCGGATATCCGGCGTGACGGATCCGACGAGCTGATACAGATTGTAGGAAAAGCTGTCATAGTTGTCGATCAGGAGAATCATGCTCACTCCACCTCCCCGGCTATTTCCAGCGCGCGGACGACGGCCGCCGCCTTGTTGAGGCATTCCTGATACTCGCTGGCCGGCACGGAATCCGCGACGATGCCGGCGCCGCTGCGGACGAAGACCCTGCCGTTCTTCTTGTAAGCGATCCGGATCGCGATGCAGGTATCCATATTGCCTGTGAAGTCGAGATAGCCGATCGCCCCGCCGTAGATGCCCCGCTTGTTGTCCTCCAGATCGTTGATCAGCTGGCAGGCGCGGATCTTCGGCGCGCCGGACAGCGTCCCGGCCGGCAGGATGGAGTCGATGGCGTCCAGCGCGTCCTTCCCCTCCGACAGCTCGCCCCGGACCGTGGAACCGATATGCATCACATGGGAATAGCGCTGAATGCAGTGGTAGCGCTCCACCTTCACGCTGCCGAAGCGGCTGACCTTGCCGATGTCGTTCCGGCCGAGATCCACCAGCATGTTGTGCTCGGCGAGTTCCTTCGGATCCGCCAGCAGCTCGCGCTCATTGGCCTCGTCCTCCTCCGGCGTCTTTCCGCGGGGCCGGGTACCGGCGAGCGGGAACGTATGGAGCACGCCGTCCTCAAGTTTCACCAGTGTCTCCGGCGACGCGCCGGCGACTTCCATTGAGGCGCCCGAGAAATAGAACATGTACGGGGAAGGATTCAGCGTCCGGAGAACCCGGTAGGTGTTGAGAAGGCTTCCTTCAAAGTCCGCTTCCAGCCGGTTCGACAGGACGATCTGGAAAATATCTCCCTCGAAGATATGGCGCTTCGCCTTCTCGACCATCGCGCAGTACGCATCCTTCGTGAAATAGGGACGGAAGGGACTCTTCAGTTTTCCGCCGGTCTCCCGCTTCGGCTCGCCGCGGAAGATCAGTTCCTTCATCTCCCCGATCTTACGGGAAGCGCGGCCGTACTCCTCCTCCAGATCTCCCGTGAGCGAAATGTTGACGATCAGGATGATCTTCTGCGCGAAATGGTCAAAGGCGATCACATTGTCGAACAGCATCAGGTCGAGATCCCTGAAGCCTTCCGTGTCCTTCGCGTCGAGGCGGAGGCACGGCTCCGGATATTTCAGATAGTCATAGGAAAAATAGCCTACCAGTCCGCCGGTGAAGGAGGGAAGCCCTTCGACGCGCGGACTCCGCCGCGAGGCGAGGATCCGGCGGAGGGAGTCCTCCGGCCGCTTCGTCTCCGTCTCCCTGCCGTCAATCCGCATCACGCCGTCGCTGCAGGTGATTTCCATGCGCGGATCATAGCCGAGGAAAGTGTAGCGTCCCCAGTTCTCCTTGTCCTCCGCACTGTCCAGGATGAAGACATGGTCTGACACATTCATGAGCTTTCTCAGAAGCCCCACCGGTGTGATCACATCCGCTAAAAGCTCCGCGGTGACCGGCGCGATGTTGTACCGCCCGTCCGCCGCCAGCGCGCGAAGCGCGTCCAGATCTGGTTTCGGCATGCTCTCTCCTCTCCCGCCGCTCCGTTCCGCGCCGGGCTTCCGGCGCGCCGGAACCGGCCGCTCTCCTTCGGTGCCGGAAGCGCCGGCACTTTTTTGTGCATATTGTACAGGGCGCCTCCGGCTCCGTCAAGAGGGGCGCCGTTCCGGCATCCGTGACCGTCATCCTGCTGTCATACCGGCCGGAGTTTGTGAAACATTTATAAAATATGTTCCTTTTGCCGGAAATCCAGTATAATAATATTGATTTATACTGACGGATGCGGATTTGTGTACATCGGACATTCCGGCTCCGTCTTTCAGAAATAGCGAAGGAGGTTTCAGCCTGTGAGCAGACTAACTGTCAGGACAAAATCCCAGTCCCAGACCGTCATCGAGGGACTTTACAAAGACCTGGAGCGCCGCATCGTCGCCAGCCCGCCCGGGCTCTGCCCCGTGGATATGGCCGCTTCCTTTCTCCGGCTCTGCCACGCGCAGACCTGCGGCAAATGCGTCCCCTGCCGGATCGGGCTCGGCCAGCTCGAGACGCTGCTTCAGAGCGTGCTCGACGGCACGGCGACGGAGGAGACCGTGAATCTCATCGAAAAGACCGCGCGCGTCATCAAAAACACGGCCGACTGCGCCATCGGCTTCGAGGCCGCCGAAATGGTGCTGAAGGGCGTTCTGGGCTTCCGCGACGACTATCTCGAGCATGTGCGGCATCACCGCTGTCTCGGCTCCCTCAACCAGCCTGTGCCATGCGTCGCGCTCTGTCCGGCCGGCGTGGACATCCCCGGCTACATCGCGCTGGTGCGCGCGGGCCGCTGCGCGGACGCCGTACGCCTCATCCGCAAGGACAATCCGTTCCCCGTCTCCTGCGGACTGATCTGCGAGCATCCCTGCGAGGCGCGCTGCCGCCGGAATATGATTGACTCCTCCGTCAACATCCGCGGACTGAAGCGGTACGCAACGGACCACGCCGGTGACGTGCCCTTCCCGGCGCGCGCGGAGCGGACCGGGAAGCGGGTCGCCGTCATCGGAGGCGGTCCCTCCGGTCTCTCGGCCGCCTGCTATCTGGCGCTGATGGGCCATGACGTGAAGATCTTCGAACAGCGGAAGGAACTGGGCGGCATGCTCCGCTACGGCATCCCGAGCTATCGTCTCCCCCGGGAGATGCTGGACCGCGACATTCAGTCGATCCTCTCCATCGGAGGCATCGAGACGGAGACAGGCGTCAGCATCGGCAAAGATATCTGGCTCGAAACGCTTCAGAAGGACTACGACGCGGTCTACATCGCCATCGGCGCCCATACAGACAAGAAGCTGGGGCTTGAGGGCGAGGACGGCCGGGGCGTCGTCTCCGCCGTGGAGATGCTCCGCGCCATCGGGATGGGCCATATGCCCGACTTCCGCGGCCAGTCCGTCGTGATCGTCGGCGGAGGCAACGTCGCCATGGACTGCACGCGTTCCGCGATGCGTCTGGGCGCCAGCCGCGTGACCTGTGTCTACCGCCGCCGCCAGATCGACATGACCGCACTGCAGGAGGAGGTGGAGGGAGCCATCGCCGAGGGCTGCGAGATCGTCACGATGGAGGCGCCGGTCCGGATCGAGCTTGACGAGCATGAGCAGGTGAAGGGGCTGGTCGTCCAGCCCCAGATCACCGGCCCCATCGACAGCTCCGGCCGTCCACGCCCGATGAAGGCGGGTAAGCCCGAGCGGCTGATCCCCTGCGACCGGATCATCGTCGCGATCGGCCAGGGCGTCGAGACGAAGGAATTCGAGGACGGCGGCATCCCGGTCCGCAGAGGCCGCTTCGACGCGCTCTCCTCCGGCAGCGTAGAGAACAACGAGGGCACCTTCGCGGGCGGCGACTGCGTCAGCGGACCCGCCACCGTGATCCGGGCGATCGGCGCGGGCAAGGTGGCCGCCGCCAACATCGACGAATACCTCGGATACCATCACCAGATCACGGTCGACGTGGAAATCCCGGCTCCGGTTCCGGAGGACAAGCCGGCCTTCGGACGCGTCCAGATGAAGAACCGGGAGGCCGCGGACCGCAAGAACGACTTTGACCTGATGGAGTGCGGCATGAGCCGGGAGGAAGCGATGCAGGAATCCGGCCGCTGTCTCCGCTGCGACCACTTCGGCTACGGCGTATTCAAAGGAGGGAGAGAACGCAAATGGTAAAGCTGACCATCGACAACATTCCGGTCACCTGTCCGGAAGGAACGACGATTATGGATGCGGCGGCGATGTCCGGCATTCCGATCCCGCATCTCTGCTATCTGAAGGGCATCAACGAAATCGCCGCCTGCCGCGTCTGCATCGTCGAGATCAGCGGCACGGAACGTCTCGTCCCGGCCTGCGACAATACGGTGCAGGAGGGCATGGTGGTTCACACCAACAGTCCCCGCGTCCGCGAGGCGCGCCGGACCAACGTGGAGCTGCTGATGTCACAGCACAGCGGCGAGTGCATGAGCTGCGTGCGCTCCGGCAACTGCTCCCTTCAGACCATCGCCAATGATCTCAACATCCTCGACGACAATCCTTACCCGAAGGATCTTCCCGTCAGCCGCTGGGACCGGGAGGCGCCGCTTTTCAAGGACGCCGCGAAATGCATCAAATGCATGCGCTGCGTCAACGTCTGCGACAAGATTCAGGACATGCGCATCTGGGACGTGGCCGGCACAGGCGGGTACACCGGCGTGGGCGTCTCGCTGAACCGGGAGATCATGCAGGCGGACTGCACGTTCTGCGGCCAGTGCATCACCCACTGTCCCACCGGCGCGCTGCGCGAGCGTGACGACACAGGGAAGGTGTTCCGCGCGCTGGGAGACCCGGACAAGGTCGTGATCGCCCAGGTGGCGCCGGCCGTCCGCGCCGCGTGGGGCGAGGATTTCGGCATGAGCCGCGAGCAGGCCACCGAGGGCCGTATGGTGGCGGCCCTCAAAAAGCTCGGCTTCGACTATGTGTTCGACACCAACTTCGGGGCGGATATGACGATCATGGAGGAGGCGAGTGAGTTTCTCGATCAGCTCTCCCATCCCGAGTCCCACCGCTTCCCGATGTTCACCTCCTGCTGTCCCGGCTGGGTGCGCTTCATGAAGAGCCAGTTCCCGGACATGACCGGCCAGCTCTCCACGACAAAATCGCCGCACCAGATGTTCGGCGCGACGATCAAGTCGTATTTCGCTGAGATGAAGGGAATCGATCCCCACCGGATCGTTGTCGTCTCGGTGATGCCCTGTCTGGCCAAGAAGGCGGAGTGCGCGGAGCCGAACCAGAACGATGCCTGCGGTGACCCGGACGTCGATCTCGTGATCACCACCCGGGAGATGAACCGGATGCTGCGGGCCGACCACATCCTGCCCCAGATCCTCGGCGAGTCCGCCTTCGACGAGCCGCTCGGCATCGCCTCCGGCGCCGGGCAGATCTTCGGCATCACCGGCGGCGTGATGGAGGCCGCGCTCCGGACGGCATACTTCGCGGTCACCGGTACGAATCCGGAACCGGATGCATTCAAAAATGTACGCGGGATGGACGGATGGAAGGAAGCGACGTTCGAGATGGGCGGAAAGACGCTCCGCGTCGCGGTCGCCTCCGGACTCGGCAATACGCGAAAGCTTCTGACAGCGCTCAGAGCCGGGAAGGTCTCCTACGATTTCGTGGAGATCATGGCGTGTCCGGGCGGATGCTCAGGCGGAGGCGGCATGCCGATCCACGACGGCTTCAATCTGACGGCCGAGCGCGGCGCCGAGCTCTACGGTCTCGATGCGCACAACCGGATCCGCTTCTCCCACGAGAATCCCGGCGTCCGGAAGCTCTACGCCGACTACTTCGGCAAGCCGCTCTCCGAAAAGGCGGAAAAGCTGCTCCACACCGATCACTTCGGATGGGAGATGCCGCCCTGCCCGTACCCGTACCGGGAGGCGGCGGAATAAAACCGGATCAGACTTCCTCTCTGAAATAACAGCGGCAGCGGCGCAGGGCGTCATAGAGCGTCCCTGCGCCGTCTGCGTCCGGCAGAAGACCTCGGAGCGCTGCCGGGTCCGTCACCTTCATCATAATCTTCGGGTCCGCGGGGAGCGCCTCAGAGGCGTCCTCCTCGTCAAGCTTCTCCTCGATCGCCTGACGCCGGAGATACGTCCGGTCGCGGAGGCAGTAGATGTCGCAGGACGCCCGCACCTCGCCATAAGGCAGCGAGCCGTCCTTCTGATAGTCGCAGATCACCTCAAAACCCGACGGCGTGTAAATCGCCGGATCCACCGGAAGGAGCCAGATCAGCGGCATATGCTCCGACGCGCAGAGCGTAAACACACGAGAGAGCACCTGCGTCATCAGCCCCTTATGCCGGTGCGCCCGGTCCGTCGCGACCGCCACGATATACGCGCTCTTCACCGCGTGTCCCATGACGCAAAGCGTATAGGGATTGAGATGCGCCATCGACAGAAGCTTCCCTTCCGGCGATTCCGCGATCACCATCCGGTTGTCCGCGCATTTATCCGCGTAATAGTAGTCGACAAAGTCCTCCGGATCATCGAAGGCCTGCTCATAGAGCGGCCGCGTGGCGCGCTTCGCGCCGAGATCGCCTTCGGAAAGCACCCGGATCACCGCTTCCTCAGGATTCCGTGTCATATTCGGCGATTTCCTTCTCAAACTGGTCCGTCAGCTCCTTCTCGTACCCCCTCACGTTGGTCTGCAGTACCATGTACTTTCTGGCGTAGCCGATGGGGTTGTAGCTCTCCTTCGCCTGGCGGAGGCCCGGCAGCCCGAGATCATCCTCCCGGTTGACGATCACCGCGTCCGGGAATTCGTGGATCAGGAACTGCTGGTTGATCACCTGATAGATCCCGTCGATGTCCGGATCCGCCTTCTCGACGCTCACGACCGCCATCTTCTCAAGGTTGTTGAAGGAGCCGATCGAGAGCGCGGCCATCCGTCCGTCGATGTAGACCGCGCCGCACTTGCATGGAATTTCGTCGCTGTGGTCGATCAGAAGCTTCAGCCCGAGCAGCTCTGCCTGAAGGGAGTCGAGTGCATTCTCCTCCTCCAGGATCCGCCGGGCGAACCAGTCGTCAAGAAAGGCTTCGATGCTGCTGAAATCGTCATGGTGCAGCGAACGGTATTCCCACCGTCCCGCGTACTCCCGCTCGAATTTGTGGGTCTGGTTGCGCTTCTTCTGATACTTCCGGCCGGCCAGCGTGCGCATCTTCTCTCCGTCGTAGAGATAATCCCTGAGATCGGTCTCCTCTCTCACGAGATAATCCGGGTTCTCCTTGAGGCGCAGCGCTTCGACCGCCTCCTCGTCGGCGAGATAAATCTTGAGCGGCTTCCCCAGCTCCTCGTTGAAATACCGCTCGAGGACGCCGAAGTAGTGCTGCAGATCTTCCTCCCGGCACCACGGCATGGAAGAAAAGGACTCGCCTCCGTCATGCATCAGCATCAGAACGGCCCGTCCGTCCGGCACGCAGATTTTCGTGTTGTAGTAATTTCCCCAGAGATAGGTGTCGAGCATGCCTGAATCGCAGGTCTTGTTTGGGCGCGCATAAAACAGGGGGGCAAGGTCTCTTGCCTCCTTCGGATCCGGTTTCTGAAAAATCAGATTCATAAAACTCCTTTTTGTCTTGTGTTGTATGTCCTGACTGCCGGGCGGAAAGGATAAGAGATGACAGGCCGGCCCTCCGCCCGGAGAGAGCCGGCCGTGCCGTCAAATCAGACCGGTGACCAGAATGATGATGATCAGTACCGGCACGCAGAAATGGAAGTACGGCAGCAGCCGTCGGGCCATCTTCAGCCCCCGGCCGGTGTTGGCCTCGGCAAGATACCGGTCGTATCCCCAGCCGAGACGCGTGGTGCAGAAAAGCAGGAAGATCAGCGAGCCGATCGGGAGCATCAGATTGCTGACGAGGAAGTCCTCGAACGACAGCACATTGCCCCGCCCCAGAATGTTCACGCCGGAAAGCACGTTGAAGCCGAGCACACAGGGCATGGATGCAGCCAGAATGACGATGAAATTGACGCCTACCGACTTCCGCCTCGTCCAGCCGAAGGTATCGATCCCGACGGCGATCAGGTTTTCAAATACAGCCGTCACCGTGGAGAAGCTGGCGAAGGACATGAACAGGAAGAACAGCGCGCCCCAGAGCCGGCCGCCCGCCATATTCCCGAACACCTTCGGCAGCGTGATGAAGATCAGGTCCGGCCCCGCGTCCACGTTCACCTGATAGGTGGCGCAGGCCGGGAAAATGATCAGTCCGGCCATCAGCGCCACGAACGTATCCATCGCGCAGATCGTCACGGCCTCGCCCGGCAGCGTGCGTTCCTTCGACATATAGCTGCCGAAGATCTCCATCGCGGCCACACCGAGGCTCAGCGTGAAGAAGGACTGGTTCATCGCCGCGGTGATCACCTTGCCGATGCCCACCTTTGATGCCCGGCTGACGCTCGGCATCAGGTAGAAGGAGAGGCCCTCCTCCGCGCCGGGCAGCAGCAGGGAATGCACGACAAGCACCAGAATCAGCAGAAAGAGACCGGTCATCATCACCTTCGTCACCCGCTCAAGGCCCTTCTGCACGCCGGAGCTGCAGACAAGGAAGCCTGCGGCCACCGTGATCGCCATAAAGACGGTCAGCTGCACCGGGTCCGCCAGCAGACGGCTGAACACGTCTCCGATCCGATCGGTCGGCACGCCCTCGAACTCACCGACTGCGTATTTCCAGAAATACGCCAGCATCCATCCGGAGACCGTGGTGTAATACATCATCAGAAGCGCGCAGCCCGCGATACAGACATAGCCGTGGATGTGCCATTTTGTCCCCTTCGGCTCCAGCGCCTGATAGGCGCGGACGATGGACTGGCGGCTCGCACGGCCCACCGCCAGCTCCATCGTCAGAATCGGCATCCCCATGATGATCAGGAACAGCAGGTAGAACAGGACGAAAATGCCGCCCCCGTTCTGGCCCGTGACGAAGGGAAATTTCCATACGTTTCCGATCCCGATCGCGCAGCCCGCGCTCACCAGCAGAAAGCCCAGCCTCGATCCGAAATTCTCCCGCTCCATGTCTCCTCTTTTCCGTCTGACCTGTCAGTCCGTCTTTAACGCTCCGGTCCGGGAACGGGCGGGCCGCGCCGGCCCGCCCGTCTCTCAGCCGTTTATTTGAAGTTTTCCAGTTTCTCGAGGTCGTCCTGATACGGCGTATCCATACTCTCCGCGAACGAGGCTTCCTTCATCATCTTCGTAAGGGAGGCGCCCGTCTGGCGGATCGGCTGGATCGTGCCGGCGCCCGCGATGCAGCCGCCCGGACAGGCCATACCCTCCAGCAGATAGCCGTTGTACTTTCCGGCCTTCGCCATCATCATCATTTTGCGGCAGTCTGCGAGTCCGGCCGCGCTCGCCACCTTGATCTCCCGGTCCGGGTCAAGACGCTTCGCCGCCCGCACCACGGCCGCGGCCACGCCGCCGCCCGCCGCGAACCCGCGGCCGTCGGCGCTCGCCCGATCGAGCTTCCGGTCCTCCGGAAGCGACTTGAAGTCGACGCCCTTCGCCTGGAACATACCGTTGACCTCCTCGAAGGTCAGCACGAAATCCACGTAGCTCCGGATCGTTCTCCGGCTCGCCTCCAGCTTCTTCGCCGCGCAGGGGCCGACGAAGACGATCTTGCAGTCCGGTTCCCTCTCCTTCACCAGACGCGCCGTCAGCACCATCGGCGTCAGCGCCATCGAAATGCAGTTGGCGTACTGCGGGAACAGCTTCTTCGCCATCATCGACCACGACGGGCAGCAGGAGGTGCCCATGAACGGCAGCTTCTCCGGCACTTCCTTAAGGAAGTCCTGCGCCTCCTCGATCGTGCAGAGGTCGGCGCCGGTCGCCACTTCCACCACATCAGTGAAGCCCAGTGCCTTAAAGGCCGGACGGAGTTTCTCGTTGGTGAGGTCCGGGCCGAACTGACCCGCGATCGCCGGGGCGAGAATCGCGTAGACCGGCGTGTCGCTCTTCAGCGCCATGATCGTCTGGTAGATCTGTCCCTTGTCCACGATGGCCGCAAACGGGCAGCTCACGAGGCACATGCCGCAGGAGACGCATTTCTCCTGATCGATCTCCGCGCGGCCCATCGCGTCCGAGTGGATCGCGCCCATCCCGCAGGCCTTCGCGCAGGGCCTCTCCTGACGGATGATCGCGTTGTAGGGACACGCCTCCATGCAGCGTCCGCAGCGAATGCATTTCTCCTGATCGATGTACGACCGGCCGTTGACCATACTGATCGCCTGCTTCGGGCAGACCTCCCGGCACGGATGCTCAAGGCATCCCTGGCAGCCCTCCGTCACCAGCACTCTCTTTTCGGGGCAGGCGTTGCAGGCAAACTTGATGATGTTGATCAGCGGCGGCTCGTAGTACTTTTCCTCGATGGCGCTGGCCTCTACGCCCTTGGAGATCGGCGCGTGCTCCGTCACGTCCCGGAGCGACATGCCCATCGCGACGCGGAGCCGCTCGCCGACCACCGCGCGCTCGATGAAGATGTCGTTGCGGTACGTCGCCACCTCGCCCGGGACAATCCGGTACGGAAGCTCGTCCAGCACCCGGAGATCATCGCCCTGATAAGCCATTCTGGCGATCTCCGTGAACACCTGCAGACGGATTCTGGTTTTCGATGAATAGAGTCCTCTCATGGCTTTGCCCCTCTCACTTTCTCTCACCGGCCGAGTCCGGATACGCGGCCCGCCTCACATGCATTTCCTTATTTACACAGATTACCAACTGCAAAGGACGGTTGTCAAGGCAATCGGCCTCTGCACGCTTGCCGAAACACGGCTGCCTGTGCTATACTCTACGCCAAATGAGATAAGAGACGTACCCGCTCCGCAAAAGGGGCGGGCAGGTCTCTTTTTCTGTCTGACCATATTTGACAATCGAAAGGAGTTTCTGACAATGAATATGACAATCCGGCCGAGACGGCTCCGCACTACCCCTGTTCTCCGGAAGATGGTCCGCGAAACGCGGATGGACGCATCGACGCTGATCTATCCGATGTTCGTGATCGAGGGGACGGATATCCGCGAGGAGATCCCGGCGATGCCGGGGCAGTACCGGGTGAGCCTCGATCATCTGGCCGAGGAACTTGAGGCGGTGACGGAAGCCGGCGTCGGCGCCGTGATGTTCTTCGGTATCCCCGCTCACAAGGACGCCGTCGGGAGCGCCGCCTGTGACGAGCACGGCATCGTGCAGGAGGCCTTCCGTCTCGCGAAGCGGGAGTTCCCGGATCTCTACCTGATCGGGGACGTCTGCATGTGCGAGTACACGGACCACGGCCACTGCGGCATTCTCGACGGTCATCACGTCGCCAACGACAAGACGCTGAAATCGCTCGCCCGGATCGCGGTCTCCCAGGCGGAGGCCGGCGCGGATATGGTCGCTCCGTCCGATATGATGGACGGCCGTGTCGCCGCGATCCGCGCCGCGCTGGACGGGGCGGGTCATACGGACACGCCGATTATGTCCTACGCGGTCAAATACGCCTCCTCGTTCTACGGCCCGTTCCGCTCGGCGGCGGATTCCGCGCCGAAGTTCGGTGACCGGCGCGGCTACCAGATGGACGTGCACAACCGGCGGGAAGCCCGGAAGGAGGCGCGTCTTGATCTGGCCGAAGGCGCGGACATCCTGATGGTCAAGCCGGCGATGTCCTTCCTTGATATCGTCTCCGACGTGAAAGCCCTTTCCGACGTGCCGGTAGCGGCCTACTCAGTGAGCGGGGAATACGCGATGGTGAAGGCCGCCGCGCGGAACGGATGGATCGATGAGCGGCGCATCATCGGCGAGATGGCGGTGAGCGCGTACCGCGCCGGCGCGGATCTCTATCTCACCTACTTCGCGAAAGAGCTCGCGCAGATGATGCGGGAGGGCGAGATCGGATGAACGGGACCCTGATCTCCGCTGACAACAGCTGGGCGCTCTTCGGCGTGCTGGCCTGCGTGGCGTCCGCCGCGATCTACCTCGAGCAGCACTACCGGTGGGCCGCGAAGATGACCGGCTGCGTGCTGGCCCTGATCGGCTCGATGCTTCTCACAAACCTTCACATCATCCCCACCGAGTCCAGCGCCTACGACGTAGTCTGGAACTACGCCGTTCCGCTGGCGATCCCGATGCTGCTCTTTCAGGCGGATATCCGGAAGATCGGCCGGCGGTCCGGACGGCTTATCATCGTCTTTCTGATCGGAGGCGTGGGGACGGTTCTGGGCGGGCTGCTGGCCTACCGCCTGCTCAGGCCCTGGATCCCCGATCTCGCCAGCGCGGTGCCGATGATGATCGGCACCTACACCGGCGGATCCGTGAATCTCGTCGCGATGGCTGACAACTATCACGCGAAGGCAAATCTCGTCTCCGCCGCGGTCGTAGCTGACAACCTCGTGATGGTGATCTATTTCTTCGTGCTGATGGCGATTCCGGAAGGGATGAGCCGTTTCAGCCGGCGGCGCCGCCCGATCAGCCCGGTGAACGAGGTCCGGACGCACGGAACCGTTCCGGGAACGGCGGTCCGGGCGGACGGACCGGATAAGGCTTCCGCCGCTTCCCCGGAAAACGAAAAGAAATCCGGCGGCGCGGGATCCTACTGGAAACCGAAGAAGGTTTCGCTTCAGGACATCGCCGCCGTATTCGCCGTCTCCGCCTTCGTCGTCGCGGTCTCTTCGACGCTCGCGGGCTGGTTCTCCTCGGTGATCCCGAAGGACGGCTTCCTGCTGACGCTGCTGAACGGTTTCCTCGGCAACCAGTATCTTCTGATCACGACGCTCACGATGGTGCTCGCCACGCTGTTCCCGAAGAAAATCGGGCGTCTCGCCGGAGCAGAGGAGATCGGCACCTACCTGATTCATGTCTTTTTCGCGGTGATCGGCGTTCCGGCTTCGCTCAGTCTGATTCTGACGAAGGCGCCGCTTCTGCTTGTCTTCTGCATGATCATCGTCGGGATGAACATGCTCTTCAGCTTCGTCAGCGGCTGGCTGCTCCGCTTCAGCAACGAGGAGATCGCCATCGCCTCCAACGCCAACATCGGCGGCCCTACCACCGCCGCCGCGATGGCGGTCGCGCGGGGCTGGGAGGATCTGATCGTGCCTGCGGTGCTCACCGGCACGCTGGGCTACGTGCTCGGCAATTATTACGGCATTCTCGCCGGAACCTGGATCGGTCTCAGATGACCGCTCCCGCCTCCGGATCGAAAGGCCCGGACCGGTTTCTTCCGGTTCGGGCCCTCTTTAAACACACAGCAAAGGCAGTGAACCGTCATGAAGATCCGAACTCTTGAACAGTTGAAAACGCCTTTCGGCCGCATCGTCATCCGCGATGAAACCGCCGGCGGCTCCACCGTCCGCATGCTTTACGTCGACGGACACGCGGAGTCCTCCGTCCGGATCGCCCCGTCGGGTTCTCCGGCCCTTCAGTTCCGCTATATGGAAGCGTTCTCCTTCGCATTCGCCGCGCGTCCCGAAATCCGGAAGGTACTGCTGATCGGAGGCGGCGGGTTCGCCTATCCGCGTTACTTTCTGGACCGGTACAAAAACGGGAAGATCTCCGTTTCGGAGATCTCCCCGGACATCATCCGGCTTTCCCGGACTTATTTCGGTCTCGACAGACTCGAGAAGGACAAACGGTTCCGTCTCATTCCGGGAGACGGATTCCGCTGGCTTGACGGCACGGAGGAAACATTCGATCTGATCATCAACGACGCCTTTCTCGGCCGGAAGAGCATTGGCCGCGCGGACGCCGAAACGGCCTCCGTCGCCGCTCATCTGACAGAGGGCGGCGTCTATCTCGTCAACACGCTGACCGCCGTCCGCGGCGTCCGCGCACTGCCCGGACGCCTTATGGTCCGGCGCGTCGCCCGTCACCTTCCCTTCGTTCAGATGATCGCGGTCAACCAGGATGAGAGCTGGTTCGATCCGCGCGAGATGCAGAACTGTCTTCTGGCCGCCTCCAATCATGCTCTCTGATACCGGACGCTCATCAGATCGTCAGCACGCTGCGCTCCCCGGCTTCCGTCAGGTCAGCTCGAAAGCGCCGACACGTCTGCCGTTCCGCACGCCCAGTCCTCTGATTCTGAAGTCCGGTGCCTCGATCAGCGCCATGAACGGGAGATAGAGCACGACGTAGCGGCTCTTCGATTCCCACACGACGAGGAACAGCGCCAGCATCAGAAGAGCGGTCCGGAAGAGCCGGCTGCGGTCCTTCGACGGATGAACCACCGCCCGGACTGCCGAGAGAATCATCAGCATCATCATCGCGAAATGGCTGACGGCCGCCCAGACCGTGAACCAGTTCGAGTCGAATACGTCCGTCCGGTTCATGTAGTGGGCCGCCATAAAGCTTCCGTCGCTCCACGTCCGTCCGACTTTCTCCATCAGATGCCGGCAGAAATGCATTCCCTGCTCTTTCAGCTTTTCCTTCAGCCGTTCAAGGTCCGCCAGCTTCTTGTTCTCGATTCCCTTATAGGATCTCGTATAGCGGTAGTCTTTACCCGAGTAGCCGCCCGATCCCGAGGCGCTCATCATCACCCAGTGGATCATCGGGAATTCATACTTTTCTTCCTTGGCCGGGTCAAGCTGAAGAGACTGCGCCATCGCACGGTTGAGCCCGGATGTCAGCACGGCAAAGGCAAGCACCGACGCCAAGCCGTATACCGCATACCGCAGTACGGTCTTCCATTTTCCGCCCGCGGCGCCGGATAGGATAAAGGCCCCGTACACGGGAAGCAGAAGACCCGCGCTGCCCTTGATCTCATAGGCCACGGCGAGAAGAAAGACCGAGGCCAGAAGCAGCAGCGTCCGGCGGAGCCAGCTCATTCCTCCGTGCCGGCCCGCCTGAAGCCAGCAGACAAACGCATAGACTGACGCCATCATCCAGGGCATCGCCATCGCATCCGTGTAGAAGAAGGCCGCGTAGGTGACCAGCGGCGTCAGCAGCAGGCCATAGCAGGCACAGCCGAGAGCGCGTCTCTTCCCGTACAGTTTCGCGGCTATCAGATAAATGAAGACGTACGACAGATTCAGTCCGACTGCGTTGACGATCTCGGGCAGCAGATTGGACATCGAGCCGGTCAGCGCATACTCGAGGCGCAGAAGACCTGTGATCAGAATCAGAATCATCCGGTTGTTCGCGTACGTATAGAAGTAAACCTTGTCCCATTTCGGCATGCCGTCGTTGAGATGAGCGGTACCCTTGAGGATGATGTTCTTCGCGCCCTGCACCACATAGGAAAGATCGTTTCTCGGCTTGAAGTGGCCGAACAGAATGACCGCCGTCTGAAGCGCAAACAGCAGAAGCGCCATCACAAAGACCGCCCGTTCCGGGTGCTCACAATGCTCCTCCAGCGTCCTGCCGGCGATACCGACCAGCATCAGAAGAAGCGCCGCGTCGATGCCAAGCAGAAGAACCGCGGCGGCGGGCGAAAACGGCGTGCCGGAGAACGGTTCATCCACGATCAGACTGCGAACAGAGAAAAAAAACAGGAGAAGAAAAACAAGAAGAGTGAACCCGTCGGCCGCCGCCCGGATTCCTCTCCCCGGTCCCTGTTTCCTGTATACGACTTTCATAAAAAAGAATCCTCCCACCGCCTTCAGTTATACCGCTGAACGCAATGAGAGTTCAACACTTTCACCAAATATTCACATCCGAATTTATGCAAATATTCTTCCACTTTTTG
>Ga0256406_1001892_pt1 | contig 31842 bp, 24 predicted proteins | sample RumenRJG_03DNA_FD_185986 | JGI IMG/M metagenome (GOLD analysis project Ga0256406, IMG submission 185986) | Bovine rumen microbial communities from Lethbridge, Alberta, Canada - RJG_03 | ecosystem: Host-associated > Mammals > Digestive system > Stomach > Rumen | place: Canada: Alberta | collected... | reverse complement strand
GATCCGAAAAGGACATTTCAGAGAGGAGAATGACTTATGTTGATGCCGAGTATCTTTAATGACAATCTGTTTGATGACTGGTTTGATGATGATTTCTATATGCCGATGATTCCGGACATGAGCGATGTCGACAAGAAGCTTTACGGCGGAAGGGCAGCTCACGAGATGAAGACCGACGTAAAGGAAACCGAAAAGGGCTACGAGGTCGCAGTTGATCTTCCGGGATTTAAGAAGGATGATGTTACCGTTGAACTGAACAACGGCTACATGACCATCACCGCTCAGAAGAAGGTTGACAACGATAAGAAGAATAAGGAAGGCAAGTACATCCGCCGCGAGCATTACGCCGGCAGCATGAGCCGCAGCTTCTATGTCGGAGATCAGTTCACTGAGAATGACATCCACGCTCAGATGAACGACGGTATCCTGACCCTGCAGATTCCGAAGAAGGAAGAGCAGAAGCAGGTCGAGGACAAGAGACATCTGGTGCAGATTACAGCGGCTTAACCATCTGATGATGACACAATTGCATACCGCGTACTAACATAACAGAGCCCGGAGATTGCAGAAATCTCCGGGCTCTTTGCGTGAATTTACACTTCGTAAAAATCCATTTAGCATTTGTTGACTTACAGATATTTTTTGAGATATCTGTACATCTTTTGCCGCTTGCGTTCTTCTTCAGCCTCATCCATCTCCCGAAGCCACAGGAGTGTTTCCCGATGCCTTATTCGGAGCTTTTCAAGCCTGGCTTCTTCTTCAATTTCCTCGTAGGTCATGAACCCCATTTCTTTGGGAGTAGGTTTTCTTGGCTTGTCAGGGTCGATGAATTCATAATGGGATCTGGACGAGCTGCAGTAAGGACATTCATCCTTTCCATCTTCCAGAATCGTGCCGCATGAAGAGCATATCTTCTTGAATGGAATGCTGATTTTGTAACAATCCTGTGTCATCAGACCAGAATAGTAGTTAAGATCCGCATCTATACAGTTGAGTCTGGTCACGGCTGCCTGATAGGAGATTCCAAAGACCTTCTGGGTATTGGTATATGCTTCTTCCCGGGAACTGTAATAGAATACCCGGTATGCGAGAGGCGCCGGAGAGAGCAGATTGCGGGCGAAGATGTCTGCCTCACGCTCATAGCGGGAATATTCGCTTTCCGAGAGCTCTCCTCTGCTGAGAATATTGGTCCCTGCTTTTTCCAGATGGCCCAGGAAGTAATGCCCCAGCTCGTGCGCTATAGTGAAACGCTCCCTTCTGCCCATTCTGGGGTCCACGTCGTTGTAGAAAATCAGATATTTTCCCACGTATGGCTTATAGATGCAGGCCCCGTCACTGCTCTGCATGACAGCGATCGTATCCTCTAAGCTGCACTGGCACCTTTTCATATATTCGGAATAGCGCATCAGACGAATCTCATTGGACAGTGCGCTGAATATTTGGGTAAAGCAAACAGGCGTCTGCAGAATATCGAATTCTACAAGCACCTCCATAGCCTTTTTTATGCCGCTTTTATAATAGGATATCAACTTGAAGTATCCCCTCCGGATTTCTGCTCCGTAAACAGATCATCAAACATTGCATTCAGCGTTTTCATCATCCTCTTGCGATCATCAGGAGACAGATTTTTGGCACCTCTCTGAATCATACGGATGTCCGGATCGTCAGCAATCTGACCATTGAGAGCGAGAAGATAGTTATAGTCTACCTTCAGAACGTCTGAAATGGCTTTCAGAGTCGGGGGATCAGGATGAATCCCGTCGTCGCTTTCAATCCGGGAGATCGTGGAATTGCTCACCTTGATCATGCGAGCCAATTCCCTCTGAGTCAGATGGGCTGCTTCACGCTCATTATGAACTACGCTACCAAGAGTTGCACTCATCGTTATTTGGCCCTCGCTTTCTAAATAGAATTTTCCTTTATGAGGGCAGTATAGCACCAATGTTTCATCAATGCAACACTTTTTCACAAAATACATAGAAGATGTTGCATTAAAAGATCACCTGTGGTAGATTTATCTTGTTCCATTCAAGGAACACTCCTGAATCTGGTGGAATGGAGGGAATGAAAAGAAATGTTAGTAGCGAATGTAAATAAGCTTTATGAACTTCAGGGCGAAAAGACGGATACGGAGTTTGCGAAAGAGCTGGGAATCAGCCGTACTCAGCTCTGGAGGATAAAGAACAGGAGATCGGCAATCGGCGCAACATTTATCACGAAGTTTAAGGACAGATATCCTGGGAAAAATACAGATGATTATTTCATTACATCTGATGGCCCATTGAACGAACAGTAATCGATTGAAGGAACAAGAATAAAAGGAGACAAGATGGTTGAAAAAGCAATTCGTGACCTGCATAGCAGCAAACCGACACCTCCCCGCTTCTGTGATGTGATAGTGGATGGAGATCAGATCTTTCTGGAATTGAAGGAAAAGAGACCGATCAATAAAAGAATCTGCTGGGATGATGTTGTATATCAGGTAGAGGCAGCAAAAGCAGTGAACTAAAACCATAACAGGAACTACCGCAAATGGCCCCGTAACCAACCGAGGAGCCGACAGCCGGAGTTATCTGAAAAGCCTAAAAGGCCGATCAGGTGACTCCGGTTTTTTATTTTCAAACTGGCAATAGACTTGCCAGCTTGGATGATAAAAATCTTTCAAATATGACAAGAACTGTCATATTTGGGCAGTACTTTTTGACCAAGAAATTCCAGGAGCGACTTAACAAGATTTTTCTCACCCAAACCGGTTATTACCTTACCGGTTTGGGTGAGAAAAATCTTAAAAGGTGCAATTAGCTTGCACCATTAAGAGACACAATACTTTCTGGCAGCAAAAGGAGGAAAGCAGGGATGAGAGGTCCATAGAGATAAAGGTGATACCAAGGAAAACAAGAACTTCGTAAATATCAATACCTAATTTGCTAGCGGTTAGGCGGCGAGACACCAACGAAGTCGAATATCAGAAAGAATGAATCTTTCTGGTATTCCGACTCACGAGGATTTCACCGCTTACTTCCCGTGCATTTTAGGGATTTCTGCAGCCGGTGATCTCTTCGGAGTCATCGGCTTTTTTCATGTGTGTTCCGTCCGCCCGACCGCGGAAAGGAACGCACATGAAAAGTAAATTTGAAAAAGCGGCTACCACTACCAATTCAACAGTTTCAGAGTCAGATACTCTTCAGGAACTGCTCGCAAGTCTTGGAAAAATCAAAAGGCTGGAGAAGACGCCTACACCAAAAACACTTCAGGAAAAGTCATCCATTATCGCATCTGCAGATTTCTGTACCATCTTTTCAAATGGATATGCAGTCTATGACAACGGAACAGGTCGGACAGTAATGTTCCTTGAAGACTGCAGGTCCTTCACTTATTACTTTGATCCACTGACAAATGAAGAGAAATCTTATCAAAAGCAAAGCGATAGGATCGATGACCTTAATAATCTTCCCTGGGTTATGGCCGTGATGATTCGCGGCGATCATCAGATTGAGCATAATAGTATGAACCGTACAGGAAGCCGCAAAGGCACGACTGCCAGTGAGGAGGAAGATACTGGCTCTGGGAACTATGGACCATACCATTACCCGAATCCGGAAGATGAATACATCAGGAAGGAAACTCTGCAGAGAAATATCAGGAAACTGACATTTAAGCAGAAGAAGACCTGGGCTCTCGCGGGAATTTATGGATACAGCCAGGAGGAGATTGCCCAGATACTTCATATCAGTCCGGCAGCTGTCAGATATCAGATTGAACACATTGCTGCAAAAATGCGCACGCGATACATGAATATTTGTTAAAATGTCACACTTAATTTTGGGCCTCTCCCACGACAATAAGTGAAGGGGTGTGATGGACTCCGATCATAGAGAGGAGGGCTGCATCGGAGTCCGGGTTGTCAATGATACGAATATTCATGAAGGAGGATTGATTGTAATGGTGAGTGTAATGTCACAGGCAATGGCCAGAGGGATGAGTAAACAGGAAGAGAGGACGAAAGAGAAACTACATGTCTACCAGAAGCCCACATTTGCAGGGAAGAAGTTGATCTATATCTGCTCGCCTCTCCGGCCGCAGAGTTCGGACCCGGATGAGGCGGACATGGAGCTGTTTGAGAATCTGTTCCGGGCACGGAATGCCTGCGAGCTGGTCAAGAACCTTGGAGCGATTCCAGTCTGCCCGCATCTCTATTTTCCGCAGTTTCTGGATGACGAACTTCCGGAGGAACGGGAGCTTGGCATGCAGCTGGCACTGGCGGCACTGAGAAGATGTCATGCAGTATATGTGTTCTCTGAGCACATCACGCCGGGTATGGTTCGGGAGATTGCGGAAGCAGCCAGGCGCGATATCCCGGTCAAGATGATCTACGAAGAGGATGGCACGCTGGAAGACGTTCATGTAGAAGTTCACGATGCGGAAGAGGAGGATGAAGATGAGCAGGAGGATTGAAGTCGACTCACAGATGCTGGCAGAAGGAATGAAGATCACGTTTTTCGGAATCTCCACCGTATTTGCTTCCATGGGCATTCCGGAGGAAGCGGTGAAATTTCTTGGAATCCGGGAACCTGGAAAAGAGTCTCTGGAGAGAAATGAATCACCGAAGGCTGATCAGAACACTGAGGGAGAGAGGCCTGTGCCATATGCGGCAGATACAGAGGATGACAGACTGCAGGCACCAGCTTCGGAAGATATCGAATCGCGGAATACGAGACTGCAGGGAGCGGGACTGCAGGAGGCGGGACCGAAGGACGCAGAATCGATGAATGCAGGCAGGGAAGATACAAAATCGCAGGATGCTGAATTACCTCAGATTACGTTGGATGAGATCATCCGGGTCATCAAGAGGAAGATTCAGGACGACCCGGAAAACAGCGACAGAATCCGGGCGATTCTGAACAACAAGTACCAGAAGGAGAAGGTACAGGAACTTACTGAAGAAAGCTACGAGACATTTCTGAAAGAGATCAGGGCACTGTGAAAGGAGAAAAGAGATGGCAAAGAAATATAAGGATCCGGCAAAGGTGATGCTGACGAACGTGAGGATCAGCTATGCACACATCTGGGAACCGAGGCCGGTCAACGATTCGGAGGCAAAGTACTCCCTGTCGGCAATCATTCCAAAGAACAATGCAGAGCTGCTCGGAGCGATTCAGAGAGCAATCGGAGCTGCGGCGGAGGCAGGAAAAACGAGGCGATGGAATGGGATTATCCCGGAAGATCTAATCATGCCGCTTCATGACGGAGATGAGGAGAGACCCGATGACGAGAACTACGCAGGAGCGATGTACCTGAACGCCCGGTCGTCAGAGCCTCCGCAGATCGTCGACCGGCATGTGCAGAAGATCGAAGACCCGATGGATGTGTACTCGGGCTGCTACTGCAACGTGACGGTCACCTTCTTCCCCTACAGCAGCAAGGACGGAAATGGAATCGGCGTCGGGCTTGGCAATATCCAGAAGCTTCGGGACGGGGAACATCTGACAGGAAAGGCGTCTGCAGAAAGTGACTTTGATTCTCTGGATGAAGGGCCGGAGACGGACAGCCAGGACAATCCATTTGAAAAGCCAAGTTTTTTCTGATGGAGGAAAAGAGAAGATGACGATCTGAAAGAGCTGCCCAAGGGTGGCTCTTTTCTTTAGGAGAGGACGATGGGAATCGAAAAGAAGAAAACACCCCAGAAGGTGAAAGGTAGGTCATTCAGGCGGTTAAAGCCCGGCGAATTCCTGGATTGTTATTACCACAGCGACTGTTTCGCATACGGTAATGGGAAGTGCATGATACTGTGCTGCAATGATTTTGACGACGGCGAATGTCCATTTTACAGAAAGATAACGGACAACCAGAAGGAGCAGGAAGCCTGTATGAGAAGGCTTGTCCGGATTGGCAGGCAGGATCTGCTGGTCAGGTACAAGAAAGACCATGCTGAGGCCGGAGCGTTCAAAAAGGATTATTCGGACGGAGTCGCAGGGGAGATGAAGGACTATCGGAAGAACGGGGTATTTGAGGATGACCGGACAGAAGACGCAGAAGGAAATGAAGGAGAAAACCATACACATCTGTGTACAGGATGATCCGTACAGAAGGCTTGCCGCAGCAATCGTGGAGCAGGCTACCCAGGACTATCAGGAGGCCATGGAGTACCTGTACGAGAATCCGGACGGCAGAAAGAAGGTGGACAGCATCGTAGAAAAACTGGAGGACGAAGAATTTTTCCGGAGTGAATGGTATCAGCTTCTTTGCGGAATCGATGGGGAGCAGATGATCCGCCAGCTGCGGGAGAACGCCAAAATGGCAGTAAAGAAGCGGATCCGCATCCAGAAAAGAAAGAGGGTGGAATGATTATCGGTATGAAGAGTAAGAAGAAGGAAAGGACGACTGCAGATCTGATCCAGGAAATGAACCCAGATCCGAATACAGATCAGAACCATGAGGCGGATTTTTCGGAAGTGTTCGAAGAGAGTGAAGAATTCATTGGAACGAGCTTGTCGGATATTCTGCGACGAGCAGTAAATGGAACAGACAGCGCGGATAGGACATCTGGACAAAGTCACAATTGCGGTTCCAACTGCGAATCCAGTAACAGAAAAAAGAAGCTGATCCGTGAAAATGTGATCGAGCGTGAGTTTGTAAAGGCGGTGCATCTGGCAGGAGGCATCGCCTATAAATTTGCCCTGCCTGAGGTACATGGAATGCCGGACCGGCTTGTTCTTTTCCCTTCCGGCGCCAGTTTCTTCGTTGAGTTCATTACTCCAGAAAAGGTCCTGAATCCCATGTGGACGCTCCGTCGAAGGCAGCTGGAATACCTGGGATATCCGGTGATCTGTATTGACCATCTGGAGCAGATCATACCGACAATCAAGGCAATCCTGACAAGGACTCCCGGAGAAACATTTCCGGAAAAAGGCGGAATGAAAGGCTCAAGAAATAGAAGGATGGAGGAAGATGAATCTTCCTGCCTTTACGCTTTCTCCGATTTAGAAGAAAGAGAACGGGAGGTTCTGAGACAGAGCATTAGGCAGCTTCAGCGTGCAGCTTATCAGCAGCTTCAGATTCAGAAAATGGAAGACATGCTGATCCTGGAAAAGAGGAGGGAACAGGAAAGACGGAAAGGCAGAAAGCCAATCAACACAGACTGTGAATTCCATGACTTGAAAGATAACAAGGATATCTGCCGGATCCACATGGACATGCAGTTCTGCTCCAAAGACTGCGCATTTGCGACGACCGGAGCCGGCAGTACTGCTCCGTACGGAACCAAGTACATGAAGGGAAGACTTTGAGGGGAGGTGACCATATCTGAAATTCGAACCACATGAATACCAGAGCTACTGCATCAATTACATCGAGACGCATCCGATATCCGCACTTCTGCTGGATATGGGACTGGGCAAGACCGTGATCACGCTGACTGCAATCCGGCACCTGATTTTCGATACGCACGAAGTTTCCAGAGTGCTTGTTGTAGCGCCACTCCGAGTGGCACGTGATACCTGGCCTCAGGAGATCGGAAAATGGGGCCACCTGAAGGACCTGACTTATTCGGTGATCGTAGGGGACGCAAAGAAGCGGACAGCCGCCATCCAGAAGCAGGCAATGGTATACATCATCAACCGGGAGAATATCAAGTGGCTCGTTGACTACTATCGCAGCCAGCAGAAATACGATTTCGATTTTGACATGATCGTTCTGGACGAGCTGTCTTCCTTCAAGAACTACCGGTCGCAGCGTTTCAAATACATGAAGCTGATCCGCCTGAATGCAAAACGAATCGTGGGCCTGACCGGTACGCCCACCTCAAATGGCTTGATGGATCTCTGGGCGGAGATCGGGATTCTGGACCTGGGACAGAGGCTTGGAAGATATATCGGGAGATACAGGGAGAAATACTTCATCCCGTTGAGAGAGGATCCGGTCAGGCATATCGTGTACACCTACGCGGTCCGGACGGGGGCAGAGAAAGAGATTTATGACCGCATTTCAGACATCACGATTTCCATGAAGGCCAAGGACTATCTGCACATGCCGGAATGCATCCGGACGGCATACGAAGTATCCATGGACCTTGATGAGTGGGAGATGTATGAAACCTTGAAGGATGAGCTTGTCCTCTCCCTTAAAGATGCGTCGATCAACGCTTCCAATGCGGCTGTCCTGAGCGGGAAGCTTCTTCAGATGGCAAATGGAGCTGCCTATGATTCTAAGGGCAATGTCGTGGAATTCCATGACCGGAAACTGGAAGCATTGGAAGATCTTCTGGAGTCGGCAAATGGACAGAGTGTCCTGATTGCCTACTGGTTTCGCCATGACGAAGAGCGGATCATGAAGCATCTCACGAAGATCGGATATGCGCCTAGGGAGATTCGCACATCGGCGGATATCCGGGATTGGAATGAAGGAAAGATCCAGGTTGCTTTGATCCATCCCGCATCCGCGGGACATGGTCTGAACCTTCAGCAGGGCGGACACATTCTGATCTGGTTCGGACTGACCTGGTCTCTGGAACTTTACCAGCAGACAAATGCGCGACTCTGGAGACAGGGGCAGGAGAAGGTCGTTACCATCTGCCATATCATCTGTAGCAATACCATCGACGAAGACGTCATCGAGGCGCTGGCGAGCAAGAATGCAACACAGGAAAGGCTGATCTCAGCGGTAAAGGCAAGACTGAAATAAGAGGAGGAATCATTTGCAAAAAGGAAGGCTGAGACGGGGACTGAAATAAGAGAAGAATCATCGACGGAAAGGAGAGCTGAAATGACGGAGAAAGTGATGAAGACGTCTGTCAGGGATCCGGGTAAACAGGCAACGAATTCTGAACCATGCGCTGATTCGGATTCTTCAGAGCAAATCAAGTCCGCAAAGCAGATCGCTTCCTGGCTGGCCGCAAATTTCAGCTCTCTCCGCAAAAGACAGAGGAGGCTGAAAACCCTGAAGGAATTCGGCCCGATGAAGTACACCGAAGACATGGCGATTGCGGATCTGACATCGATCTCGGTCAACACAGGCTCTGACAAAGTCCAGACCAGTGGCATCAGCAAGGTTCCGGAAAGGGTCGCTTTGATGCTATCGTCTGGATATGTGGAGAAGATGCAGGAGAATATGAACCAGGACTACGAAGACCTGTGTGAAGAACTCGAATACGTCTCCTGGCAGCTGGACATCATCGACGCAGCTATGGAAGAACGAATGACGGAGCGACAGAGGGTTATATTCCGGTGGGTCTATCTGGAAAAAATGTCCCTGCGGTATATCCATGACAACCTCATGCCGGAAGTCAGCCGATTCACGCTCTCATCGATTCTGGAGAAGGCAGTTACCATGGTGTCAGTCGAAGTGGCGTACAGGAGACAAAATACTACCAAAAAGAAATATCTGGACCAATTAACAACGGAGGTAGCGAAGGAAGGTGATCGTAACGAAACAGATGGGAAGTCCAGAAATAGGATTACAGGCAGAAGAACCAGGAGCGCATAGAAAAAGAGGGCGTCCAAAGAAGTTGAACCCGGGTTTTGAGATAGATCCATGTGTTCTGAAAGACGCAGTCAGGAAGGTAAAAGCCATTTCCAAGGAATACGCTAATGGAGATCTGCAGGCGGATGTCAGGTATTATCAGACCCACAGACCAAGACTGCTAAAGAATGCGGAAATCAGGGAAGATGCTGTAAACGGTCAGATTACGTACAATGCAGAAAGAGTTGCAATTATGACGGCAGATGACCAAAAGGCAATACACCGTTACATCACATCACAAGAGAAAATAATATTCTTGCGTCAGGTGGTTGCAAGCATTTCTGAAATTCAAATGAGGGAAGTTGCCATCGATACGATTTTGAAAGGAAGCAATGTATTGGTTCTTCCTGGAAAATATGGAGTTACAGCCAGTACGATTTGGAGATGGAAGAAGAGCGTGTTGGAATATATCGCAGGACAGTATCTGAAATGGATGCAAGACTAAAATTCATGTGTTCAACATGACAGAAAAGTATTTTTTGCGAGTTTAACTGGTCAAAATCAGCCACTTGAATGTGATATTTTTATAATGCGCGAAAGCTGAAGGTACTGGATGTGAGGCCGGCAGAGCTGAAGATGCGGGCTGCGCAGTAAGGAAGAGCAAAGGGCGGCCTTTACATCCGGCGCCATACTTTCATATGAGGACAGAGTCGATGATGACCCTGTCCTTTTCTTATGCCCATTCTGTGCGGGCAGAGCAGGATAAATGCAATCAAAGAAAGGAGTGGCTGGATTTGGGAGAGATGTGTTTTGAACTTTATGGATGCCGGTACGTCCAGAACCGGACCAACTGCCGGTATCCGATCCGGATGGTGATCCGGTCGCCGGCGGATCTGTGCCGGGCAGCGGGTCATGATTTTGTCTGCGCCAGGTACAAGGACAGCTACCGCATGAATGACAATTTCGAGTCATCCAATGTTGCGTTCTGGGACGTGGACAACAGCGGGACAGATGATCCTGGGAAATGGATCACTCCGGAGAGAATCGGCGAGTTCTTTTCAAATGTCGCGTTTGCAATCACACCGAGCCGTCACAACATGGTTCCCAAGGGGAATGAGACCGCAAGGCCGCGTTTTCATTTGTTTGCACCGATTCAGGCGGAGACCTCTTTTCAGAAGTATGGGGAGTTGAAGACGAAAGTGCAGAGACATTTTTCCTTCTTCGACCCGAATGCGGTCGATGCCGCAAGATTCGTTTTCGGCTGTGAGGTAAAGCCGGAGGAGGTGATCTGGCATGAAGGGAAGCTGACAATCGACCAGTTTATCGAGGACTGGGAGAGGACACATGTGAGGCTTTCGGTTACAACGGAGACATTCGATATGTCTCCATCTGATGCTGCCACGACCAAGAATGCAGAGCCCGGAAATGAGATGCCGAGAGCAGATTCATTTCCAGGACAGCAACGAACCTCATCCAGTGAGCCTTATGTGATTCCGGAAGGTTCCAGAAATGCTACGCTCAGTCGTTATGCGGCGAGAGTCATCAAGAGATTCGGTGATGGGGAGAGGGCAAAGCAGCTCTACAGAAAGGAAGCGGCCAGGTGCAGGCCACCGCTCTCGGCCCGGGAACTGGATTCCATCTGGAAATCAGCATGCCGGTTCGGAACGAAGATTTCTGCGGACGAGGATTATGTGTCTCCGGAGCAGTATGGGGCGGATGACTTTGACGATATCGGAAAGGAGGAACCGTCAAGTGAGCTAAGACAGGGAAAAGGTCCGCCGGGAAAGGCAGGCAGTACAGGAGAATCTGCTGGAGCGAACCTTCAGAAGAATCCCACAAAGGCTCCTTCAAAGACTTCCACAAAGCCACCGGAAAAGCCGCCTTCCGGTTCTTTGAAGCCGGAGGACTACACGGATCTTGGTCAGGCAAGAGTGCTCTCGAGAGAATACGGGGAAGAGCTCCGTTACAGTCCTGCCTTCGACTACATGCGCTATGACGGAACGCAGTGGCAGGAGTCAGGAGAGCTTGCGGTCGGAGCGGAGGTGGAGCTTACGGATCTTCAGCTGGCGGATGCAGACCTTTTGATGTCAAAAACGAAGAAGGCGCTTCTCGATTCTGGAGCGACGATGGAAGAGGCTGCGGAGGCTGTCCGGAAGAGGAAGAAGGGAATGAAGATGGGTCTTTCAGAAAAACAGATGAAACTCTATGAGGATTATCTGGATGCGAAGACCTATCAGACCTTTGTGCTCGACCGGAGAAACTGGAAATATCTGAAGGCAGCTCTTGATACCTGCAGACCATTGGTGCAGATCGATGTCCATGACTTTGACAAGAATGAGTTTCTGCTGAATACGCCATCTGCAACCTACGATTTGAGAAAAGGACTCGCAGGCAGAAGGGAACACAGACCAAGGGATTTCATCACGAAGTCCACATCGGTCGATCCGGGAGAACAGGGAAAGGAACTGTGGCTGGATGCCCTCGACAAGATCTTTCTCGGGGATCAGGAACTGATCAATTATGTGCAGAGAGTCGTGGGCCTTGCCGCAATCGGCAAAGTATATATCGAAGCGCTGATCATTTCCTATGGGGCGGGCCGGAACGGCAAGTCAACGTTCTGGAATACGATTCTGCATGTGCTTGGTTCTTATTCAGGAAGACTTTCCGCGGACACGCTGACGGTCGGCTGCCGGAGAAACATTAAGCCGGAGCTGGCTGAAGTGTTTGGGAAACGGCTGGTCATTGCGGCGGAGCTGGAAGAAGGACAGAGGCTGAATACTTCCATCATCAAACAGCTGTGTTCAACAGACGACCTGTTTGTAGAGAAGAAGTACAAAGCCCCTTTTTCATTTACGCCAACCCATACCGTGATCCTGTACACGAACCACCTGCCAAGGGTGGGAGCGACAGACGACGGAATCTGGAGAAGACTGATCGTAATTCCCTTCCGGGCAAAGTTCGAAGGAAAGTCGGACACCAAGAATTACGGAGACCAGCTTCAAACAAGGGCTGGTCCCGCTGTACTTTCCTGGATCATCGAAGGGGCAAGAAAAGTGATCGACAGCAATTTTCGGATCACGGAGCCGGAGACCGTGCGGGATTCGATCAGCGATTACCGGGAGCAGAATGACTGGCTGACGCAGTTCCTTACGGCATGCTGCGAGCTGACGGACAATCCCTACGCGGAGGCTCCGTCGGGGGAACTCTATCAGAAGTACAGGGACTATTCTCTGAAGATGGGCGAGTATACGAGAAGTACGGCGGATTTCTATGCCGCGCTGGATAACAAAGGATTTGCAAAGCACAGGACGGGAAATGGGCGTTTCATCAGGGGGCTGCGGATCAGGCAGGATGACAGCTCGAACCCGTTTCTGGGCAGCTGAATGACGGTCATGACAGTCTGATACTAAAGTTTCCTATAGGAGAAATTTTTTTCTCTATAGGGAAAGTTATGAAAAGAGTGTCATGAGTGTCACAGAACCATATTCCATGACGAGGGAGAAAGGAATTGCTTATGAATACGGAACTTACGGAAGGAGAATGCAGATATTTTACAAGGCTGTTTGAGAAACTTCATTCAGCGGAAGGTCCTGAAGATGCAGACCTGTACAAGACCATGATCGTAGGTGCTCTCGAGATGGCATTGACCAGAAGGGTGTGTGACTGATCACTATGAACAGAATTACAAGGAGGAGATACGACATGCAGTTTGGACGAAGAATCACATCGGTTGTTCTGTCCGCGGCGATGCTTGCGGGAAACCTGATAAGTCCGCTGACCGCATATGCGGGCGAGTATCCGACAGGCGGCGGGACAGAGATGCAGGCGGATGCAGCGGAAAGCCCGGGATTTACGGAGCCTGATTCCGTGGATACAGCATCCGGTCAGGCGGAAATGAATTCTGCCGGGGATGCCTCGGAGCAGCCGGATACAGATGCCCCGGACTTTAAGATTACATTAGTGAATGAAGATGCGTTTGGTCTTATGTATGACCAGACGCATTTTTTATCGGAGGATATCGAGAAGAAGGAGACAGTCCTCTCGTACAAAGAGGGAGAGGAGGTCAATCTCGACGTGATCGTAGATCCCGTTTATCAGATCGACAAGCTGAAGCTGCAGGATGAGGACATTTCGATTCAGGATTATGAAAAGAAGAAAGGAATCGAGTACCCCTACACCTGGAAGGACGAGGACACGGTCACATTTACAATGCCGGACACCGACCTGTGGATGAAGACAGAATGCCATCAGGTACAGGCGGAGACGGTGGCTGCTGAAAATTCAGATCAGGCAGCGAATGTTGGTGACACAGCAGACCAGCCGGCGAATTCTACTATCGAGGCAACTCAGGCAGGTGCAGAAGATGGAAATGTTACATCACCTGCAAATGAAACATATGCGCAGCCTGGAAAGCCGGCAGAAGAAAACGGCGGCCAGTCAGATGCGGCATCAGATGGAGAAGTAGACAATCAGGCGGATGCAGGAATTTCCGAACAGGGTGAAGCTGCTCAGCCGGATGCCGAGTCTGCAGATAACTCTTCCAATCTGGATGCAGACGGCTTCCCTTATCAGGGAGCAGTCATCATGCTGCCGGAACTTCAGATTGGAATCGATGTCACAGAGATTTCAGCGGAATCTAAGTTTGATGATGTGACCTATCCGCAGGATACCTGCACCAGCAGTCTGATCGACAATGAGGTGAAGTACGGGACTCCGGGTCTTTATCACGTTGTCTACAGAGTGGATGAGGCAAATACTGAGAAAAGCTGGTATACGGTCCGACCGGTAAGGGTTACAGAGGTCAGGGAAGCGGAAACACAGTCCGAACCTTCCGGTACTGAAAGCTCCGGAACCGAAAAGCAGAGTGAGGACAATGGCTCTGAGGGCGATGCGGATGCAGATCCTGCTCCAGCGGCACAGACAGAGACGGCTCTGGAAACAGAATTTGCTACGGAAGCTGATCTTCAGTTTGAAACAGAGCTGACAGCTGAGACGGAAGCTGATCCCGGACTCTCTGCTGAGACGGAGCAGGAGTCTGCACTTCTTGAGGGAACAGAAGCCGAAACTGAGGCTGACACGGAGGCCGATACGGAATCCGAAGGCGGAACGTATCAGGTCATCCTGAAGGAAGGCTCCGAGTACAACGTAACATTAAACCATGAGGATGGTTATTACGAGATTGGCGAGAAGGTTGTGATCAAGTCGGATATCGATGCGGCTTCTTCCAATATCGCGGCCTGGCGCACGGTCAACCATGATAACAATGATACCGGTGACTACTGTGAGATCACCTATGATCCGCAGGATAATTCCAACAGCTTTATCATGCCGACGGAAGATGTGGAGCTTTCGGTCTCCAGAGACGTGGTCGAAGGTTCTTCGCCTCGCAGGCTGATGGCACCGAGAAAGGCAGCTGTCGCGGATGATGACAGCGACGGAGGCTGGAATGACCAGACCGATGTGGAAGCCGGAAAGTATTACTACCATTCAGACGGCGATGCTACAGGACATATTTTCAATAATGACCTTGGCTACGGCGGCGGAGATTCCTACAAGTGGGTCCGCTATAAGGTGAATGGAGTAACCTACGATGTCATGGCTTATTGCATGCAGCACAATCTTCATTCCCCGGCCAGCGGTACGACCTACACGAAGATGGTGGAACTCGATGAAGGCGGAGATGACAAATATCTTCGCAAGGCCATGTTCTACGGCTACGGCGGGCCCGGCTGGAAGGGAACCTTCAACGGCTACAGCATCAAGGCGATCTTCGATAAATACGGAGTCGGCAAGAATGCCCGTGAGATGCAGCATTACCTGGTGGATTATCTCTATGATGAGTCTTCGGGATTCGGCGGGGCACTTTCCACGAAAGGCAAGAACCTGCTGAAGGAATGCAAAGCTGCTCTGAAGAAGATGCCGGATCCGACCAATACTTCGATCGGCCCGGCTACCACCGCTGTGGCGACGGGAAAGATCTCCCCGTCTTTCACATGGAACGCGAATAAGGCATTTGTCATCACCATCAATCTTGAAAATGGAGTCAGCCTGGTCAATGAAGCAACCGGAGCAGTGAGCACCGGAAGCGGACAGGTCGCAGGCGGACAGAGCTTTCATTTCGTGGCAACGGTGGACAACACGGCAGGTCTCACTGGAAAGTACGCTGTCACCGGCAACTACCCGCTGGACTTCCACGCTATGGCACTGAAGATCCAGAACAAGCAGGATATCGGCTTCGGCTATCGGACGAAGAATTCCGCGGTCACCCTGACCGTGAAATGGCCGACGACCACTCCTGTCGCAGTCCAGAAGTCTTCTTCCAATACGACCCTGGTCAGCAATAACCGGATGTATTCCCTTGTGGGAACCAAGTTTGTCCTGTCCAATGCGAACCACCGCTATGATTTCATCATCCGTGCGGATGGTGGAACGGATGCGCAGGAAGTGTTCCCGGAGACCTATACCCTTCACGAGGATTCTCAGCCGAAGGGTTACAAAACTGCTCCGGACCAGACGGTGACGATCGTGGCGGGATCTCCCGGACAGGTGCTTCCCGTTGTGGACGAGCCGCTTTTCGGTACCCTGAACGCACTGGTCAAGAAGGTCCCGGCAGCGGGGTATGCGACAACGAGACCGACCGCTGGAGCTCAGCTAACGGTGAATTACTACGACAACCCGGAGCCGGAGGCAAATCCGAAGCAGACCTGGGTCATCCAAACGCTTCCGGACGGAAACGGCAACTACACCGCAAAACTTGATCAGGCTCATCTGGTATCAGGCAGCCTGACTTATGGGGAAAATGTTCTTCCGCTTGGCTGCATTACCATCCAGGAGACGAAGGCGCCGGAAGGCTATCTGATCAACAATACGGTCTGGAAGATGCAGATTCTGCAGAGCGGAAATGGAGTCATCTACAGTTCGACCACCCAGCCTGAGATTCAGAACGTCCCGGTGGATCCGGAAAACCTGGATGACATCCCGACTTTCGGAGACCTGAAGCTTGGGAAAATCTCCGCAGAGCAGGGGACCACTCCGGACGGCGACGCGACTTTTAAGGGTGCGGTATTCGAAGTCATCAATGCAAATGATTTTGATGTCGTTCTCAACACTGATCATGAAACCCCGATCCACCCGGGAGCGGTCGCAACGACCATTACAACCGGAGATGATGGGACCGGACAGACGACCGGAAACCTTCTCCAGACTGGCATGTACACGGTTCGTGAGAAGACAGCGCCGGAAGGGTACACGCTTTCTGATGAGCCACTTTCTGTAACTATCGTAGAGAAACAGCTGGCGGACTATTCGAAGACGGATCCGCATAAGAACATCCCGCAGCGGGCAGGATTCAAGGTTCAGAAGAAGGACCTGGAGCTTGCTGAACAGCTCTGCACGCTGACCGACAAGGCCGGTGCAGAATTCCATGCGGACCAGGCTACCCCAGATGGAAATGTCATTCAGGGCGAGGCAAAGCTTGAAGGCGCAGAGTTCGATCTGATCAACCGCTCGGTTCATCCGGTAGTGGTTGATGGAACCGCTTACGAACCAGGAAACACCATTCACACATTTACTACAGATGAGAACGGAGTCATTACTTCTCCGGCCAGCAAGGATGTGAACGGCAACGACCTTCCTCCGGAACAGTATCTTCCTTATGGAACTTACGAGCTGGTCGAAACGAAGGCACCGGAAGGATTCAACCTCAGGGGCAAGAACCTTGATATCACCTTCACCATCCGAAAGGAAGATGAGAATAAGATCAAGGATTTGACCGGAATCTCCGCAGAGGACGATGTGATCCGTTTCGATGTGGACATCCACAAAGTCCAGGCGGAGCTGAACGAAGAAGACCCGCACGACAAACTCGAGCCCATGGAAGGCATCCGGTTTGACATTTATCTGGACGCGGACATGGACGGAGACAATCCGAAGGAAGGCGCAAAGCCTTATGTTTCAATAAAAACCAACTCGGAAGGATACGCAACGACAAAGGATGATGCTTATCCGCACGGCAGGCTGCCTTACGGTCATTACACCATCATCGAGAACAAGGACACGGTCCCGAAAGGATTCGGAGCGATCCGCAATCTTCATGTAAATGGCACGAAGGACGCTGGAATCATTGACGGGCAGCTGATCCAGACCGGGATCTATCAGGACCAGCATGGCGAATGGATCCAGCTGGCCAAGGTTGATAAGGATTCCGGGAAGCTGGTCCTCAGGGCAGGTGCAAAGATCCAGGTCCTGAAGGATGACCAGGAGACGGTCGTGGAATTCAAGGACAGCACCAACCATAAGAAGGTCTCCACTTTCGTCACAAATGAAGAAGGCATGGCTTATCTGCCTCAGAGGCTGGAGGTCGGGACTTACTATCTGAAGGAACTGGAGGCTCCTTATGGCTATGTCCTGAACACGGAGCTCACGAAGTTTGAGGTCGACCAGGCCAATACCTGGGACCAGCTGATCACCTGGCAGGAAAAGGACCAGGAGGTCAAGGGAATCCTGAAGATCACCAAGGCGGATGCCGAGACGAAGGAAAAGATCGCCGGAGCAAAGTTCGGCGTCTATGCAGATGAGAAAATCATTTCCGGAGACGGAACGGTTCAGGCGGAACAGGGCGACCAGGTCGATACCGTAGTTATCGGAGCGGACGGAACCGGGCAGTCCAAGGAGCTTTATCTGGGCAAGTACCACACCGCTGAGATTGAGGCGCCGGAAGGATATACGCTTGATCCGACGGAGCATCCGTTCGAACTCGTCTACAAAGATCGGTACACGCCGATCGTCTACGCGCATATCGACTCGACCAACAAACCGACTACAGTCAAGCTGACCAAGTATGAATGGGCAGCCGACAAGGATGGCGAGTGGACAGACGAGGCACCGACAAAAACGCTGGACGGAGTCACATTTGACATCACCCGGATCGGCGGAGCGGATGCAGACAGAGCCCGCGCCGGCGAGGTTTACGCAGGCGGAAGGGAAGTGACCAAGGACGATGGAACGGTCGTCGTCAAGTACGTTGAGACCGGAATCTATTCCATCACCGAAACCGCAACACTTCCGGGCTATGTCCTGGATGACACGCCTTCCTACTTCACCGTCGATGAGGACGGATATGTCTTCATGTCCGACGAGAAGGGCAACCCGCTTGACGGACAGACCAAGTCCGATAAAGCGGAAACGATGCGCAAGGACCAGTACACCAGATGGGATTTCTCCAAAGTTGACATGAATGGAGAAGAGCTGAAGGGTGCTGTCATGCAGATCAAAGATGCCTCCGGGAACCTCGCTTCCTATATGGATGAGGACGGAAATGGCGCCCTCGCAAGCTGGGTATCCGACGGAACGCCTCATCGTATCAACAGACTTCCGCTTGGCAACTACACGCTGCATGAGGAACAGTCCATCGAGGGCTATACGGTCGCAACGGATATCCCGTTTGAGGTTACCAATACGGGAGTGCTCTGCAAGGTCGTCATGACCAACAAGAAACTTATCGTGAAGAAGCTGGATGTCCTCGGAAACGGCGTAAAGAAAGCAGGTCTTGAGATCTACGAAGTCCATTTCCATGAGGACGGAACGAAGTACCTGAGTGAAGAGCCGATCGAGGCATGGAAGTCGGACGGAAAGCAGTACGATACTTCGAATCTGAAGGTCGGACATACCTACCGTCTGGTGGAATCCAAGGTGCCGAAGGGATATGTCGAGGCAGAGCCGATCGACTTCACCATCACAGATGACCTGACCGATCAGACTGTTGTCATGATGGACAAGAAGGTTCTGGTCAGCAAGGTCAACACCAAGATCACCATGATTGCAGGCGCGAAACTTGAGGTCAGGGACAGTGAAGGTCATGCAGTGGATGCCTGGACTTCCGACGGGACCGCTTATCCGGTATCCGGGCTGAAGGCAGGGCAGACCTACACTCTGGTCGAGACCGAGGCTCCGGAAGGGTACGTTCTTGCGGATCCGATCGAGTTCACGGTCACGAAGAACTGGTTTGCGGACGATTCCTTTGAATTGACCAACACGCAGGTCTTCATGAGCAAGGTCGACGTGACAGGTGAGAAGGAAGTTCCGGGAGCAACTCTTACCGTCACCGATAAGGAGACGAATCAGGAAGTCGACAAATGGGTATCCGGTGAGCAGCCGCATGCCATTTCCGGGCTTCATGTCGGAGGCAGCTACACCCTCCATGAGGAGATCGCTGCCGAAGGCTACGTCCGTGCTTCCGATGTCGACTTTACGGTTGATGATGGCTTCACTGTCAAGACCGTGAAGATGGTCGACAAGCAGGTCACCATGACCAAGACCGATGTGACCGGGGAGAAGGAAGTCGAAGGAGCACAGATGACTGTTACCGATAAGGAAACAGGAAAAGCTGTCGATTCTTGGACTTCCGGAAATGAAGCTCATCCGATCTCCGGGCTGGAGGTTGGAAAGACTTATACGCTGACCGAAGTGACCGCTCCGGAAGGCTATGCAATTGCCGAATCCATTGAATTCACTGTCCCGGATGATGGGCAGAACCAGACGCTTTCCATGAAGGATAAGCGTGTAACTATCGACAAGCTCGACGTACTGGGCAACCCGGTCGTTGGAGCAAAACTGGCAGTCTATGAGCTGACAGAGGATGCAACAAAGGCGGATGAAAACCAGAGCCAGGCAGAGCAGAACGGAGAAACTTCTGCCCAGACAGAGGAAACGCAGGCCGAGGAAACACCGGCCCAGACAGAAGAAAGCCAGCCTGTTGAAGATCAGCCGGCAATGGAGTCTGGAACCGAAGCTGTGACAGATGCAGGTGAAACTGAGAATGCTACAGAGAAGGTCGATGCACCCTCGGAAGGCAATGCTGACCAGACGGAGAACAGTGATACCGGGGAAGAAACCGCTACAGATACAGATTCAGCAGAGGTTAAGCCGTTTCTTGGCAAGCTGATCGATTCCTGGACTTCCGATGGCAAGGCTCATGCGGTAAGTGGTCTGATCGTCGGACATACTTATCGCCTGGTTGAGGAGAGTGCTCCTGCAGGTTTCGCAATAGCGGAGCACAGAGACTTCACTGTCACGAAGGAAGACGCAGACCAGAAGATTGCTTTGATCGACCGCCAGGTCCTTGTCAGCAAGGTGGATACCGAGATCACCATGATCGCAGGCGCCCATCTGCAGGTCGTGGACCAGAACGGGAAGATCATCGATAACTGGGTATCCGATGGAACGGCTCATGCGGTGAATGGTCTTGTCGTTGGCCAGACCTACACGCTGGTCGAGACGGAAGCGCCGGAAGGATACGTCCTTGCATCTTCGATCGAGTTCACGGTATCTGATCAGGCGGACGCAAACGATGAGCTGAATCTGGTCAACAAGCAGGTCAAGGTCACCAAGACGGACCTGACCGGGGAGAAGGAAGTCGAAGGAGCACAGCTTTCTGTTGTCGAGAAGGATACCGGAAAGACCGCTGACACCTGGACTTCCGGAAAAGAACCGCATCCGGTATCCGGACTGGAAGTTGGGAAGACTTACATTCTGACCGAGACCAGACCGGCGGACGGATATGTAACAGCTGAGAGCATCGAGTTCACGGTTGAAGATGACTTTAAGAGTGAGCTTCATCAAATGAAGGATGCTCCGACAAAGCTGGAGATCTCCAAAGAGGATATCACCACCAGCAAGGAGCTTCCTGGCGCTCAACTTGTCATCAAGGATTCTGAAGGAAATGAGATCGAGAAGTGGACTTCAAGCGACAAGCCTCACTACATCGAAATGCTGCCGATCGGAACCTATACACTGACCGAGACTGCACCGCCTGCACTCTACATGAAGGCAGAAGACGTACAGTTCGAGGTCAAGGATACCGCTGAGATTCAGAAGGTCGTCATGTTGGATAAACCGACCACCATTGTCATTCATAAGAAGGACATCGTGGATGGTGAGAAGGGTGAGGAACTTCCGGGAGCAAAGCTGGAAGTCCGCGATTCTACCGGCAAGGTCATCGATTCCTGGACATCCGGAACGATCCCGCATGAGATCGCTTACCTGACTCCGGGAGCCTATACACTTACCGAGGTAACGGCTCCGTCCGGATATGAAGTGGCTGAAAATGTTTCTTTCTCAGTTGCTGACAACGGGCAGGTTCAGCATGTGACCATGTATGATTCTCCGAAGGAAGAGAAGATCGACCTGACCGGAAAGAAGAAGACCACAACCCATACGACTCCTTCCGGAGGCGGTTCTTACCCTTCCGGAGGAACGTCCACGCCTTCCGCTCCAGTCAAGACCGGTGATAACTCACCGATCCTGCTGTATCTGGGGATCCTTGGAGCAGCGGCAGCTGGAATCGTCGTTCTCCTTATCCTGAAGAAGAGGAAGGAAAGAGACTCGGAAGAGTGATCTTCCTGAATTCGACAATCAACAAGAACAAGTAACTGAAGACAATGACAGATAAGAGCAGACGCTTCGGAAATCTTTCTCCGGAGCGTTTGTCTTACTGTGAACCATGCGGAATATGTGCGTTGACAGAGAAGGTATACAGGGCACATTTCCTGGTGAGAGAGGAGAACTGACATGAATATGACTCAGAAGAAGGAAAAAAGGAAAATCAACTGGGGAGTCATGGTAACAGCGTTTATCACCATGGTGCTGATCCTGATGGTACCGATGAACGCATTTGCGGCAGCGCAGGTACAGGGAAAGATCAACAACCTGTATTCTATCGTCACGACAATCATCACGGCGGCTGGTGCAATCGTTCTGGCATGGGGCGTGTTTGAATTTGCATCTGCCTACCAGTCCAGAGACACCGCCCAGCAGACCGACTCCCTGAAGAAAGTCGTTGCCGGAATCCTGATGTGCCTGGCACCGACGATTATCAACCTTCTGAAGTGACGGAAGGTGATGCGGTCAGAAACGGCGATACTAGCCGGTGTTTTACTTTGCCCTTATAGAGAAGGGAGGTGAATAAAAATGTGGCAGCAATTTTTGATCCAGTCCATGCCTATGGCATTGAAGCTTCCGGGTTGGATGACCAACATTAAAAACTGGTTTGGAGATCGTTTTGATGAAGCTGCGAATGCCATGTACGAAACGGTCTTGTCGCCGATGCTGACCTGGCTGGGAGGCATTATGTTCGCTCAGGGGCGGGCTCTTCTGAACTGCGGTTTTTCCATCTGGAAGAGCTGCACCCAGGTAGCTCTGAACTTTGTGCAGAAGAATCCGGAGGGACAGTTCGGAGCATGGTCAATCGTATCCGGGTCAGCAGTCTACGGCGTGTTTCTTGCCGTTGCCGGTTCACTGACGATCTTTTACTTTGTCGCCGGCTGGCTGAAAGAGAGCATCGATATCCGGAGCACATTTAACTTGGAATCCATGTTCAAAATGTTTATCCGTTTCGCGATTACCATTTCCCTGGTGATGAATTCTATGTCGCTGGTGCGAGGCATCAATAATGCCTCACTTGCACTGGCGCATACGATCCAGATCACGGAGTCGGATGAAAAAAAGCAGACGGTCGACCAGGTATTTGACAGCATGGAAAATTCGCTGAAGGAAACGGGAGAGAGCGAGGGCAGTTCCTGGTTCTCGGCAGGTTTGATTGCCTTGATCGGTGGTGTGGTCGGGATGTTTACCATCCTTGTCTCGGGCGTCGAACTTGCGATTACCGTGATCAAGCGCCTGTTCAAGGTCTATATGTGCGTCCCCTTTGCCCCGGTAGCGCTCGCGGGTTTTGCCGGCGGGCGCGAATTCTCACAGACCGGAATTGCATGGCTAAAGACCTTTACAGCTTACTGCCTGGAGGCATTTGTCATCGCACTGGCGATCAAGCTGAGTTTTGGCCTGTTTGCCTCTGCGGCACTGAACTTCACGATAGACAGCGCAGATATCACGGTGCAAATGATGCTGGCAATCTTCAACCTCTGCATGCCGATGGTCGCCACGGCTGCCTGCGTGAAAGGAGCGGATGGTGTAGTACGGTCCTGTATGGGACTGGGCTGATGATGAAAGGACAGGTGATCCATCATGATGATTCCTGTGAATCAGGACATTGATTCTTACAAAGACGATTTCTTCAAAGGTCTGACGATGCGCCAGACCTTATTTGCTGTGGCTGCGGTTGTGGTCAGCGGTGGACTTCTGGCTTTCTTTCTGCTCTACCTGAAGCTGAACGCATCCGTTGCAATGTATTTGACGCTGCCGGTGGCCTTTCCGATCATCGCAGTCGGATTCATAAAGATTCACGGAATTCCGCTCGGAGAGTATCTGAAGAGAAAGAAAAAGGTCCAGCAGCAATCTTCCTTCTTCTACCAGCCGGAAATGGTTTTCTGGTCAAATCAGGGGATGCTTCCGAAGAAAGAGGCGGAGAACATGCCAGGCAGGAAGAAGGAGAAACAGAACAGCGTTAAGGAGCTGAAGAAGCTTTATCTGGAGACGGAGGAGACTGTTTTGGAAGCGAAGACGAAATCGTTGAGGAAAGCTGTGAGCAACAAAACGGTAACTAGCAAAACAGAAAGCAGTGATGCAGAAAGTGAGGTGAGAGCGATTGAAGGCAATGAAGGAATACAAGGAGCTGACGCAGCCTCTGTACCGGCTGCCGAAGACGGCCCAGCAGCTGATCCCGATCAGCCGGATCTCGAAGGACGGGATCTGTCAGCTGGAGGAGAAGCCGGAAGGGGCTGAGGTTCTCTTTGACAAGGCATACCTCTTTCTGGATACAAACTTTGCGACCATGGACGACCTGGAGAAAGACGATTTCCTCAGGCGCTACTGCCTGATGCTGAACAGCCTGAACGTCAGCTTCAAGATCCTCATGATCAACAACAATCAGGACATGGACCAGGTCCGAAGGGATGTCTTCATCCGGGAGAAGGATGGGCAGTTCTCCGAAATGGTCCGGTCCTTCAACAAGTACATTTCTGATAGGGTACTGGAGGGACACTCCGGACTGACCCAGGTGCGGATCTTTGTGCTCTCCGTCAAAAAGAAGGATGTCGGAGCTGCTCGGGATTACTTCCGGTCGATCGAGGCGAACCTGACAGTCAATTTCAGCAAAATGGAGAGTGCCCTGATCCCCATGGACGGAACGGAGCGTCTGCGTTACCTGTATGCCTTCTGGCACATGGGCGAGGGAAAGCAGCTGACCCTGACATGGGAACAGATGGTGAGGAAGGCACGAGATTGGAAGGATTTCGTTGCTCCACAGCATGTCGGATATTTCCAGGACGAGTACGGAGCCATGGACGGAATTACCCTGCAGTTTGCCAACCGGTACAGCAGGGTGCTGTACCTGCCGCATCTTCCGAGCGGAGTCAATCCGGAGATCATGAACCGGTTCCTCTCGGGCGACTATCAGTGCTCCGTCACCATCGATGCGGCGGCGATTCCGATGGATGCGGTCCGCAAGAGGCTGAACGATCTCTACATGCAGGTCGGTCGTACGATCGAGAAACAGCAGGAAACAAGGAACCGGGCAGGCGCCTGGTCCAGCGATGTTTCCTATGAAGTCCGGAGGCAGAAGAGTGAGATCGAAGAACTGCTGGATGTCATCAACGACAACAATGAGAGGATGTTCTACGTGGGAGTCTATGTGGTGATTAACGCCCCGACGAGGAAGGAACTGGAGAACAACATAACCGCATTCTGCTCCGCGGCAGAAGGAGAGGGGTTCCATTTTGAGCCGGTCTACTGGGAACAGGTCGAGGCCTTCCATACGGCATCGCCCTGCGGAGCCAGGTTCTGCAATACCATGTACCCGCTGCTGACACAGCCGCTAGCAGCATTTACGCCATTCATCGTGCATGAGCTGTACCAGCCGGGAGGGATCGCCTACGGAGTGAACCAGATCAGCCGGAACATACTGATCGGGGACCGGAAGACGCTGCTGAACGGAAATGGTTTTATCCTTGGGCTTTCCGGTTCCGGCAAGGGCATGGAGACCAAGAAGGAGATCACAGAGATCTTCCTGACGACGGACGACGACATCATCGTCATCGATCCGATGAATGAGTACGAGGCGATCTGCGATTACTTTCGCGGACAGTTCATCGACTTCTCCTCGACTTCGAAGCACTACATCAATCCGCTGGATACAGACACCCTGCAGTACATGGATTCCAAGTCGACTTTCCTGAAGGACAAGACGAACCTGATGCTTTCCATCTTCTCGCAGATTAAGGAGAACAGCATGGAGCCAGAGGACAATTCCATCATCGGCCGAGTGGTCCAGCAGATCTACAGAGGTGTCGGAGAGAAGAATTTCAGGACTCCAACCTTGGTGGAGTTTTACGAGATCCTGAAAGAGCAGCCGGAGGTGAGAGCCCAGGCGCTTGCCCTGTCCATGGAGCTGTTCGTGACCGGTGCCATGAACATGTTTTCCAAGCCGACAAATGTGAATACCAAGAATCGCTTCACTGCTTATGGGATGGCGGATATCGACCGTTCGCAGTCCGGCATGGGGATTATCATCATGCTGGAGTCGGTTCGCTCTCGCATAGCTGAGAATGCTAAGAAAGGAAAATGTACATGGGTGTTCATAGATGAATTTCACAACCTCTCCCACAATCAATACTCCGCTGCTTACCTGGAGAAGATCTGGAGAGAGGTACGAAAGATGGGCGGCCTTTGCACGGCGATTACGCAGAACGTGGCGGATCTGCTGACAACGACTGCGGTTGAGTCGATGCTCTGTAATAGCGAGTTCCTGATGCTACTCAATCTGAAAGAGAATGAGCGGCACTTGCTGGAGACGGAACTTGGTATTTCACCGAACCTCATGCAGTACATCAGCAATCCCGACTGCGGCTGTGGACTTCTCAAGTTTGGAAACCGGGTCATCCCCTGTGACGGAAGACTTCCCAAAGACTCTGCCATGTATCAGCTCTTCAATACTAACTTCCATGAACTGGCGAAGATCAGGAAGAACCGAGTGAAGGGAGAAGTGAAAAAGCCGGAGTTCCTTTACGGGCAGCTGGATAGCTCCATTTGATCATCGTAATCACCAGTCAGGAAGAATCTTGCATCCATGCAAAAACTATTTTATGACATATGTCAAAAACTGATTGACACATTTTATGGGATAAGCATATAATGACATATGTCAGAAATGGAGGCGATGCTGTGGCTGGAAGACAAGAGAAAACCCGTATGATTGGGACAATGCCGGAGTACATTTCTTTCAATCCGGAAGGAATACCAAATGGAGAAAAGGTTACACTTACTTATGATGAATTTGAAGTAATACGTCTGATTGATCTAAAGCACCAGAATCAGACAGACACGGCAGCTCAGATGAATGTCGCAAGAACAACAGTAACAGCTATTTACGAAAGAGCACGGACAAAGCTTGCTGATGCTTTGATCAATGGCAAACAGCTTCAGATAGAAGGCGGCAAGGTGGAATTCAAGCCTGTGAGAGTACAGGCGGATCATGAGATAATGTCGAAAGGAGACAATGTAATGAGAATAGCGGCAACTTATGAGAATGGTCAGATTTTCCAGCACTTTGGAAGGACACAGCAGTTTAAGTTCTATGATGCTGAGGACGGTAAAATCCTTGATTCCCAGATCGTGGGTACAAATGGCGCCGGGCATGGGGCTCTTGCTGGATTCCTGAAAGATAACAAGGTGGATGTACTTATCTGCGGAGGTATTGGCGGCGGTGCACAGCAGGCCATGAAAGAAGTGGGGATATCCATATACGGCGGTGTCTCAGGAAGTGCCGATGAAGCTGCCCGGAAACTGCTTGACGGCAGTCTGGAATATGACCCGAATGTTGTTTGCTCTCATCATGAAGGAAATCACGGAGATGAGGGATGCGGACATCATGGAAATGGTGGCTGCGGGAACCATGGTTGCCACGAGTAACCAATCGAAGAACAGTAAGCAGAAAAGCATGAAGCATCTGGCCAGCAGGTCAGGTGCTCATTTTATTTCCAGGAGGTGGTGCCTTTGCGCCAGATGAAAACAGCGATGGATGTCCGGATCCGTCAGCAGAAAGGACCATCTTTTCAGAATCCTGACCAACAGCTCCGACAGTTTGCTTCCATGAAGATCAGAGGGTCTTTTGCCCTGCGGGAAGAGGTGATTGCAGAGCTTCCTGAGAAGTACAGGAAGGCGTTGCTCTCCATGCCGCGAAGACAGCGTGAGCAAATTCTGTCTGAGATAGAGAAGAAGATCGATCGGAAGATCCAGAGCGGAACTATGGCAAAGACCGCGGCGAGGTTGGATGTAAAGGAACAAAAAGAGATTCAAAGGATGACGTTACCCGGACAAGGGACAACATCCAGGCAATGGATATCGTCCGGGCAGAGGATGGAAAACAAGCAGGCTACAGTTCGGAGATATCGTCTCCAGGGGAAAACGAGGAGAACGACCCTAAGAGGAGAAATCCCGGGTTGCCAGGAACCACTATCAAAGTTGTTTCCTGAAGATGGAGATCATGAAGCCTCGATCGAATCTGCTTTTGGGAACAGTAACGGCAAAGGAAGACCAATCGGATCCATTCGGAAAGAAGTTGCAAAGAGGGAGGCAGTAAAGAGAGAGTCGGCACGACCAAGGGCAGGCCCCAAAGAAGAACCGAAGGTGGGAATCGATATTGGTCCGGGAGCTGTCTCAAAAAATGGACAGAGAATAAGTACTGGGGCCCAAAATAATGCATCGATAAATATCGAATCAATAGAAAATAAAATATCGATAAACAACGATGTATTAAGAACTGACAGTTTCAAGACATCTCCGGAAGCTATTTCTTACCAGCAGCGTCTTCTTGCCGGTGCGAGAACGAGGAAAGAGAAGGCTGAGATCCAAAAGGCGATTCAGACAGTGTCTGCCGGCAGAGTGGACCGAGCAAACAGCAGGGTCCTTCAGAGTGCAGCACTACGGACCGCTTATCTGGAAAGAGAATCTTCCGAAGCATACGGTCAGATTCTGAAAAGTGCGGGATTCTCTTCAGACGGTCAGAAGGCGGCCGCACAGCTTGCCTATGAAAAGCAGGTTCGCAAAGCACTCAAAGGGGAATACAGGAAACAGCTGACAGAGAAGATTTCCAAGCTGAATGTAAGTTCCCTGGCGAAGAAGGCACAGATGCAGAAGTTCCGGCAGGAGCAGATGCAGGAGGACGAGCAGAGCCGGGCAATGACGCAACAGGCCGAGCAGTCATTTGGATTGATGGCCAAAGGAACTAAAGCCCTGAGGAAAGTGGCTGATGACGCGCGCAAGGCAATCCGGGCACTTGTCAGAAAGAAGCTTGTTATCCTGATCATCCCGCTCATTCTGGTCCTGATACTGCCGTTTCTGATGATGTTTATTCCGATTCTTGGGACGGCAACTGCTACCTCTTATGAGGATAATGAAGTGTACGCCTATGCAGATGCAACGGAGCTGATCGAGTATGCCAAACAGTGGATTGGAAAGATTCCATATGTGTGGGGAGGTGGACATGGAGGCAGTCCGACTGCATGGCAGAGCGGGTGCGACTGCTCTGGATTCGTACACGGGGTATTCAATCATTTCGGCTATGAGATCGGTGGAGATACCGGAGCCATGGAGACGCAGGCGGGAACGCACATCGCTTACGATTCGCTGGTTCAGGCAAAACCGGGAGATGTCCTGATCTATTACCGTACAGGCACCCATATAAAGGGTCAACCGAACGGAAATGGATCCACGCATGTTTCCATTTACATCGGGAACAACCAGATCATCCACCAGTCGGGAGGCGTTCACATCTCGAATGAGTACCATCAGTACTTTGAGGTGAGAAGAGTACTGACACCCGACGTAGGCGGAAGGGGGAACATTTCCGGAGGGCTCGGAGGAATGGGGACCTATGGACACAAAACCGATGCTACCAACTATTCGCAGTCGGACCTGGAACTGATCTGGGCAATTGTGGCGCAGGAGGACAACGGGTCCTACAAGGGAGCTTTGGCGGTCATCTCTTCTGCCATGAACAGGGTGGAGTCACCTACCTGGAGCTATGAAGGGAGTAACGCTCTGGCGCAGCTGACAGCACCTGGTCAGTACTGTTACAGCAACGATACCTACTGGCAGGCAAGGCTGGGCGGGAACGTTCCGGACTATGTGAAGCAGGCGGTCAATGACTGTCTGAAGAAAGGCAAGCGGAACCACAATTATACGAGCTTCCGTAGCACAAAGGGCAAGACGACAGGAGCGGATGCCGTACAGATCGGCGGAAACTGGTTCTTCGGGCATTAAAGGAAAGGAGCGTACATAAAAACATCATGAGATTCAGAAGAATAACAGCGTTGCTTTCAGGAGCAGCCGTTCTCATGACTACGGTCACGGGCGGCTGCTTTTCTGTACCCGCTGCAGAAACAGAAGCGGACCGGCGGATGATCGCTGCGGCGGAGAGCATTTCCTCAACAGAAACATTGCCGGTGCCGTTCACTGAAGGTCCTTCGGAAATGTGGCAAGCCGGGCAGACGGAAAACAACGCAGAAAAGGAAGCGGAAAGAAATGAGACAGCAGTTACGGAGACAAATCCGCCTGTCCCGGAGGAGACAGGTCCGACTGAACAGACGGCAGCGGAGACGGAACAGAAAGCGGAGACAGAAACAAGACCGTCAGATCATACCGAGAAGGAAAGCGGAACGGAGAGTATTCCGGCGACCGAACAGCAGTCTGACAGTGAAATGGAGACGGAACCTTCGACAGGACAGCCCGAAACAGAAATATCAAGTGAAAAGGTAACAGAAACAGAGGCGAATTCCGAAACAGAGCTTCAGACAGAGACCGATCTTCAAACAGAAACTGAGCTTCAGGAGGAAACTGAACCTGAAATACTGCCTGAGGCCGAAACGGAATCTGAGCTGGAGACGGAGATCTATCTGGATGAGATGGAAGAAGAGACAGAGACGGAGACCGAGGAGGAGTATTCCGATGACAGCTACTACTACAACGGCAGCTACTGGGACCCAAGCTGGTATTTCAAACGCGACTTCCGTTTCTCCCAGGTGAAGAAGCAGTATGCGATCGCCCACGGGGACAGGAGCAACCGGATCTACGAACAGCCGGACCAGAAGTCAGCAATCGTCGGCGAGGTTCCATTTTTTGGACTGGTCTGTGTGCTGAAATCGATCGGCGACTGGTCTTATGTGGAATCCGGTGATGTCAGGGGATTTATTCCTTCTTCCGAACTTGAGTCAGGAAGCGATACGACAGAGATGGTGGATTTGATCGGAGAAAAGGGATTTGAGACTGCGACACCCGATATCGAGATTGCAGACAACATGGCCTTCACTTACACGCAGACGACTACGAAGGATGTCCTGACCGATAAGGATTCCGCTCTTGTCCTGACTAAGGCAGAAGTACTTGAGTATCCGAAAGAGAATGCAAGAGCAGTCGGAGAGGTGAAATCAGGAAGTCTGGTCTATATTCTTGCAGAGCCGCAGGATGAGAAGGACTGGTATTTTGTCGAGTCCGGTGATGTCCGTGGCTTCATTCGGAAGTCGGACCTGTTCAGTGGCGGAAGCGTTGCAAGTATTATTCAGGACTCAGGAGATGAAAGTCTGGCAACCCAGCTGATCAGCCCAGAGGATAACCGTTCCCTCTACTTCTCATTGAAATCTGTGAGACCGGCAGCTTCTTCTATGGGAGAAGAGATTGCAGAGTATGCAACGACCTTCGTCGGCAAGATCCCTTATATCTGGGGCGGAACAAGTCTCAGCTATGGAGCTGACTGCTCCGGCTTTGTGCAGAGCATCTTCAGTTCTTTCGGGATCAATCTTCCGAGGATTGCACAGGACCAGGGAGCGAACGGAGAGATCGTTCCGGATGTGTCGGATGCCCAGCCGGGAGACATCGTCTACTGGGGAAGCAACCCTCATGTGGGTATCTATCTGGGAAACGGCAAAGTCGTCCACTGCAGCGGACATTCCTATAACACCTCCGAGAACCCGGGGACAGGTCCCATGATCAGCAACGTGGACTTCATGCCGATCACTTCGATTCGTCGCTACATCATCCTTCAGGACAACAATGAAGGGATTGCAGAGACGGGCTTTCGAACCGATATTACAGAGTATTCGCAGAAGCAGATGGAACTGATCTGGGCAATCGTCGCGCAGGAAGACAACGGATCCTACCAGGGAGCACTGGCTGTCATTTCCTCCGCCATGAACCGGACCGAGTCCGGCAAGTGGGGATATGAAGGCGGCAATGCATTGAGCCAGCTGACCGCACCGGGCCAGTACTGCTATTCGATGGACAGCTACTGGAAACAGAGACTGAACGGTAATGTCCCGGACTATGTGAAGCAGGCAGTCGATGACTGTCTGAGGCGAGGGATCCGTAACCACAACTTCACGAGCTTCCGAAGCAGGAAAGGAAAGACGACCGGGGCAGGTGCAGTACAGATCGGCGGCAACT
>Ga0256406_1001891_pt1 | contig 31848 bp, 32 predicted proteins | sample RumenRJG_03DNA_FD_185986 | JGI IMG/M metagenome (GOLD analysis project Ga0256406, IMG submission 185986) | Bovine rumen microbial communities from Lethbridge, Alberta, Canada - RJG_03 | ecosystem: Host-associated > Mammals > Digestive system > Stomach > Rumen | place: Canada: Alberta | collected... | reverse complement strand
CGGCGAATACCCAACCAGACCGTCAAAGCCAAGTCCCGGAATATGAAGCACATCATGAGGCTGAAGCCTTACAGTCCTTCCGACCTTGTTGGTGCCCTTCCTGCCGTCCACATCGTCCGAATCATAGACGGTGTATTCGTAATAAAGCCTTCCGTGCTCATCACGATCCACCTTCATCCGGTCCGGCATCAGCGGATACAGAGCCACGACTTCACCCTTGCCATTGCGGATGATCTGCGAATATGCATTTCCCCACAGGAGCAAGTGCGTCATCAGAGTCTCCCTGAAAATAAAGGAAGTCATCTCCGGATTCGGCTCATCATGGAGCAAAAAATAAAGCGGATGTTCCACCGCTTTCTCTTTACCGCCATCATCGGTATATCTGTAAAATTGTAATGGCAGGCTTGCCACCGCCTCCGACAGGATCCTCACGCAGCAGTACACCGCCGTCATCTGCATCGCAGATCTCTCGGTTACATACTTGCCGCTCGCAGTACCTCCCAGAAAGAAGCTGTAGCTACTTCCTGCCGTCCTGTCTGTGGGCTTATCCCTACTCCGAAATAAACCGCTCAGTATTCCCATCGCAATTCCCTCCTTCGTCAAAATACAAGTAATCCGCGCTCATCATAAACACTCCCCTGCGGCTCCGTCTGATTGCGGATGCACCGGTCAAGAGCCATGATTGCAGCCACAATGCCGTCGATTTTCTCTTTCGATTTTGCCTTCGTTACCTTGATGTTTCCGGCAGGATCAGTATCGACTACCACATTGCCGGCCATCCACCTGAGAACCGGATGCCCTCCGTGAATGATCTGCCCTTCCATAAGCAAACGATAAAAATCCTTCGTCGGTCCGGACATCGAAGCAAAGCCCTGGCCGAACGGAACCATCGTGAAGCCATCGCCTTCCAGGTTCTGTATCATTTGTGTGGCATTCCATCTGTCCACTGCGATCTCAACGATATGGTATTTTTCCGCCAGATCGTTGATGAACTTCTCAATGAAGTCATAGTGGATCACGTTGCCCTCGGTCGATAACAGGTATCCCTGCCTCTCCCAAATGTCATAGGGAACAGAAGCTGCCTTTACCCTTTGCGGTATTGTCTCTTCCGGTACCCAGAAGAACGGAAGCAGGATATACTTCTCATCCTCATCCCTCGGAGGGAACATCAGAACCAACGCCGTGATATCTCCAGTGCTGGATAAGTCCAGACCGCCATAACAGTCCCTGCCTTCCAGCGCGGCCAGATCAATCGCTTCGTTACCCTTCATGAATATCGCATCCGGTATCCATGCCACAGTACTTGAAACCCACATATTCAGCCTCAGCCACTTGAAGGTCACTTCGTCTGCCGGATTCTGCTTTGCTTCCCGGTAGGCATCACGCAAACGTTCGATATCCACGGTGTATCCCAGCGAAGGATTGACCTTGTACCAGTTTGCTTCATCCTCCCAGTCCTCATCATCCTTCAGTCCGTAGACCACCGGATAGAAAGTCGGATCCACACGCCGGCCTTCAAGAATATCCACCGCCTTCGTATGAAGCTCATAAGCAATGGAATGTCTGTCCGTGCCTGCCGTGGTGATAATGAAATGCAGCGGATTCTGTCTGGCATCCGATGATCCCTTTGTCAGAACGTCATACAGCTGCCTGTTCGGCTGCGTATGGATCTCATCAAACACCAATCCGCTGACTGAAAATCCATGCTTACCCCCGACCTCTGCACTGAGCACCTGGTAATATCCTGAATTTCCATAATTCACGATTCTCTTTGTTGCCGTCATCAGCTTCGACCGCTTCAAAAGCGCCGGCGACATTTCAACCATCTGTCTTGCCACATCGAAAACGATACTGGCCTGCTGCCGATCAGCCGCAGCTCCATAGACTTCAGCAGATGGTTCATTGTCTGCATATAAAAGATAAAGAGCGACGGCTGCTGCCAATTCGCTCTTACCTACCTTCTTGCATATTTCCACAAAAGCTGTCCGAAACTGCCGGTACCCGTCAGGTTTGACGATTCCGAAGATATCCCGGATCAGCTGTTCCTGCCAGGGCAATAGCCAGAACCGTTTTCCTGCCCATTTTCCTTTGGTGTGACACAGGTTCTCGATGAACTTCACAGCTCTATCTGCCTTTGCTTTATCATAATGAGATGTCGGAAGCATGAATCTCGACGGCTTATAATTCTTCAGCTTCGGATAACCCGCAGGTCTTCTCTCCGCCATTAAGCCTCACCCCCAAGTAATGCCTCCATCTCATCTTCTTCGTCCTTGCCGACACCGGATGCCGCCATGATCCTCGATCTGGCAGATGGAGTCAGTCCAAACTCAGATGCCGCCTGCATCATCAACCGCTGTTCCGTGTTACAAATTGCAACCCACGGATTCGGTCTCTGCATACCATTCTCCGTTTCATAGGTAGCACCCTCGGAATTGATATGCTCCTGAGCTTCTTTCCATCTGGCATAGGACTGACAATAGGCTGCAAATGCAGACCGGTCGATCTCCGTCAGCACTCCCATCTGATTCAGTTTTTCCGATAACCGGATCCATTCTATTTTCGCTTCCGGCAATAACCATGCAGGGCAGTCGGGCATTCCCTTACCCGGATTCGGTTCTTTTGTGTTCAGTTTTCTCTTTCCCGGATTGCCTTCAAGCTTTTTCACAGCTGTAGGCTTCGGCTTTCTTCCAGCCATAGAGCATCGCCCTCCTTCCTTCCAAATTTCACTTTTCATTTCGCGATTTTGCACACGTGACCCCCGCGCCGTTCCCTGGGAGCCATGCGTATAGAGATTTGTACCGCCCCTACCCGCGACGATTTCCCCAGTAATCCCCTCTCTTCGCATGTATCTGTGAGTGACACGACTTGCACAGCGCGATCAAATTACTGCGATCGTGCGTACCACCTTCACTTAGAGGCAGCTTATGGTGGATCTCTTCAGTCGGCACGATAATTCCACGTTCAAAACACAGCTCACAGAACGGATGCTCCGCAGCATACTTGTCACGGATTCTCTTCCATGCACGACCGTATCTTTTCTTTGTGGCTTTATTGCGTCCATACTTTTCATAATTACTGTTGACCTTGTGCTGGTGTTCCGGGCAGTATCTTCCGTCTGTCAGATTCGGACATCCCGGATATGCACAAGGTTTCTTTGGTTTGCTCGGCATATATAAAACCTCCAGACATAACAAAAGCCCTGAAGGATTCTCTCCCTCAAGGCTCTCTTCATTTTCCTTGCGCATTATAACAATATCACATAGGCCGTATATAATTCTATGGACTTTACTGTAAACCTTCCGGAACCACGACACAGTCCAGTGCTTTCTTATGGAGCTTGAACACATTGTCGATGCTGAAGTTCAGCTTCACAGCGATCTGTTCCCAGCTGACATAGTTGAGATATCTCAGCTCCAGAAGAAGCTGAAGCTCCGGATCCTGTACTGCCTTGATACTGTCCATGATCTGAGATTTGATCTCCACCAATTCCAGTACATCCCCGTTGATCTCATTCTCCAGGTCCATAATCTTCACAACGGCATCTTCTATTCTGGAACCATATCGCTTCGATTTCGGCAGATCAGAATAAGTGACCGTTGCTTTTGTTGCAAGCTCATGGAGATTCGCAATCTGCTCCATCTTATTTTCTATCCTCTGATCCACGCGGTATGCCCTCATCAGGTAGTTCTTTGTAGCAATCTGCTGTTTATTCATCGGAACCACCTACCTTTCGCTTCTTAATATCCGCCTTCACCGCAGCGATCAGCCTTCGCTGTGACATGTCCTTCGACTGCAGAGCAGCCATGATATCTTCATCGATCGTTCCGGCTGTAATGATATGCTGCACCACTACAGTCTCGGAGTTCTGTCCCTGCCGCCAAAGTCGTGCTACTGTCTGCTGATAAAGCTCCAGGCTCCATGTGAGACCGTACCAGATCAGGATATGACCGCCGCTCTGCAGATTCAGGCCATGCCCGGCGGATGCAGGATGTACCAATGCAACCGGCAGCTCACGTCTGTTCCATCTCTCAATGGACTTATCCGAAATCAGCCTTTCATAATGAATGCCAAGTTCCTGAAGTTTTCTCTCAATCCTTGCCAGATCATGCTGATACCAGTATGCGATCATCACCGGTTCCCCATTTGCTGCTTCCAGAAGATCCTCCAAAGCTTCCAGCTTCTTGTCGTGAATCTCTGCCACCGCTTCCTCATCGGTATAGACAGCTCCGTTTGCCATCTGCACAAGCTTTCCTGAAAGCACCGCCGCATTTGCCGCAGTCACTTCCCCTTCTACAAGCGGCAGGATCTTCTCCTTGTAGAAATCGTCATACAGTTCATATTCATTGGCATCCATATAGACACGGTACTGATTTTCTATAAGTTCCGGCATCTTCAGGTGATCCAGTGCTCTCATGGAGATCGTAATATCGGAAACCTTATCATAAATCTGTTCTTCTGCTCCCGGACGCAGCCTATAGCTGTAAACCACCTGTCCATTCATCCGATCCGGTACAAAATACTGATTCCTGTATTGTGTGATAAACCTTCCCAGACGTTTACCCATATCCAGACATTTGTACTCAGCGAACAGATCCATCAATCCATTTCCGGAAGGTGTGCCGGTAAGTCCGATCACTCTTCTTACTTTAGGACGAACCTTAAGGAAGGATTTCACCCTTTTGGACTGCCAGTTTTTAAAAGAGGAAAGCTCATCCAGAACCACCATATCGAAATCAAACGGTACGTCGCTCTTGTCCACCAGCCACTGCAGATTTTCCCTGTTGATAATGTAAATGTCCGCATCCGCCTGAAGTGCCTGCATTCTTTCCTTTGCTGTTCCAACTACCACGGAATAACGAAGCTGTGACAGATGATCCCACTTCCGGATCTCTTCGCCCCAGGTGTTTCTCGCAACCCTTAAAGGTGCTACCACAAGGACCTTACCCACCTCGAAACGGTCATACATCAACTGTTCGATCGCTGTCAAAGTAATAGATGTTTTTCCAAGTCCCATAGAAAGGATTACAGCAGCGATCGGATGTTCCATAATGTAATTGATGGCAAATTCCTGATAATCATGAGGATTGTATTGCATCCAGCACACCTCCAATCTCATCCATGTCATCCAGTACAAATACCGGAAATCCTAACTTCTGCAGTTGTACGTGTCTGTGAAGCTGCAGCTTTCTCGGAATCTTGCCCGGTGCCTTCAGCTCCACGAAGCCGGTCTTTCCGTCAGGTAATAAAACAATCCGGTCAGGCCAACCCGCAGAGCCGGCGTTCCACTTTTCGCACAAGCCTCCGCGGCTCAGTACCTGCAGCCGTAAACGTCTTTCAATCAAGTTTTCTCTCATCGCATTTCACCCGTCATATAATCCGGAATGATGGTCATTCACCTCATAACCAAAAACCCTCTTATATCTAAAAAAATCGTTCTATATGGACTTTTATATATTGAGAGTAATGACCATCATTTTATGCAGCTCATGTAAGTCAGAACCGCATCAATCCAGAAAATCCTGTCCTTCCTTTAGTCTTAAGCCATACACCTTCACACCTGTACTCTTACGGAACCGGTTATACCCGGCCTTATCCAAAGCCGCATAAAAGTCCGTCGTGCTTCTGGTATATTCTCCGTTTTTAAGGCAATAGGCCCGATATGCCTGATATAATTCCCCGGATTTTTCAACATATGATGCGTCCAGCTCACAGCAGTCATCCAGGAATTGTCCCAGCCAGTTATTATCCGCGCGGTATGCTTCTATTGCATCCTGAACCACCTGCGGGATTTCCATATGAAAATGCTTTGCGATCGCAGCCTGAGCGCCCTCAATGATCCACTTCATCACATAGCTTCCGGCATGCTCATACAGATAGTCCGCATAGTTCTTGATATCCGACTTACCTGTGATCTTCGCATTGAAGGGAATCACGATCAGTCTTCTCCAGATTCCTTCGTCATTCGCTCCGACTTTTGGAAGATGATTGGTATAGAGCACAAGTGTATGTGACGGAACGAACGCAAACGGATCCTTATACTTCTTCTCTGCCTGGATCTCATCCGTAGAACAAAGCTGCTTCACCACAGCAGTATTCAATCTCATTCCCTCTTCCATCTCTGATGAAATGATCAGGCGTTTCCCCTTCAGTTCTGCCATTTCCGGTTTCACATTTCGTTTGCAGTTCATGGTCAGGGCTTCCGCAGATAGTTTGCCGGCGTAATTCCCCATCACTCTGTAAATTGTGTTCCAGAAAGTAGACTTACCATTGGCACCGCCGCCGTAAGCAATGATCATATGCTCCTGATAGACTTTTCCGATCGCAGCCAGTCCGACTGTCTCCTGCACATAGGCAATCAGCTTCTGATCTCCGCAGAAGAACAGATCCAACGCATCCAGCCACAGCTGCCTGCCCTCATCTCCCGGAGAACAGGAAGTGATCTTCGTAATATAGTCATCCGGATCATGTTCCTTCTCTCCGCTTATGCCCTGAACCAGGTCATAAGTCGCATCCGGCGTATTCAGCAGATTTTCATTCTTATCCAGGTCACTCACACTGATGGCAAGCATCGGCTTCGCAGTATTGGCAGCAGAAACAATGTATTTGTAGTCGCGCCTCTTCATGACAAATTTCAGATAGGTCTGGGCTGAAAGAAGCATGAAATACAGTCCGATGGCATTCAGTGGAACCGCCTTCTCCAGATCCTTGCCACCTGCTTTAACGACGCGCTCAGCAACGCCGGCCTGAACAAGTGCCTTCTGACACCGCTCCACCTCATCCAATGCATCTTGCAGCTGCAGATCAAGGAACTCTTCCACAGCACCGATTGCAAGCTGCTTGTCCTCTCTCCAGCAGTTCCCATCAAACCTTAAGAAGTCCGTTGCATTTGTGTACTTCAGTTCATTGCCATATTCCCGGACCAGAACCTTTGCCTCTCCGATATCGGAATAGTCTTCCGGTTTTAAGGACATCCCTTCAAAGTCACCTTCGTACTCATCCGGCGGAATATAACCTTCCTGCGTGGCGATCTTCTTATTGAAGAACTTGACCGCACTGCCCCAGATCACATTCAGTTCTTCATCCGATAACGGCGGATCACATTTCTTCGCATGTTCCATGAAGGCATTTCTGGCTTTGTCCGTAAGACCGAAGCGTTTCAGGACCCTGCCGGCAAAATGGCTCATGGTGTTGTTCCTGCTGCCTTCTGAAATCACACCGGAATAATTCACATTCTCTTCGGTGCTCTCATCCACCAGATCGATTTCCTCATCTACAGAGACCCAGCCTTCATTGACCACAATTTCAGAGCAGTCACATCCGAAGATGAACCTTGCCGCATCCAGCGCGTTATCATCAAAGAACGGATACTTCTTCTGCAATGCAGCCTTCATCGCCGCATACCTGTCTGCATTCACACATTCCTCAATAGGGAAATAAATGTGATACCTCGGTCTCGGACTCTTCCCTTCCTTCGGAAGCATATGATGTCTGCTGGCTGCCATCATGAAATCCACGTCCGGCATCAGTTCGATCAGCTTGTCTGCCGTGATCCACTCTGCAGGTTCTTCACTGTGGTCATTGTCCAGATCCATCACCAGGCAGTCAGAAGAAAGGAAATTATCGACATTCCTGTAATTCCCCTGATACCTTGCGCAAACATGATCATAAGCTACCGCTGCCTTTAGCCCGGCTTCATCCGTGACCGTCACCTGTTTGGGATAACTGCAGTTACTTTTCTTTCCGACGCAGTTTGCAGTGAAAATAGTAAATTGCATGGTTTCCACCTCTTTCATAAAAGTAAGGATCCTTTATCCTCCTACTCTCCTAATCAGGTTTGAGGCCAGATTTTCCGATGGAACCGGAATCTTTTTCAGATTTTTTCTGCACGTCATGCATCGCTTCCTTTTATATGCGCAGAACCGCAAAGCACCTTTTTCAACATATTTCAAAATTCATCGGAAAAATGACCCGCTTTCCTGATTAGGAGAGTAGGAAGGCAAAACTTCCAGATCTTGCACAAGGAAAAAACGAAGAAGGAGGAAAAGAGAATCATGAGCAAGATGAAAGATTTATCGATGGTTCTGGATGAGCTTGTGACCTGCGGTGAAACGCTGATCAACACGGCAAACGCCCTGAAGGAAATCTTCAGCGATACCGCAGAAGCAGATCCGGCACCAAAGAACAGTAAGAAGACTGCTGCTGCAAAACCTGCTGCAGAAGCCGCAACCAAAGCGGAAGGATCAGAGGAACCGAAAGCTGCAGACAGCCAGCCTACGGCAAAGACCTTTACGAAAGAAGAAGTCCGCGGCATCCTCGCAGCAAAATCCAGCGCCGGACATTCTGATGAAGTCAGAGCCCTGCTTTCAAAGTTTGGAGCCAAACAGCTGAAGCAGGTGGATCCGAAAGACTATGCAGCGTTGGTACAGGAAGCTGAGGTGATCGGCAATGAGTAAGCATGCATACTTGTCTGCTTCTTCCAGCCACAGATGGCTGAACTGCCCTCCATCGGCAAAACTCAACGCCGAAGCAGAACAGACTACATCGGAATATGCCCGTCAGGGAACCGACTGCCATGAGCTCTGTGCTTATCTGGTAGAAGCGGCACTCGGAAGGGATGTCACCGATCCGACAGAGAACCTGGATTACTATGATTCCGAAATGCAGCAATGCGCGGAGGAATACCGGAACTTTGTTCTGGAACAAATAGAAAAAGCCAAGTCCTACTGCTCCGACCCTGTGGTCTGCATTGAACAGAGGCTTGACTTTTCAAGATGGGTAAAAGATGGATTCGGTACCGGTGACTGTGTCATCGTAGCCGATGAAGAGCTTCAGATTATCGATTATAAACATGGTGTCGGTGTTCTGGTAGCGGCGGATCATAACAGTCAGATGATGTGCTACGCGCTGGGCGCTCTGGAAGTATTTGACGGCATCTATGATATTGAACGGATTCAGATGACGATCTTCCAGCCCCGTCGGGACAACATCAGTACCTGTACCCTTACAAAAGAGGAATTGCTTTCCTGGGCTGATACAGTTCTGAAGCCTACAGCAGAACTTGCCATGAAGGGCGAAGGCGAATTCAAAGCCGGTGATCACTGCCAGTTCTGTGCAGTGAAAGCCACCTGCCGCAAGCGTGCGGAATACAACCTGGAGCTTGCCAAATATGATTTCGCCATGCCGGACACCCTGGAAGAAACAGAGATTTCTGCCATCCTTGGCAAGGTGGATGCTCTTGTAGCCTGGGCGAATGATATCAAGGAATACGCTTTAAAGCAGGCCCAGTCCGGCGTTACCTACGAAGGTTGGAAAGTTGTAGAAGGAAAATCCAACAGAAAATTTACAGATGAAGCAGCCGTCGCTGCTGTTGTAGAAGAGAACGGATTCGATCCGTATGAAAAGAAGCTGCTTGGCATCACAGCCATGACTACGCTTCTCGGAAAGAAGAAGTTTGAAGAACTGCTCGGTGGGCTGATTCAGAAACCGCCCGGAAAACCGACACTCGTACCGGAAACAGATAAAAGACCTGCGATGAATACCGCAGCAGAAGATTTTAAAGACATTGATTCAAACGATAAAAATGAAAGAGAGGAAAAATAATATGTCTAAGATCATGAACCCTACCAAAGTTATCACAGGACCGACCACCCGCTGGAGCTATGCCAACGTCTTTGAGCCGAAAGCCATCAACGGCGGCACTCCAAAGTACAGCGTCAGTCTGATCATCCCGAAGTCGGATAAGAAGACAATTGAGAAAGTCAAGGCCGCCATCCAGGCAGCCTATGAGGAAGGCCAGAGCAAGCTGAAGGGAAACGGGAAGACAGTTCCTTCCCTCTCCGTCCTGAAGACACCGCTCCGTGACGGAGATCTGGAACGTCCCGATGATGAGGCTTATGCCAATGCATACTTCATCAATGCCAACTCCACTAATCCTCCGGGAATCGTGGATGCCGACCGCAACCCGATCATCGACCGCGCTGAGGTCTACTCCGGCGTATACGGCAGAGCCAGCATCAACATGTATGCCTTCAACACGAATGGCAATAAAGGCATTGCCTGCGGCCTTAACAATCTGCAGAAGATTTCCGACGGAGAACCTCTTGGCGGCATGACCAGAGCCGCAGATGATTTCGCAGATGAAGATGAAGGCGATGAGGATTTTCTTGACTAAGAAAGCTGTGGAATAACGACAAAAGGGCGGCAACAAGGAATGACCCTGCTGCCGCCCGACATTTTAACAAAAGGAGAAGCACACTCATGAAAAATATAACACTGTTTAAGCCCATTGTACTCAGAAACTCTCTGGATGATATGACGCTCTCGCAAAAGGAAATTGCCCTTGATCTACTTTCTAACCGTAAATTACTCGTACCCGGGAGCGACGGTATGCATTTCATCACATTAAGCCGCAAACAGCGCCCTAAAGAAAAACTACCGAAATTCTATCTGTACGGTTCTGAAGCTGTATGTTATTATCGCCAGTCTCTAGGGTTCCCGGATGTCTCCATTACGGATATTGAAATAGATGACATTGTTGTAGAAGCAGAGGACTTTGATACTCTCTATGATATTCTCTTTCTCCTGAATCGCGTAAGTATGAGAAACGACCGTTACAGGAAACTGCTTGAATATGGAGCTCCGGAAATCATCCTCTGGAATGAATACCGTATGCTGCAAGAATACGTAGAAAGCCTTCAGGATAACAATTGGTGTGGACATCCTGTCATCAACCGCTATAATACTGCAAACCCTGATGAGGAACCCGAATGGGAAGAAGAAGTCAGAAAATCACTTGCCGACATCGGATACAGCCTTGTGAAATATAAACAGGAAAACGAATCTGTACCGGCAGAATGAGATATAGGCGGCGGGCGTAAAACCTGCCGCCATTTTTACGAAACGGAGGTTATTCATGGAAACAATCAGAGAATTATCAATTGACCTGGAAACCTATTCCGATGTTGATATTAAAAAATGCGGAGTTTATAAATACGCTGAGTCAGAAAACTTCGAGATTCTGCTGTTTGCAGTCTCTGTAAACAATGGTCCGGTCACTGTCTATGATCTTGCTTGTGGCGATAAAATCCCAAAACTCATCCTGGATGCTCTGACCGATGAATCAGTTACCAAATGGGCATTCAATGCCACCTTCGAGAGAATCTGCCTTTCATGGTGGCTTCGGAGGAACTTTCCGGATCACTTTTCCAGCTACAGCATACCGGAAGATACTGTAGGAAATTATCTGGATCCTGCTTCCTGGCGCTGTTCCATGATTTGGTCAGCATATATGGGACTTCCCTTATCACTTGAAAACGTCGGGGCTGTCCTGAAGTTGAAAGATCAAAAGCTCAAAGAAGGCAAAGATCTGATCCGGTACTTCTGCACACCTTGCAAACCTACAAAAGCAAATGGAGGCAGAACCAGAAACCTGCCAGAACACGCTCCGGAGAAATGGGAACTGTTTAAGACCTACAACAAAAGAGACGTAGAAGTGGAACTTGCCATCAAGCAAAGGCTCTCCAAGTTCCCGGTACCGGAAGCTGTGTGGGAGGAATATCATCTTGATCAGGAAATCAACGACAGAGGAATTGCAATCGACCTTCCGCTTGTGGAGAATGCAATCCGATTTGATGAAATCAGTAAGACTGCTATTGCAGAGGAAATGAAAGAAAAGACCGGGCTTGAAAACCCAAACTCAGTTATGCAGATGCAGGACTGGCTGCAGCGCAATGGGATCCAGTCTGATTCACTGGATAAGAAAGCAATCAGGGAACTCCTGCAGACGGTTCCTTCTGATGTAGCGGATGTCCTGAAGCTGAGACAGCAGCTCTCCAAATCATCCGTAAAGAAATATCAGGCCATGCAGAATGCAATCTGCAAAGACGGCAGAGCCAGAGGCATGTTTCAATTCTACGGTGCTAATCGATCAGGCAGATGGGCAGGCCGTATCATACAATTGCAGAATCTGCCGCAGAATCATATGGCTGATCTCTCAGAAGCAAGGCAGCTGGTTGAAACCGGCGATTACGATACAATGAGCATGCTCTATGATGATGTACCGGATACACTCTCTCAGCTGATCAGAACCGCCTTCATTCCAAAGCCTGGATACCAGTTCGTTGTCAGTGACTTCTCTGCCATCGAAGCAAGAGTCCTGTCCTTCCTTGCTCAGGAAGGATGGCGCATTGATGTCTTTTCCAATAACGGTGATATCTATTGCGCATCCGCTTCAGAAATGTTCGGCGTTCCGGTAGAAAAACACGGTATCAACGGACATCTCCGACAGAAAGGAAAAATCGCAGAATTAGCTCTTGGTTATGGTGGTTCTGTCGGTGCCCTGAAGTCAATGGGAGCACTCGAAATGGGACTCACAGAAGAAGAACTTCAACCACTCGTATCCGCCTGGAGAAACTCTAATCCAAACATCGTACAGTTTTGGTGGGACGTTGACAATGCCGTAAAAACTGCCATCATGCAGCGCATTCCCACCAGCGTAAAAGGAATCCGCTTCACATATAAGAGTGGAATGCTTTTCATCAGGCTTCCATCCGGCAGAACCTTAAGCTATGTGAAGCCTCGTATCGGAGAGAACCAGTTCGGCGGTCAGTCCGTCACCTATGAAGGCGTAGGATCCACCAAGAAATGGGAGCGCATCGAATCCTACGGTCCGAAGTTTGTTGAAAACATTGTTCAGGCAATATCCAGAGATATCCTCTGCTACGCCATGCGAACGCTCTCCCATTGCTTCATCTGCGGCCATGTACATGATGAACTGATCATCGAATGCAGTAAAGACATCAGCCTTGAGGCAATCTGCAGCCAGATGAGCAGAACGCCGCCTTGGCTGTCTGGAATCAATCTCAGCGCTGATGGAGGAACCATGCAATTTTACCGCAAAGACTGAATCCGAGAATATTTTTAAAGCGGCTCCCGAAAATGGAAGCCGCCTCTTTCTTATTAGTCAGTATCCTTATCTTTTTCTTCTGCCACATCATCTGGCACAATCTCACAGATATCTGAAATATCACATTTCAGCTCTTCACAGATTTTTACCAGGATATCAGTTGTTACATTAGCTCCTTTACCCAGTTTTGCCAGCGAAGCCGAGCTTATCTTCGCTTTCTTTGCAAATGCTGTTCTCTTAAGGTCTCTTTCAACAAGCATTATCCATAATTTCTTATATGATAGTTTCATCGTGCCTCCTTAGGAATATCCTTTCTCCAGCTTGGCATAAATCCATAGATATGACCATCTCTCTCGTTTTTATGATAAGTTACAACATTGATACCTCTTTGTTTAAAATCGATATCCGGAACCGCATTCAAATTGTCTACTACTATAATCTGTCCCCTCCCCTGATGTCCAAGCAAATATTCATAAATACCGTTCCTGATTGTATCCACTTTGAGTCCTTCTTCATCCTCATCCAACCCAAGCAACGGCGTATCTATCATCATGAAGCCAGGTTTGATGAATGCATCCTCACGATTAAAGTATTCGTAGATCATCATAGCTACAACAGAATTCAGGAAAGATCTGTAACCCTGTCCCTGGTCTTCGGACTTCGGTTCATTGTCAATAAGTATGTCGAAGTTCTTGAAATCCCAGCTGGCATAGCCGCCGAGCATGTAATTACACTCTTTTAGGATTTTGTTGAGGGACGTAGTGAAATCCAATCCCACAAGTTCCTTGAACTCATCCTTGGGATGATAAAGCGGCGGATTCTTTTTCTTCTCCAGTTCTGCTACTTTCTTCTTACCCAGAGCCTCCAACTGCTCATTCACAAAACGTATTCCTGTTTGAAGCGAATTATAATCCCTATACCTCTGGAAGCTTTGGCTATAATCTTGTATCACAAGCTGTTTTTGTTCCAGAACGCCATTTACCGATGCCCTTCGTTCATACAGATCATCAATACGGTACTGTATTTCATCCCGCTCTTCCTGCACACTTTTAACGGTAGCTGCAATGACAGTAAGTTCAGAAGCGATCCTACGAATTTCAGCATGGATCGCCTCCATATAACTATCATCCTCTTCCTGATGCAGGTCCCCACCGCAGAACGGACAAACGTTATTTGAAGGCATACCCTGAACAGCCTTTTCTCCCTTTGCAATAAAGTCCAGTCTCTGAAGATCCGCTTTATACTGGCTGATCAAAGTCTCATATCGCTCGATCAATATCCTACATTTTGCATCCTTCTGCTGATATTCTGAAAGTTGCTGAGCGATAGATTTGTTCTCTTCAACAAGTTCATCAATCTCCTGTTTTGTATCTCGGATCTGCTCGGTGATATCTTGCATTTCTTTTTCAATATCAGCACCGGAAAGCTGCTCCAGCTGCATAATATAATCTGTTCTTTGATTTCTTAGTGCCTCAGCCCTCTCCTCTATAAATTCAAGAATACCCTGTTTCCTTGCCGTAGCCTTCTTGGGATCAAGTATTTCCGGAACCCCCTCCTTATAGTCTCCGGTAAGCAGGAAATAAAGCGATGCAAGGAGCGGCGTGTCTTCATATGTGCTGTCCTTAATAATAATTGATGCGGACTTGGATATCTCGTCTTCGTCCACATAAAAGACACCTGCCAGATTTCTCCAGGACATCCTTTCTCTTGCGTAGCGTGCACTCTTTGGCACTTCCACAACTTTCTCCAGGCCAATGATATTCATCCACAGGTCATTCAGATACAAGATACTGCTCGTCTGGTAGTCTGTCGCATAATCACCATTCTGTACCTGATCATTATCCGATGTCACATGCACAAATGGGCTGTCCAGTTCGCGGGTGAACGTAATCTCTCCATAACGTTCTGTTTTGAAAACTCCCTCGACTTCTGTATATCCTGTTGCAGGTGTATATGGTCTCCGGTCATTTCCAAACAGATAATTGATACACCTAAGTATCCAGGTCTTTCCTGTATTGGATCTTCCCTGGATCAGATTAAGCCCATCTGTAAACTCAACAACGCCATCAATTTTACCGGCTCCGGAAACGCGGAGCTTCTTAATCATAAAAGTCTGCACGCTCAGCCCTCCTTTGCCTCAGTAGACAAATCACTGATATATTTTAATATTCCATCGTCTGTAAACGAAGAGAAACGATTGCATACTATCTTTGCCCCGACGGTATAATCGTGTGCATAAGGCGATTCCAAAGACCTTACAACGGCCCTGCCTCTTTCGCTGATACTATACACAAATCCGTCTTCGCTTCTCTCCACCTCCAGGAAATCATTTTTAACAGCAATCTTCATGGCTTCCTTAATTCGTTCTCTCTTGGTTGTAAACTCAGAAAAACCGAACTCATTATTGCCATGCAGGTTCTTATCAAGCACTTTGCATTTTTTACCGAAAATACAGATAAAATCAAGTGCAGCAAGTCGGTCCACATTTGCCGGTTTCTTCAATGTATTGCTCAGAAGTAGGATTCGAAGCATGTTTTCGAAAGGTGTATTGAATACATTATTCCGCATATGGATCCACCCACGACACCATCGTCTTGTCATTCACAAGGATGTGAACGATTCCAAGCCTTTCAAGATTTCCTATAAGGTTCTTAATGAGCATAAGCTTTGACTTCTCCAGCTGTACATCAGATATCTTTTTCAACACCTCCAGCAGCCGGCGATACCCGTTATCATAATCATCATAATATGTAGTCTTGATGCCGCCAAAGGCATCTTCCTTCAGGATGTCAAACTGGTTTTCACCATCTTCGTATACTTCACTGATAGACCGCTGAATGCTCTCTGCACTGAGATAAGCCTTGCGCTGATCATAAAAGTTTTGCTGGTACTTTTTAGGAAGCGAAGGGATGTCATCTACAGATACCTTATCCCTAACAAGAACTTCCGCATAAGCATCACAAAGAGCTGAGATATAGCCAGCTTCAAACTCATATATCTGGGCGTCACTAAGCCTGATGGGTAATTCAATAACATCGCCGTCAATATACAGTTTTCCATCCTCGCAGTAGATTCTGTCTCCTGCGAGATTTTTTATGCTCGGCCTCGGTTCATGGATAGTAAGCGTTATATCAACATCATGAATACCTTTGGCAAGGCCATGGTAGATCTGATCAAAAATGTCCTGTACTGCAGATCCAAGTTCTTCCGTCTTTACATCAAGCCCTTTTTTCCACAGGAACTTCTGGAGATGTTCTTTAGCGCCATCATATAGTCTGTCCACCTGATCGGCCAAATCAATTCCATCATACAAGCTGCAAATTCTGCCCGCCCGATCTTTGGAAATCCATTTGTTCTTATCGCCTTCAAATATCTGATCCAGCATGTTGATAGAGATATTCTTCTCCATCGGATTGTATTCATGAAGCCACTCAGCCTCTTGTTCTTCTTCATTCATCGGATCCCGGAGGGAATCTCTAACCAGCCGCTTCACGAACTCGCCGGCACGCCCATCTGGATCCATATGAAGTTTTAATTCCTGTGCTATCTCATGAAAGTACAAAGCCGGCTATCCTCCTTTGACCTTTTTGGTCAAACCACGGTCAAACGTAATTTCGACCAAAATAAGCTTTCTCGCTACAATATAAGCAATCAAATGTGATACATATAATCATTTGCAATTTTATCACAGATTTTAGCGTTTTTCAATCTTCTTGTTGTTTTCGCTAATATATGTTCTGTGAACGCAAATAAAAAATCACATTGATTCTCATCAGGTGGTCAGCTGACCATGATCAAGTCAGCGCCCGAAAGCTAACTGATGGGAGTAACACGTAACTCGGTCCAGTCTATAGGGCAACTGGCCAATCACAACGGAGGAATCCATTATGATCGGCGCAGTGCAGACCACAAAACGAAATATTGTCAGGTGGATTACCTCCAGCCATGAACGGAGGTATTCACGATGGCAAATTACGATGACCGTAAGTCATACAACAATCAGCCTCTTAAGGAAGGCGAAACCATGATCCCGATTTTCATTTCAGAATGGGAAATGGTCAGAACTTACAACATGGATAAGAACAATATGGAGACGTGGCGCGTTGGCGGACAGAAAATCACAGTCGCATTTACGCCAGCCCGTATTGAGCAGAAGGATGCTCTGATGAGCTTATTCTGGAATGAAGTCCGTGAGTATATCAAGGAACAGGTGCATTATAATAATGATCTGTCCTATGAAGAGCTTACAGAATGGAATGAAGACGATGATAATCCGAAAAGATTCGAACCCGGAGCATCACCGTCGCTGGAAGAAACAACGCTTCTTCGCATTGCCATTGATCAGCTGATCGAGGAAGTACGTGCGGAAGATCCTGTTTACGGGATAGTACTCGACCTGATCCGTGAAGGCTATGAGCGCAAGGATATCGTTAAGAAACTGAACCTCTCACAGAGCCAGGCATATAAGAAAGTCGCGGAGGCTCATGCCAAAGCCAAAGAACTGTTCTACAGGTAAAAGAAAAGCGGTGATTCCGGTTATCTTGCTACCGGTTTCACCGCTCTCTCCCAATCATCTGTACACCACACGTTCTTCAGCCACCATGCATACGCCGTTCCGGGTAACTGTGGTAACGATCACTTCCTTCTCCGGTTCTCTGGGAACAATCGTGATCTTCCCATTCTCACACTGCACCGCAATCGGCGTATTGCTGTCAAAGCCAAGATCCTTCAACCACTGGCCTTTGAGCAGAATCGTCGGAGTATCTTTGTAGTTGTAGCCACTCTGAGAGTAGACCTTAAGTTTTCTGAGATCTTTCTGTTTTCTCATAAAATCTGTCTCCTTCCGTTCGTACTGAGGTACTATGTTTCTTGGATTTTGATTATAGTACATTGTCCCGTGTACGTCAAGAAGATTTTTACATTGTCCCATGTGAGGAAATATGCTATAGTAGCAAATAGAGAAACATGTGCAAAGAGAGGTATTCTTCTGATGGCTGAGAAAAAGCAAAGTTCATACGCCGGCTATACTCCGGCACGGAAAAGAGCAAATGAAAAGTATAATGCCAAATTCCACGAAGTAAAGGTACGCATGGATCCGGAACGACATGAGATGGTAAAAAAACACGCCCAGGATCAAGGCGAAAGTACATCCGCCTTCATCAACCGGGCGATCGATGAAGCAATAGAGCGGGATAACCAGTAATGGTCCCCCACTCTACTTCTGCTCAGCTATTCTCTTTTTCTTTCGTTCCTTATATCTTGCACACCGTACCGCATTGCTGCTGCGGTTCTCCAAATTATACACCACATTCTGATATGGCAGATTCACATTGACTGTTACTACGCTGACTTCCAGTTCCTCAGCTATTCTCTTTACTGCAGCATCGCTGGGCATACCTTTACCGCCTTCTGCCTTTGGGGCGGTATAGATTTCAAACAGTTTAGATATCTTTCTGCTTCTCTCTGTAGTCCAACAGTTCCCGGTGATCAAGATCTTGCGAATCTTTGAAGTAGATAAAGAAATTCCCATAGCCTTCAATTCTTTCTGAAAGACAATAAGGCTCTTATGATCAGCAATCTGTCCAGGTTTCCAATCCTCACCCGGATTTCGGAAATCATCACCGGCTGCAGGCGGTTTACAATCTTCTATGCGGTCATCGTAGATATCACTATATAGGTTGCAAATATAATCAATGTATTCTTTTGATGGCTCTTGTCTCTTCATTCTACCAACCCCAAAAAATAGAATATCATGTCATTTAACACATGTCAATTAACACAAATTAACCTTGACGGAAACGCATAATCATACGCTTCCGCCCAAAATCAGTCTCTTCTAAAAAGATCTCTTGTATAAACTTTTTCCTGAACATCATCCAAAACACTATCATAACGATTTGCTATTATGGCATCGGATCCACTTTTAAACTTCTCAATATCATTTACAACCAAGCTTCCAAAGAACGTTGTTCCATCAGGTAAGGTTGGTTCGTAAATAATCACTGTAGCACCTTTTGCCTTGATACGTTTCATAACGCCTTGAATGCTGCTTTGACGGAAATTATCACTATTTGCTTTCATCGTGAGCCTATAAACTCCGATTGTAATTGGTCGTTCCTTTTCAGCATTCCACATGGAGTTTTCCGAGTAACTATAATATCCGGCCTTGTCGAGTACACGGTCTGCTATGAAGTCTTTTCTTGTCCTATTACTCTCTACAATAGCTTCTATCAAGTTCTCTGGAACATCCTGATAATTGGCTAGAAGCTGCTTCGTATCTTTAGGCAGGCAATATCCGCCATATCCGAAGCTTGGGTTATTGTAGTGGCTTCCAATACGCGGATCCAGGCACACGCCATTAATTATATCCTGTGTACTGAGACCTTTCATTTCAGCATAGGTGTCAAGTTCGTTGAAATATGACACACGAAGAGCTAAATACGTATTCGCAAAAAGCTTAACTGCTTCCGCTTCTGTATACCCCATAAACAATGTATCTATATTGGGTTTCTCTGCCCCCTCTTGAAGTAACTTGGCGAAAATCTCTGCCTTCTCTCTAGTCCCCTCATCACAACCTACAATAATTCTGCTCGGATACAGATTGTCATAAAGAGCTTTAGATTCTCTTAAAAATTCCGGGCTGAATAGAATCCTATCTGTTTTATACTTTTCCCTTACTTTTTCAGTATATCCAACCGGTATCGTTGATTTTATAACCATTACAGCCTTATCTGAAGAAGCAAGAACCAACTCAATAACGCTTTCCACTGCTGAACAATCAAAAAAGTTCTTCTGCGGATCATAATTTGTCGGTGCAGCTATAATTACATAATCAGCTTCTTTATAAGCCTTTGCCCCGTCTATTGTTGCTACCAAGTCAAGTCGTCTTATTCCTTCTTTAGCTTCTAAAAGATATTTTTCTATGTAGTCATCTTGTATTGGACTAATTCTTTTATTTATTTTTTCTACTTTTTCCGGAATAATGTCTACGGCAACTACCTCATTATGCTGTGCCAAAAGCACTGCTAAAGATAATCCGACATATCCCGTTCCTGCTACCGCGATTCTCATTTCCTTACCTCATAGTTTTAATCATTAAACCTGTTCTTTCTTTTCAGCTGTATATACTTTACTATTTTTAATAAAACTCTATAATCGCTAATAACCAGCGCAACAAAACAACAGAACGTAATCACCATGGGAGCTGGCCCGGATAAGCACGCCATTATAGTCGATACAGTTAATACACCAAATTGAAAAACAAACTTTAATCTGTTAATGTCAATATCAATAAGATGACTAACATGAATCATTCTGATAATCATGACGACGCAATAGCTTATTACGGTTGCTATAGCTGCACCAAATCCTCCAAACATCGGTATTAGAATAAAGTTTAGTGCGACATTGCCGATAGCTCCAATAAGCGTTGAAATCATCAGCATTTTGTTATTTTTTATTGCATTATAAAAGGTGCCGAAATATGTTGCTATGCATCCAAATGTAGCTGCTAATAGTAATAGTGGAACGAATCTCCAAGCCTCGTAGAAATCAGCCTGAAGCAAAATCTTACATAACAACTTATTAACAATCAATAAGCCGCCACAAACCAATACACAAACATACGTGTATCCTCTAAGTATGTTCGAAAAAAAAGGCTTGCTGTCCTTTGAGTTGATCTCAGTAGATGTAGAATATTGCCATGCCTGTTGAAAGATAGACGTTACAAGGTTGATCATTGCCGGAAGCTTACTTGCTGCAGTATATAAGCCAGTAATGCCCGCTCCCCAGAAAAAAAGGACTATGTATCTATCTGACAAGCTATTGACCCACCAAGATAACATATTGGGGATACTTGGAAGGCTATATCTCAGCATATCTTTCAACAGTACTTTATCAAATTGCTGAATGTGGAAATGCTTGTATTCTTTTGAGATTATAAATGCAAGTAAACCACTTACTCCATATCCAATTGAAAAGGATGTCAAATAAGCAGCAACGCCCCCCTTTAACCAAACTAAAAGAATTATATTGGAAAACACCAGCAACAAAGAGTTTAGAACGCCGTATAGTGCATATCGCTTTACCTGCCCTAAGCCCCGAGCAAATTGAGTGGTAACCTTATAAAAGGATGTAGTAACAAACAATAAAAGAAAATACAAAGCGTATTCGTATCCAATTACAAAGAACCATAATAAGCTGCCTATACCAACAACAATGTCTCCTAACAGCATTATGCAAAAGGAATTGATAAGTAACGCACTATGATTAGCATCTTTATCAATTGAAAATCTATATAAAGCTTCAACAATACAAAGAGACGCTAATGGCAATACTATTTCAATAGTATTGTTCAATAGCTCCGCTACTCCATATTGAGATGTCGTTAAGACAGAAGTGTATAACGGCATCAAAAAAAACGATATTAGTTTTACGAGAATATTCCCAATGGCAAAGATCGCTGTGTTTGATGCCAATATTTTATATTTGGAATTCATCTTTATATTTTAAACTGACCCTTCCATAACTCAATTTTACTAAAATCTATTCCAGTAATGACCGTTGGCCACGTGGCATTTATTTTTGCTTCCAATTTTGAGGAGATTTCTTCTCTTTTAATACACTCAAATGAGTAATCTGCACTCATCCATTCTGCTCTATAGTCAATGGATATAATAATGCTCCTGCACTTATGCTGTAATGCAAAAATACCTCCATGCAAACGGTTACCAACATAATCTACCCCGTCACCGGAAAGGGCCATATCATATCCATCAATTGTCGGAGAAATTATTTTGATCCTCTTCAAATCATTAATAGACGATAAATAGTCAAGATCCTTAATACATTGTGGCCAAAACAAGACTTGTTCATAATTTCGACACAATATATCAATCATTGTCTTATCGTTCTTCTCATCTCTCTCATAATATGTAAGTGTAAAGACAACTGCACGCCCCTTGCTTTTAGGTATGTTTTGACAATGGTCAGGTGTCAACCCCCATAGTGTAGGGCATCCAGTATTCTCGGCTTTAAAGCCTAAGTTTTCAAGAAAATCTTTTGTTTTACTATCACGAACACTATGGATATAATCATGGCTTAATACTTTATCGTACAACGCTCTGGTATACAGATTCACCTTCTTACTGTTAATACCAATCCCGGTGCCAAGACATATAGTATTGGTTGCCAGCCCACAATTTAAAATGTTAATGTTCCATGTTGGAAGAGGACGAAGCATATTTGTATATAGAGCATTCGTCCCACACAGGAACTTATAATCTGCATTTTTAAAAACGCTTAATTTATCACGATAAAGAAAAGATTGTACTGCTGAATACATTGGGGTATGAGTTGCCAAATCCATAATATAATTGTTATCAAACAGTTCTTTCCAATTTTTCTTTATTGATATATTTATGATTTTATCTCCCTGATTCAAGGATCCAACTGACGTATCGAGTAAAAGGATATTTTTCATATACGCACCCCATCTTTCTTTATTATCTTTGCAGGCACGCCTATCACTACACAATTATCCGGGATATCTTTAACAACTACAGCTCCCGCTCCAATTTGAACATTATTTCCAACAATGACAGGCCCAATTACTGCTGCCCCAACACCAATCATCACATTGTTTCCAATGCGAGGAAGTGTTGTTAAACCACTTCTACCGCCTATGGTGACATTTTGTTCAAATTTGCAATTGTCCCCTATTATTGCATATGGATGTATTACAATTCCGAGCTCATGATGCGGAAATTCACAATTTTTTCCGATTTGAGTTTTATATGGTATATCGCACGCAAAGATGACTCGCATTAATCCTCTAATGATAAAAGGGACTACGGGAATGTGATGATGCCAAAGCCAATTTGCTGTTTTATAAGAAGCATATACGGGATCAATTTTTTTCATATCTTTGTTCTCTTTCTTATTGCAAAAAATTATAAAATGAATATGGGAATATTCCCGACCACTCAGGTCTATATATTAGAGAAACCGTTAAATACCCAAAGGAAATGATAAAAACTATACCATAGATAATAGATCTATTTGATCTATTAGAAACAGCTTCAATAGCGTTTACAATAGCAACTATGAACCCTATACACACGTATTTTTCAATTCTGTCATACATATTAAAGCCAATAGCCGCAATAGATATCACACAATCTAAAAGGAGTATTTTATAGAACACGTTTGCAGTATCAGTCTCATTTTCTCTAGTATTTGGTAGTTTTCCCCCATTTACCAATAGTAATAGTCCAACACTAATTATTCTAATTCCACATAAGGCAATACTTGCAATACGCACCCCGCCTTCGCTATATATCGAATCTGTCAAATAGTGCGATAAGTATGGAAAAAATCCCATGAGACCGTTGACACCGTAGTTTAAGACGACTAGAAAAACTATTGCTATGGCACTCCATTTGAAAATATCTCCCATTTTAGTAAAGTCTATTTTGGGAATAATCACTAATGCCAATAAAACTATAGTCATCATATGGAAAGTAGATGCAAGCAATATTAAAACAATATATCTGATATATTGTTTTCTTTCCAAGAATGGAATCGCAATCAAAAAAATGGCTATGGCTATGCACTGACGCTCAATATTCATTGCATTGTAATACATGCCAAAGGTGAAAAACAGTATTATAGCTTTTTTAAATGATGTTGAATATTTATTTACAAACCATATAGAGGCCCCAATATATACACCAGAATTAATGGCCAAAATCCATTGGAAATTGCTTGTAACTCTCGAAATAACATAGTTATAAATAATATATCCTACTTCATATCTAGATACAGTTAAAGCCGTAGTCAGTGATTGCTGGTTAGAAATCAGACGAAAGATTCTATAATACTCTTGAGTATCATTTCCCACCTCAAGACTCCTAAACGCAGCAAACACATAAAAGAGCAAGAACAAGCCAATAAACATATACTTGCTCTTTTTATTATGCAGGCATCCAAAATATGTAATTAAGTATATTAAAATTAAGATCAAAAAATGTATCCACATGACTACTTTTCACTCATTTCTTGATATTTATCAACCAACTTAATTGCTTCATTCTGGACAGAAAAGCCCTTTTCTTCGATTATTTGTTTTGCCTGCAAACGTTCACTATCACTAACGTTTACAAGTTTAACCGCGCATTTAGCCCACTCAGTTGGTTCTTTGTTCAACGAAATATAAGCATACTTAATAAGACCAACTTCTCTTGTAATCGTATCGGACATAAGTATAGGCAAGCCATTACTCTGTGCTTCTACACCTACCATTGGTAATCCTTCATATAAAGACGGAAGAATCAAGCAATCCATAGCAGAATAATATCGTTCTACATCTAACCTTTTTCCTAAAAAAATTACTTTGTCTTCCAATCCTAACTTTTTAACTTTATTCAATATGTCTTCTCTTAACGGCCCATCCCCAATTAGCAATAGGACTGAATCTTGTAATATGTTTGTGATTTCTTTGAAAACATCAATTAGGAAGGAATGATTTTTTTGCCGATTAAAATTCCCGACATGTCCAAAAACAGTTTTATTATCTATGTTTAATTCTTTGCGCAAAGATTTTCTAAAATCAGCATTAAAACCATATCTATTGATATCAATTGCATTATTAACAACAGTATATCTACTGTTTTTCCCATATAAGAACTCACCCGCAGCTTTTGAACATGCAAAAGCATAATCAATGTGTCTATTAAGATGGAAACAAACTATTCTATTTCTAATACCATTTAGTTTTTTATCTGACCATTGTGTTGCATGACTATGAACAATTATGTTCTTAATCCCACATTGTCTTAATGTTCGAAAAATAAACTGAACTACAAATGGATCATGAATGTGAATCGTATCATATTCGCGATGTTCCTCTAAGAGTGCCTTCAATTGTCTATTAAAACTAATAAACTTCTTGAAATTTGGGATAAAGAATACTTTCCCTCCTAATAGTTTAATTTCCTCTTCATATGTCTTATAATTCAAACCAGGTTTCAGAAAATATAAGAAATCGAACTGCACCTTTTCTCTATCTATGTTCCTGTAATAGTTCATAAGCACGCTCATGACTCCACTGTTTATATATATTGTTGAATTAATATGTAAAACTCTCATCACATACCTCGTGCTTAATAATCTTTGCTACTGAATGGTTCAAATTCTTTTTTCATAGTTTCTCTTCTTGAAGAAACCATACCACATATTCCAGCATGCATACCAAAGCGCAATTGGTGCAGGCTTCTCGTCGCACATGTGAAATAGATCATAATGACTTTTCAACTTTTTACGGAGTTTATCGTGGCTGATACTCTTCTTCCTAATCCTGTATTTCGCCAAATTCTCTTTCAGTAAATGTGCCTCCACGCCATTTTTTTTGAATAGCTGAAGTCTTATCGCGTAGTCATTGTTTTTCTTTATATCTTTAATCTGAACAACTCCAAAATATTTAGCGCTATACATCATTGTCAACTGGCCAATGTAGTCGTAATTATACATTCTACGCTTATTGACTACATCCGGACCAGAAACATGAATATTTAGAGGAACATCCTCCTCATCTATCTTTTCATACTCTGTAAATGAAAGAACATATCCGTTTTCTTTCATAAATCTTATCTGTTTATCCAGCTTCTCCGGCATCCACAAATCATCAGAATCCAGAAAAGCAATCCACTCACCCTGTGCTTCACGCATGGCTTTATTTCTCGTCAGCGCCGCACCACTGTTTCTTTCATTGTGGAAGTACTTTATCCTTGAGTCATTAAATGATGCCACAACTTCATCAGTGTTATCAGTTGAGCAATCGTCAACTATTAAAAGCTCCAAATTCGTATATGTCTGGTTCAGAACTGATTGTATTGATTCAGCGATAAATCTTCCGGTATTCCAGGACGGCATTATTACCGACACTAATCCATCTACCATATTGTCTATTCTCTTTCTTAGTTATAATCTTTTCCTAGAACCGCAAACACAGTCCTAAACATTGTCGCTATTTCTCCAAAGAAGCTAAAATGTCTGATACTCTGCAGGTTGTATTTCATTTTTTCCGGAAGGACTTCTTGAACATATACCCTATCTACATCGTCTGCAGCATTTAATAGTTCAGCTTCATCCTTATACCTGATGCTGGCCTCTGAGGTAATGCCTGCCGGCAAAAGTAATGTTGCATTCATTTCATTAGTATACTTATCAACATACTTTGTTGCTTCAGGCCTAGTACCTACGAAACTCATATTTCCGGTAAGAACATCTATCAGCTGCGGGATCTCATCAATTCGGAGGTTACGGAGACGATTGCCTACTTTGGTGATTCTGGCATCACCGCCAACCGTTACTGCGGATCCAATCTTGTCAGCGTTGTTCACCATCGTCCGGAATTTGTGGATCCTGAAACGCTTGCCATAAGTTGTGACCCTCTCCTGCCGATAAAACACAGGCCCAGGTGAATCAAACTTGATCATGACAGCAATAATTAGCATTGGAATGGCAAGAATGATCAGCATGATTACAGCAACAACAACATCGAAGACTCTCTTCAGTCCAAGCGCACCTTTTTTCTTAGCAAGGATGTCATAGTATTCTCTGACTTCTTTGCACTGCATGAAAGCAGGCAAGTCTTCCCATTTCCGAAGTCTCATTCTTACGGCATCCTTCCTTAGATATATTTGCTAACCACTTCCTTGAAATTGCTGATCACATAATCAATATCCTCATCCGTCAGTTTAGTGTGAAGTGGCAGTGTGATCAGATTCACGTAGTAGTCATATGCATTCGGGAAATCCTTGATATCCCATCCCATCTCTTTATATGCAGTCATCATCGGAAGTGGCTTATAGTGAACATTTGTATTCACTCCAAGCTCTGCCAGCTTGATGATGATCTCTCTTCGGATTTCATCAGTAGCTCCCGGTATTCTTGTCAGATACAGATGCCCTGATGAGGTGCTGTCATCTGTGTAATGCACCAGATGCTTTACCCCAAGTTCATCGCACATGGCATCATACTTACCGATGATTTCTCTTCTTCTTTCCAACAGTCCTGGATAGCGATCCAGCTGTCGCAGACCAATGGCAGCCATGATATCCGTCATATTACACTTGTACCATGGTCCCACAATGTCGTACTCCCATGCACCAAGCTGATTCTTTGCTAAAGCGTCTTTACTCTGACCATGCAGACTATAGAGCTGATACTGATGATAGACCTCTTCATTATCAATTCCAGGAATGTCTCTCCAAGTAGAAGCTCCGCCTTCTGCAGTAGTAAAGTTCTTAACAGCATGGAACGAGAAATCAGTAAAGTCTGCAATCTCTCCAGCCATCTTTCCATTCCTGCTTGCTCCCAGTGCATGTGCAGCATCTGAGAAGATCAGGACACGACCAATGGCATTCTGGATTCTTCTTCCAAGGTCTGTATTGCCTGCCGGTTTAAAGAGCCCCTTCTTTGCTTCTACAATTTCGAACAGTCTGTCATAGTCCGCGATGATGCCACCCAGATCAACCGCTACAATGGCTTTGGTCTTTTCTGTAATAGCCTCAGCGACCTTGTCATAATCCATTTCTGTGGAGTCTTTCTGGCTGTCTACAAAGATCACCTTCGCACCACAATGAATCGCCGCAGAGGCGGAAGCAGTATATGTATACGCTGGTACGATTACCTCGTCACCCTCACCGATGCCGCAGATCCTGAAGTTCAATTCTTCGGATGCCGTTGCAGAATTAAGGCATACCACCTTAGAGGTATGACAGTACTCAGCTAATCTTTTCTCTAATTCTTTAGTTCTCGGACCCGTAGTGATCCAACCAGATTTCAGAGCCTCGATAACTTCATTGATTTCACTATCAGTAATATCAGGGGGGCTAAAAGGAATAACTCTCTTCTGAATCTCAGTAAGTTTCTCTGTAGTTGACATTTCTTTACCTCTTACATTCCATCAAAAGGATTTGGCTCTTTGCCAAAAGTAGCAACATGGTCTTTAACCCATTCAGCATTCATATCATTCGGAATAGTTGTATCCTTATTCAGGCCGACCACAATAACGCCACCTTCAGCAGCGATTGAATTGATAACGTATTTTTCACTTAACTGATCAGCTGCTTCTCTTCCGGATGCAAACTCTTTCCGTTCTCCATCTACAGAAAGCACAACCGCTCCATTAATCAATTCCAGCACTCTCTTCGATTCATAGTTCATAGATTTATTCCTTTCATCTATCTGTCATTTTCTATGTAAAAGCGTTATATCCCTCAAAAATCTCCGCCGGAGTTGCCCCCGGCAGAGATCCGCTCTACAGGAACTTCTCAGGGAGGAAAACTAACCAAAGCATCCCATTCCGCCATCCGACTATTTGATTCCTGCAGAGCTCCATCAAGCTTCATGAGAGTTTAAACCCGCTTTGATTAGCTCTGTTTTTGGTCATTCGTTGCAAAACATGGGAATAGGCAGAGCAAAACTGCTTCCAGCCCTTTGTTTTCAAGCTACAAGCACTCCTTCTCCACCAGCATGGAAATCGTTATATGATTTGGAAAATAGGTCGCGACCCTTTGAGAAATGAATTGGACTAACCTCGCGAAACCCTTTATTTACAAGGCTTTCCGTGGTTTGTCCTATTATAACGTTTCCATCCAGTCTGTGGCCGCGCAGTTTGGCTCCCACCTTCGTGATTCGCGGATCTGCTCCGACCGTAACCGCTGTACCGATCTTATCTGCGTTAGATACCATCGTCCTGAACTTGTGGATACGGAAGTGACGGCCATATGTCGTCACTCTTTCTTGTCGGTAGAAAACCGGCCCCTCCGAATCCCTTTTAATCAGGATCGCTATAATGCCCATTGGAATCGCCAGGATGATGAGCAGGATGACGGAAACCACAAAGTCGAAGATGCGTTTAAGTATCAGCTGTCCCTTTTTTTTATTCAGTATTTCCCAGTACGGTCTAACCTCTGGAGTCTTCATAAACTCTGGTAATTCTTCCCACTTTTTTAACCCCATATCACCAACGCTCTTCCTCATTAGCTCATTTAATCCAGCGCCAAGTCCAGCGCCAATGGTATTGTTTAGGATATCATCAAGTTCACAGTAGCCAAGATTTCCGTAATACTGAACCGCCTCTATTCCGCAGGATAAGCAGAATCCGATTAACAGTCCTCTCCAACCACCGATTAATAGTCCGAGCGGTATGAATAGCAAAATGTTCAGGCGGATATCAGACCACATCCCATTTTGCAATTCCCAAAGGAGCGGCTGAAAAATCGGTTCTGGGTATGGTGCTCGAAACAAAACTGTTTTTGTCAGAATGAAATAGATATAACCGGCAATCAGAGCCCATTTAACGAACTTCACTTAGAACTTCTTTCATAACAGCGCACACATACTCCACGTCCTCGTCCGACAGTAGTGTGTGGAACGGCAGCGTGATCAAGTTGTGGTAATAGTCATAAGCGTTCGGATACAGCTCTATCCCACCACTGCTCTCCTTATAAGCAGTCATCATCGGCATCGGTTTGTAGTGGACATTAGTTGAGACACCCTGCTCTGCCATCTTTTCGATGATCTCGTTTCTAGCTTCTACATCTATCCCCGGTATGCGAATTAGGTATAGATGATTCGAGCTGTCCATGTTCTCCGTGTGATGAACCATATGACTGATTCCCAGCTCATCACAGGTCTTATCATAGACCTTCATCATTTCTGCCCGGCGCTCCAACAGCCCCAAGTACCTATCCAACTGCCGCAGACCGATAGCCGCCATGATATCCGTCATGTTGCACTTATACCACGGCCCGATGATGTCATACTCCCACGCTCCAACCTTCGACTTCGCAAGTGCGTCTTTGTTCTGCCCATGGAGAGATAAGAGCTGATAGAACTTATAAATTTGTGCGTTTGTCACGCCCTCGTTGTAGACGGAGGACGGTAAGCACCATGTACTTGCTCCACCTTCGGCGGTAGTATAGTTTTTCACCGCATGGAAACTGAAACTTGAAAAATGAGCGATTTTACCGCAGTAGCGGCGCTCTGGCGTTATCTCGCCTTCCCCGGTGTGGGCGACCACACGACTCGCTCCCAGACTGTGAGCGCAATCGGAAACAACAGCCACACAACCTAAACCGCGCTGAATAGCGGCAGAAAGATCGTTCAACGGAGTACCATCGCTCTCCATTGGCTTGAATAAGCCTCTCTTCTTCTCTACGATCTCAAAGATCCGGTCATAATCGCAAACGATGCCTCCGAGATCAACTGGAACAATTGCTTTGGTCTTCTCGTTTATTGCCGCTTCCAGAGCATCGTAATCCATCTCCGGGCAGTGTGTTTTCGGATCACCGTCCTTCTGGATATCCACAAACTTTACTGTCGCTCCGCAGTGAATGGCTGCTGATGCAGATGCTGTATAACTGTATGCGGGTACAATCACTTCATCCCCAGGCCCTACTCCGAGAATGCGCAGATTCAGTTCCTCCGCTGCCGTAGCAGAATTCAAGCACACGACCTTCTGGCTGTACTTAGCAATCGCTTCTTTAGTGGTGCAATCAATATCTGTTTTCCCGGTCTCCATATATGCACTAAGCCGGCATTCGAGCATCTTTGTTCTCGGCCCTGTGGTAATCCAGCCGCTTCTCAACGCATCTGCTACCTCAGCGATTTCCAGTTCAGTAATATCAGGCGGGCTAAAACTAATTGTCCTTTTTTCCATAATGTTCCCTCGATTTCCCTTTACAAACCTTTCCTCTATTTCATCCACACGGTGTGGTCTCAAACATACCTTTATCGCAGTAGCCCTCTCCGTTTTTCGTAAAGCCGCTGCGTGCATAAGTGCTATTTCAAGCATCTCTGCTCATTCCAACCGACGAAATCTTCATCAGCTCGAATCACCAGAGAACATTCTTATTGACCCCTCAATACCTCCCGCTCTGTCTTAAACACCCCCGGTATCCATGTAAATTCCTAATAAATATCTCCCCTATTTCACCTTCATCTCCCTAATCCCATACTCCCCTCTTTAAGACACTCCGTAACCCTGCACTCTCCAATAAACAAACATCTTCAATGCCGACCGTCTCTTATGATGTAAACTACATTATTCTCAACCCCGACCATCTCTTTAAGACAGTTCATAACCTTATTCGTCGTAGCAAGATGCTCTGGCGGTATGTGGGGATCATACAGGGGTGCTCCGATTATGTTTTGTACATAATATCTTGAGTCAGCTGTTTTATTGTGCAATTTGTACAGTTTTTATGCTGCTAAACGGGTAATATTTAGTACCTTATTACAAAAACTTACATCCCCTTCTATCTTAAAGACGTTCACAGCATGGAACGAGAAAGAAGTGAAATCTGCGATAGAACCTACCATCTGATCTTTTCTATTACCCCTTCCTTCCGGATCAGAGGAAGATCTGCTGACAAATCTGTGTGCTCCTAAAGCATGTGCTCCGTCTGCAACGACAGCCACGCGACCCAGATTCTTCTGGATACGACTCCCAAGCTTTGTTAATCCGTCATCTGATTCATCAGCCTCTAATGGTATGAAAAATTTACGCACCTCTGGATCGGTGACGATAGAGAAAATCTTGTCATAGTCACATGGAACACCGCCGAGATCTACCGGAACGATAGCTTTCGTATGAGGAGTAATAGCAGTTCTAACCTTGTCATAGTCCATCTCTAATTTATCAGGCTGACTATCAACAAATACAATCTTCGCTCCGACATGAAGAGCTGCTGCTGCTGATGATGTATATGTATAAGCTGGAACAATAACTTCATCTCCAGGGCCAATACCAAGAACACGAAAAATAAGTTCTTCTGACGCTGTAGCAGAGTTAAGACATACAAGATTTGGATTTCCAACAGCTTCGCCGTTTGTGATCCCGTCCTTCACACCAATGAAAGTTGCTAGTTCATGCT